>JAABUK010000512.1_pt1 | contig 80284 bp, 79 predicted proteins | sample 5559141 | NCBI WGS metagenome assembly JAABUK01 (sample SAMN10711869, study PRJNA513367) | rock metagenome | isolation source: Antarctica rocks | place: Antarctica: Victoria Land, Pudding Butte nord | collected 2016-01-03
GCAGCACGGAGTTGATGCGCTCCATCGGCACGACGCGCACCACGTTGGCCAGCGCGCCGCCGGTGCCGCTGCGGAACGCATCCGCCAGCGCGGTGGCGAAGTCCTTGGCGCCGCCGGACGTCACGGGAAGCAGCGCATAGGACTGGCCGGCCAAGATGTCGATGTCGAAGGCGCGGATCAGCAAGACGAGCGCCTCCCGCGTGGCGGCGTCGCCGTTGATCAGCAGGACGTTGCGGCCGGGGTCGGCCACGACCTTGCCGCCAGCGCCGACATAGGGCTGCAGCACCTTCGCCAAGTCCTCGGCCGAGGCATAATGCAGCGGCACGATCCCGCCGCCGGAGGTCCCGTCGCCGCCGGCCAGCACCGGCGATCCGGCAGCGGCGGGCACCACGCGGTAGATGTCGCCGGATTGCACCAGCGCCGCGCCGTTCTGCGCCAGCAGCGCCTGCAGCGCCGGCAGCAGTTGCGACCGCGCCACGGGCGTCGCGGTCCGCAGCGTCGCGGTGCCGCGGACGGCCGGGTCGATGGTGTAGGTCACCCGCAGGATCGTGCCGAGCACCTGCGCCACGACCTCCCGGATGTCGGTGTCGACGAAATCGAGCGAGATGTCTCCGCCCCCTGCCCCGGCGCCCCTCGCCGGGAGCGAGACGGCACGGACCTGACCGATCGAAACCTGCGCGTTGGGCAGGGCGCCGGACGACTCCACGGGACCATTGACGCGTGGCGCTGCAGCGACAGTGGGGCCCGTCAGCTCGGGCAGGGACCGCAGAACCGGCACGCTTGGCCTGTCGCAACTAGCAAGGCCAACCAGCAGAAATAGCCAGATGCGCTTCATCGGGCGGCGCCGGAGAAGCCCGGCAAGCCCCGCAGCGACTGCATGACATCGGTAACCGCCGCAACCGGCGCGGGTCCTCCGGTGACTGGGGCGGCGTTGGCCGTTGCGCGCTGTCGGGCGTCGAAGGTGGGCCGCAGCACCCGCGTGCCGCCTGGACCCGCTAGCGTGACCTGCCCGGCCTCGATCGCCTGCACGGTATAGGCCCCGATCTGCGCGCCCTCCTGGGCTACGACGGGCCGGCCGCCTTCCGCAGCGGCGAAGATCACGCTGCGGCTGGGGCCGTTCACCAGGACCGCAGCCAGCCGCGGCAGGTTCACAGGCGCTGCAGCCGGGCCGGCCAGCGCGGCGGCGGGCCGGCGACTGGCGACGAACAGCGGGCGGGCCAGGATGTCGTCCACCTGCGCCTGCCGGCTGTCGCCCAGGACAAGCGGTGCCGCGGCCGGGTTGGGCCGTGCTGAGGGTGGGCGCGTGACATTGGCGATCATGCCGCCGTCATCCGCGACTATGCCGGCGAGTTCAAGGGATATCGTTCCAGCCAGCATGGCAGCGAGCCCCAGGAGGCCCGCCAAGGCGCGCTGCATCATGGCGCGCGGAATCCCAGCACGATGAACGAAGCATCCAACGGCGGCTCCCCGGTCACGCCGAACTGGCGAGTGCCATGGATCTGCAGGTCGTCCACCAGCATCTGCGGCGACGCCTGCTCCACCGCGCGCAGCAGCTGCACGAGCACGCCCCAAGGCGCCGACAGCGCCACCCGGACCCCGATACGGCGATAGGCCGCAAGGGTCTCGGCCGGCAGCGCCTCGGTGCTGGACAGCGTGGCGCCGGCGCGGGCTGCCATGTCCTGTATCAGCTGCTGCAGCGTGGCGCCGGCCACGGCGTCGGTCGAGCCGTCCAGCAACGTGGCCGCGACCGGGCCGGCGGCCGCGGCCGCAGCGGCCTGGCGTTGCAGATCCGGCAAGCCGGCCGCGACCTGCGTCATGCGGCGGGCCAGGACAGCGCGTTGCTGCAATGCCTCCGCCCGCTCGGCGTGCCAGTCGAGCAGCGGGGCCGCGACCGCCACCCAGGCTGCGGCCAGCACCAGCAGCAGCAGCGCCACCGCCAGTGCCTGGCCACGCCGGCCGGTCGGCAGCGACTCGATCACGGTGCGACCTCGGCCCGGATGGAGAAGCCTTCGCCGTGGTTGCCTGCGTTGCGGGTCACCGGCGCGGCAAAGGCCGGGTTGCGAATGCTGCGTTCGGCGGCCAGCGCTGCGATCAGCCGGGCAGCGCCGCCGGACTGCCCGCTGATGGTGACCACGCGGGCGCGGAGCGTGAGCTCGTTCAAGAAAGTGTCGTCCGGCAGCACGTCGGTCAGCGTGGCAAGGACACCCACGGCATCGCCGACTCGGCCGCGCTGCTCCGCGAACACGTCCGCTCCTGCGCCGCTGCTGAGGATCTGGCGGCGCAGCGTTTCCGCTTGGTCGACCTGGGGACGGAGTGCGGCGATCCGGCGCTCGATCCTGGCGCTCCTGACGGACTGCACCCCGAATGGCACGACCACGGCGGCGGCGGCCAGCACGGCGCAGGCAGCACCCGCGAGTGCCAGGCCACGCCTGCGCCACCGGTCCGGTTGCGGCCGGTCCAGCGCGACGCGCCGGGCCGGGCCGCCTGGTGTCAGGGCCTCAAGTGCCGTGGGACGCAGGCCAGCCTCCCGCAAGGCATCCAGCACGGGGGTCAGCCGCGCCTTGGGCACCAGCGACAGGCGCACGTGCAGGCGGCCCTGGGTGCGGTCGCGCCGCTCGATGGCCCAGGCCCAGAACAGCTCGCCGGCGGTGAACGGGGTGATGCGGTCCATTTCGTATTGCAGCACACGCTCCGGATCGCGTTCGGCGGCGATCGGCAGCGCCACTTGCTGCTCCAGCATCAGCTCGGGCGGGAGGCGCAGCAGCGCCGCCGGGCCCTGCCCCGCCACGGCAGTCCGCAGCGCCGTAATCCCGGCAGGGTCAAGGGTAAAGTGACCAAGCGCACCATCCCGTCCCTTGCGCCGAACTAGGATGTCAACGCTGGGCGGCCCGGCGAACGGGAGGCGAACCGCTGCGACCAGCCCACGCGCATCCTGGCCGGCGCCGGACTGCATGAGCCGTGCCGGAAGAACCGCCTTGAGCTGCTGGGCCCACCAAAGAAGGAATTCGTACAGCATACTACGTTATGGACGCTAACCTTTGGGGTGTCGCAAGTGAATACCGGTCGGGGGCCGCATCGGATGCCTATTCCTGACAGCACTGGATCTCGCGCTATACGCCCGCCGCCCGCTCCCGCCGGGTGCTCGCCACGATATCCGGCCAGTGCCGACGATCACCCGGCGGGAATACTACACGGAGCCGCACCAGCAAAGGAAGGGCGTTGGCGCTCCAACTGCTCATCCAGCGAGGCGCTGGGCCGCGGGGCCAATAGGCAAGCTCGATGTGGTCCACGTTGCGCAGCAGCTCGGTCTCGACCGGGAAAGGCGGTGGGCCGAACGGCTTGCCGGCCGGTCGCGGCGTGGCACGCAGGACCAGCCGCCGCGCACCGTCGACCCCCAGCGCGATATCGGCGCGGCGGGTAGACAGGCCGCTGGCCGCCGGCAGTTCGGACACGAACACCAGCCGGCTGGCGCTGCCCTGGATGCCGGGGCCATCACGGCCGGTGCCGGGGTCCATCTGCTCGATCAGATGGCGGAGCGCCCGGTCCACCGCGTCGAGTTCGCTCCGCTCCGCAAGTGTCCGCGCCTGCGTATCGGTGGCGCGCAGGCCATAGCGCACGCCCTGGCTCAGGCCCGCCAGGATGAAGCCCAGCACGACAAGCGCCACCAGCAGTTCCAATAGCGTGAAGCCGTCCTCGTGGCGCCGGCTCATGGCGGCTCCGGCGGCGCCAGGCCCAGCCGCTCGGTCGCCAGCACGACCTCCCGATTGCCCCCGTCCATACGCCAGGAGATTCGCACGGTTACCTCCAGCAGCATGGCCCGGCCCGGGCGAGCGGGATCTGCGCCGTTCCGGGAGCGTGCGGCCGTGGCAAGCGGCGTGACGTTGACCTGCCATGCATAGCCGCCGCCATCGTCGCCACGCTGCTCGCCCGGCGCAGGTGCCGTATCCAGAGTAGCGAGACGGGATTGGGCGCGGGCCAAGGCCTCCTGATAATGTCCGGACACGCGGGCCGATTGCAGGCCGCCAGCGGCCCCTTGGGTCAGCGCACCCAAGGCCAGGGCCGCAATCACAAAGGCCACCAGCACCTCTAAAAGCGTAAAGCCACCTTCACGAACCATTGGCAATGCTGACCCGCCCGGTCAGCCAGTCCACGCCAACCTGCGCATGCCGCGCACCGTTCGCCAACTCGACCCGTCCGCCCGAGGAGCTGCCATCCGGCAGGAACGCGATCCCGGCCTGCGTGCCTGCCAGGTCGGCGGTCGTGATCACCGACATCCCGATCCCCGCCGGCAGACCTCGCGGCGCCCCCGTCCCAATGCGCAGCGTGGCGGCGCGCGGATCGAAGGCTACGACGACGCGCCGGTTCGACACGATGGCCCGGGTGCGCGCCACCCGCATCACCTGCGCCACCGCGTTCGTGGCCGCCCGCATATCCAGCGCGGCGCTGCGCTGTGGCCCGCGCGCCAGCACCAGCCCTGCGACCAGCCCCAGCACGGCCAGCACGACGATCATCTCGATCAGCGTAAAGCCCGCATCCCTCGAGCCCTGGGAGAGTTCAGCTCGCGGCAAGGTCGTTCAGGCCCAGCATCGCCAGCAGCAGCGACGCCACGATCCCCGCGATCACCGCCCCCATCGCCACCGTGATCGCCGGCACCAGCAACGCCACCAGGCGCTGCACGCCGAGCCGGGTCTTCTCCTCGTGAATCTCGGCGGCGCGCAACGCCATGGGGCCGAGCTGCGCCGTCTCCTCCCCCAGCCGCAGCAGGTAGATCGTGCGCGCGGGGAACACGCCGGACTCGTCCAGCGGCCGGGACAGCCCGGCGCCGCCCTTAGCGCTGATGGTGGCGCGCTCGATCGCGGCGACGCCGGCCAGGTTGCCGATCGCGTCCTGCACAATGCCCAATGCGGCAATCAGCGGCACGCCGTTGTTCAGCAGCGTGCCGAGCGTCCGCGTGAAACGCGCCGCCACGATCTCACGCGTGAGCCCGCCTACGACGGGCAGACGCAGCAGAAAACGGTCCATCAGCAGCCGCGGCCGGGGTTGCCGCAAAGCCTGCCGGGCCATCAGCACCAGGGCGACGATGGCCAGCAGGGCATAGATTCCATAGGCGGACACCGCGTCCCCGGTGGCGATCAGCAGCTGCGTTGGCCGGGGCAACGCCGCGCCGTTCTGCTCGAACAACGGCACGAATTGCGGCAGCACCTGGGTCAGCAGCAGGGTGATGGACCCGATCGCCGCCAGCAGCAGCAGGCCCGGATAGATCATCGCCGACGTGACGGTGGACGCCAGGCTCCGCTCGCGCTCCAGCAGGTCGGCCAGGCGGTCGAGCGTCAGCGCCAAGGTGCCTCCCGCCTCCCCGGCGCGCACCAGGCCGACATACAGCTTCGGGAAGCTGCCGGGATGCGCGGCCAGCGCCGTCGCCAGTGACCCGCCGTCGCGGACCGTCTTGCGCAGCGCCTCGACCGTTGCGCGCACCCGCGTATTCGGCGCGGTGTCCACCAGGAAACGCAGGCTGCGGTCCAGGTCCTGCCCGGCGCCGAGCATGATCGACAGCTCCCGCGTCAGGTTCGCGACGTCCTGCCGGCTCATGCCCCGGCGGCCGATGTCGCGGTGCAGCAGGTCGGCGAACCCGCTGGCGCCGGCGGGCTCGGCGCGCATCGGGATGCTGCCCTGGCGCTGCAGCCGGGTGACGACCTCGGCCTCGGTCGCCGCGTCCATGGTGCCGCGGACCGTCTGGCCGGCCGGATCGATGGCGGTGTAGCGGAACGCGGGCATCAGGCCTCGGCACGAATGCTGCGGACGACTTCCTCGATCGTGGTGGTGCCGGCCAGCGCCGCGTCGAGCCCGGCGTCGAACATCGTCACCATCCCAGCCGCCACCGCCGCGCGCTCGATCTCGGTGTGCTCGGCGCGGGCAAAGATCAGGCGCTCGATCTCGGCGTTGGGGGCCAGGAATTCGGCAATCGCCTGTCGGCCGCGATAGCCGGTGTTGCGGCATTTCGCACAGCCGACCGGATGCCACAGCCGCACCGGCCGGTCAGCCGCCCGGCGCTCCAGGTCGAAGCGCCGGACGAGCTCCGGCGCAGCTTCGCCCTCGGTTGCGCAATGCGTGCACAGCCGGCGCACCAGGCGCTGCGCCAGGATGCCGCGCAGCACCGCCGTCAGCAGATAGTCCTCAAGCCCCATGTCGCGCAGGCGCGAGATAGTGGCCGCCGCCGAGTTGGTGTGCACAGTGGACAGTACTAAATGCCCGGTCAGCGCCGCCTGCACCGCGATCTGCGCCGTCTCGATGTCACGGATTTCGCCGACCATGATCACGTCCGGGTCCTGGCGCAGGATCGAGCGCAACAGGCTGGCGAAGTTCAGCCCGATCTGCGGCTTCACCTGAATCTGGTTCACTCCGGAAAGCTGGTATTCGATCGGGTCCTCGACCGTCACCACCTTCCGCGCGACGGAGTTGAGCGAAAGCAGGCCGGTGTAGAGCGTCGTGGTCTTGCCGCTGCCGGTCGGGCCCGTGACCAGCACGATGCCGTTCGGCAAATCCAGCGCCGCGTTGACCCGCGCGATCACCGGCGCCGGCAGACCAAGCCGCCCATAGTCGAAGGCGACGGTGCTGCGGTCCAGCACGCGCAGCACGACCGTCTCACCATACAGGGACGGTATCGTCGACACCCGGAAGTCGATCTCCTGTCCGCGCACCGCCAGCTTGATGCGCCCATCCTGCGGCAGGCGGCGCTCGGCGATGTCGAGGCGCGCCATGATCTTGATGCGCGAGGTGATGGCGGCGGTCAGGCGCGAGGGCGGGCTGTCGGCCTCGTGCAGCACGCCATCGTAGCGGTAGCGGACGCGCAGCCGGTCCTCGAACGGCTCGATGTGAATGTCGGACGCCTGCGTCTCGACCGCGCGGGCGATGATCTGGTTCACCAGGCGGATGACCGGGGCCTCGCTGGCCAGGTCTTTCAGGCGCTCGGCATCCTCCTCCATTGGTTCGGCGTTGGTGTCCAAGGCGTCCGGGGTGGCGGCAGGCGTGTCCGAATACAGCCGGTCGAGCGCCGCATCGAGCTCGATCGGCACGCCGACCAGCAGGGCCACAATGAGCCCGGTGGCGGATGCGATCGCGGCAGGGACGAAATCGTCGAGCGGATCGGCGACTGCGACCAGTAGCCGACCGTCCTGCTCGGCAATCGGCAGCGCGCGGGCGCTGCGGAGGAACCGGGTGGAGAGCCGGTCGGTAAACAGCGGCTCGCTGGCCGGGTAGCGGTCGGGGGTGGCGATGGGCAGATGCAGCAGCGTGGCATAGGCCTCGGCCAGGCCACGCTCGGTCACCAGGCCGAGCTGCAGCAGCACCTTGTCCAGCCGTTGCCCGCTCTCCTGGGCGACCCGGCGGCCACGGTCGACGGTGCGGGCGTCGCACTGCCCCTGCTCGATCAGCAGCGCGGCCAGGCTCTCGATCCCAGTGTCTTGGGGGCGTCCCGTGTCTTGAGCGCGCCCGGCCTCTTGATCGTGCCGTGTGTCTGGGGCGCGTGGGTCGGCGTCGGTCGTCTGCTCGATGCTATGCGCACTCATCCGTGGTGATCCCGGTTGTGGCATGGGAAGGCGTCCTATACATGGTCCTCCGGCGCGCCGGGAGTAGGCCGCGGTGAGTGGGAGCGCGCGTGGACGGGCTGTTGCCGTTGCTGCTGTCCCCGTTCATCGGCAGCTTCCTGGGCGTGGTGATACGGCGGCTGCCGCTCGGCCGGCCCATAGCGTTGGCCCGCTCGGCCTGCGAGGGCTGCGGCCGGGTTCTGCCGCCCCGCGACCTGATCCCGTTGCTGAGCTTTTTCCTGTTGCGCGGCCGTTGCCGGTTTTGCCGGGCGGGCATCGCGCGCTTCCATGTCGGGATCGAGCTCGCCGCCATCGGGGTCGCGGCCTGGGCCACGCTCGCGGATGCCGGCACGGGGTCGTTATGGGCCAATTGCGTGCTAGGCTGGGCGTTGCTGACGCTGGCCTGGATCGACTGGGACCACCTTCGCCTGCCCGACGCGCTTACGTTGCCGCTGGTGGTTCTGGGCCTGCTGGCGACCTGGTGGCTGGACCCGGATAGCGCGACCGATCACGCGGTGGCCGCCGCCCTCGGCTATCTGGCGTTCCGCGGGATGGCGCTGGCCTACCGCATGCTCCGGGGCCGGGAGGGCCTGGGACAGGGCGATGCGAAGCTGCTGGCGGCCTCCGGCGCCTGGGTCGGGCTGGCCGGGCTGCCGACCCTGGTGCTGGGCGCGGCATTGATCGCGTTGGCGGCCACCCTGGTGCAGCGCCTGGCCCGGCGCACGGCGGCGGACACGCCGATCCCGTTCGGGCCGTATCTGGCGCTGGCGACTTGGCTGGTGCGGCTTTATGGCGGTTTGGGCCTGGCCTGACGGTCTGGATGGAATGACCTTTTCAAAAACACCTACAAGACGGTTTCACACCACGCTGGTATGGCCCAGGGGTTTTGAAAAGTTCTAACCAAAGTATAGAGCAGAAGGTTTTGGCGCAGCTGGCGTAGTTTGCTGGCTCTTGCAGGGCGTGCAGCAGGCGCAGGGACAGATCGACCATGGTCTGGCACTTGGACACGACCTTGGTCTTGCGCCGGAAGCGGGCGAGGTAGTGCCGCACATTGCTGTTGTCCTGCTCAATCGGGAAGGTCAGGTCCTTGCTGGTGAACAACTGATCGGGCGGGATCACCCGGTGGTAGCCCTCCCGATCGTCGGTGACGAAGTTTCGTCCGCGAAGTAGCAGGATACAATTGGCGGAGAGGGTGGGATTCGAACCCACGGTGGCTGTTACACCACAACGGTTTTCGAGACCGCCACCTTAAGCCGCTCGGCCACCTCTCCGTTCGCGGCGCGCCTTATACGGGATGGCCGGGCCGGCTGCAACCACATTGACACTTTACGCGCCTCGCGTATAACCCCGCGCTCTGGTGCCGGCCCCGGCGGGTGCCCCATGTCACAAAAAGGGCTGCCCGGCGTGCCGGGATGGCCGATCAGGAAGTCGATATGTTTGCAGTGATCCGCACCGGCGGAAAACAATACCGCGTCATGCCGAATGACGTGCTGAAAGTCGAGAAGCTGCCCGGCGAGGCCGGAGAGACGATCACCTTCACCGACGTGCTCGCCGTCGGCAGCGACGCCGGCACCACGATCGGCGCGCCACTGGTTGATGGCGCCACGGTGACGGCGACCGTCATCGCGCAAGACCGGCTCGACAAGATCATCATTTTCAAGAAGCGCCGCCGGCAGAACAGCCGCCGTAAGAACGGCCATCGCCAGCATGTGACCGTGCTCCGCGTGGCCGGGATCAGCGCGGATGGCCATGTCATGCCCGCGGCAGCCCCCGCCGCAGTACTCGCCGAATCGAACGCCGAAGTCGGCTCGGCCGAACCCGCATAAGGAGACAGAGCGATGGCCCATAAGAAAGCAGGCGGCTCGTCCCGCAACGGCCGTGATACCGCCGGCCGGCGCCTCGGCGTCAAGAAGTTCGGCGGCGAGGCCGTGGTGGCCGGCAACATCATCATCCGCCAGCGCGGCACCAAGATGAAGCCGGGTCTCCATGTCGGCCTCGGCAAGGACCACACGATCTTCGCGCTGGTGGACGGGCACGTGAAGTTCCAGCGCAAGACCGAGGGCCGGGTGCACGTCTCGGTCGAACCCCATGCCGCAACCGAGCCGTCGGCGGTCGCCGCCGAGTAGCGCGGCGCCGCCAGGCCAGACGAACCAGGGGTCGGCGCAAGCCGGCCCCTTCGCATTTCAGGCACATCTCCCATGAAGTTCCTCGACCAGGCCAAAATCTACCTCCGCTCCGGCGACGGCGGGAACGGCGTGGTCGCGTTCCGGCGCGAGAAGTTCATGGAGTTCGGCGGGCCAGACGGCGGCGATGGCGGCCGTGGCGGGGACATCGTGTTCGTGGCCGCGCAGAACCTGAACACCCTGATCGACTTCCGCTACACACAGCACTTCCGCGCGCCCAAGGGCGGCAACGGCGCCGGCAGCGACCGCACCGGCGCGGGCGCCACCGACATCGTAATCCAAGTGCCCATCGGCACCCAGGTCATCGCGGAGGACAAGGAGACTCTGCTGGTCGACCTCGACGAGCCCGGCAAGCGCGTCGTGCTGTGCCGCGGCGGTGATGGCGGCCACGGCAACGCGCACTTCAAGTCCAGCACCAACCGCGCCCCCCGCAAGGCGACGCCGGGCTATCCCGGCGAAGAGCGCTGGGTGTGGCTGCGGCTGAAGCTAATCGCCGACGTGGGCCTGGTCGGACTGCCGAACGCGGGCAAGAGCACGTTCCTTTCAGTCGTCTCTGCCGCGCGGCCGAAGATCGCCGACTACCCGTTCACCACCTTGCACCCGCAACTCGGCGTCGTGCGCCTGTCGCATTCAGAAGAATTCGTGATCGCCGACATTCCCGGCCTGATCCGCGGCGCACATGAGGGCGCCGGGCTCGGCGACCGCTTCCTGGGTCACGTCGAGCGCTGCGCCGTGCTGCTGCATCTGGTCGACGGGGCCGCCGGCAACGTGGTGCGGGCCTGGCGCACAATTCGGGAGGAGCTGCGGGCCTATGGCGGCGGGCTGGCGGAGAAGCCGGAGCTGCTGGTGCTGAACAAGTCGGACGCCATGACGCCGCGGGAGGCCGTGTCCCGCCGCGCGGCGCTGGCCAAGGCATCGGGGCAAGAGGTCATGCTGCTGTCCGGGGCGACCCAGGACAACCTGCCGGTGGTGCTGCGCACGCTGATGGCCCGGGTGCACGCGGCACGGACTGTGCGGCCGGCAGCGCTCGAACTGGCGTGACGCCACGGCTGGAGCACGCCCGGCTGCTGGTCGTGAAGATCGGCAGCGCGCTGGTGGTGGACAATGCCGCGCCGCGCGCGGTGTGGCTTGCCAGCGTGGCAGCCGATATCGCCGAGGCACGGGCGCGCGGGACGTCGGTGATCGTGGTGTCCTCGGGTGCGATCGCGTTGGCGCGCTCGGCGCTTGGATTGCTGCAGCCCCGGCTTCGGCTGGAGGAGAAGCAGGCGGCGGCGGCGGTGGGCCAGATCCGTCTGGCGCAGGCCTGGACGGTCGCGCTGTCCATGCACGGCATGGTCGCGGCGCAACTGCTGCTGACTCTGGAGGATACCGAGGACCGGCGGCGCTACCTGAACGCACGCGCCACGCTGACCACGCTGCTGGGCCTCGGCTGCGTGCCGGTGATCAACGAGAACGACAGCGTCGCAACGGCGGAGATTCGCTTCGGCGACAACGACCGCCTGGCGGCGCGCGTGGCGGAGATGGTGCAGGCGGACCAGCTTCTGCTGCTGTCCGACATCGACGGGCTGTATACCGCGGACCCAAAGCGCGACCCGGCAGCACGGCACATCCCCGAGGTGCCAGCGATGACGGCGGAGATCGAGGCGATGGGGGGCGATCCGCCGCCGGGCTATTCGAGCGGGGGGATGCGGACGAAGCTGGCCGCGGCGCGGATCGCGACACAGGCCGGCTGCGCCATGGCGATCGCGGTGGGCCAGGTGGAACACCCGTTAAGGGCGTTGATTGCGGGTGGCCGCTGCACCTGGTTCTTGCCGGCTCCCGACGGCCGCACCGCCCGCAAGCGCTGGATCGCCGGCAGCCTGCAGCCGGCCGGGCGCTTGGTCGTGGACTCCGGTGCCGCCCGGGCGCTGGCGGCCGGGCGCTCTCTGTTGCCTGCCGGAGTACGCAGCGTGGACGGCGAGTTCGAGCGCGGCGACGCCGTGCTGGTGCAGAGCCTGGCCGGGGACACGCTGGCCCGCGGCCTGTCGGCCTACGCCAGCGCCGACGCGCGCCGCATCGCCGGGCACCGGTCGGAGGACATCGAGAGCATCCTGGGCTGGCGCGGCCGGAACGAGATGGTGCACCGGGACGACCTGGTGCTGGCTTCCCCGACGCCGGCACTTTGACGCCCGCTGTCAGTGCAATCGTGAAGACGCAGGCCTAGCGGCGGCCGAAACCTATCTCGTTGTGCTGCATTGCAGCATGGAGCCTCCGGACACGTCGCGCAACCGACCACGGGGCTGCTCGGATATGTACAACGGGAGCAACCACGATGACCTTACTTCACAGCCTGCGACAGCTATCGGTTCGACAATCGGCCATTATTGCCGGCGCCGCGGGCCTTGCCGTGCTGGCCGGCGCGAACCGTGCCGTCGCGCGGCGGGCGGAGCGCAGGCACCCACCAGAAGGCCGCTTCATTGAGGTGGACGGTGTCCGGCTGCACTACACCGACCGGGGCACCGGCCGCCCCGTCGTCCTCATTCACGGCAACGCGGTGTTGGGACACGATTACGACACCAGCGGGGTCGCCGAATCACTAATCCGGACCAACCGGGTCATCATCTTCGATCGCCCAGGGTTCGGCCACAGCGAGCGCCCGCGCGGGCGCGCCTGGACCGCGGCACAACAGGCCAAACTGCTGCACAAGGCGTTCACAATGCTGCATATCCGGCGGCCTGTCATCGTGGGCCATTCCTGGGGAACGCTGGTGGCGCTGGCGCTGGCGCTGGCGCTCGATCATCCGGCCGACACCGCGGGCCTTTTGCTGCTCTCGGGTTACTACTTCCCGACGCTGCGCCTCGATGCACCGCTGGTCGCGCCCGTAGCCACCCCGGTCCTTGGGGACCTGCTGCGCTACACCGTCTCGCCGCTGCTGGGATGGCTGATGATGCCGGCGTTCAAGCGCATGCTGTTTGCGCCCGCCCGGATGTCGGCGCGGTTCAAGGCGGAGTATTCTCCCGCCATGGCGCTGCGGCCCTCGCAGATCCGGGCCACCGCCATGGACGGCGCGCTCATGGTTCCAAGTGTGTTGGGCCCGTCATGGCGTTACGGCGGGTTGGCGATGCCGGTGGTGATTATGGCCGGGGACGGCGACAAGGTCGTGTCCGACCGCCAAGCCAAACGGCTGCATGCGGCCATTCCGGGCAGCATCCTGCACATTGTCGAGGGCGCCGGGCACATGGTCCCCCACATCGCGGTTCGGGAAGTGTTGGAGGTGGTTGCGGACGTAGTCCAGCGTTCCGGCGGCGACGTCTCGACGAATCGGCTCGTCAAACCGGAACCGTCCAAGGGACGCGCATCCAAGGCTGCGTGACCGGCAAAGGCGCCCGGCCTGGACCGGGAACCAGCCATACATATCCCCCCTGGCGCAGCAGGCCGTTGCCCGGCAAGAATGGGCGGCGATGAACCATGAAGCCGACCACTGCGCAGCTTGGCTGCGGGATGCCGGGCATCGGGCCCGGGTAGCCTCTGCCATGCTAGCAGGTAACGCAGATGTGGCCCGCTCTGCCGGCCTGCGGGCGGCGGCGGCCAGCCTGCGCCGCCACGCTGCCTCGATCCTGGCGGCCAACGAGGCGGACGTGGCGGCTTTTCAGGGCACCGCGGCGTTCCAGGACCGCCTGACCCTAACTCCGCCACGGGTCGAGGCGATGGCACAGGGGCTGGAGGAGATCGCCGCCCTGCCCGACCCGCTGGCCCGTACGCTTGCGGAGTGGACCCGGCCGAACGGTCTGCATTTCCGCCGGATCGCGGCACCGATCGGGGTGATCGGCATGATCTACGAAAGCCGGCCGAACGTGGGAGCCGATGCCGCCGGCCTTTGCCTAAAATCGAGCAACGCCGTCATCCTGCGCGGCGGCTCCGATAGCGCGCGCTCCGCCGCAGCCATCTACTCCGCCATGGTTGAGGGGCTGGAGGCCGCAAACCTACCGCGCGACGCCGTGCAGGTCGCGCCCGGTACCGACCGCGGCTATGTCGCCGCCATGCTGGCCGGCAGCGGCCTGATCGACCTTATCATCCCCCGCGGTGGCCGGTCGCTGGTGGAGCGTGTGCAGCAGGACGCGCGAGTGCCGGTGCTGGCGCACGCCGAGGGGCTGAACCACACCTACGTCCACGCCGCCGCCGACCCGGCGATGGCCCGCGCGGTGCTGGCCAACGCCAAGATGCGCCGTACCGGCGTTTGCGGCGCGACGGAAACCCTGCTGATCGACGCCGCCTGCGCGCCCGCCCTATTGCCGCTGCTGGTGGCCGACCTTGAGGCGCTGGGCTGCAGCGTCCGGGCCGATGCGCGCGCACGGGCCATCCTGCCGCATTTGCCCGCGGCGACCGAGGCCGATTTCGACACGGAGTGGCTCGACGCCGTGCTGTCCGTCGCCGTGGTGGACGACGTGGACGCGGCGCTGGCCCACATCGCGCGCCACGGCAGCGAGCATACCGAGGCGATCATCACCGAGGACCCCGCCGCCGCCGAGCGCTTCCTGCACAGGGTCGGCGCCGCAGTGGCGCTGTGGAACGCCTCGACCCAGTTCTGCGACGGCGGCGAGTTCGGATTCGGCGCCGAGATCGGCATCGCCACCGGACGCACCCACGCGCGCGGCCCGGTCGGCGTGGAACAGTTGACCACGTTCCGCTACGTGGTCACCGGCACGGGCCAGGTGCGCCCCTGAACCAGCAAGCTGCGGCACCGGCCCTGGCGGGCACAGTGGACCCGGTTCCGGCGTGGGGGCATCGGCGCCGCATCCGGGTCGGCCTGCTCGGCGGGTCGTTCAATCCGGCGCATGCGGGCCACCTGCATATCGCGCGGCTGGCGTTGCAGCGGTTGCACCTGAACCAGGTTTGGCTGCTGGTCTCACCGGGAAACCCGCTCAAAGAGGCATCCGGCATGGCGCCGCTGGCCGACCGCATGGCCAGCGCGCGCCAAATCGCCGATGGGCGGCGCATCCTGGCGACGGGGATCGAGGCGCGGCTGCATACGCTCTACACCTTCGACACACTTCAGATGCTGCGTAAGCGGTTCCCACGGGTGCAGTTCGTGTGGGTGATGGGGGCGGATAACCTGGTGCAGTTGCCAAAATGGCAGCGCTGGAACGGCATTGCGGGGACGATGCCGTTCGCGGTGATGCCACGGCCGAGCTATAACCAGCGCGCCCTGGCCGGGCAGGCGGCGCAACGATTGCGCCCCGCGCTGCACCCGGCCCGCACCGCGCCGGCGCTGGCCCGCGGCCCGGCGCCGGCCTGGACCTTTCTGCCCGCCCGGCAAAACGCGCTCTCCGCTACGGCGCTTCGCGCGAACGGCGACGCTTTTCCCTTGCTGCAATACCCCTCGGTGCCCCACATGCCTGGGCACCGCCAAGACGCGGCACACGGCACAAAGCGCGCGCTAACCATCGAAGGAGTACGGACATAGCCAGGAAACCAATCGCCGACCCGGCCGCCAAACCGCCCACGAAACGCCGCCCTCAGCCGGTCCCCGCGCTGGCCGAGGCCGCCAAGGCCCCCGGCACCCCGCGCAAGAAGGCCGCGGCCGCCGGTCCACGCGTCCGCAAGCCGAAAGCCGTAGCGCCCGCGGCCGACCAGCGCGACCGGCTGGACCGCATGCAAGCCGCGATCGTCGAGAGCCTGGAGGGCGACAAGGCCGAGGCGGTCGTGACCCTGGACCTCGCCGGCCGCGCCGCGTTCACCGACCGCATGGTGATCGCCACCGGCCTCGCCGACCGCCAGATCAGCGCCATGGCGCTGCACTTGGAGGAAAAGCTCGCCGAGATCGGCGTCAAGCGCGTGCAGACCGAGGGCGGCGGCGGGTCGGACTGGGTGCTGATTGATGCGGGCGACATCGTCGTGCACCTGTTCAAGCCGGAGGCCCGCGCGCTGTATGCGCTGGAGAAGATGTGGGGTCCCGACCTGGACGAGCACCTGGACGAGCCTGCGGACGCGCCCGCCCCGACATAGCCCGGTGCGGAACCCTTACCGTCTCGGCCGCGGCATGTGTGGGCGCAGATCGACGGCCGGCGCCGGGCGGGTGTTCGCATAGGCGGTGCCGGTCCAGGTGTAGTGCTCGGTGTTCGCCGTCAGGTCCGCCATGCCGCCGTGCCGCGTTGGCGACACCGTGATCCGGCCGCTGGCATCGTCCAGCACCTTGGTCCAACGCCCCTTGACCCAGGCATAGGCCGAAGTGCTGCATCCTCTTGAGCCACATTGCCGCGGCGACTGCAGTTGCACGAACAGCGCCGGCCGTTCACTCGCGGCGCCAAGCCGGGCGGAGCCGATCAGCAGCAGCGGCGTCTCCCCGGATCGCCTGGCCTCGGCCAAGTCCTGGGCGACCAGGCTGCGGGCGGTCCGGTCGAGCGGCGTGCCGGGCTGGGCCGTCATCACCACGGGCACGCCCAGGGCCATCCCGGCGCGGTCGGGCGCGGCAGCGGCAGCAGGCAACAGCAGCAAAGCGAAGCAGGCGAGCATTCGATGCGAAACGATCATGACTGGCTCAGCGCCGCTGCCCCTGCCCGGGTTCCAACAAGGATAGGCATCCGATGCGCCTGATCGCAATAGGCCGGCTGCGCCCGGGGCCGGAGGCCGAGCTGTTCGCCCGCTACAACGCCCGGCTGCGGCCGAAGCTGGCCGTCGTCGAGATCGCCGAAGGCCAGGGCCCGCCGCATGAGGCCAAGCGGCGGGAAGGCGAGGCCCTGCTGACCGTCCTCCCTGCCGCAGCGCTGGCCGTGGCCCTGGACCTTGGCGCGCCCGCCCCCGGCAGCGACGGCCTGGCGCGGTTGCTTGAACGCTGGCTGGGCCAGTCCCGTCCCCTATGCTTTGTCATCGGCGGCACCGAGGGCCTGGACGCCGCCGTCCTGGTCCGCGCCGACCACGTGCTGTCCCTGGGGCCGATGACCTGGCCGCACATGCTCGTCCGCGTCATGCTGGCCGAGCAGCTGTTCCGCGCCCAATCCATCCTGTCCGGCCATCCCTACCACCGCGCGTCGAGGCCACGGCTTCACACCTGAAGCCCCGGCCTCAAACCTGGAGCCCTGACTTGCCGCGACCCGGCAGTTTCGCCATACCTACGTGTCCGAACTAGGAACCTTGCCATGTCCGCCACACCCCGCCCCGTGATGCTGGTGATCCTGGATGGCTGGGGGTGGCGGACCGACGCGGCCGATAACGCCGTGGCGCAGGCGGACACTCCCACCTTCGACCAACTGATGCAGGGTCCGCACGCGTTCCTGAACACCTCCGGCCTGGATGTCGGGTTGCCCGCCGGGCAAATGGGCAACTCGGAGGTCGGGCACCTGAACATTGGCGCTGGGCGCGTGGTGATGCAGGAGCTGCCGCGCATCGGCCTCGCAATCGCCGATGGCAGCATGGCGGCAAAGCCCGAGCTGCACAGCCTGATCGAGGCACTGCGGCAGTCCGGCGGCGTGTGCCACTTGATGGGATTGGTTTCGGCGGGCGGCGTGCATGCGCACCAGGATCATGCGGCCGCGCTGGCACGCATCCTGACGAACGCCCGGGTGCCGGTCCGCGTGCACGCCTTCACCGATGGGCGGGACACCGCGCCGCGCTCGGGTGCGGACTGCGTCGCACGCCTGCAGGCCGCGTTGCCGGACGGCGCCCGCGTCGCCACCATCATCGGCCGCTACTACGCCATGGACCGCGACCACCGCTGGGACCGGGTAGAGAAGGCCTATCTCGCCATGGCCCAGGGCCGTGGGGCCAGCTTCGCCGACGCCGCCAGCGCGATGGATGACGCCTATGGCAACGCGGTCACGGACGAGTTCGTGGTTCCCGCCATCATCGGCGACTACCAGGGCATGCGGGACGGGGACGCCGTGCTGTGCTTCAATTTCCGTGCCGACCGGGTGCGGGAGCTGCTGGGCGCGCTGCTGGACCCGGGTTTCACCGGCTTTGCGCGGCCCCGGGTCCTGCGCTTTGCCGCCGCCCTCGGCATGACGCGCTACAGCGACGCGCTGGCGCCGTTCATGGGCGCGCTGTTCCATCCGCAGCACATGGGCAACCTGCTGGGCGAGGTCGTGTCCGCCGCCGGACTGCGCCAGCTCCGTATGGCGGAGACGGAGAAGTATCCGCACGTGACCTATTTCCTGAATGGCGGGCAGGAGGTCGCGTATCCCGGGGAGGACCGGACGATGGTGCCGTCGCCCAAGGTCGCGACCTATGACCTGCAGCCCGAGATGTCGGCGCCCGAGCTGACCGACAAGGCCGTGGCGGCGATCGGGTCCGGCACGTACGACCTGATCGTGCTCAATTTTGCCAACGCCGACATGGTGGGCCACACCGGCAGCCTGCCGGCGGCGATCCGCGCAGTGGAGGCGGTCGACGCCGGGTTGGGACGCATCGCCGACGCGGTCGCAACCGCCGGCGGTGCGTTGCTGGTCACCGCAGACCACGGCAACTGCGAGCTCATGCGCGATCCGGTCACTGGCGGCCCGCACACTGCGCACACCACGAACCCGGTTCCGGTCATGCTGGCCGGACATGACGGCGCGCTGGAGGATGGCCGCCTGGCCGACCTGGCGCCGACCCTCCTGGCGTTGATGGGCCTGCCACAGCCGGCGGAGATGACCGGGCACTCGTTGCTTGAACACGGTCCGGAGCTGGCCGACGATGCGGCGCGCCCGCCGGCTTAGCCTGTTGCTGATCGGCGTCGCGGCCTGTGGCGCCGCGCCCGCCCGGATGCCACCCGCTCGGAAACTGGATTCCGAACGTCTCCAAGCCGCCGAGGCTAATCACCGTGAGGCCGTGATGCAGCGGGAGGCCAATGAACGCGCCCATGCCGCGGCGGCCGAGGAGAGCCGTCTCGCCGAGCAGCGCATCGCAGCAGCCACCCGGATGCGCTCCACCGAGGTCGCGGCCGCCGACATGGCCACCGAGATCGAGAGCCTGGCCGCCCGGCGCCGCGATGCCGAGCAGCGCCTGGCCGGCCGCGCCGCCGCACTGGCGCCCTTGCTGCCGCTGATCGAGCGTCTGGCGCTCTATCCGGCCGAAACCATGCTCGCCGTTCCGGCCCCGCCGCAGGACAGCCTGCGCGGCCTGGCAGTGCTGCGCGGCCTGGCGCGGAACTTGGAGCAGGACGCCGCCGCGCTGCGGGCCGAGCAGGCGGCGGTACAGGCGCTTTCCCAGCAAATCGAGGCGGCGCTGCCCCGGCTGCAGGCGGCACAGGCAATACAAGCGGCGCAGGCTGCCGGGCTCGACCGGCAGATCGAAGCGGCGCGGACCGGACGGCGCCGCGCCGAGGACGCCGCAGCAGACGCGACCCGCCGCGCCGCTGTAGAGGCCGCACGGGCCGACACGCTGCGCAGCGCCATCGCCGCCATGGAGGCGGAGCGCGTGCGGGCGGAGGCGCAGGCGCGGAACGACGCCGCCCGTGCCGAACGGCAGCGCCAGGATGGGGCGGCGGCCGAGGCGCGCCGGCGGCAGGTGGCGCTGGCCCGGCCGGCAGGACCGGGGATGACGGAGCAGCGCGGGCCGTTGATGGCTCCGGTAGCCGGCCACGTGGTGCGCGGCTGGGGCGACCCAACCGACGCCGGCCCGGCCCGTGGCGTGTCGTACCGTGTCCCGTCGCTGGCACGGGTGGTGGCGCCGTGCAGTGGCCGGGTGGCGTTCGCCGGGCCGTTCCGCAGCTTCGGCGTGTTGCTGATCGTGGATTGCGGCGGCGGGTTTCACTTCGTCCTGGCCGGGCTTGACCGGCTGGACGTGGGCGTCGGCACGGTGGTGCAGGGCGGCGAGCCCGTGGGAGTCATGCCCGGCTGGGACCCGCAATCCGGGACCGAGCGGCCGGCGCTCTATGTCGAATTGCGCCGGGATGGCCTCCCTGTGAACCCCGCCCCCTTTCTACGCGCGCGCGGATAGCCATTTCAGCTCCGGCACTGTTAATCTTAAAGCAAGCCATGCTGTGCTAGTTGGCGTGGCGCAAAGGAAAGTTGGGCATGAAGCTTCGTAGTGGCTTGCTTTTGAGTGCCGCCTTCGTGGCGGGCATCGCGGTCGGACCTGCGTCCGGCTATCTCGACCAGGTATTCGGCATGGGCTGGCCGATCTCGCACGCTCGCGCGCAGGACAGCAACCGCGCCGAGACATACCGTCTGCTGACCCTTTTCGGCGACGTGTTCGAGCGGGTCCGCGCCGAGTATGTGGAGCCGGTCAACGACCGCGAGCTGATCGAGAATGCGATCAACGGCATGCTGACCGGACTTGACCCGCATAGCAGCTACATGAACGCCAAGTCGTTCCGCGACATGCAGGTGCAGACTCGTGGCGAGTTCGGCGGCCTGGGGCTGGAGGTCACGTCGGAGAACGGGATTATCCGCGTGGTGAGCCCGATCGACGACACGCCCGCCGCCCGCGCCGGGGTGAAGGCCGGGGACCTGATCACCATGCTGGACGGGCAGACCGTGCAGGGGCTGACGCTCAACGAGGCGGTCGACAAGATGCGTGGTCCGGCCGGCAGCCAAATCCGTCTGACCATCAAGCGCGACGGCGTGAACACTCCCATCGAATTGGCGATGCAGCGGGAGGTGATCCGCATCCAGGTCGTCCGCTCCCATCTCGAGGGGGACATCGGCTATGTCCGCCTGACCAGCTTCAATGAACAGACCGACCCCGGCCTGCGCAAGGCGGTGCAGGAGATGAAGCAGAAGGCCGGCGACAACCTGCGCGGCATCGTGCTGGACCTGCGCAACAACCCCGGCGGCTTGCTGGACCAGGCGGTGTCGGTTTCGGATGACTTCCTGGAGCAAGGGGAGATCGTCTCAACCCGGTCCCGCCACCCGGAGGAGAGCCAGCGCTGGAATGCCAAGGCCGGGGACATCGCAAACGGCCTGCCGATGGTCGTGCTGATCAACGGCGGTTCGGCGTCGGCATCCGAGATCGTGGCCGGCGCGTTGCAGGATCATCACCGGGCCGTGGTGGTGGGCACCCGCAGCTTCGGCAAGGGCTCGGTGCAGACCGTCATGCCGTTGCAGGGCAACGGCGCGATGCGGCTGACCACGGCGCGCTACTACACGCCGTCCGGCCGCAGCATCCAGGGGCTGGGAATCACCCCGGATGTCGAGGTCGCCGCCTCCCGCACCGAGACCCCGCATTTCGGGCCGGAGCGTGAGGCCGACCTGAACAAGGCGTTGCGCAACCAGGGCGGCACGCCGCAGCCGGCGGCGCCAGCGGCCCGCACCGACCTGCCCGCCGTGGCAAAGGAGATTCCGAAGCTGCCGCCCGAGGGCTTCCCCGCGCTCGAGGCGGCAAAGCCCGATACGGACTTCCAACTGCAGCAGGGTCTGGTAGTGCTGCGCGCGATGGCTACGCAGCGTCGTGCCGCCCGCTGAACGCCCAGGGGTTGCTGGCGCGCCGGCCTGACGCTTGGCGATGGCTTGGGCGGTTTTGGCTGGCGCTGCTGCTTTTGATGGCCGCGGGTGGCACTATGCTGCAGATTCTGGGTCCGTTGCCCCGCCCTGCAGTTTCGGCGTCTCCGCCGGTGCTGGCGCCTGCGGCCGTCATGGCCTGGAATGGCCGGATCGTGGAGCCGGAGCCTGCGTTACTCGAACCCTCGCGCGTCTTCCCGCTTGCAGCCTTGCCGCGCATCGCCGCGGACGGGCGCCTGCCCCGCGAGATCTATCACCGACCGGTGCCCGTCACCGGCACAAAGCCCCGCATCGCGTTGATCTTGGCTGGGGTTGGACTTTCTGCCGCCGATAGCCGAAGCGCGATCGATCTGCTGCCCGGCGCGGTCACGCTCGCCTTTTCCGCCTACACGCCAAACCCTGAGGCGTTGATGGAGGCTGCCCGTAGCCGCGGGCATGAGGTTCTAGCGTCCCTGCCCATGGAGGCGAACGGCTATCCGCTGAATGACGCCGGGCCGCGCTCGTTGCTGACCGGGGCGGCTCCGGCGGTGAACCGTGAGAACCTGGAGTGGGCTTTGAGCCGCCTGCAGGGCTATGTGGGCGTGACCGGCGCGTCGGATGGATTGCGCGGGGAACGGTTTGCGGCACAGAGCAGCAGCTTTGACCTGATACTCGATGAGGTTGCCCGGCGTGGCCTGCTCTACATCGATCCGCGTCCGGGCGCGCCGCCGCCCCGGATCGCGGGACGGTCGGTCGATCTCGTGGTGGACGACCCGTCCACCCGCGCCGAGATTGAGGGTAAGCTGGCGGCGCTCGAGCGTGTGGCACGGGAGCATGGGTCCGCCCTGGGCCTAGCGGGTCCGTTGCGCCCCGTGACCGTCCAGCGGATTGCCGCATGGGCCCGGGACATCGAGGGACGCGGCTTCGAGCTCGTCCCCGTCAGCGCCTTGATAACGGAGCCGCCCAAGTGACCGGCCTGCCGTATCGCCCCAATGTCGGCGCGGTGCTGTTCAATCCGTTGGGTGAGGTCTTTGTCGCCCGGCGCGCCGACCTGCCGAACGCCGAGGGTGCGCCCGGCGGCTGGCAACTGCCCCAAGGCGGCATCGATGACGCCGAGGACCCCCGAGCTGCCGTCCTGCGGGAACTGCAGGAGGAGATCGGCACCGGCGCCGCCACGATCATCGGCGAGCATCCAAATTGGCTAACCTACGATCTGCCGCCGGAGCTGCTTGGCAAGGCGCTCGGTGGCCGCTACCGCGGACAGCGGCAGCGCTGGTTCGCCCTGCGCTTCAAGGGCCGGGACAGCGACGTGCGCCTTGACCTTAACCCTCATCCGGAGTTCGACGCTTGGCGCTGGGTGCCACTGGCCGAGCTCCCCAGCCTAGCTGTGGCCTTCAAACGGCCGATCTACGACGTGCTGGCCCAGTCATTCGCGCGGTTCGCCATCCCTGGTTGACCCATCCAACCGCGCGCCATCAAGCGCACGGTCACGTGTCTGGTTATCGCGCGCATCTGCCTCACGCTGGGCTTTGGTGCGGCCGTGGCGCGCCCTTGCCGTAGCGGCATCCGCGTTGGCGGCGTGGCGGTTTAGACGCTTTCTGACGCGCCGCAGGTTGACGATCTCGGCCATGCCGGCAAGGTGGCACGAACTGCAAGCGGGGACGAGATGGGACGCATGATCGAGTTGAAGGCCGCCGACGGCCACACACTGTCGGCGTATCGCGCTGGGCCGGACGTGGCGGAACGCGCGCTGGTGGTCGTGCAGGAGATATTCGGCGTGAACCAGCACATGCGCCGGGTTTGCGACACGTTCGCCGAGGCTGGTTACGCTGTGGTCGCGCCGGCCCTGTTCGACCGAGTGCGGCGCGGCGTGGAACTGGGCTATACCCCTGTGGACGTGGCCGCCGGGCGTGACTTGCGGGCGGCGGTGCCGGAGGCTGGAACCTTGCGGGATATCGAGGCTGCCGCGGCAGCGTTGGACAACGCATCATTGGGCATCGTCGGCTATTGCTGGGGTGGCACCGTGGCCTGGTGGGGTGCGACACGGACCCATACGTTCAAGGCGGCCGTCGGCTGGTATGGCGGCGGCATCGCAGCCACCCGCACCGAGACGCCGCTATGCCCGGTGCAGCTCCACTTCGGCGAGACCGACGCCGGCATTCCATTGTCCGACGTCGAGATGATCCGCACCGCACAGCCCGCGGTCGAGATCTACGTCTATCCCGGGGCCGGCCACGGCTTTGGCTGCGACGAACGCGGCAGCTACGACGCCGGAGCCGCAGCGCTGGCCCAGGAACGTACCCTGGCATTTCTGGCGGCGCTGGTTTGACCCGGCCATGGTGACGCTGCTTATTCTGATCGTGGTCGTGCTGCTGGTCACCGCCGGGCAGTTTTCCTCCTTCGACTTCGATTTCTCGGCGTTTCCCGGCGGAACCGCAGGAGTATTGGTGCTGGTCGTGGTCATCCTGCTGCTGACACGCCGGATTTAGCCAAGCACCCGTCCGGCCACCGCGTCCAGGCGAGCCATGAGCGCCGGATCACGCTGATCAGGAGCGGTGACGATCGCATATTGCAGCGCGCGGTCGCAGCCCGCCGGACACGGGCCACGCAGCGCACCCAACTTGGGCACGATGGCGCTCACCAGGTTGCGCGCGGCGTCGGCGTTCGCCAGCATCACCTTGATGACCGAGTCGACGGTCACGGCGTCGTGCCCGTCGTGCCAGCAGTCGAAATCCGTCACCATGGCGACAGTCGCGTAACAGAGCTCCGCCTCCCGCGCCAATTTGGCTTCCGGCATATTGGTCATGCCGATGACGCTGCACCCCCAACTCCGGTACAGCTCGCTTTCGGCGCGGGTGGAGAACTGCGGCCCCTCCATGACCAAGTAGGTGCCGCCGCGGGTCACCGGGAGGCCGATGGCCCGGGCCACAACCTCGGCCGCATCGCCGATGCGGGGGCAGACTGGATCGGCGACCGAGACATGGGCCACACAGCCGTCTCCAAAGAAGCTTTTCTCCCGTGCGAAACTCCGGTCGATGAATTGGTCTACGATGACGAAATGGCCCGGCGGCAGCTCTTCCTTCAGGCTGCCCACCGCGGAGAGCGACAGCACGTCCGTGACGCCTGAGCGCTTCAACGCGTCGATGTTCGCGCGGTAGTTCAGGTGCGTGGGAGACAGCCGGTGCCCTCGCCCATGCCGCGGCAAGAACACGCAGCTGACGCCGTCCAGCTCGCCGAACAGCAACTCGTCCGACACCTCGCCCCACGGCGTCCCGACCCGGCGCCATTCCTTGTGCTCCAGCCCCGCAATATCATACAGGCCCGAGCCGCCGATAATGCCGATCACCGGCCTGATGTCGTCCGCCATGCAAGCTCCCAAATAGAAGCGCCGCGCTGAACGACAGCGCGGCGCTTGTGACGTGCGGTTAGGCTAGCGTCAATGCACGTCTTTCCAGACCTTCTTCTTGACCGCATAGGTCAGCCCAGTCATCAGCGCCAGGAACAGCACAACCTTCACACCCATGCGCTTGCGAGGTTCCATGTCGGGATTGGACGTCCAGGTCAGGAACTGCACGACGTCACGCGACATCTGCTCGACACTGGCCGGAGTGCCATCGGCATAAACAACGGCGCCGTCGTGGAGCGGCGGAGGCATGGCGAGCTGGTTGCCCGGAAAGTACAGGTTGTAGTACTGGCCCTCACCGACCTTCACGCCAGGCGGCGCGTCCCGGTAACCGTTCAGCAGCGCATACACGTAGTCGGAGCCATCCTCGCGCGCCTTGACGATCAATGATTGGTCCGGCGGCAGTGCGCCACCATTGGCTGCCCGGGCTGCCTTGTCGTTGGCGAAGGGGGAGCGGAAATGGTCGGATGGCAATGCCGGCCGCTCGACGGACTGACCCGAGTCGTCCGTTCCACCCGGCACGGTCGCGCTGGCAGCAATCGCCTTCACCTGCTCCTCGTTCAGGCCGATCGCCGTCAGGTTACGGTAGTACATCTCTTTCATGGAGTGGCAGTTGGAGCAGACCTCCTTGTAGACCTGGAACCCGCGCTGCATCGATGCGCGGTCGAAGGTGCCGAACGGCCCGTTGAAGCTCCAGGGCTGCTTGGGCGCCGAGACGGCCTCATGCCCCTGCGCGAATGCCGCCGGAGCCAGCGCCGGGCTCGCCGACAAGAGCCCCGCAAGAACGAGGGCGACGCGCATCACGGCTTCTCCATTGGCTTTGCCGTGGCGCCTTGCGGCAATGGACCACCACCGCTACCAGGAGGCGGACGCCGGACCACCGGGCGGGAAATGCTCTCGGGCAATGGCAGCGGCTTTTCCAGCTTGCCCAGGATCGGCAACAGCACCAAGAAGTGCAGGAACCAATACGCCGTGGCCACGCGGCCAAGCACGACGTAGATACCCTCGGGCGGCTTGCCGCCGACATAGCCCAGCACCAGGAAGCTCGCGACCATCACGAGGATGAGTTGCTTGTAGATCGGACGGAACCGGGCGCTGCGTACCGGGGAGGTATCGAGCCAGGGCAGCACGAACAGCACCGCGATCGAACTGAACATCAGGATCACGCCGCCGAGCTTGTTCGGTACCGAGCGCAAGATGGCGTAGTACGGCAAAAAGTACCACTCCGGCACGATGTGCGCCGGTGTGACCAGCGGGTTCGCCGGGATGTAGTTGTCCGGATGGTTCAGCAGATTGGGCGCGAAGAACACAAGGCCGGCAAACACCAGCAGATAGACACAGATGCCGATGCTGTCCTTGGCCGTGTAATACGGGTGGAACGGCAGGGTGTCTTGCGGGCTCTTCACATCGATGCCCAGCGGGTTGTTCGACCCGGTGATGTGCAGTGCCACGATGTGCAGGAACACGACGCCGGTAATCATGAACGGCATCAAGTAATGCAAGCTGAAGAAACGGTTCAGCGTCGGGTTGTCCACGCTGAAGCCGCCCCATAGCCACGTCACGACGCTTTCACCCACGATCGGGATGGCCGAGAACAGGTTGGTGATGACGGTGGCGCCCCAATAGGACATCTGACCCCAGGGCAAGACGTAGCCCATGAACGCAGTTGCCATCATCAGCAACAGGATCACCACGCCCAGCATGAACAGCAGTTCGCGCGGAGCCTTATAGGACCCGTAATACAGCGCCCGGAAAATGTGGATGTAGACGACGATGAAGAACATCGACGCGCCATTGGCGTGGATGTAGCGCAGCAGCCACCCATAATTTACGTCGCGCATGATGCGCTCGACACTATCGAACGCGAGGCTGGTATTCGCAGTGTAGTTCATCGCCAGGAAAATACCGGTGGCGATCATGATCACCAGCGATATCATCGCCAACGCGCCGAAGTTCCAGAAGTAGTTGAAGTTCTTCGGTGTTGGAAACGACCCGTACTCCTTCTGCATCATCGTGAAGATGGGCATACGGGTGTCGATCCAGTTGATGACTGGATTCTCGAATTCGGACTTATGCAGGCCGGCCATTTGCTTGTTCTCCTCAGCCGATCTTGATTTTGGTGTCGCCGTTGAAGGCGTAGGGCGGCAGGCCCAGGTTCGCCGGCGCCGGGCCATGCCGGACGCGACCGGACGTATCGTATTGGCTGCCGTGGCAGGGACAGAACCACCCGCCGTAGTCCCCGCGTGGGTCGGTAATCTTGTTGCCCAGCGGCACGCAGCCGAGGTGGGTGCAGATGCCGATCACGATCAGCCACTTTTCCTTACCGGGCTTCACGCGCTCGGCATCGGATTGCGGATCGATCAACTGGTTGAGCGGTACGTCCTCGGCTGCCTTGATCTCGGCCGCGGTGCGGCTGCGCACGAAAATCGGCTTGCCGCGCCATACGACGGTGATGGCCTGACCTTCCTGGACCGGCGTCAAGTCGACCTCGATGCTCGACAGCGCCAGGATATCCTTTGCCGGGTTCATGCTATCGATGAACGGCCAGACGATCGCGCCCACGCCGATGACCACGGCGCTGCCGGTCACTAGTTTAAGCAGGTCGCGCTTGGTAGGGTCGGCGGCGCCGACGGTGGTGATCGCGTCGCGAACATTCGCGCTGGCGGTATCGGCCATGAAGTCCCTCTGTGTCTCTATGCACCGCACCGGCGCAAACGGTCGTGTGTGCGGCCCCACCGCCGTCATAGAAGGGTGAACTGCCCCCTGCAACATGCAGCCGAACACGCTTATCCTGTGTTCAGCAAATTGGAAGGCACGGATATGCCGCAAGGGCAGCCCCTAAACATAGAATCGCGCGCGAGCACGGCCCATGAAACCTTGAAGGATCGAGCGCAGTCTTGGTTCGAGGGACTGCGTGACCAGATGGTCGCCGGTTTCGAGGCGATCGAGGACGCCCAGGACGGACCGCTTTCGGACCACCGTTCCGGCCGGTTCGCCCAGGAGCCCTGGTCCCGCCCCACCGCGGAGAGCACACCCGGCGGCGGCGGCGTCATCAGCGTCATGCGTGGCCGGGTGTTTGAAAAAGTGGGGGTCAACGTCTCCACCGTATGGGGGGAGTTCAGTCCCGAGTTCTGCCGCCAAATCCCCGGTGCCGAGGAGGACCCGCGCTTCTGGGCATCCGGCATCAGCGTGGTGGCGCACCCGCAAAGCCCGCGCGTGCCGGCCGCGCACATGAACACGCGGATGCTGGTCACCACGCGCGGCTGGTTCGGCGGCGGCGGGGACCTGACGCCCATGCGGCTCGACACGGCCGAGGCGCTGGCCGACGCCGCCACGTTCCATGGCGGGTTCCAGGCCGCTTGCGACGCCCACGATCCGGCATACTATCCCAAGTTCAAGGCCTGGTGCGACGAGTACTTCTTCCTGCCGCACCGCAACGAGCCGCGCGGCGCCGGCGGCATCTTCTACGACCACCTGTTCGGAGGCAACGCGGAGGCGGATTTCGCCTTCACGCAGGACGTGGGCCGGGCCTTCTTGGCCTCCTACTCCACAATCGTGCGCCGCCGGATGCGCGAGCCCTGGACGTCGGAGGAGCGGGACCACCAGCTGCTCCGCCGTGGCCGATACGTGGAATTCAACCTGCTGCACGACCGCGGCACGCTGTTCGGCCTGAAAACCGGCGGCAACGTGGAGGCCATCCTAATGAGCCTGCCGCCCGAGGTGCGCTGGGCGTAAGGGAGCGCTTGCAGCCGGCCGGGCGGGCGTGCCAACTCCCGCTTCGTTTTACAGGAGAGCACGATGTCGAAGTCCCTACGTTTGATCGCTGCACTGCTCGGCCTACTGGCCGTGCCCGCCTTCGCGCAAACGCCCAGGCCCGCAACCCCATCCACCCCGGTCGTTCCCCGGACCGCGCCCGCACCCGCGCCAGCGACCCCGACACCCACTCCCCGCACAGCGCCCCCGGCTGCTGCCGTCGCGCCGCCAACCGCCGCGACCCCGGCCGCCGCAGGCAAGCGCGTGGACATCAACAACGCGACCGAAGCGCAACTCGACAGCCTGCCCAGCATCGGCCCGGTCCGCAGCAAAGCCATCGTTGCCGGCCGTCCCTATACCGACATGAGCGATCTCGTGACCAAGAAAGTCCTGACGCAAGGGGTGTTCGACGGCGTCAAGGACCGCATCGCGCTGGCCAACATCAACACCTCCAGCGCCGCCGAGATGGAACGGACGTTGAAAGGCATTGGCGACGTCCGCTCCAAGGCGATCGTAGCCGCCCGGCCCTATGCCAACCCACAGGACCTTGTGACGAAAGGCGTGCTGACCCAGGGCGTCTTCAATGGAATGAAGGACCTGGTTACCTATTAGGCAGCCAGCGCCTGGGTCCTGACCAGGCGGGCGTACAACCCGTCCAGCTCCAGCAGCTCGGCGTGGGAGCCCTGTTCCACCACGGCGCCGTCGGCCACGGCCACCACCAAGTCGGCATCGCGCACGGTGGACAGGCGGTGCGCCACCACGATGGTGGTCCGGCCGGCGCGCAGGCGGGTGAGCGCGTCCTGCACCGCCGCCTCGCTCTCGGCATCCAGCGCGCTGGTAGCCTCGTCCAACAGCAGGATGCGGGGATTGCGCAGCAGGGCGCGAGCCAAGGTGATGCGCTGGCGCTGGCCGCCCGACAGGCGACCGCCGCCAAAGCCGACACGGGTGGCAAAACCATCGGGCAAATCGGCCACGAAGTCGGCGGCTGCGGCGTGGGCGGCGGCCTCCACCTCCGCATCGGTGGCGAAGGGCCGGCCCATGCGGATGTTGGCCGCAACCGTGTCGTCAAACAGCAAAGTGTCCTGGCCGACATAGGCGATCGCATCTCGCAGACTGGAAAGCGTCACATCCCGCACGTCCGCGCCATCGACGGTGATGCTGCCGGAGAGCACGTCCTGCAGCCGCGGAATCAGCGCGAGCGCCGTGCTTTTTCCAGCGCCGGATGGGCCGACCAGGGCAATGGTCAGGCCCGGCACCGCCTCAAACGATAGGCCACGCAGGCCCATGCGGCCGTCGGGGTAGGCAAAGGCCACGTCGTCGAACCGCACCCGGCCGCGACCGGGCGGGAGAGCGGACGCATTGTCCCGCTCAACGATGCCTGCGGGCTCGTCGATCACGTGGAACACGCGGGCCAGGCCAGCCAGCCCCTCCTGCAGCGCCGCGTTCATCGACCCCAGCGCGCGCAGCGGCTGGGCAGCGATCAGCAGGGCGGCGACGAAGCCGGTGAAGTTGCCGACGCCTCCATCGCCCAGCGCCGCGCGCCAGCCGGCGAAGCCGATCACCGCAGCGACAGCGGTGCCCCCCAGCACTTCCAGCAGCGGATCGAGCCGGGCGCGGCTGCGGGTCATGCGCAGCAGGGCGCGATACAGGTCGTTGAACGCGCGCTCGGCCCGTGTCGCCTCGGCCGCCTCAAGCCGGTAGGCGCGGACGGTGCGGGCCTGGGCGAAGCTCTCGTGCAGCAGCGCCGCCGTCTCCCCCAGGCGCTCCTGCATGCCGCCGGACGCGCGGCGGATACGCTTGCCGAGTCGCTGGATCGGCAGGGCGGCCAGCGGATAGAGCGCGGCCGCGATGGCGCTGAGCACCCAGTCCAGCCATAGCATGCTGGCGACCAGGCCGATGACGGTCACGATGTCCTTCACGCCGTTCACCGCGCGGGTCAGCGCCTCCCGGATGATGGCGGCGTCGGTGGTGAAGCGGGCGGCGAGCTGGGCCGGAGCCTCGCGCTCGATCTGCGCCAAGTCGGCGTGGGCCAGATGGGTGAACATCCGCACCTGCAGCTCGCGGATCACCATCAGCACGGTCTGCTGCACCAGGACGTTCTGGCCATACTGGGCGGCGGCCTTCGCGACGGTCACGATCACCACGAGGACGGGAATCTGATACAGGATCCGCTGGTCTCGCCCGGTGAACATCGAGAACGCGCGGTCGATCACTACGGGATACAGCGCCGTCAGTCCCGCCATGACGGTTGTCAGCACCAAGATCAGCGCTAGCCTGCCGCGGTGGTGGCGCATGTGCTCGCGCCACAGGCGGCCCAGCAGCACCCGGGTGCTGTCGGATTTCGGCATGGTGGGCAAAAGGGCGTCCATGCGGCGCGGTGTATCAGCCAGCCAGCCGCCTCGCCAGTTCGGCCCGGCACGCCGCGGCGTTGGCCCGGCAGCCGCCGTCCAGCCACCAGGCCCGGACCGCACGCAGCAGCTCGCCCACCGCAGGACCCGGCGGCACGCCGAGGGCCAGCGCATCCCGCCCCTCCAGCGGGAACACCGGGCGCGGCAGCGCTGCCAGCCGGGCCCGAAGCGCATCCCACGTTGGCCCGGCATTGCCCACGAGCCAGGCCCGTCCCGGCAATGCGCCCGGCGGTGCGTCGGCCAGCAGGCGGCGCAGCGCATCGTCGTCCATGCCGGGCTCCGGCGGCGAGCCGGCCAGGGCGAGCAGGCGGTCGCGCTCGGCCACCGACATCCGGAGCCGAGCCGCGAGGTCGAGGCCAGCGCCGGGCACTAGGGCGGCGAGCCGCAACAAGGGGTCAGGCGGTCCATCCGCTTGCACCAGACGATCCAAATGGGCCAGATCCAGCGCGTAGGGCAGCACGGCCATCAGCACGCCCAGCCCAGCCATCAACCGCAGGGCGCCACGCGGATCGGCAGTCGTCAGGATGCGCTTCAGCTCGCTCCACACTCGTTCGGGGGACAGGCGGGCGAGCCCGGGCACACCGTTCCGCAACGCCTCGAGCGCTGCCGGATCGGGATCACCATGGCCATAGCGAGCGTGGAAACGGAAAAAGCGCAGGATGCGCAGGTAGTCCTCGGCGATCCGGGCAGCGGGGTCGCCCACGAAGCGGACCCGGCCCGCGTGAAGATCGGCCACGCCGCCGAAATAATCGAACACCGCGCCATCCGGCAGCATCGACATCGCGTTCATCGTGAAGTCCCGCCGGGCCGCGTCCTCCTGCCAATCGGTGGTCCAGGCAACCTGAGCATGACGACCGTCGGTTGTCTTGTCCCGGCGGAGGGTCGTGACCTCGAACCCCCGGCCGCCGCTCACCGCCGTCACAGTACCGTGATCGAGCCCAGTCGGCACTGTGCGGAGGCCGGCGGCCTGCAACGCCAGGGTAACCTCGTCCGGTGGGCTGGGCGTCGCGAGGTCCACGTCGGCGACGGCCCGGCCGGCGATGGCGTCCCGCACGCAGCCGCCGACCAGGCGGGCCCCGGGCAGCGCGGCGAGGACAGCCTGTAGCGCCGGATCGGACAGGAACGCCGGCGGCGCGATGTGCAGCGCCGGCGCGGAGATCATCCGGCGTGGCCCGGCACGATACGCCCGTCCCGCAGCACGGCCGGGATGTAGCGCGAGCCGGCGGGCAAGCGCTCGTGCACGCCAAACCAGGCCAGCCCGCCGCCAAATACCAAGAGTGCCAGAAGAATGATGGAGAGCACCCGCGGCGACGGCCCGACCTGCCCGCGTGCTACGGTAACGCGCCAAAGGACATAGGCGCCGAGCGGGGCGAAGAAGAGTGCGAGCTCTGCCGCGCGGATCACTGCGCCGCCACGGCAATGCCGCGGGCATCATGGATTTCCTGGGCTCGCAGGCGGTGTGCCAGGTTCACCAGAATCGCAGCGGTGGCGCCCCAGATGTAGTGGTCCGGATGCGGCCACACCCAGAACTCTCGCGACCGGCCGCGGAACTGGGCACGCCGCCGCTCGGGAGCGGCCGGGTCCAGCAGGACGGAAAGCGGCAGGATAAAGATAGCCTCGACCTCGGCTTCCGAGGGCATGAGCGCTAAGCCGTCCGGCAGCAGCGCCAGCACGGGGGCGATACGGAAGCCGGAACCCGTGACGTAATCCGGCAGCCGCCCGGCGAGTTCGACCTGGGAGGGCTGCAGGCCGATTTCCTCCTGCGCCTCACGCAACGCAGCGGCCTCGACGGAGGCGTCATCGCGCTCAACCCGGCCGCCGGGGAACGCGACCTGGCCGGCGTGGGATTTCAACAGCGACGAACGTTTTGTCAGCAAGATGCCGGGCCGGCTGCCGTGCACGATGGGCACAAGCACAGCCGCGGGGACCAATGGGCCACGGTTGAGGTCGAGCGCATCGTCGGAGGTGGCGAGGGTGGCAATGGCCTCTGGAGGAACGAAGGCCAGGCGTTCGCGCAGCGCGGTCAGATCCAAGCCGTCAAGCCTCGCGCGGTTCGAAGTCGGCGCCATGCGGCAGGTCGCCCAAGGAGAAGAAGTGGTTCTGGCTCCAAACCCCCAACACGTGACGGCATCCAATGCGTCCCGGCACGGCAAGCGCCACCAACTCATAGTATACGGCGCGGCCGATCCGCGCCTCGATCGGGACGCCATCGCAGGTGCGAACCGTGATGTAGGGCGTGGGCTCACTGGTCAGGCAATCATGCCTCACACGGATCGGGTGCTCCGGCCCGGCTGCCACGACCTGGTCGACGTTGGTGCGGAAGGAGAGCACTTGGTCCCGGCCATTGCCGGTCCAGTCCATCTCGACAGCGAGCCAGGGCGTATCCTCGACCTCGATCCGGCCACGCTCGACGGGGGTTTCGAGCCAGTAATCACCATTTGCCGTGCGCTTCAGCACGCTGCTGAACAGGCAGACCAACTCCTTCCGGCCAATCGGGCTCCCTCGATACAGCCACGTGCCATCGCGCTTGATCAGGAATGGCAGATCACCGCATTCGACGCGCGGTGGGCGTGATCGCATAGGCCCCGCTGTGCCAGGACAGGCCGCGACCTGGGCCGAATGAGTTTCATGTATGGCTATGTGCCCTTCGGGCATGGCATCGTTCACGTCTGCGTCTCCGGGCAACGCCGTGCTTCCGTCCCCGTTAGCGATATAGGTAGCCTCCCCCCGTTGATGAAACCCCTGGCGTGGGCAGATCATCGGACACACGTATCATCTATCTTATGGGGGGACCCGCCGTTGCCGATAAGCGACACAGAGGGACTGGTGGCGGACGTCGAGGCCCTGGGTGTCCGGGCGGCGGCGGCGCGGGCGGAGATCGGCCGGGTGATCTTTGGCCAGGAGTCCGTTGTCGAGGAGGTGCTGGTCACTCTGTTGTCGGGCGGCCACGCGCTGCTGGTCGGCGTGCCCGGCCTGGGTAAGACGCTGCTGGTCGAGACGCTGGGCATCGTGCTCGGCCTGATGCCCAAGCGGGTGCAGTTCACGCCGGACCTGATGCCGGCCGACATCACCGGCAGCGAGGTGCTGGACGACGACGGCCAGGGACGCCGCAGCTTCCGCTTCGTGCCGGGCCCGGTGTTCTGCCAGTTGCTGATGGCGGACGAGATCAACCGGGCCAGCCCGCGCACCCAATCCGCGCTGTTGCAGGCGATGCAGGAGGGCCGGGTGGCCGTCGGCGGCGTCGACCACCCGCTGCCCCGGCCGTTCCATGTACTGGCCACGCAGAATCCGATAGAGCAGGAGGGCACCTACCCCCTGCCCGAGGCGCAGTTGGACCGGTTCCTGCTGCAGGTGGACGTGGGCTATCCCGAGCTTGCGGCCGAGCGCACCATGCTGCTGGCCACCACGGGGGCGGAGACCGCCCGCGCCCGTCCGGTGCTGACCGGAGAGGAGCTGATGGCCGCGCAGCAGTTGATCCGCCGGGTGCCGGTCGGAGAGAGCGTGGTGGACGCCATCTTGAACCTGGTGCGTGGCGGCAGGCCGGAGACGACCGGCATCGACGCCGTGCGCCGCCATGTGGCGTGGGGCCCCGGACCACGGGCGGCGCAGTCGCTGATGCTGGCCTGCCGGGCGCGGGCCGTGCTGGACGGCCGGCTATCCCCGAGTCTCGACGACGTTGCGGCGCTGGCGCAGCCGGTGCTTCGGCACCGCATGGCGCTGAACTTCTCGGCACGGGCCGAAGGCGTGGGACTGCCCGACGTCATCGATGGCCTTGTCGGCCAGGTCGTATGACCGCATGAAGGCGGCCCCTGCTGCGGACCAGAGCGCGCGCCGGGCGGAGGCACTGGGGTCGCGGTTGCCGCCGTTGCTGGTGGCGGCACAACGTGTGGCGGCCACGGTGGCGCAGGGTGTGCACGGTCGGCGGCGCGTGGGCCAGGGCGACAGCTTCTGGCAATACCGGCCGTTCCTGCCCGGCGACGCCCACACCCGCATCGACTGGCGCGCCAGCGGCAAGTCCGACCGTGCCTTCGTCCGCGAGACCGAGTGGGAAGCGGCGCAGTCCGTGTTCCTATGGCGCGACGGCTCCGCCAGCATGGCGTGGCGCTCCGGCGCCGCCGTGCCCGAAAAGCGCGAGCGGGCCGAGTTGCTGCTGCTGGCGTTGGGGGCCCTGCTGCTGCGCGGCGGCGAGCGGGTACGGCTGCTGGGCGGCCCGGCCCGGCTGCGTGGCGGCCGCGCGGCGCTCGATGGCCTGGCGGAGGCGCTGGCCGACCTGCCCGCGGGCGGTGGCATGCCGGACGCGGCGCCCCTGCCGCGGTATTCCTCCGTCGTGCTGATCGGTGATTTCCTGTCGCCAGTGGATGAAATCCGGGCCGTGGTCGCCGGTCTCGCTGCCCTCCCCGTGTCCGGGCATCTGCTCCAGGTGCTGGATCCCGCCGAGGCGTTGCTGCCCTATACCGGCCGCGTCCGCTTCCGCGGCATGGAGCAGGAGGTCGACGCCGTGGTCCCGCGCGTCGAGGGCATCCGCGCCGGATATGCGGAGGCGCTGGCAACGCAGCAACGCGGCCTGTCGGCCCTGTGCTCCGCCGCCGGCTGGAGCTTCGGCGTGCATCGCACCGACCATCCGCCCGAGGCCGCGCTGCTGGGTCTTTACACCGCGATGAGCCCCGCTTGATCTTCGCAGCCCCCTGGCTTCTCCTGGCCTTGGCGGCGCTGCCGTTGCTGTGGTGGCTGCTGCGCGTCACCCCACCGACGCCGCGGACGCAGAGCTTTCCGGCAATCCGGCTGCTGGCGGGGCTGCGGGCCGATGAGCGTACCGCCGCGCGCACGCCCTGGTGGCTGCTGGCGCTGCGGCTGCTCGCGGCGGGGCTGGTGATCGTGGGCCTGGCCGGTCCGGTGCTGGACGCGGCGGGCGGGCTGCCCGGTAGCGAGCCGCTGCTGCTCGTCATCGACGACGGCTGGGCGGCGGCGCCGGATTGGACGGCGCGCATGCAGGCGGCCGGGTCGGTGCTGGACCGCACGGAACGCGCGGGACGCACGGCGGCGCTGTTGACCACGGCTCGTACCGAGACCGATCAGCCGCCCCGGTTGTCGCCCGCCATGGCGGTGCCCGACCTGCGCACCCGCCTGGCTGCCCTGCGTCCGAAGTCCTGGCCAGCCGATCCCCTGGCAGCCACGGCAGCGCTGGAGGGCGCATCGACCGGCGCAGTCGTCTATATTGCGGACGGGATCGCCGCCCCGGGAGACGAGGCATTTGGCAAGGCGCTGGCCGCCCTTGGGCCGGTTACGGAGATCCGTCCCGATCCCTTGCCCGTCCGCCTGGCCAGGCCGCCACGGTCCGAGGCCGGGCGTTTGGTCGCCCGTGTGTCCGCGCTGCCGCAACCGGCGGACCGGCCCGTCGCCGTGCTGGCACAAACCGGCGATGGCCGCACCTTGGCGCGGGCCGAGGGCTTGATCCCGGCCGGCGCAGCATCGGCGGAAATCCCGGTGCCGCTGCCGCCGGAGCTGCGCAATCAGCTCGCGCGGCTGGTGCTGGACGGCGCGGCAGGCGCCGGGTCCGTCGTGTTGCTCGACGAACGCTGGCGGCGGCGCCCTGTGGGTCTGTTGGCTGCGGACGAAGGTGCGGACACGCCGTTGATTGGGCCGCTATTCTACGTGCGTCGTGCGCTTGCCCCGACTTCGGAGCTGCGGGAGGGCAACCTGGCCGCGCTGCTGTCCCGCGAACTCTCGGTTCTGGTGCTGGCCGACCTACCGGTCGAGGGGGAGGATGCGGCGGCGCTGGAACGCTGGGTGGAGGGTGGCGGGCTGCTGGTCCGCTTCGCCGGGCCGCGCATGGCGGAGGCGAGCGGCGATCCATCCTGGCACGACCCGCTCTTGCCGGTCCGGCTGCTGGCGGGCGACCGGCAGTTGGGCGGCGCGCTGTCCTGGAGCCAGCCCGCGGCGCTTGCACGGTTTCCAGCCACCTCGCCGTTCACGGGCCTGGAGATTCCTGAGGAGGTCCTGGTCACACGCCAGGTGCTGGCCGAGCCCTCCGCCCATTTGGCCGAGCAGAGCTGGGCGCTGCTGGCGGACGGCACCCCGCTGGTCACGGCGGCGCCGCGTGGGGCCGGGCGGGTCGTGCTGTTCCATGTGACGGCCAACGCCGACTGGTCGAACCTGCCGCTGTCCGGCCTGTTCGTCGAAATGCTGCGCCGGCTGGTGGACCTGTCGGCCGGGGTGGCTGGAGCGCCAGAAGACACCGTGCTGGCGCCGGCAGAGGCGCTGGACGGCTTCGGCGTTTTTGGCGCGCCGCCCCCGGCCGCCACCGGGTTGACGGCGGCCAATCTGGCGTTGCCATCGGTGTCCCCGCGCCATCCACCCGGCACGTATGGCCCCGAGAGCGGCCGGCGCGCGCTGAACCTCGGTGCCGCCTTACCGGAACTCGTCGCGGCAGCGCCGGTGCCGGGCGCCGAACAAGCTCCGCTGTCAGGCATGGCGCGCGAGCGGGCGCTGGGTCCGGCGCTGCTGGCGATCGCGGTCGGCCTCTTGGCGCTCGATCTGCTGGTGTCGCTGTGGCTGCGCGGGCTGCTGCAGCTTTGGACGGCGACGGTGGGGATTTTGCTCCTCGTCGCCCTGCCGGCGTGGGCCGAGGACTTTCCGGCCAATGCAACGCGTCTGGCCTATGTCATAACCGGCGATCAGCAGGTGGACGGGGTGTCGCGCGCCGGGCTGCTGGGGCTGTCGGCCTATGTGAACCGCCGGACCGCAGCCAGCCTCGCGGACCCGTCCGCGGTCACGCCGGGGCAGGACGACCTGTCGTTCTACCCCCTGCTGTATTGGCCCGTGACCGCGGATGCCAACCTCAGCCCCGCCGCCATCGCCGCGCTGAACGACTACACCAGCCACGGCGGCATTATCCTGATCGACACGCGGGGCGGCGGCACCGGGGAGGGATTCGCGCCCGGCGCCGATGCCGCGCTGCGCCGCGTCGCGCAGGGCCTGGCGGTGCCGCCGCTCACGCCATTATCGAGCGACCACGTGCTGGCGCGCTCGTTCTACCTATTGCAGGAGTTTCCCGGACGCTTCGCGGGGGACACGGTCTGGGTGCAGCGTGACCAGGACCGCAGCAATGACAGCGTCAGCCCGGTGATTATCGGCGGCCATGACTGGGCGGCAGCCTGGGCGATCGACGCGGCGGGGCGCAACCCTTACGCGACCATTCCCGGCGGCATCCGGCAGCGCACGCTGGCCTACCGGTTTGGAGTGAACCTGGTGATGTACGCGCTGACCGGCAACTACAAAGGCGACCAGGTTCACGTGCCCGCCATTCTGGAGCGGCTCGGCCAATGAGGCTCGAACAGGTCTATGCCGCGCTGCGTTTCGACCCAGCGCTGCCCTGGGCGGCGTTCGCGGCGCTCGCGGCATTATGCGTGCTGGCCCTGCTGCCGGCGGTCCTGCGCCGGGCCCGCGGGGCGGCATGGCGGGCGCTTGCATTTGCGGTGCTGCTGTTGTGGCTGTCCGGTCCCCGCCTGGTGCGGGAAACGCGGGACACCCTGCCCGACATCGGCCTGATGGTCATCGACCAGACAGCATCGATGCAAGTGGGCAACCGCGCCGCGTTGCGGGATGCCGCCCGGGCCACGCTGGCTGCCCAGGCCGCCCGCATGCCCGACCTGGAGCTACGCACCGTGGTGGTGCCCGAAGGCGGGCATGACGGCACCCAGTTGTTTGCCGCCGTAAACCGCGCACTGGCTGACATCCCGCAATCGCGCCTCGCCGGCATCGTGGCGCTCACGGATGGGCAGGTGCATGACGTTCCCGCTGCGCCACTCCCGGCGCCGCTGCACGTGCTGATCCCCGCCCGCGGAGAGGAGACGGACCGGCGGCTGCGGATCGTAGAGGCGCCGTCGTTCGGCCTGGTCGGCCACAGCGTGACGATCAAAGCCGCGATCGAGGACCTGGGGGTGGCGCACCCGGCCGCGACGGCACGGCTTACGCTGCGCCGGGACGGGGAGCCGCCGCAGGTCAGCACCGTGCCGGTGGGCCAGGAAATGCCGATCGAGCTGCCGATCACCCGGGCCGGGCCGATGGTGGTCGAATTGCAGGCGGAGGCACTGCCGGGCGAGGTTTCTGGGCTCAACAACCGGGCAGTCGTGGAGATCAACGGCGTGCGGGACCGGCTGCGCGTGCTGCTGGTGTCCGGCGAGCCGCACGCCGGGGAGCGCACCTGGCGCCGCCTTTTGAAGGCCGACCCGGCGGTGGACCTGGTGCATTTCACCATCCTGCGCCCCCCCGAGCGCGACGACATGACGCCGCTGAACGAGCTGGCGCTGATTGCTTTTCCGGTGCGGGAGCTGTTTCAGGTCAAGATCCGCGACTTCGACCTGATTATCCTGGACCGCTTCCAGAACCGCGGCATCCTGCCGCCGCTGTATCTGCACAACATCGCCGACTATGTGCGCGCTGGCGGCGGGCTGCTGTTGAGCGCCGGGCCGGAGTTCGCGGGTGAGGCCAGCCTGTCCGCGACCGCGCTGGGAAGTGTGCTGCCGGCGCGGCCCAGCCTGAGCGGGACGGGGGTGACCGAAGGTGAGTTCCGGCCACAGGTCACGCCACTGGGCAGCCGCCACCCAGTGACTGAGGGGCTGCCCGGCTGGCGCGCACCGGGCATCGAGCCAGCGTGGGGTTCCTGGTATCGGCGGGTCAACGTGGCGTCCCAGGCCGGGCAGGTGCTGATGAATGCCCCGGATGGCGGGCCGCTGCTGCTGGTCGACCGGGTGGAGCAGGGCCGCACGGCGCTGCTGCTATCGGACCAGATTTGGCTGTGGTCCCGCGGACACCAGGGCGGCGGGCCGCAGGCCGAGCTGCTGCGCCGCATCGCGCACTGGCTGATGAAGGAGCCCGCGCTGGAGGAGGAGGCCTTGCGGGCAAGGATCGAGGACGGACGGTTGCTGATCGAGCGTCGGACCATCTTGGATGGACCGCTTGGCGAGGTCACCGTGACGTCGCCGGAGGGCACGGTGACGCGCCTGCCGCTGCAGGCTGCCGGCCCTGGCCGCAGCAAAGCGGAGGTGCCGGCAGCAGAACCCGGCGTATGGCAGGTGGGCGACGGTAGCCGGACTACGTTCGCCGCCGCAGTCAACGCGAACCCGCGGGAGATCGCGGACTTGCGGGCGACCGGGACGGTGCTTGCGGCCACGGCCCATGCTTCTGGAGGCAGCGTTCACTTCATTGCGGGTGGCACACCGGAGTTGCGGCGTATCGAGCCGGGGCGGGAGGCATCGGGCGCTGGCTGGATCGGGCTGCCCCGGCGGCGCGACCATATCGTGACCGGGCTCGACGCCATCCCGCTGCTGCCGCCCTGGGCGGCGTTGCCGTTGCTGCTCGGCCTAGTTCTGGTAGCCTGGCGGCGGGAGAGTTCGGGTTGAGCTTTGCAGAGCGGCACGCGCTTCCTACATAAAAGCGGTTGCAGGGAGGGCTGTGCTTTCCAGACTTACGAACCTCCTTCCCGGCGGGCGGCACGCGGCAGCCTGTCGGCATTAATCGGCTTTGTTGGGTTGTCGCTGCTGGTGTGGGCCGCCAATGGTGCGATCACGGCCGGCAGCGTGCGCGGCTGGTATGGCTCGTTGGCGGAACCACCGGGGACACCGCCCACCTGGCTGTTCGCGCCGGTTTGGACCACGCTCTATCCGGTGATGGGCGTGGCGGCCTGGCTGGTATGGCGGCGGATCGACGTTGGCGCGGAGCGGAAACGGGCTGCCCTGCGGACCTGGGGGTGGCAATTGCTGATTAACTCGCTGTGGTCGCCGGCGTTCTTCGGTCTGCACAATTTGGGACTGGCCCTAGTCGTGATCGGCCTGTTGCTCGCAGCCATCCTGCTGACAATTCGCCGGTTCGCGACGATGCGTCCCGTTGCGGCGGTGCTGATGCTGCCTTACGCCTTTTGGGTCGGCTATGCGACCTATCTCAACGCGGGGTTCTGGTGGCTGAACCGCAGCTAGGCTATGATAGTGCTATGAAGCATTGCATCCTCACCCCCATGCTCCTGGCGGCTGCCCTTTACACGCCGGCCGCATCTGCGCAGAACTCAAATCCGGGCGCGATCCAGACGCCGGGCTTTCGGCCTAATCAGGGCGCCAAGCCGGATAAGGGCGTTCACGAGAGCGCGCCTCCCGCCCTGCCAGGCTCGCGGGCCGAGCCGACGGCCGTCGCTCCCGCAGAACGGACTGCCGCGGACATGCCGCCGACGGAGGCATTGTTCGACAGCATCAACCGCGGCGACCTGCCAGGCTCGCGGGAAGCTATTTCCCGCGGGGCCGACCTACAAGGCACGAACGTGCTGGGGCTGACGCCGCTCGAGCTTTCGGTCGACCTGGGGCGCAACGAGATCTCGTTCCTGCTGCTGTCGCTGCGCGGCGGTTCCGGCTACAGCGCGGCTCACGGGGCTGCGCCGGCGGCCGAACCTAAGCCGCCGACCCGGGCCGAACGCCTGGCCATGGCTCGGGAGGAGCGCAGCAACCGGGCCCAGGTTGCCGCCCGGCCGGCAGCCAACGCGCCGCTACTCGCGCCCCGGCTGTTCGCCGGCAATGGCGGCGCACCGGTTGCGCAGGCCGGTTTCCTTGGATTCGACGCCGCCCGCTAAGCACCCCGTATCGAGCTCACGCTAATCCCGAACGGGCGTGGAGCGGAGCCGCTTGACCTCGCCCCGCAACACTTTCGCGTCGGTGCGCCGGCGTCGGGCAGCCTTCGTCGGCTTGGTATCCCGGCGGATGACTGGCTTCACCGCGGCTTCGCGCAGCAGTGCCACGATGCGTTCCAGCGCGTCCTGCCGGTTGCGGTCCTGGGAACGGTGGCGCTGCGCGGTGATGACCAGCACGCCCTCCGCCGTGACCCGGTGGCCGCCCAGTGCTTCGGCCCGGTCGCGCAGCGCCTCCGGGAGGGTGCCGGCGCGGCGGAGATTCAGGCGAACCTGCACGGCGGACGACACCTTGTTCACGTTCTGCCCACCGGGGCCTGAGGCGCGGATGAAGTTCTCCTCGACCTCGCGCGGGTCGAAGGCGATGCCGGGGGCGATCGGGATCAGCATCTAACCACCAACGTCTAACCAATCGTCATCAGGTTGGCGTTGCCGCCGGCGGCCGCGGTGTTGATGCTGACCGAACGCTCCTGCACCAGCCCGTCCAGTGGATAATCGGGGCTGGCGACATAGACAGGCACGATCGGCCCCTCTTGCTCCGCCAGCGTTTGCAACAGCGCCAGCAAGGCCGGCTGCGGTCCGCTGAACAATACGGCATCGCACGGCGCGGCCGTTCCAGCAGGGACAGTCGTGATCCAGTTTGCCAACGACGGTGGCAGGTCCGGGATCGCGACCCCGGCGACGACCGCCCGGTTGCCGGTCGCCAACGCGGCATTGACCTGGCGCAACGCCCCGTCGAGGTCGGGCGCCACACACAGCACCGTGCCGCGCGGCGTCGTCTGGTAAACGTTTTGTTCGCCCACTGGGCCGGTCAGCTCGAGGTCCAGCCCAACGGGGCTCGCAGCCAGGCACGCGGCATAGTCGGCAAGGTCATGGCCCTGCTGCGTCAGCCAGTCCCGCCAAGCCGCGGTCGCCAGCGGAGGCGACCCGGGCGGCAGCGAGGAATGGCGAGGCCGGGCCGACAGCAAGCGCCGGAGATAAAGCGGCCCGCCGGCCTTTGGCCCAGTCCCAGACAGGCCGTGTCCACCAAAAGGCTGCACGCCCACCACCGCCCCGATCAGGTTCCGGTTCACATACACGTTGCCCGCCCCAACCCGGGAAACGACCCGGGCGACCGTCTCGTCGATCCGGGTGTGGATGCCGAAGGTCAGGCCGTAGCCAGTGGCATTGACGGCGTCCACCAACGTATCCAACCCATCCCGCGGAAACCGGACCACATGCAGCACCGGGCCGAACACCTCCCGCTTCAGCTCGGATAGATGGCCGAGCTCAATAAGCGTCGGCGGTACGAACGTGCCCTGGGTGCAGCTTTCCGGAAGCGGCATGGAATGCGTCGGGTGCCCGGCCGCGCGCATCGCCTCGACATGCCCGGCGATACCCGCCTGCGCCGCCCCGGAGATCACCGGGCCGATGTCGATGCTGAGCCGGTCCGGATTGCCCACCGCGAGCTCGGCGAGGGCGCCGCGCAGCATCGCCAGCACGCGGTCGGCCACGTCGTCCTGCAGGCAGAGCACCCGCAGCGCCGAGCACCGCTGGCCCGCGCTGTCGAAGGCCGACATCAGCACGTCCGCCACCACCTGCTCCGCCAGCGCCGAGCTGTCCACGATCAGCGCGTTCTGCCCGCCAGTCTCCGCAATCAGCGGCACCGGCGCGCCGTCCGGACGCGTGCGCGCGGCAAGCTGGCGCTGGATCAGCCGCGCAACGTCGGTCGATCCGGTGAACACCACGCCGCACACCCGCGCATCCCCCGCCAGCTGCGCGCCGACGCTCCCCTGACCGGGCAGGAGTTGCAGCACGTCCGCCGGGATGCCGGCCCGGTGCAGAATCTGCACGGCCGCCGCGGCGATCAGCGGGGTCTCCTCCGCCGGCTTGGCCATTACCGTGTTTCCCGCCGCCAGCGCGGCCGCAGCCTGGCCGGTGAAGATCGCGAGCGGGAAGTTCCACGGGCTGATGCAGGCGACGGCGCCCAGCGGCCGATGCGTGTCGTTGGCAAAACTGTCCCGGACCTCGGCCGCGTAGTAGCGCAGGAAATCGACGGCCTCGCGGACCTCGGCGACCGCATTGGACAGGCTTTTGCCGGCCTCCCGCACAATCAGCCCAAGCAAGGCGGACGTACCCGCCTCCATCAGGTCGGCAGCGCGCAGCAGCAGCGCAGCACGCTCCCCGGGCGGCACAGCGCGCCAGGCCGCACCGGCGGCCTCGGCCCGCTGCAATGCGCGATCGACGGCGGTGGGGGTCGCCTCGGCAACGTGGCCCACCACGTCGCGGTGGTCAGCCGGGTTGCGGATTTCGAGCGCTTCGCCCTCGGCGGTCGGCGGGGCGGCACGCCAGGGCTGGGCCACGCTCGCCTGCAACGCCGCCGCCAGGTCGGCCAAATGCTGCTCGTTCGAGAGATCCAGCCCGGCGGAGTTCACCCGAATGGGCCCGAACAACTCCCGCGGCAGGGCGATTTGCGGATGCGGCGTACCGGCTGGGTGCATCGCCGCGACCTCGGCCACGGGATCGGCGACCAGGTCCGCGACGGGCACCGCCGTATCCTGGATGCGGTTCACGAAAGACGAGTTGGCGCCGTTTTCCAGCAGGCGGCGGACCAAATAGGCCAGCAGCGTTTCATGCGTGCCGACTGGGGCATAGATGCGGCACGGGCGGTCGAGCTTGTCGGGGCCGACAACCTCCTCATACAGCGGCTCTCCCATACCGTGCAGGCACTGGAACTCGTACTGCCCGGGGGTGAAGGGACCGGCCATGCTGTGGATCGCGGCGACGGTATAGGCATTGTGGGTGGCGAATTGCGGGAACGCCGCGTCGGGTGCGGCCAGCAATGCACGGGCGCAGGCGAGGTAGGACACGTCGGTATAAACCTTGCGGGTGAACACCGGGAAGCCTTCGAGCCCATCGACCTGGGCGCGCTTGATCTCGCTGTCCCAGTAGGCGCCCTTGACCAGGCGCACCATCAGGCGGTGGCCGCTGCGCCGGGCCAGGTCGATGAGCCACTCGATCACGAACGATGCACGCTTTTGATAGGCCTGCACGACGAAGCCGATGCCGTCCCAGCCGGTCAGCGCCGGATCGTGGCAAAGCGCCTCCAGCAGATCGAGCGAGAGTTCGAGCCGTTCGGATTCCTCGGCGTCGATGTTGAGGCCGATGTCGTAGCGGCGCGCCAGCACGGCCAGCCCTCGCAGCCGGGGCAGCAGCTCGGACATGACCCGGTCCCGCTGCAGCCGGGAGTAGCGCGGATGCAGCGCCGACAGCTTGATTGAGATGCCGGGGCCCTCCAGGATGCCCCGGCCGGCCGCGGCGGTCCCAATGGCATGGATGGCGCGCTCGTAGTCCGCCAAGTAGCGGGCGGCGTCCTCGGCTGTGGTCGCGGCCTCCCCCAGCATATCATAGGAATAGCGGAAGCCGCGCGTCTCCAGGCGGCGGCTGTTGGCCAGGGCTTCGCGGATGGTCTGCCCGGTCACGAACTGCTCGCCCATCATCCGCATGGCGAGGTCCACGCCGCGGCGGATCAGCGGCTCCCCGCCCCGGCCGATCAGCCGGACGAGGGCGGCGGGCAGCCCGGTCTGCAAAGTGGTGGCCGTCAGCTTGCCGGTCACGACCAGGCCCCAAGTGGCAGCGTTCACGAACAAGGACGAGGAATGCCCGACATGCGCCTGCCAATCGCCGGTGCTGATCTTGTCGCGGATCAGCGCGTCGCGCGTGGCAACATCGGGAATGCGCAGCAACGCTTCCGCCAGGCACATGAGCGCCACGCCCTCATGGCTGGACAGGGCATATTCACGGACCAAGCCCTCAACCGTGCCGCGCGTGCCCTTGGCCCGCAGCGCCGTAACCAGCCCGGCGGCGAGCGCCTGGGTTTGCGCCACGACGGGTCCTGGCAGCGTGGCGGCAGCAGCGAGCGGCAGCATGCAGTCCGGTTCGGGCCGGCGGTATGCCGCGGTGATCGCCGCGCGCAACGGGCCTTGCGGCTGGACGGACCCGGCAAAATCGGCAAACGGCTGCGGCATGATCGTAGGTTCCCGAAGCATGGTTGGGGCGGAAGGATTCGAACCTTCGAATGGCGGATTCAAAGTCCGCTGCCTTACCGCTTGGCGACGCCCCATTGCCGGCTGCGACCCTGGCCACTGCTGTCAATAGGGGGTGCCGGGCCTGTCAGTAAAGCCCTGTGCGCCGCCCGTTATCGCGCCGCCCCAGGCCCACCAGGATGCCGGGGCACGCGCAGCCACCGCAGCGGCGGCATCCGCGTCCGCGAATAAGCCAAAGCATGTGGCGCCAGAGCCGCTCATGCGGGCCAGCAAACAGCCGGGCTGGACGCGCAGCCAGTCCAGCACCGGGCCGATTGGGGGGCACAAAGCCATGGCCGGAGCCTCCAGGTCGTTGCCTAATCGCGCCAGACCGGCTGCCATGGCGGCGGCGTCGGGCCAGACGGCCGGCAATAGGGGGACCTCGGAGAAAGCGCCGCTCCGCGCGCGGAACACGTCGGGCGTCGAGACCGCCGCACCGGGGTTCACCAGCACCATCCCACAGGAGGGCAGCGATGGCGCCGGTCCCAGGACCTCGCCAATCCCCTGCATGCGGGCCGGGTCGCTGCCGAGGCAGACCGGCACGTCGGCGCCGAGCTTCTGCGCGACCATCCGCAGCTGATCCGCCGGCAGACGCACTCCCCATAGCCGGATCAGCGCCCTTAACGTGGCGGCGGCGTCGGCCGAGCCTCCGCCGATGCCGCTGGACACCGGTAGCCGCTTGTTCAGCACGAGCCGTGCGCCGGCCCCGGTGCCAGCGGCCAAGGCCAGCGCCCGTGCCGCCCGCAGCACCAGGTTATCCGGCCCCTGCCCCAGCCCGGCACCACAGGGTCCCCGGACCTCCAGCGTCAGCGTGTCCGCAGGCGTTGCGTGTAGAATGTCGGCCACGCCGGGGAACACCGCCACGCTGTCCAGCAGGTGGTAGCCATCCGCTCGCCGGCCCACGACGTGAAGATACAGATTGACCTTCGCAGGCGCCGCCTCGATCACGGCCTTCTACGGTGCACCCTGGCCGGGACTGGCGGTCTGGGTAGGCGGCGTACTTTCGGCGTCACGCAGCTTGCCTTCGATGCGCACCTGGTCGTCGGGCTCGGGTTTCAGGTTCAGGGCCCGGCGCCACTGGAAAATCGCCTCCCGCCGCCGGCCGACCGCGTCCAGCACGTCGCCGTAATGGGCATTGATCACAGAGTCCTCGGGCTGCAGCTCCACCGCCCGCTCCAGGTCCTTCAGCGCCCCGGCCGTGTCGCCCTGGCGCAGCAGCACCCAGCCGAGACTGTCGATAAACGCGCCGTCATTGGGCCGCTGCTCCACCGCGCGCTCGATCATCTGCCGGGCGCGGTCCACGTTGCGGCCCTGATCCACCCACGCATAGCCGAGGTAGTTCAGCACGTTCGGCTGGTCCGGCGCCAACTGCAGGGCATACTCGAAATCAGCCTCGGCTTTCGGCCACTCGCCGGCGCGTTCCAGGGCGACACCGCGTTCGTAGAACAGCGGCCAGTTGGCCCGGGTGGGCGTCCCGATGCGGGCCACCGCGCGGTCGTATACCGCCACCGCCTCGGCGAAGCGGCCTCGCCGGCGCAGATTATCGGCGATCTGCACCAACGGCTCGGGCCGGTCCGGGTGCTGCTCGGCCAGCGCCTTCAGCATCCGGTCGGCCTCGGCCTCCTGGCCCATGCTGTCCAGCAAGCTGGCGCGGCGCAGCACGACGATCGGGGCCAGCGGGTCCGAGGGCGCCACGCTGGCCAGGGTGGCAATCGCGGCGCTGGTCCGCTTGCCCGCTTCTTGGATATCGGCCAGCAACAGCCGCGCCGCGGTGAAATCACTCCGCAGATCCAGCGCCAAGCGCAGCAGCAGCTGGGCGGAGTCGTTGGCATTCTGCTGACGGAGCGTGGCGGCCATGGCGAGATAGGTCTCGGCGATGCCGTCCGTGGCGTTGCGGACCGCGAGCTCCGCCACGTCTGCCTCCAGCGCCGTCCGCGCCAGCGCCATGTCGCCGTTCACGCCCACCATGTCGCGCACGATGCGCTGCGCCCCATCCAGATTACCCTGGCGCGCCTGCCAGCTTGCCAGGATTTGACCTAGACGGATGTTGAGGCCGCCATACTCCGCCTGCGCCGTCTGATACAGCCGGGCGGCATCGGGCTTGAAGCCACCAAGGTCGGCGATCAGCGCCGCATGCAGCGCCGTCACGCCGCGGAAGCGCGGCTCCTCCAGCGCGGGCTGCAGGGTAGCCAGGGCCGCGGTGGTCCGCCCGGCGCCTTGCTGCGCCCAAGCTATCAGCAAAGGCCGCAAAACCTGCGTCAGCCCCTGCCGCGGCAGGGCAATGAACCGCGTTTCGGCCTGCTCCCAGTTTTCGCTCCGGACGTCCCGGTCGGCCAGCACCAACTGCGCTACGGCGTTGTCGGGCACGCTCACGGCCAGCCGCGCGGCATCGGGCCGGCCGGCCATAGTGGCGGCGATGAAGGCCTGGTTCGCCACCTCCGGCACCCCGGCGTCCTGGGTCAACGCGGCCTCCAACCGGTCGGCAGCGACGTCCAGATCGCTTTGCTGCTCGGCGAACCGGCCGGTCAGATAGGCGCCGAACGCGCCGTTCGGCTCGAACTTCGAGGTTCCAAACGCGCTCTCCTGCCCGAAGTCGTTCGCAGCACCCCCGGCCAGCATGGACAGCACGAGCAGCGCGGATCGGCGGATACGCTGCATCGGGCTACATGCCGCTCGGATAGTTGGGCCCGCCGCTGCCCTCCGGCGTCACCCATTCGATGTTCTGCGTTGGGTCCTTGATGTCGCACGTCTTGCAGTGGACGCAGTTCTGCCCGTTGATCTGCAGCCGCGGCTCACCCTGCTCGACCCCCACCGCCTCATAAACGCCGGCCGGGCAATACCGGCTTTCCGGGCTGGCAAACTGCTCCCAGTTCACCCCCAGCCAGCGCCCGGGGTCGCGCAGGTGCAAATGGACGGGTTGGTCCTCCGCGTGGTTCGTGTTGCTGATGAACACCGACGATAGACGATCGAAAGTGAGCTTTCCGTCGGGCTTCGGATAGTCGATGCGCGGCGCGTCCTTGGCCAGGCGCAGGTACTCGTGGTCGGCGTGGGCGTAGCGCATGGTCCACGGCGCACGGCCGCGTAGCAGATAGGTGTCCATCGCCGAATAGGCGATGCCGCCGAACAAGCCGAGCTTGGCAATTGATGGGCGAATGTTGCGGACGCCGTTTAGCTCCTTGAACAGCCAGCTTTCGCGGAACCGTGTTTCATAGCTGCTGGGCTCCGCCGGACGGCCGTTCGCCAGCGCGTCGGCCAGGGCCTCGGCCGCCAGCATGCCGGACTTCATGGCCGTGTGGGTTCCCTTGATCTTCGGCACGTTCAAGAACCCGGCCGTGTCGCCAATCAACGCGCCGCCGGGAAACGTCAGCTTGGGAATCGACTGCAACCCGCCCTCGCTCAATGCCCGCGCGCCATAGCTGATGCGCCGCCCGCCCTCGAAGTGCTTGCGCATCGCCGGGTGCGTCTTGCAGCGCTGCATCTCGTCGAAGGGCGACAGCCACGGGTTTTGATAATCGAGCCCCACGACGAAGCCATAGGACACCAGGTTCTCGCCCCAATGATACAGCCAGGACCCGCCATAGGTGTTGCGGTCGAGCGGCCATCCGACGGAATGCTCGATCAGGCCGGGCTTATGCTGAGCGGCCGGAATCTCCCACAGCTCCTTGATGCCCAGAGCATAGGTTTGTGGAGGCCGACCCTCCCGCAGACTGAACCGGGTCGCCACCTGCTTGGTGAGCGAGCCGCGGCACCCCTCCGCGAGCAGGGTATAGGCCGCGCGCAGCTCCATGCCGGGCTGGAAGTTGGGGCCGTGCTCGCCCTCCTTCGTGATGCCCATGTCGCCGGTTGCGACGCCCACCACGCGGCCGTCCTCGATCAGCACCTCGGCGGCAGCAAAGCCCGGATAGATCTCGACGCCCAGTCCCTCGGCCTGGGTGCCAAGCCAGCGGCACACGTCGCCGAGGCTTACAATGTAGTTGCCGGCATTGTGCATCTGCCGCGGGGTCGGGAGCTTGATAGCGCGGGTCTCGGTCAGGAAAAGAAAGCGATCCTCCCCGGCCGGGGTCAGCAACGGGGCGCCGGTGCTCTGCCAGTCCGGCAGCAGCTCGTTCAGGGCACGCGGCTCGATCACGGCACCCGACAATATGTGCGCGCCGACTTCGCCGCCCTTCTCCACAACGCAAACGGTGGCATCGGGCGATAGCTGCTTGAGGCGAATCGCCGCGGCCAATCCAGCCGGGCCCGCGCCTACGATTACGACATCGAACTCCATGGCCTCACGGGCCACCTCAGTTTCCGGCATCCATCCCTCCGTCTATCCTCTCCAAATGGGGATGGCCGCGGGTTGCGCAAAACCCGCATGCGGCACATTTTCACATTCGTGCGAAATAGGACGGGCATGCGAAATAGGACGGGCATGCGAAATAGGACGGGCATGCGAAATAGGACGGGCATGCGAAACAGGGCGGGCATGCGACATAGAATAGTCTCGGCCTGATGGAGAGCCTTGCGGCGCTGCGCTTGCAGATCGAATGGGGCGCGGACGAGGCGCTGGACGATCGGCCGCGCGACCACTTCCAGCCCACGCATGTCATGCCCGCCGTTGCGCCGGTCGTTCCAGCCCGCGTGGTCCCCGCTACCGCAAAGGGCCAGTCGGCCGCGGCGTCGGCCGAGACCCTCCCCGAGCTTTACGCCGCGCTCGATGCCTTCGACGGCTGCGGGCTTCGTGCCACGGCGACGACGACGGTTCGGCCGGACGGCAACCCGGCCGCTCGCACTATCCTGATCGCCGAGGCGCCGGGCGCCGATGACGACCGGACCGGGAGTGCGTTCGCTGGACTGGCCGGGCAGACACTCGACCGGGTGCTGCGGAGCGCCGGCCTCGATCGGACCAGCGTGTTGCTGACCCACTTGGTGCCCTGGCGCCCGCCCGGCGGCCGTGCGCCGACCGAGGCCGAGGTCCAGGCCTGCCTGCCCTTCCTGCTCCGCCTATTGTACCTGGTCCGGCCCGAGCGGCTGGTGCTGCTGGGAGCGGCCCCCGCCAAGGCGCTGACCGGCAGCAGCGACACCATCCGACGGCTGCGCGGGCGCTGGCTGCAGGCCGCGCTGCCCGGGCTCGACAACCCCGTGCCCGCCTTTGCGATGCTGCCATGGAACCAATGGCTTCGCAGTCCGGCGGCCAAGCGGGATAGCTGGGCCGATCTCCTCGCGCTCCGTCACGGTCTGCACCCAAGTTCCTGAGACTAGCTGACCTCCATTTGGCTGTATGCCGCCTGCCAATGCCCAGCATGGACGAGCTTGCGGCCGGCACTTGGCCGCGCTTCACTCCCTGCGCACCCCGTCCCGACGCGGTGGCACGTTTGCATTGAGGATTGCGATGCCGATCGACGAGAGCCGCCAGTTTGTCCCCGTGAGCATCGCCGTCCTCACGGTATCCGATACGCGCACCGCCGCCGATGACCGATCCGGCGACACGCTGGCTGCCCGTATTGCCGGGGCCGGCCACTCTGTCGGCGCCCGCGCGATCGACCGGGACGACGCTGACCTGATCGAGGCCCGGCTGCGCGACTGGATCGCCGACCCCGCGATCGATGTCGTGATCACCACGGGCGGTACCGGCATCACCGGCCGCGACGTGACGCCCGAGGCGTTCGACCGCGTGCTGGAGAAGCGGATCGAGGGTTTCGGCGAGCTGTTCCGGATGCTGAGCTATCAGAAGATCGGCACGTCGACGATGCAATCCCGCGCGCTGGCCGGCGTGGCCGGGGGCACTTACCTGTTTGCCCTGCCGGGCAGCACCGGTGCGGTGAAGGATGCTTGGGACGACATCCTCCTCTGGCAACTCGATAGCCGGCACCGTCCCTGCAACCTGGTCGAACTGATGCCGCGGCTGCAAGAGCACCTTCGCACGGCCGGGTAGCTGCAAGCAGACCGGATTAGTTCCTATTTCGTTCTTGACACTTGGCAGCGGGCCGGTCAAGTTAAGTTAGGAACACACAGGGAACCCTCCTATGCCGGATGGGATCATTGCTGGATCGCAGCTGTCACGCGACCTTTTGGATCAGGACGCGATCGAAGCGCTTGCCTGGTCCAGCATGCCAGACCTTGAGCCAGTGGAGACACGGCGACCCCTCGCCCGCCGGGGCCGGGGCGCCACGACCAATCCGGCCGTGCGCTATGACCGCCACACGGCGGAGCCGTTCGAGGACGGCTGGGCGTCGCTTGGTGCCGAGCTGGCTGACCTGCCGCCTTTGCCGACGACGCTGATACGGGATACGAGCAATACGGCGATCAGCTGGAACAGCAGTCCGGATATCGGCTTCGACCGCGCCGTCAATCCGTATCGCGGCTGCGAGCATGGCTGCGTCTACTGCTATGCCCGGCCCAGCCACGCCTACCTCGGATACTCGCCAGGCCTGGAGTTTGAGACGCAGATCGTCTTCAAGCCCGACGTGGCCCGCCTGCTGGAGCGGGAGCTGAGCAAGCCCGGCTACGTCGCGCAGGCAATGACGCTGGGGTCAAACACGGACCCGTATCAGCCCGTGGACCGCACGCTGCGGCTGACACGCGCGGTGCTGGAGGTGCTGGACCGGTTCAGCCATCCCGTGAGCATCGTGACCAAATCGGCGGGCGTGTTGCAGGACCTGGATATCCTGCAACGCATGGCGGCCCGAGGGCTGGTGCGGGTTTGGCTTTCCGTCACCACGCTGGATGCCGGCTTGGCACGGCGTATGGAGCCGCGGGCGGCCGCGCCCTCACGGCGGTTGCAGACCATCGCGGCTTTGACGCAGGCGGGCGTCCCGTCCGGTGTCCTGGCGGCGCCGATGATTCCCGGGCTGAACGACATGGAGCTGGAAAAAATTCTGACCGCTGCCCGGCAGCACGGCGCGATGCACGCCGGCTACGTGCTGCTGCGCCTGCCGCTTGAGCTGCGTGACGTGTTCACCGCGTGGCTGCAGGAGCACGTGCCGGACCGGGCGCGCCGAGTCTTGGCGTTGATCCGGGAGACTCGGGCAGGCGAGCTGAATGACAGCCGCTTCCACCACCGTTTCGCCGGCGGCGGTCCCTATGCCGATCTGCTGGCCCAGCGTTTCGCGCGTATGACACGACAGCTTGGCTTCCTTGGCCGGGACGTACTGGACACTACGCAATTCAGCCGTCCACCGGCGGCGCGGGATCAGCTCTCGCTGCTCTAGGCCGGACCTGCTACCCCGGGGCGCATGGGTCCTGATTTCAAGCGCGAGTCGCTGCACGGCGGCCGGGTTGCGGGGGTGGACGAGGCCGGGCGCGGGCCGCTGGCCGGGCCGGTGGTCGCCGCCGCAGTGGTGTTTCCGGTCGGCGTTCCCCAGTGGCTGAGGCTATTGCTCGATGACTCCAAGAAGCTGACGGCGCCCGCCCGGCAGGCTGCGTTCGACGCATTGCACGCATACGGCCAAGTGGAGATCAGCGTCGCCGCCGCATCTGTGGATGAGATTGCGCGGCTGAACATCCTGCACGCCTCGTTGCTGGCCATGCGCCGGGCGGTGCTCCGGCTGCCGCGCGTGCCGGACCTCGCATTGGTGGATGGCAACCAAGCGCCTGCCTTGCCGTGCCCGGTGCAGTGCTGCGTCGGCGGGGACGCGTCGTCGCTGTCGATTGCGGCGGCTTCGATCGTGGCGAAGGTGGTGCGTGACCGCACGATGGCTCGGCTGGCGGCCCGCTACCCTGCCTATGGCTGGCATCAGAACGCCGGGTACGGCACGGCGGCACACCGGGCGGCGTTGCACCGGGTCGGCCTGTGTCGGCATCATAGGGCCGCCTTCGGGACGGTCAGGACGCTGAGCGAAATGCCGGCTTGGGCAGCCGTGGATTGACGCGGCTTCCGGCGCTTCGGCACGATGCGCCCCGATGACCGGTTGGACCCTGTGGAAATAACTCGCGAATTGCCGTTGGACCAAGTGTTGCTGGGCGACTGCGTGCCGCTGATGGGCATGCTGCCGCCCGCGTCGGTCCACTGCGTCTTCGCCGATCCGCCGTACAACCTGCAGCTCCGCGGTGAACTGCGTCGCCCGGACGACAGCCTGGTGGATGCGGTCGACGAGGATTGGGACCGGTTCGGCGATTTCGCCGCCTATGACGCCTTCACGCGCGATTGGCTGACCGAATGCCGGCGCCTGCTGCGCAAGGACGGCACGATCTGGGTCATCGGCTCGTACCACAACATCTTCCGCATCGGCGCGATCCTGCAGGACCTGGGTTTCTGGATTCTGAACGACGTTGTCTGGCGCAAGGCCAACCCGATGCCGAACTTCCGTGGCCGCCGCTTCACCAATGCGCACGAGACGCTGATCTGGGCCGCCCGCGGCCGGGACAGCCGCTATCGGTTCAACTATCAGGCCATGAAGGCGTTGAACGACGACCTGCAGATGCGCAGCGACTGGTTCCTGCCGCTCTGCACCGGGGCGGAGCGGCTGCGCAACCAGCATGGCCTGAAGCTGCACCCCACGCAGAAACCCGAGGCGCTGCTGCACCGCGTGCTTCTCGCCAGCACCTCGCCCGGCGACATTATCCTGGACCCGTTCCTCGGCACCGGCACGACGGCCGCGATGGCCAAGCGCCTGCACCGCCACTTCATCGGCATGGAACGCCATCCGGCCTACGCCGAGGCGGCAATCGGCCGTGTGTGGCGGGAGAAGCCGGCGTCGATGGAGGGCATGGCGGCGTCGCCGACCAAACGCGAGGCAATCCGGATTCCGTTCGGGAACCTCGTGGAGTGCGGCGTCATCGCCCCGGGGACCGCGCTGTTCGACAAGCAGCGCCGGGTGACCGCCACCGTAGCCGCGGATGGCACTTTGGTGTCCGGCGCCATTCGGGGATCAATCCACCAGGTCGGCGCCACGCTGCAGAACGCGCCGACTTGCAACGGCTGGACCTTCTGGCATTTCGAACGCGAGGGCGTGCTGCTGCCGCTGGACGCCCTGCGGGCTGCGGCTACAACATAGGCTACTGGCCCACCCCGGACAGGGCCGGCGCCGGTACGGCGGTGGCGACCTGCGCCGACTCCGACGCGGCCTGGGCTGCGGCCAGGCAGGCGTTCACCGTATCCCGCAGCGATGTCACGTAGTGATCGGCCCCCACCATCGCCCGCAGGCGCTCGTCGGCCAGCACAGCCTCGTCCGCCTGCCACAAGCCGACCAGGATGGACGCGCCCGGCACGCGCTGGCGGAGCCGCCGGGTCAGATACCGCAGGGCGGACGGGCTGCCGCTCGCTTCGAGGTAGGAGATGCAGATCATCGCAACCCCTGCCACGTCCAGCGACATCACGTGCGCGCGGGAAGCCGCCTCCTGGCCGACCACCCGGGCGCGCAGGCCGTGCTTGCCCAGCAGTTGCGCCAGCATGGTGCACGCGGCCTCATCCAACGGTCCCCGGCCGGCCACGCACAGGATGGGTGCGGTTCCTGCCCATTCCGGTGAAAGTTTTGCGGCGAAGTCGGCCGGCGCCGGCAGGACTTGCGGGGGCTCGACCGTCCGCGAAGCCGGTACAGCGGCAGGTTCGGCCTTGGACGGCGTCACGTCCGTGTCGGCATGGTCCGCAAGGTCGAGCACCACGCCGTCGATTGCGTCCTGGATGTTATGGAGCTGATCGTCCCTCAGCACACCGCGTATCGAGTCGTTGGCCGCAAGCTGTAGGCCCTTCAGCGCGACCTCGTCGTAGTAGGAGGACAGGGCGCGGTCCCGCAGCAGCACCTCGGCCTGGTCCAGCGCCTCGTCCGCGTCGCCGGCCAGGATGCGTTGATAGAAGCTTTCCGCGGGCGTCAGTGCCGGCTGGTCGCCCAGCAGAACGTCGATGAAGTTCAGCCGGTCGATATGGCGGCCCAGCACGACCAGGCAGAGCGTCAGCGGCATAGACAGGATCAGCCCGACCGGCCCCCACAGCCAGGCCCAGAAAATGGCGGCGATCACGACCGAGACGGGCGACAACCCGGTGCTGTGGCCATAGACCAGGGGCTCGACGATCTGACCCGTTGTGAGCTCGACGACCACGAAAAGCGCCACGGTGAACGTCACCATCGTCCAGCCCGGGTCCACCGCGGCCGCCATCACGATGGGCAGGATCGCCGCCCCGAAGGCGCCGACATAGGGCACGAAGCGCATCAGCGCCGCGATGATGCCCCATAGCACCGGGTTCGGCACGCCGATGATCAGCAGGCCCAATCCGATCACCACGCCGAATGCGGCATTGAGCGCGAGCTGGGTGAGAAAGTACTTGCTGAGCCGGGCCGCCGCGTCGTCCATTGCGGCGGTGGTGCGGTGCAGGTCGCTGGACCCGAACAGCCGGATGAACCGGTCCCGCAGGTCCTCCTGCTGCATCAGGATGAAAACCGCCACCAGCAGCACGATTCCCATGGTGGCAAGCGGCGACAGGATTGGGGAGAGCACACGGGTCGCGATCTCCATCGGGGTCGGATCGGGCTGGTGGACCTCCACCGGCACAGGTTTCGGTGCGTCGGACGCGCTCGCCGGGGCCGGTGCCCCGGGGGCCGCGGCGGGGTCGGGGCTGGCCTGCCGCCCCAACATGCCCGTCATCGCCGTGATCCGGCCAAGGGTGTAGGACCGCACGGTGTCCACCTTGCGCTCGACCGTCGTGGCATAGCGGGGAACGTCGCCCGCAAGGCTCGCGACCTGCGAGCCGATCACGCCGCCCAGCAGCAACAGCACTCCCAGGGCGACGAGCACGGCCATGACCACCGCCGGCACACGCGGCAGGCCGACCTGGCGCAGCACCGCAACCAAAGGCGCCAGCACGAAGGACAGCAAGATTGCCAACGTGATTGGCACCAGCACTTCCCGCGCCAAATATAGTGCCGTCACCACGACGACCGCGACCGCGAGCGTCGTCAGGCCCTGGAGGCCGGGCAGCTCCGTCGGCGGAACCTGGGTTTTGAGACGGGACGGACTTGGGCTGACGTCTGCCATGAGGAGCCTTTCGCCGGGACTCATGCCCGCGTTCCCACAACGTTCGCGGCGGGTTTTCGTTCGGTTATGCAACACGTGTAATTTTCGTGGCCACGGCATGCTGTGCCACACAGCACCGGGACGGCAGGGCAGCTCCTCACCACGGCGTGTTGAGGTTCCCGCAATCTCAACCAAATGTTGTGCCCATGACGTCGTTGCTTCCTTCCTCCGCGCGCGCGGCCTTCGACGTGATCATTTTAGGCGCCGGGGCGGCGGGAATGATGTGCGCGATGGCCGCGGGTGGCCGGGGACGGCGGGTGCTGCTGCTGGATCACGCCGACCAGGCCGGCGCCAAGATCCTGATCTCGGGCGGCGGACGCTGCAATTTCACCAACGAGCACACGGCGCCCGACCGCTTCCTGTCGGGCAACCCACGCTTCTGCACCTCGGCGCTGCGGCGCTACACCGCGCAGGATTTCGTGGCGCTAGTACAGAAGCACCGCATCCCGTTCCATGAGAAAACGCTGGGTCAGCTGTTCTGCGATGGATCGGCCCGCGCCGTCGTCGCCATGCTGCTGGCCGAGTGCGCGGCAGCTGGCGTGGACCTGCGGTTGCGCCACCGCGTGACCGGGCTGTCCCACTCCGGCGGCTTCCGGGTCGAGACGGATCAGGGCGGCTTCACCGCGCCCGCCTTGGTGCTGGCGACCGGCGGGCTATCCATTCCCAAGATGGGTGCGACCGGCTTCGCCTATGACGCGGCGCGGCGGTTCGGGCTGCCACTGACGGAGATCCGGCCCGGCCTCGTGCCGCTGACGTTTGCCGGGACGGAGCTTGCGCTGATGCAGCCCTTGAGCGGCGTCGCCCTGAATGTCGCCGTGGCCGCCGGGCGCCAGACGTTCGCGGAAGGGATGCTGTTCACCCATCGCGGCCTCTCTGGCCCGGCGATCCTGCAGGCGTCGTCCCTGTGGCGGGAGGGCGCGGCGATGCGGGTCGCCATGCTGCCGGGCATCGACGCGTATGCCGTCCTGCGCGACCGTAAGCGCTCCCGGCCCCGGGCGGAGGGCCGCACCGTGCTGGCCGAGCTGCTGCCGGCGCGTTTGGCGCAGGCATTGGCGGCGGCTCACCTGCCCGCGATGCCCATGGCCGACCTGCCGGATCGGACGCTCCGCGGACTCGCCGCGGTGCTGAATGGCTGGCAGCTGACCCCCACGGGATCGGAAGGGTATGCCAAGGCCGAGGTGACCCTCGGCGGCGTGGATACCCGCGCATTGTCGTCGAAGACAATGGAAGCCAACACCGTGCCGGGCCTGTTCGTGATCGGGGAGGCCGCCGACGTCACCGGCTGGCTCGGCGGCTATAATTTCCAATGGGCATGGTCGAGCGGCTGGTGCGCCGGGCAGGCAGTTTAGACGGCGCCCTTCTCGCGCAACCCCTCGATCTCCGCATCCGTATAGCCGAGGCCCCGCAGCACCTCGGCCGTATGGGCGCCCGCGTCGGGAGTCGGCGTGCGGATCGCCTTTGAAACGCCGGACAGGCTGAGCGCGGAGGCGACCAGCCTCGTCCGGCCCAGGCGCGGATGCTCGACGGGGGTCGCCATGCCGAGGTGCTGGATCTGCGGGTCCGCGAACACCTGGTCGATCGAGTAGATCGGCCCGGCCGGGATGCCATTCCGCTCGAACAGTTCGATCCAATGCGCCGCTGACTGGGTCCGCGTGACCTCGCCGATCGCCGCGTTGACCGCGGCACGGTCTGCACTGCGGCCGGCCTGGGTCCGCCAGCCCTCGCGCTCGGTCCACTCCGGACGGCCGATCGCCTCGCAGAACCGCGTCCAGAGCCGGGCGGAGCTGGCGGCGATGTTGATGTGGCCGTCCGTCGTCGGGAACACGCCGGTCGGAATGCCGGTCGGGTGATCGTTGCCCGTCTGGCCCGCGACCTCGCCCCGCATCAGCCAGCGCGCGGCCTGGAAGTCGAGCATGAAGGTCTGCGCCTCCAGCAGCGACGTGGTGACCCAGCGGCCGAGGCCAGTCCGCTCCCGCTCGAACAGGGCGACCATGATGCCGAGTGCCAGCAGGTTGCCGGCCGTGAGGTCCGCGACCGGAATGCCCGCCCGTACCGGGCCCTGGTCCGGCAGGCCAGTGATGCTCATTAGGCCGCTCATGCCCTGCGCAATCTGGTCCACGCCGGCGCGGGCGCCATAGGGCCCGTCCTGTCCGAAGCCGCTGATGCTGCCATAGACCAGGCGCGGATTGACCGCGTGCACGTCGTCCCAGGCGATGCCGAGCCGGTGCTTCACCGAGGCGCGCATATTCTCGACGATCACGTCCGCGGTCGCCACCATGCGCATGAACGCCGCGAGGCCCTCGGGTGATTTCAGGTTCAGGCGGACCATGCGCCTGTTGCGGTGCAAGTTCTGGAAGTCCGGTCCGTCGCGGTCGCCAGCGAGGCCCTCGGCCGTCGCAATGTTTGGCGGCTCGATCCGGATCACATCGGCGCCCCAATCCGCCAGATGCCGCACGCAGGTCGGCCCGGCGCGCGCCAGCGTCAGGTCGAGGACCACGAGACGGGCGAGCGGCAGTGGTGTGGGATCAGGCATCCGCAAGTTTCCCACGCGGTGCGCAGGCGTGCAACGCATGACGGCCGCTATGGACCCGGCAGCATCCGGCGAATGGTCGCGGCTGATACAGCGGAACCGCCCACGTCATTCACGTTGCCGGCGATCTGCATGCCTACAGCTTGCCAACCGCCGTCCGGCCCTTGCGCCAGCACCGGGCTACCACTGGTGCCGCGGGTCCCCGCGCAGTCATGCACCAGCAAGGCGTGCCCACCTGGCCTGGCCGCATAACCCAGCGCCATGCACGATAAATCAGCCAGTATTCGTTCGGCGCGGTCTTGCCCGTAGCCACCCAGCATGAGCCGGGTTCCCGGTCGAACAGGCTCATCCGCCAAGACCAGGATCGCCCCCGGCGCGGCCACAGGCGCCGTTAGCGTGACTACGGCCACATCCGCGCCCTGCCCTGCCGCTGCCAGCGGGTCATAGCCGGCCGCAATGCGAAACGCTTCCGCCACGACATGCCGCGCGAAACTGCCGTCCGCATAGCCCAACAAGATGTGCACGGAGGAGGGCGGTGCGAAGTGACCGAGCCGGCGCCCATACAAACAGTGCGCCGCCGTCACTACGGTCCGTGGTCCGACAAGGAAACCCGTGCACCGGGACACCCCGGGCACCTGCAAGCGGGCGACCGCCGCCCAGGGCATGGCGCCTATGTCTACCGCGACCCGGGCCTCCTGTGACCCAAGCCCCGGAAGGCCGGCGGCGCTGGTTGCGAAGAGAATAACTAGGGCGGCGGCGGCCCTGTATCGGGTGCCGCCGCGCCGGGTTGGGTTCAGACCGTCAGGCAGCCTCGACCGAGACCGCCTCCGGCCCGCGGCGACCATCGGCCACCTGCATCTTCACGGTCTGATTGGGCTCAAGGCCACTCAGGCCACCCCGGTTCAGCGCGGAGATATGGACGAACACATCCTTGCCGCCGCCATCGGGCATCACGAAGCCGAAACCCTTTTCGGAGTTGAACCACTTCACCGTTCCGCGCAGCTCGACTGCCATGCTGGCGTCAACTGGCGCACGCGCAGCCGGACGAGGCCGCTCGGCGGCATAGGACGGCACCTGCGGAACCGCTGCCCCCTCATCCACACGCAGCACCTCGGCGATCTGTGGCCCCTTCTGACCCGGGGAGACCAGAACGCGCAGGATCGCGCCGGGCTGCACGGCGGTGTGACCCGCGCGGGACAGCACGCTGACGTGCAGGAACGCATCGCCGCCGCCACCCTCAAGCTCGACGAAGCCGAACCCCTTCTCGGCGTTGAACCACTTCACGACCGCTCCGGTCTCCGGCCCCGTGGGCGCTGCACCGCGAGCGGCACCGAAGCTGGAGGGAGCGCGGTCGCCGCCCCGCGGGACGAAGGCATCGCGTGGGACGTAGGGCTCATCACGACCACGTGACGGCGGAAAATCGTCGTTTCGCTCGCGTCCGCGGGTTCCGCGGCGGGGGCTGTCGAAGGAGCGGCGGTCTGGTGTGCGCATATCAGGTCTCAAACGGTATGAACGGAACGGAACATGGGACGCCGACAACGCGGGCCAACCCATCACTCAAGTCTTTCGGATTAAATCCTAGCGGGTTTTAGGCAGCAGGGATAGCAATCCCTCATCCCCGTACCGTATCGCAACGAGCCCGGGCGGCTGGTGCCATATAGGGGCCGAGCACGGCCGCAACCTGGCACGCGCTCATGCGCCGCGGCCCGCGCATCGAGGGCTGGCGGTTCACGTTGATCCGTAAGACCCGGCCCCCCGCCAGCGCAATCCGCAGGCTGCCCTGCTGGATGGCGCGCATGAAAAGCGGCACGCCCAGACTCGCGGGCAGCACACGACCCTCGGCGATCGCCATAACACGTTCTCGGTAGTTGGCTGCCAGGTCAGGCGTGCGGGAGTGATAGTAGCCGATGGCGGCCGACCAGTCGCCGCCGGCGTCGTCGCGCAGGCGATGCAGGAAACGGGCGGCGTAGTCCGTATTGGCGGATGGGTCGAACGCGTCGTCCAGGTCGCGGAACGCCTCGGGATGAGATTGCAGGTTCACCTGCATGCAGCCGACATCGACCTGCCGGACCCCGCGCGCCAGGGCCAGCCGGGTCCAGGTCACGGCGGCGGGCTTGCTGTCGAAATACATCGCCGCCCCGTCGGCGTTGACCGCCCACGGCCAGGGCTGGAGGCCCGGCATGGGCGGCACCGGCCGGCCGCTCTCGGCTTTGGCAATCGCCGACAGCAGCCCTGGCGCGGTGCCGTGCCGGACCTCCGCCAAGCCCAACGCGCCGCTGCATTGCGCGCTCTGCGCCTCGGCCCAGCTTCGGATGGGTGCCGGAGAGTCTGACACGTCCCTTGCCACGGCCACCGGGAGGCACCCGCCGACCAAACACGCAGCCATCGCGGTCCGGAGTATCCAGGGAGCAACCATGGCCATGATCTACCGCATGTCCCCCGACACCGGCTAGTAGGTCGCCCACAAGCCCGGCCCGGCGACCTCCAGCGAGTGCTCGTCGGGATCGCGGAAATACAGGCTCGTGCCGCCAAAGCTCTGCACCACCCGGCTTTCGATCGGGATGCCCAATGCGCTCAGATGCCGCTCCCACGCGCCGAGTTCCGCCAGCGGAACCGCAAAGCATAGATGCAGCGTGCCCCCGCCATCATGCGGCGGGATGGTGCCGCCTGGGGTCAGGCTGGGGTCCACCGACCCGCCTCGGCGGAACAGCAATAACACGCTGCCGCCGGGCACGGCGAGGCCCACCATGCGCTCCTCCGCCAGCAATACCTCGAAGCCGAACACCCGCTCGTAAAACGCGCGGGACCGGTCGAGGTCGGCGACGTAAAGCGACGATTCGAGTTGGCCGGTGACGCGTGGCGCCAGCGGGACCATGGGCCGCCGGCAACCCTTTACAGGTGCCGTGCCAGGCGCCGGGCCACCATGCGGCCAGCCTCCAGGCCGCCTGCCGCACTCGCCGCCCGCGCGGACGGACCGGCCAGCAACGCCAGCCCGATCAGGCCCATCCCGAGCGCCAACCCCATAGCACCCCGGTTCTTGTTGGCCCACATCTGCGCGCTGCTGCTCAGGCTTTCATTGTCGAAGGGCCCATGGGTCGACGAGGGACGCTGTCCGGGGCCGTTCAGGTTCGGATCGCGGACCGCCACGGCGCCGTCCTGGTTCGACTGCTGCGCCATCACGCCAAATTTACCGGCGAAATAGTCCAGCAGGCCGGGCGTCAGCTTGTTCGCCACGGCAAAGCCGACGGCCGACCCCGTGACCTTCACCTCCCGCCGGCGTGTCGTAGCGGCGAGGTAGATGGCGTCCGCCACGATCTCCGGCTGATAGACCGGCGGCGGCGGGCGCACCGGCTTCGGCATGTGCGACACGGCGTGGTTGTAGAACGGCGTGTTCACCGCGGGCGGGTGAACCATCGTCAGATGCACCGCGCTGCTGTCGTTCGCGAGCTCGGACCGAACCGCCTCGGTGAAGCCGCGCAGCGCGTATTTGCTGCCGGAATACGGCGACTGCAGCGGCACGCCGCGGTAGCTGATCGCCGAGAGGACCTGGACGACCGTGCCCTGGTTGCGCGGCAGCATGCGCCGCAACGCGACACGGGTGCCATTGACCGTGCCGAAATAGTTGGTCTCGGTCAGGCGGCGGAACTCGTCCTCCGTGATGTCCATGAACTTGCCATAGACGCCGACGCCAGCGTTGTTCACCCAAACGTCGATGGGGCCGAGCTCGCCTTCGATCTGCACGGCCGCGGCCTCGAGCGCGGCGCTGTCCGCAACGTCGGCCACGGCGACCGACGCCGTGCCGCCGGCGGTCACGACGTCCTTGCGGGCGGCATCCAGGTTGTCGGCGCCGCGGGCGATCAGTCCGACACGCCAGCCGTGCTTGCCGAACAGGGCGGCGGCGCAGCGGCCGATGCCGGACGAGGCGCCAGTGATGACGACGACGCCGGGTGGAGCGGGTTGAGCAGTTTCAGGCATAAGGTCCTCAAGCGTTTATGGCTCCCGGCCATATGCAGCCGCGCGCCCATATTCCTAGGCCATGCACTTGTCGTGGCGGGGCCGGGCAGCAACCCTATCTGAGCCACACATTATCCGGAGACCCAGAATGCCCACAGCACTCGTCATCGGCGCCTCCCGCGGCCTCGGCCTCGGCTTGGTGCGCGAACTGGCCAGCCGCGGCTGGACCGTGACCGGCACCGTCCGGTCCGCCGCCGACCGCGCGGCGGTGGAAGCAACAGGGGCCATGGCGGCGGTCGCGGACGTCACCGACGCGGCTGCAGTCGTTGCAATCCCGGCGAAGGGGCCGCTCGACCTGCTGTTCATCAACGCCGGCGTGCAGGGCCCGGCGCATCACGATGCCGGCCAGGCCACCGCGGACGAGGTCGGCACGCTGTTCCTGACCAACGCCGTCGCCCCCGTGGCCGCCGCCCGCCTCTTGCTCGACCGCATCGCGCCCGGCGGCGTGCTGGCTTTCATGACCTCGCGCATGGGCAGCGTCGCCGGCAACGACAGCGGAGACATGGAGCTGTATCGCGCCAGTAAGGCAGCGCTCAACTCGCTGACCCGCAGCATGGTGGCGACGCTCGGCCGTCCGCTCACCGTGCTCTCGCTGCATCCCGGCTGGGTGCGCACCGACATGGGCGGTGCCGGCGCCGACCTCGACGTCGAGACCAGCGTCCGTGGCCTGGTGGACGTCATCTTGGAACGGCGCGGCACGCCGGGCTCGGCGTTCCTCGACTATAGCGGGGCCGAGCTGCCCTGGTAACAGGTCATGCGCAGCGGCGGGTTGGTCGACCTGCAGGTGAACGGCTACGCCGGGGTCGATTTCAACGACGCGGCCCTTACCGCCGACGGGCTGGACCATGCGCTGCATACGATGCTGCGGGGTGGCGTCACCACCTGTCTGCCGACCGTCATCACCGCGTCCGTTGCTGACATGGCAGGAAGGCTGGCGGCGCTGGACCGGGCGGTGGCCCATAGCCGGCTCGGGCCGTTGATGGTGCCGGGCTTCCATCTCGAGGGGCCGTTCCTCAACCCGGCGCCGGGCTACGCAGGCTGCCACCCGCCCGGCGCCATGACCGCCCCGGACCCGGCGGTGGTCGAGCGGCTCTCGGCCGGGCTGCGCCGCCCCATCCTGCTGCTGACCCTGGCGGCCGAACTGCCGGGCGCGGAGGCGCTGATTCGCTGGCTCGTCGGGCGCGGCGTGGTCGTGGCGATCGGCCACTCCGATGCGGGGGCCGAGGTAGTGGCACGGGCGGCCGCGGCCGGGGCGCGCCTGTCCACGCATCTGGGCAACGGCCTGCCGCCGCTGCTGCCCAAGCTCGCGAACCCGCTCATGGCGCAGCTGGCGGAGGACCGGTTGGCGGCGAGCTTCATCGCGGACGGCATCCATCTGCCGGTCGCAGCGCTACGGGTCATGGTGCGGGCCAAGCGACCTGGCCGCGCCATCCTGGTGACGGACGCCGTGGCCGCGGCTGGGGCGCCGCCGGGCCGCTACGGGTTCGCAGGCATGGCGATCGAGGGCGCGGTGGACGGCAGCGTGCGGCTGCCCGGCACGGGGACGCTCGCGGGATCGGCGCTGACCCTGGACGCGGCGGTGCGCAACGTCGCGGGATGGGGGATCGCCTCGGCGCAGGAAGCGGTCGCGATGGCGTCCACCGCGCCGCTCGCGCTGTTGGTGCCGGCGCTGCAGGCCCATGGGCTGACGCTGCCGCATGGTGCAGTGGAGTGGGACGACCTCCGCGTCGCCTCCTGCCGCGTGGGCGACGTGCAGGTGGGCTAAACCGTCTCCAGCCCGCACCAGCCGGCGATCATCAGCGCGAGCACCCGGGTCACGTCGTGCATGGCGTCGAGCCCCACGCTCTCGTCGATGCCGTGGATGTTCTCGGCGTCCGGGCCATAGCAGGTCGCCTGGGTGCCGCCATACAGCGCGTAGAACCGTGCGTCGGTCAGGCCGGTGGCGTTGTAGTGGCGGAGGTCGGCGCCAGTCACCGCCCGATGCATCGCCGCGACCCCAAGGGCGATCGGCTGGTCCGCCGGGAACACGCAGCCATCGGCCATGAAACCCTTGAACTCAACCGCGAGCCGGGCGCCGCGCAGCCGCGGGTCGGTCGCCGCCTGCTCCACCAGGCGCTCGATCTCCGCCCGCACGGCGTGGCAGCTATGGCCCGGCATGACGCCGACCCGCACGCCCAGCCGGGCCCGGGTGGCGACGCTGCTGTTCCACTCGCCGCCGGTGAGCGTGCCGAAGTTGACGTTGACCGGATGGTTGTCCCCTGCGAAGGCCGGATGGCGGTGCTCGGCGCGGTTCATTGTGTCCTCATAGGCGCGAAATCGTTCCATCAGCACATACGCGGCCTCGATCGCGTTGACCCCGGCCTGCATGTCGCGCACGTGGACCGGGCGGCCGGTGACGGTGACCCAGGCCCAGACCACGCCGACCTCCGCCACATAGAGGGCGGGGAAGCCCGGCCCGGGCTCGGGGATCAGGCAAGCGTCCGGCCGCGGCAGCGCGTGCATGACCGCGAGCGCGCCGTTGCCGGTGCACTCCTCCTCGATGACGGCAGCGAGCTGCAGCGCCGCCGCCGGCTGCATCCCGGCGCGGCGCAGGGCGGCCATGGCCATGACGATGGACACCAGGCCGGCCTTCATGTCGCCGGCGCCCCGGCCGTACATCCGGCCGCCGCGGATGTCGGGCTCGAACGGCGGCGTGGTCCACAGGTCGGCCGCGCCCTCCGGCACCACGTCCACGTGGCCCTGCAGCATCAGGCTACGTCCGAGCCGGGCGCGCGGCTGGTGGACGGCGGCCACGTTGTCCCGGCCGGCGTAGGACATCAGCGGCGGCGAGAAGCCGGGGGCGCCGGCCAGCGCATCCACGTCGACCGGCACGCGGCGCGGCGCCAGCCCCAGGCCCGCGAACGCCTCCGCCATCGCATCGAGGCAGCCGGCCTCCTCCCCCAGCAGGCTGCGATGCCGCACCAGCCGGGCCAGCAGCGCCGTCGCATCGCCGACCAGGCTGTCGACCGCGTCGAGGATTGCGCGGCGGGCGCCGGGGTCGATCGGAAGCAAGCCAGCGTCGGGCATGAAGGGTCCCTTTTGGGGGTGAGTCCGGGGGGTAGTGAGTCCGGGAGTTGAATTCGGCAGTGTAGGCCGCGCGACGCTGGGCATGCTAGGCTGGCCCATGTCGCCCACCCTGCCGAGTCCCCAGGCGCCGGGACCGCTGCCGCGGGTCCGGCTGCTATCCGAGGCCATGGTCAACCGCATCGCCGCCGGCGAGGTGATCGAGCGCCCGGCCGCCGCGGTCAAGGAGCTGGTCGAGAACGCGCTGGACGCCGGCGCCACCCGGATCGCGGTGACGCTCATGGGCGGCGGCATCGAGCGGATCGAGGTCGAGGACGATGGCTGCGGCATGGGCGCCGCCGACCTCGCGCTGGCGATCCAGCGGCACTGCACCTCGAAGCTCGCCCCAGAGGTCCAGGACCAGGGGGCCCAGGATCGGGAGGTGCTGGTGCGCATCAGCACGCTGGGTTTTCGCGGCGAGGCGCTGCCCAGCATCGGTGCGGCCGGCCGGCTGCACATCACCTCCCGCCCGGCCGGGGCCGCGCATGCGCACGCGGTCCGGGTGGAAGGCGGCGTCGTCACCGGTCCGGCGCCGGCCGCCGGCCCGCCCGGCACGCGCGTGGTGGTGGCCGACCTGTTCTACGCGACCCCGGCCCGCCGCAAGTTCCTGAAGCACCCCCGCACCGAGGCCGAACACGCCGAGCACGCTACGCGCCGCCTGGCGCTGGCCGCCCCGCATGTCGCCTTCCGCTGCATAATGGAGGGCCGCGTCGCCTTCGACCTGCCGGCGCAGGACCGCGCCACCCGCGTCGCCGCATTGCTCGGTGCGGAAGCAGCAGCGGCATTGCTGGTGCTCGACGAGACCCGGGATGCGCTGCGCCTCAGCGGCTTCGCCTGCCTGCCCACGGTCACCCGGGCCACCGGCGTGGCGCAGAGCCTGGTGGTGAACGGCCGCCCGGTGGCGGACCCGGTGCTGAAGACGGCGCTGCGCGTGGCGTATCGCGACGTGATCGCCGCCGGGCGGCATCCGGTGGCGGCGCTGTTCCTCGACATGCCGGCCGAGGCGCTGGACGTGAACGTGCACCCTGCCAAGACCGAGCTGCGCTTCCAGGACCCGGCCGCCGTCCGGTCGCTGGTGATTGGCGCCATCACGCGGGCGCTGGCCGGCGGCGCCAGCGGGGCGGCCCCTCGGCTGGAGATCTCCGGGCGCCCGCCGCTGCAGCTTGTGCCCCAGGGACGCCGGCCTGGGTCGCGCTACCCTGGGCCGCGCTACGCCGGCTTTGCCGAGGTGCAGCTGCCGCTCGCCGCCCCACCCGCCGCGCGCAGCCTGCCAGCCACCGCGCTGCCTCCTTCAGCCAAATACCCGCTGGGTGCCGCCGTGGCGCAGGTGCTGGACACCTATATCCTGGCCGTCGCCGCCGATGGCAGCCTGGTGCTGGTGGACCAGCACGCCGCGCATGAGCGGCTGACGCATGAGACGCTGCGGGCGCAGCACCACGCCGGCGGCGTGCAAAGCCAGGCGCTGCTGCTGCCCGCCGTGGTGGATCTGGCCACGGCCGACGTCGCGCGGCTGCTGACCCGGGCGGACGAGCTGCGGTCGCTTGGGCTGGAGATCGAGGGCTTCGGCCCCGGCGCCGTGCTGGTGCGCGCGTTGCCGGCTGCCCTCGGCGCCCCCGACCCCGCGCCGCTGCTGCGGGACCTCGCGGACGAGCTGGCGGAGGGCGGCGAGGCCATGGCGCTCCTGGCCCGGCTCGACGCCATGCTCGCCCGCCTCGCCTGCCATGGCAGCATCCGCGCCGCCCGCCGCCTGGTGCAGGCCGAGATGGACGCGCTGCTGCGTCAGATGGAGACGACGCCCCGCGCCGCCACCTGCAGCCACGGCCGCCCCACCTTCCTGAAGCTCAGCCGCATCGAGATCGAGCGGCTGTTCGGCCGGCGCTAACCCGCCAGCAGCGCCCGCGCGCCGTCCCATAGGGCGCGGGTCAGCGCCCCGGCCGGCTCCGCGCGGGCCAGCATCGCGGACTGCCCGGCCCAGGCCTGCATGCGGTCCACGTCCCCTGCCTGGCTCGCGGCCTCCCGCATGGCCTGCGTCAGGCCGCGCTGCACCGGATAGGGCGCCGGCCGGGGCGCGTCGGCGGCGGCGCGGGCATAGGCGGTGGCGACGCTGCGTCCCGCCCGGCCGCTGAACGCCCGGGTGACCAGCGTGCCCTCCGGCGGCGTGCGCCCGAGCGCGTCGGCCCAGGCCGGGTTGAGCCTGGCCTCCGGGCAGCGCAGGAAGCCGGTGCCGACCTGCGCCGCCGACGCGCCCAAGGTCAGGGCCGCCGCGACGCCGCGCGCGTCGGCGATGCCCCCGGTCGCCACCACCGGCACGCGCACGGCGTCCACGACCGCGGGCAACAGGGCAAAGAGGCCGACCATCTCGGCCTCTGCCCGGCGGGCGTCGAAGCAGCCGCGGTGGCCGCCCGCCTCCATGCCCTGCGCCACCACCGCGTCCGCGCCCGCCGCCTCCGCCGCGCGGGCCTCGGCGACGGTCGAGACATTGGCGAACCAGGCGATGCCGCGCGCCTTCATCCGGGTGACGAAGCCAGGCGGATACAGGCCCATGATCGACGAGACGACCGGCGGGCCCGCCGCCAGCAACGCCTCGCCCTGCGCGCCGAAATCGGGCGGCGTCACGTCGCCGGCCCCGGCCGCGACCTCCGGTCCCCAATCCGCCAGGAACGCCCGGAGCCGGTCCTCATGCGCCGCGTCGCGCTGGGGCGGCGGGTCGGGGATCCAAAGGTTGAGCTGGAAGGCGCCATTGCTGCCGGCCCGCATCTCGGCGACCCAGGCGGCGATGCCCTCGGGCGGCATCAACAGCGCGCCGCAGGCGCCGAGCCCGCCGGCATTGGCGACCGCGATGGACAGCGACGCTGGGCATGCCCCGGCCATAGGGGCCAGCAGGATCGGCAGCCCGAGCCCGAACTGGCGGCAGAACGCCTCCGCCCGCGCGACCGCGCCGGTCATGCGGGGCCTCTGCCGGCCAGTGTCCAAAGTTTTGCCATGGCGTCGCGCTCCCCTGCTGCCTCACGCTCGCTGAGCTCAGTGAGCACGCTCGCTAAGTTTAGCGAGCACGACAAGCCGGCATAGTGCGGCAATCTGATTGCAGCATCGAGATACCGTCACTCTGCGACGCGATGACCCGGCCTTCAGCGGCCTCGTCCGGCAAAGCTTCGAGCGCATGGCGCAGGCGGGCACGCTCACCGCCCTCTACAACCGCTGGCTCACCGGTCGCCTGCCGAACGGCGAGACTCCGGCACTGCCGATGAGCCCGTATCTGGCCGAGATGTACCGGGCGCTCGGCAGCCCCGACGAGGCAAGGTCCGGAGGGTGCGGACTGGAAATAGGGGACTGGCAAACCGGCCCGTCCACCCGACATTTGCGGCATGCCTCGCCCTTGGGTTCCCCGCCGCGTGCTCGTCACGCCCTCCGCCTTTGCCTGGCCAGCCGGCGCCGCCATGGTCGAGCGCGCCAGCGCCCTCGGGTCGGAGATCGTGCGGCTCAACGCCGACCGCCTGAGCGGCCTGCCCGACGCCTACCGCGACGCGAAGACCACAATGGCGGTCGTCACCGCGAGCCCGAGCCGGCGCCGCCTGCAGCCCATCCCGCCCAGCGCCGACTGGCGGTTCGACCTCGCCGAGGGCTGCCCGGCGCACTGCTCCTATTGCTATCTCGCCGGCTCGCTCGCGGGTCCGCCGATCATCCGGGCCTATGCCAACCTGCCCGAGATTCTGGCCGAGCTGCCGGCCGCCGTCGGCCAGGGCCGCGTCACCTCCGCCTCGACGGACCGGGCGGCAGAGGGTACGACGTTCGAGTGCTCCTGCTACACCGACCCGCTGTCGATCGAGCACCTGACCGGCAGCCTCGCCGCCTGCATCGCGCGGTTCGGCGCCTGGGACGCCGGCGTGCAGCTCCGTTTCACCACCAAGTTCGACGCCGTCGGACCGCTGCTTGGCCTCGCGCATAACCGGCGGACGCGCATCCGCTTCTCGGTCAACGCGGCCGCGGCCGAGCGGCACGAGGGCGGCGCACCCCGCATGGCGGCGCGGCTCAGCGCCCTCCGTGCGGTGGCCGAGGCGGGCTATCCGGTCGGCCTCACGGTGGCGCCCATCATGCGCCTGCCGGATTGGGCCGCCGCCTATGACCGCCTGTTCGCCGATGTCGCCACGGCGCTCGACGGCGTTCCCGACGTCGACCTCACGGCGGAGCTTATCACCCACCGCTTCACTCCGAAGTCGAAGGAGGTGCTTGCCGGCTGGTACCCTGGCAGCCCGCTCGAGATGGACGAGGCCCAGCGGTCGCGCAAGATGACGAAATTCGGCTCGGTGAAATGGGTGTTCCCGAAGGAGCAGATGACCGAGATGCGCGCGACCCTGGAGGCGTCGCTGGCCAGCCGGCTGCCGATGGCGCGCCTGCTGTACTGGACCTGACAGCAGGCGCAATGCAGCACTCTGTCATCGAAGTGTCACATTTCTGAAACATTGCTGTCCCCTGGCTGCCCTAGGGTGCGCCCATTCGCAACCGGGACGGCTCCGCCATGGCGACGATGGGCCGCAGCCGCCCTACCGAGGGAAATTGCATGAGCTTGATGTCGAAGATGCTGGCAACGGTCGCGCTGGGCTGCGCGATCGCGTTCCCTGCAACGGCGCAGCCGATCACCGGCGCCGGGGCGACGTTCCCGAACCCGGTGTATCAGAAATGGGGTGAGGCGGCGCAGAAGGCGATCGGCATACAACTGAACTATCAGTCGGTCGGCTCCGGCGCCGGGCAGACGCAGATCAAGAATCGCACGGTCGATTTCGGAGCGTCCGACGCGCCAGTGGACGATGCAACCCTCAAGGGCAGCAACCTGCTGCAGTTCCCGGCCGTCATGGGTGCCGTGGTCGCGATCGTGAACATCCCCGGCGTCGAGGACAACAAGCTGAAGCTGGATGGCGAGATGCTGGCCGACATCTACCTCGGCAAGATCACCAAATGGAACGACCCGAAACTCGTCGCGATGAACGATGGCGTGGCGCTGCCGAACCTGGCGATTGCCCCGGTGTATCGCGCCGACGGCTCGGGCACGACCTTCGTGTGGGCCTCCTATCTGTCCGCCGTGTCGCCGGAGTGGAAGCAGAAAGTCGGCGTGGGCACGTCGATACGCTTTCCCGCCGGCACCGGGGCGCGCGGCAACGAGGGCGTGGCCGGCACGGTCCGCAACACGCGCGGCACTATCGGCTATGTCGAGAATGCCTATGCCACGCAGAACAAGCTCGTCTCGACGCAGATTCGCAACAAGGCCGGCAACTTCGTCAGCCCGACCGCCGAGACGTTCATCGCCGCGGCGCAGAACGCGGACTGGTCCACCCCGGACTTCGCGGCCAACCTGGTCGATCAGCAGGGCGCGAGTAGCTGGCCCATCGTCTCCCCTACCTTCATCCTGGTGCCAAAGGACCCGAAAGACCCGGCCCGCACCGCGGCGGTGCTGAAGTTCTTCGACTGGTCCTATACGAACGGCGCCAAAATGGCCCAGGACCTCGAATATATCCCGCTGCCCGCCGCAGTGCAGACCACGGTCCGCGCCGCATGGAAGACCGAGATCAAGGGTCCGGACGGCAAGCCCATCGCGACGCCGTGACATTTCGCCACGGGGTTGCCGCCTGCGGCGACCCCACCTCTCTCAGCGGCCCCTTCTTTCGGCAGAGTCAATAGTGCAACAGGCAGCCTCCACTGTTCTTTCGGCGGCCCGTGCCGCAGTGCCCGTGCGGCGGAGCGGCGGCGCGGCCGGTGACGCCGTCTTCGAGTGGATGTGCCGCCTGGCCGGGGTGTTCGTGCTGATCCTGCTCGGCGCCATCATCATCGAGCTGTTCCTGGGGGCGCTCCCGGCGTTCCGGCAGTTCGGCCTCGCCTTCGTCTGGACCGAGTTGTGGGATCCCGTCGCCGAGCAGTACGGGGCGCTGGTACCGGTCTATGGCACGATCGTCACCTCGGTCCTGGCGCTGATCCTCGCCATCCCGGTCGCCTTCGGCATCGCGTTCTTCCTGACCGAGCTGGCGCCGGACTGGCTCCGCCGCCCAGTGGGCACCGCGGTCGAGCTGCTGGCCGCCGTGCCCAGCATCATCTACGGCATGTGGGGCTTCTTCGTGATCGTGCCGATCATGGCGCAGTATGTCATGCCGCCGCTGATCGACACGCTTGGCGAGCTGCCGCTGGTCGGCTTCCTGTTCGCCGGCCCGCCCTTCGGCACCGGCATCTTCACCGCGGCGCTGATCCTCGCGATCATGATCATCCCGTTCGTCGCCGCCACGATGCGCGACGTGTTCGCCACCGTGCCTCCCGTCTACAAAGAAAGTGCATACGGCCTGGGCGCCACGCGGTGGGAGGTCATGTGGAACATCGTGCTGCCCTACACGCGGAAATCCGTCGTCGGCGGCATCATGCTGGGGCTGGGCCGCGCTCTGGGTGAGACGCTGGCCGTCACCTTCGTGATCGGCAATGCCAACCGCATCACCACCACGCTGTTCGGGCCCGGCAGCACCATCGCCTCCTTGGTCGCCCTCGAATTCGGCGAGGCCGGTCCGGGAAGCCTCAAGCTCTCGGCGCTGCTGGCGCTCGGGTTCATCCTGTTCGTGCTGTCCTTCATCGTGCTCGCGATCTCCCGCCTGCTGTTGCGGCCGCGGGCCGAAGGGGCCGCGACATGAGCGGTGCTGTCCTGCACGGCATGCCGGCCAAGGACCCGGCCACGTCGTCGCGTCTCGGCCGGCGCCGGGGCCGCAGGGACGCGGTCATGACGGGACTGGCGCTGATGGCGACGGTGGTCGGCTTGCTGTTCCTGGTTTCCATCCTCTTCACGCTGTTCTGGCGCGGCCTGGCGGCCATGGGGCCGACCGTGTTCACCGAGGTCACGCGCCCGCCGGGCTCGCATGGCGGCCTGCTGAACGCGATCGTCGGCACGGCGATCCAGGTCGGGCTCGGCACGCTGATCGGCACGCCGGTCGGCATCCTGGTCGGCACCTACCTCGCCGAATACTCCCGCGGCTCGCGCCTGGGCGAGGCGGTGCGGTTCGTGTCCGACGTCCTGCTGTCCGCCCCCAGCATCCTGATCGGCCTGTTCGTCTATCAGTTGCTGGTGTTGCCGTTCGGCGGCTTCTCCGGCATCGCCGGGGCGGTGGCGCTGGCGATCATCATCATCCCGATCGTCGTACGCACTACGGAGGACATGCTGCAGCTCATTCCCAACACGCTGCGCGAGGCGGTGATGGGGCTCGGTTCGCCGAAATGGAAGATGATCACCCTGATCTGCTACCGGTCCGTCATGTCCGGCCTGATCACCGGCGTGCTGCTGGGCATCGCGCGCATCGCGGGGGAAACGGCGCCGCTGCTGTTCACGTCGCTGGGCAACCTAACCTGGTCGGTGAACCTGCGTCAGCCGATGTCGAGCCTGCCAATCACGATCTACACCTATGCCGGGTCGCCCTACGAGGACTGGATCTCGCTGGCCTGGACCGGCGCGTTGATCATCACTGTGAGCGTCCTGCTGTTGAACATCATTGCCCGCATCGTGCTGCGGAAATCTTGAGGCGCCCCATGAGCGAGACAACCAGAACCATGTCAGGCCAATCTCCCAGCGCCGGAACGGCCAACATCGGAGCCATGGCGGCGCGCTCGGGCGCGAACCTCAATTCGGCCCGGATCGCGATCCGCAACCTCGATTTCTACTACGGGACCAACCAGGCGCTGAAGTCGATCAACCTCGACCTGCCCGCCCAGCAGGTCACCGGGATGATCGGCCCGAGCGGCTGCGGCAAGTCCACCCTGCTGCGCGTGCTGAACCGCATGTACAGCCTGTATCCCGGCCAGCGCGCCGAGGGCGAGGTCCTGTTGGACGGGCAGAACCTGATCGCGCCCGAGACCGACATGAATGAGCTGCGCTCCCGCATCGGCATGGTGTTCCAGAAGCCGACGCCGTTCCCGATGTCGGTCTATGACAACATCGCGTTCGGCGTGAAGCTGCACGAGCAGCTCTCCAAGTCCGCCATGGAGGAGCGTGTCGAGTGGTCGCTGACCCGGGCAGCTTTGTGGGGCGAGGTAAAGGACCGTCTTTCCAGCTCGGCCATGGGCCTGTCCGGTGGGCAGCAGCAGCGCCTGTGCATCGCCCGCACCATCGCCGTGCGGCCGGAGGTCATCCTGCTTGACGAGCCGACCAGCGCGCTCGACCCGATCAGCACGCTTAAGGTCGAGGAGCTGATCGACGAGCTGAAGCGCGACTTCACCATCGCGATCGTTACGCATAACATGCAGCAGGCGGCGCGATGCGCGGACCAAGTAGCGTTCTTCTATCTGGGCGAGATGGTGGAGGTCGCGCCGGCAGCGCAGCTGTTCACCTCGCCCAAGCAGAAGCGCACGCAGGAATACATCACCGGCCGGTTTGGCTGAGGGAGCGATCAAGATGGCCGAAGCCCAGCACATCGTTAAAAGCTATGGCCAGGAACTGGAACAGCTCCGCACCCTGATGGCCGAAATGGGCGGCATGGTGGAAAGCCAAGTGGCGCTCGCCACCGAGGCCATCGTGCACCAGGACGCCTCGGCCGCCACCCGGGCCGTCGAGCTCGATCTGCTGGTGGATGAGCAGGAACGCAGCGCCGAGCAGCTTGTCATCCGCATGCTGGCTCTGCGCCAGCCGATGGCGAGCGATCTGCGGCAGATCGTCGGCGCCATGAAGATCACCGCGGCGCTGGAGCGGATCGGCGACTATGCCAAGAACATCGCCCGGCGCAGCATCGTGCTGGGCCAGTACCGCCTGCCGTTCAGCCTGACCGGCGTCGCCAACATGTCCCGCCTGGTGCAGGAGAACCTGAAGCTCGTCATCGACGCGATCGGCGAGAACGACGCCGAGAAGGCCGGGCAGGTATGGCAGGCCGACCAGGCGATCGACGAGATCTACAACTCGATCTTCCGTGAGCTGATCACCTACATGATGGAGGACGCGCGCAACATCACGCCCTGCACGCATTTGCTGTTCATCGCCAAGAACCTGGAGCGGATCGGCGACCACGCCACCAATATCGCCGAGCACGTGCATTATGCCGTCACCGGTGAGCCGTTGACCGAGGAGCGGCCGAAGGGCGACGGGTCCGCCTACGCCGTAGTGCGGCTGCCCGACGACGTGGACACCCGGTGATGCTGCCCGGCCCCACCAGCCCATCCAAGCCCTACGTCCTGGTCGTCGAGGACGAGGCGGCGCTGGCGACCATGCTGCGCTACAACCTGGAAAAGCAGGGCTTCCGGGTCGAGGAGGCCGTTGATGGACAGGAGGCGCTGACCCGCATCGCCGAGGCGGTGCCGGACATCGTGCTGCTGGACTGGATGCTGCCCGTCATGTCGGGCATCGAGGTCTGCCGGCAGATCCGGCGGCGTCCGGCCACCCGCGACCTGCCGGTCATCATGGTGACCGCGCGGACCGAGGACCAGGACGCGGTCCGCGGCCTGAACACCGGGGCGGACGACTACATCAACAAGCCGTTCAACATGAACGCATTGCTGGCCCGGATGCGGGCGCTGCTGCGGCGAGCCGGCGCCGTCCCGGTCCGGGGTCAGCACATTTTCCACGACATCACGATGGACCTGACGGCGCACCGCGTGCACCGGAACAGCCGGGCCGTCCACCTGGGTCCGACCGAGTTCCGGCTGCTGGAGTTCCTGATGCAGCATCCGCGCCGGGTGTTCTCGCGGGAGGAGCTGCTGAACTCGGTCTGGGGGCCGGATATCCACGTGGAGCCACGGACCGTGGACGTGCATATCCGGCGCCTGCGCAAGAGCATCAACGGCGAGGGCGAGCTCGACGTGGTGCGGACGGTGCGCGCGGCGGGATATGCGCTGGATACTGAGCAGATCTGACACGTTCCATGGAAGTGCAAGCAACAGCAGCGCCTAGCCTGGATGATGTGCGCCGTGCGGCGGAGCGGATCAGGGGCCGGGTGCGCCGCACGCCGCTGATCGAGGCCGCGCCAACGCATGACCACGCCGCAGTAGCCGCGCAACTGGTTCTTAAGCTGGAGTCGCTGCAGGTCACCGGCTCGTTCAAGGCGCGCGGCGCTTGCAATAAGCTCGCCGCCCTGGCGCCTGCTGCACTCGCGCAGGGCGTCATCACGGCATCGGGAGGCAATCACGGCTTGGCGGTGGCCTACGCCGGATGGACCGCCGGGGTGCCCGCCACGATCTATTTGCCCACCAACGTGCCTGCCGCCAAGCTGCGCAAGCTGCAGGCGTGGGGTGCCACGGTGGTCATCGAGGGCGAGGTCTGGGACGACAGCAACGCGGCGGCGCTGCGCCACGCGGCAGAGAAGGGAATGGCGTATATCCACCCGTTCGCCGACCTGCTGGTGATCGCCGGACAGGGAACGGTTGCGACCGAGATCCTCGATGCCGCGCCAGACGTGGACACGTTGCTGGTCGCCATCGGCGGAGGCGGATTGATCAGCGGCATCGCGCTCGCCGCCCGCGCCCTGAAACCCGGCATCCGCATCATCGGCGTGGAGCCGACCGGCGCCCCAACCCTGCTGCGCAGCCTGGAGGCTGGGCGCCCGGCGGTGCTGGACCGCATCGACACGGCGGCGGGCACCCTGGCTCCCCGCAGCACCGACCCGCTCAACTTCGGCATAATCCAGCGCCACGTCGAACGCGTCGTGCTGGTCCCGGATGCGGCGATGCGGGACGCCGCCGCATGGCTGTGGTTCGAGCACGGCGTGGCCGCTGAGATGAGCGGCGCCGCCTCGGTCGCCGCCCTGCTTACCGGATGCTACCAGCCCGCGCCGGGCGAGCGGGTCTGCGCCGTGGTGTGCGGCGCCGGAACGGACGGTTCGGCTCCCTAACAGGGCCAGAGCGCGATCGAGGGGCAACGCGTGACACCGAGAAGCAGGCCGGCGGACGACCCCTTCCAAATCCAAGCGCGTTTTTCGCGGAATGGATCAGGAACAACGCCGTGCTGGACTTCATCTGCGACTTGCCGCGCTATGTCGGGCGTCGTCGCGGGATTCGGCCGCGTCGACGCCGCTGACCTTCGTGGAGGATCGACCGCCATGGACACGATGCCGATCAACAGCTCGCTCGACGCCGCCCTGGCCGAGGCACGCGAGCGCTACATCGGCGCAAACCCGGCAAGCCTCGCCGCGCATATGGAGGCCGTGGCGGCCATGCCCGGCGGCAATACGCGCACCGTGCTGTTCCACACGCCTTTTCCGCTGGCGATGGCGCGTGGGCGGGGCTGCCGCCTGTGGGATGTGGACGGGCACGAGTACGTGGACCTGCTGGGCGAATACACGGCCGGGCTGTATGGCCACAGCAACCCGGTGATCCGGGCGGCGCTCGATGCGGCGCTGGACCGCGGCTGGAACCTGGGTGCGCACGGCACGATGGAGGCGCGGCTCGCCCGGCTGATCGTGGATCGTTTTCCGGGCATTGAGCTGGTGCGGTTCACCAACTCCGGCACCGAGGCGAACCTGATGGCCGTCGCCACAGCCATCGCCGTGACGAAGCGGTCGAAGGTGCTGGTGTTCGACGGCGGCTACCACGGCGGCGTGCTTTATTTTGGCGGCGGCGGGATCCCGATCAACGCGCCGCACCAGTGGGTGCTGGGCCAATACAACGACGCGGCCGGCGCCGGCGCCCTGGCACGCGCGCACGCCGGCGAGCTCGCCTGCATCCTGGTCGAGCCCATGCTGGGCAGCGGCGGCTGCATCCCGGCCGAGCCCGCCTTCCTGCAGGCGTTGCGCGATGGTGCCACCGAGACCGGCGCCATCCTGATCTTCGACGAGGTGATGACCAGCCGCATGTCGGCCGGCGGCCAGCAAGCCCGGCTGGGCATCACGCCGGACATGACGACACTGGGGAAATACATCGGGGGTGGCATGAGCTTCGGCGCCTTTGGTGGCCGGCGCGATATCATGGACCGGTATGACCCCCGCCGCGCCGATGCGCTGCCGCACGCCGGAACGTTCAACAACAATGTCCTGACGATGGCGGCGGGCGTCGCCGGGTTGACGGAGATCTTCACCCCCGCCGCGGCCGACGCGCTGTTCGCCCGCGGCGAGACCCTGCGTGCGCGGCTGAATTCGCTGTCGCCGTCGATGCTATGGACCGGGCTCGGCTCCTTGCTGACGGCGCATTTCCACCCGGGCCCGATCCGCAGCGCAGCCGACGTCGCCGGCGCCGATCCCGAACTGCGCGAGCTGTTCCACCTCGACATGCTGGACCGCGGCTTCTACCTGGCGCGCCGGGGCATGATCGCACTCAGCCTCGAGGTCGGCGACGCGGAGCTGGACGCTTTCGCCGCCGGCGTTGCCGAATTCCTCGACAGCCGTGCCCCGCTGCTGTCCCGCCTGGAGTAGAAGGTCGGGTGGCGGCAGCGCAGTCCTGGCCCTGGGTCGCCGTGCACGCGTGGCAAGCCCTATGCGGCGAAGGCGGGGAATAGACGGTTCTATGACCGGTCCGACACCGTGAAAAGGTCGGTCCGATGGGGCGATCCGGCACGAGGGCCGAGCGTTGCCTCAGCGATCACCGCCATCCGCGCATCCCCCGCGCGGCTTCGATAGCGCTCCGCGTGGCGCAGCACATGGAAATCGCGATCCGGCAGGTTGAAAACCACCCGATGCAGCAACCCAGCCTCGATGCTCCCGGCCACGACGGATGCGGAGATTGCGGTGGCCCCTGCCCCGGCCTCCCACCGCCGCCCGGATCGCTTCGTTGGTCGGCAGTTCCAGCGCAACCCGTAAAATACCCGGCGAGATGCCGACCCCCTCCAGCGCGGCCTCGAAGGCGGAGCGGGTGCCGGAACCGGGCTCCCGCAGCACCCACGCGCTATCGGGCAGGCATGCGCCCGGTCTCGGTCAGCTCGATTCCACGGCCCACGCGGTGAAATAGCCGCACACCGTGCTGCCCCTCCAACGCGGCAATGGCGGCACTAGCGGCGGACTGCGCCAGATTCAGGGCTCGGGCTGCCTGGCTGACATGCTGACGCTTCGCCACCGCCACGAAGACGCGAAGCTGGTCCAGGGTCACCGCGATCCTCCAGACAGTGACAGTGAATAGAACCGCGGCCGCTGTGAAGGCTTAGGCGAGATTTAGCAACCGGATCAACCCGTAGCTGATGCCGCCCAGCCCCAGAAGGGACAGCGTGACCGCACCCGTTACCCGCGCCCCAGCCCGCGCCACCACGCGGACATCGACGCCGAGGCCGAGCGCCGCCATGGACAGCACGGTCAGCACATTGGCGACGACCGCGGTCGGCGCCAACGCCGCCTCCGGGATCAGGCCGGCCGAGCGGATGCCGGCGAGCACCAGGAAGCCCAGGATGAACCACGGCACCAAATGGTGGATGGCGATGCGGCCGGGCTTGGGCCGGTCACCGGCGGTGATGTGGGGCGCCGGCTCGTCAGTTTCCTCACGCAGGCGGCTCGCGAACAGCGACAGCAAGAGCACGACCGGGCCGAGCATCAGCACGCGCACCAGCTTGACCAAGGTGCCGATATGCACCGCCATGACGCCGACCGGCGCCGTGGCGGCGAGCACCTGCGGCACGGCATAGACCGTCAGCCCGGCCAGCACGCCATACTGCAATAGGGATAGGGGGATCAGCGGCACCGCCAGCGGCAAGGCCAGCACCACGACCACGCCCAGCACGGCGGTGAACGCGATGGAGGAGGCGATGTCCTCACCATCCGCGCCGATCACCGGCGCCACCGCCGCAATGGCCGAGTTGCCGCAAATCGAGTTCCCACACGCGACCAGGATGGCCATGCGCCGCCGCAGCCGCAGCGCCCGGCCGATGCCGTAGCTGAGGACAATGGCGATGGCCATGGGCGTTCATTCCAATCGGTGCTTCCTGTAAGGTGGACCGCCAGGACCGTGCTGACTAACTCGACTTTGCCCATATCACGCGGCCGAGAGGTCATGCTCGGATCCAGAATGCTGGCTCGGCGGCGATGAATGCGAGTGCGTTGTCGAGTGGCAGGACAGCGCCGAACGGCCCGGCCGGTCCCCAAGCGTCACGGCGCCACCACAACACTTCGAAGCAGTCGCCGGATGGAAGCGGTTTGAGGCGCGCCACGGGCGCGCCCGTGCGAGCGGATATCAAGGTGTAGCCGCCCCGGACCCGACGCGCCTCCACGCCGCCGCGCGGCCATGCGTAGGCCGCAATGCGCTCGATCACAGGATCGCTCGACCCCATCGCAATCGTCCTGTGCTGTATTC
>JAABUK010000513.1_pt1 | contig 80186 bp, 108 predicted proteins | sample 5559141 | NCBI WGS metagenome assembly JAABUK01 (sample SAMN10711869, study PRJNA513367) | rock metagenome | isolation source: Antarctica rocks | place: Antarctica: Victoria Land, Pudding Butte nord | collected 2016-01-03
AAGCACCCCCCTGAAAGGCATCAGTAAGATTGTCCAAGCAAACCGTGTGGTAAAAGGAACCCACTGGCAATGCAGCCAAGCTATTCCAAAATCGCAAAGTTTGCCTCCACCATAACACTTGCAAAGGTGATGAATTTCATGACTTATGTAATGACACAATGGTGGGCAGAAGTGCAAGTCATATATACCACTTGGGCAGCTGCAGTGAAAATGATAAGACATGTAGGTCCTTTTGTGCTGCAATGTAGTCCTCACTAATTGCAATAAGGTGTGGCACCTGCTGAAAGGCTGGTTGCAAGTTTTAAGCAATGCTACTTCAGCTTACTTGTACGTTTGACGTTGTCTGCTTGCAAGATGTCATGCTAAAAAGCGATTGCAATACAAGCAACGATCAATGCTGGCATCTATCGCTTGCTGCAGGCCAGAATCTTTTCAACATCTGGTAGCTAGCAGGATACTAGGTTGTGTATATTGAATACAAAATTTGCAAATTACATGCCTGATGGCCGTGAACTGGATGTTCTGTATAGCAAACATGCGCTGCACAGCCAGCTGATAGACAATATTATAGTGTCAGTCGACATGATGCAAGCATAGCAATAGGGCATCACACCTGAGACCTTTTTTGGCTGTCTTGTACACAACCACCAGCAGCAAAGCAACCAGGGTCACAACCCTGAGCCACTGTGGAATGATGTTGCTGCAGATCACACCTGTAATGCAGTGTAGATCTTTGTAGCAGTACTGTGCATGCATGCCTGAGCGCCCAGCATAAGCTGATGCAATGGCTTAAATGAGAGACAATGTAGCAACTTTGATGCATGCTGATGGCATGCTGCCAGTAGCAGGTGTGTCAGAAAAGTGACATGATGCATGAGGACAATCAAATGAGCGCACTACTAGCAGACATGCTACCATAAGCATACCTGATACATTTTACAAACTACTTTGCATGACAGGTTTAGCGTCCACAAGGCATGACCAAATACCAGTGTCGTAATGACAGGTCACACCAGATCTATGAGCAATGCGTACCAATGCTAGTGCCAAACAGCAATGCTGGGATGAAGATGAGCGCCACATCAAGGTCCACAAGGGGCCTGTCGGGGTATCCAGGACGTGTGTGGGTCAAGCCATACAAGGCGCTGGCAATTGCGCTTGTGGAGACAATGGTATGGGATAGACCCACACACTGTGCCAAGCTGAACCCCACCACGACATTGAGTAGGGGGATGTAGAATGGACCTCCCCCGACACCGGCAGAATTGGCAAGCAGGGCACACTGTAGACAGACGTCATGCGCAGCTGGTAGTGGCCTCCGGGAAACGTGAAGCTGCCCAGCCATTCAAAGCTGGAAGATTTGAGAACAAAAAGCCTTACCACGCATGCCGCCGCGATTGCCAAAATGTTCCGAGGAGTCCATGCAAACGGTGTGTGGGCGTCAGGATGCTGGGTGTCCCAAAAACTCAGCAGATTCCTGCAGCACTGAAACACCATCGTTGCAACAGGTCTGCATCGTTTGCTCTTCAATGCGAACGCTACCTGCTCCTATGGGTTGGCGCGGCCTCAGGAAACAGACTCGTGACGTAGCAGCCCAGCAACGACAGAACAAGCAGGCATGCTGCAGCGATCTCTGTGGTTCGTACCCGCATGGCCACCAGCTGCGACGAGATGAAATGCTGTGACTAGATGCGCAAGCCGATGCCTTTCAAACTGGACATCGAAGTTATATGAAATCCCTGCACACGCATTATCGCGCAAGTTGCAACCGCTTTGCTCGGTTGTAGCTTGACTAATCCATGTGCAGAGGATGGAGAAGAGTGCACATGGCGCACATGCGTGCCGAAGGGGTGTCCATGGGTGTTCACACTTTTAAAGTTACTGCTAAAGAGCACGAAAAAAAGCGTGAATGACTTGTAAGTATGCTGCAACGCATGACAACAAGTATTATGCTGGACTGCTAGGGGCAAACGCTGCAGAATCTACACTGACAGACTCACTGTCAAAAAGCGAACAAGACACCATCATGTCATGAAATCGAAACAAGCAAAGCTGGAGGGTTGCTTGGGGACTGAACTGTCTACTGTGATCTGCTGCATACAGTCTATCAACACAAGCCATCCTGCACACAAAACAACCCAACACCTCCCGCGTCATGCAAGATCATGCAAAGGCCTGAATGCTTGCATGATGCACACAACCGCTGCAGATGCATTATCCTTTCCCAGCCTTGCTCAGCACTCCTGTCAGTGCTTTTAGCTGCATGGACAAGGCTTCTCAACCACCCGCATAAAATTCTGGACATGCTGTGCTCTATCAGCCATCCAGCTTCCGTAGGAGTATCAGGAACACAGCCAGCCAAGGTTATACTGAGAGAAGTGGTGCTTGGCATACTGGCAAACAGGACTTTGCTGAAGTGTCTGGTGCAGATGGTGCAGGGACAGTGTCTGTGTTGCATTGCCACGCAGCCAATGCAGCTGCTGCCGCGTCCTGAAGTCAGCAAACCATGCGCTGGAAACAGCTGCAGAGCATTGCTGTGAGAGCTAAATATGTAAAATATGGTGGCTTTCTGAGCATATAACATTACTGCTGCAATCACTGCAGCCTGAAGACACCAGGCCAGACAGCTCAAGTATCTGCAGGCAGTGATCACTAGAAGAAGACCCACAGCAAATAATTGACATCAACCTGAACTAGGCAAGCCAAAGCTCTCTGAAGGTAATCATTCATGGCTTGTTACAGCTCATGCACCACAGTTCACTATGCTCACCACAAAACATGCAGCAATCTAAAACCAACCACAACACCTATGATCCAGGCATCTCAACGGGCTCTGCAAATCAGTGTATTCTTGGGGATATGTCTCTGAGATCCAATCTATCAAGGAAGCTAAAAACGACAAAAAAGAAGAACGGTGTACCTGGCAGGCCAGAGTTCCCTTTGGATGGCCTCAGTGACGCAGTGGGGCTTGCAGCTTTGGGGCTGCTGCACAGCCCTGCTGGCCGCCCAAGATGCCCTCTGCCCTGGATTGCTGTCTCTTGCAGCTAGCGCTATCATGTATGCTGTTGCAAAGGTATCACCAGCTCCGTTTGTATCTACTGCTGTCACCTGTGCAGCATGACTGGCAGCCTAGGAAACACAGCATGATGATGTTGATGATGTTGATGATGCTTGTGACAAAGACTGTGGTGGGACTAGCATGTATCCTATATGTCACGAGTCTGCTTCAAGACCCACTGTACTCAAATGTTTGGATGCAGATATTGCTCTTACTGCTGTCACCTCTGTGTGCAGAACAAGCTTGGGTGAAGCAATGTAACGCAGTATAAGCGGTCAAGTCTGATTGTACTGCCTGTCAGCTGCCAGCATATGTGTGCTGTTAACACCATTAACACTTGTGCATGCAACCAGGTGCAGTCTCATGCTGTGGCCTGTGACTTTGCCCGACGTTGCTGTACTCAAGTATGAGCTCCTGCCATAACTTCCTGCCAACAAAAAAGCATGTGATGCAAAAGGCGCTCCTCGCTGTCAGGGATGTTGCTGTTTATTTATGGTATCTGCTTGAATGACAAACAGGCAATGCACATTACCCTGTAGCTCCTGTTACATTACAAGCTGTTACCTTGACAGGCTCTACAAGGCTCATGCCTTTGTCAGCTGTGAACTCGTGAGCGCCAAACTCGCCGCGAGTCACGAGCCAGCGGTCTGACTGGGCTGCCAGCTGCTGTACAGTGTCAGGTGGCCAGCTGTCTGTCTCCACATCAGACAGGAACACTGATGTGCGGGCACTCAAGGCATCCTGTGCACAGCAACAGCTCTGATGAGAACCTGAGAGGCTGACTGTGCTATGTGTGCAGGATGCATGCCCCATGGGCTGGTCAGGACACCTCTTTTGAGAGCCAATTGTTGGAGGAGAGCTTGCAAGCAGCATAATGACATCTTGCTGGAGTCCAGAACCATATCACATTTGACAAGTACTCAGCTCTACACAGAGTATATTTGGCTACGGCAGGACTACGGCAGGACTGAACAATAGTAAAGCACTGGGAGATGCTGATGCAGCTTTTTCATTGACTCTACAGAGGTGACAAGGGTACAAAGGTGAAAGACTTGAAAGTTGTAGCCCTGGGGAAAGGGGAGGGGGGGGGTTGATGTCTGTGCATACCAAGACATGCTGACTAGGGTCTTTGAAAGGGTACACCCGGCCTGCTTTGTCCAGCACCCTTTGTTCCCCCTGAGCCATAAAGCCTATGTTTTGCTTAAACCCAACCAGTCTGTCCCACCAGCCTGTCAATGTGCAGATCCACATCAAAGCACATACTATATACTGTATACTGTATATACTGTACATCTAAATGCATACTTCAAGCTCGCAAGCCCCAGTCCTGCCTAATTGACTGATGGGAGAGCAAAGTCTGGCACAGCTTCAAAGGAATCAAGTCAAGTGCTCAGTGCAGCAACCTGCATTGCTCGCAACAATATGGCCTAAGGCTTTGCATGCAAGCTTGCTCAACATTGCATTGTTACGTAATGTCATGCAGAGGATGCAAATGGTGTCTCATTCTAGGCTCATGACTGCAAGCATACCGTGTTCCTGATGTACAAAAGCTGCGGCATCTAAATCAGTAGGGGTTAGAGGACCCAGCAGGATTGTTTTGGCCCTCCTGCAGTGGTGTGGCACATGCTCCGGGGTCAGACTCACATTGGGCTGTGCCGTCACCCTCAGCTTACGGTGGTTACCTGTACATCTGTCCAGTGTCACGACACAACCAGAATATGTGGTGCAACACCTGTTTGTGACACTGGTGAGGGCAGCGTATCAATGCATTCACATTGTCTTGCGACTTTGCTTTGAAGTAGCTTGTCAAAAGAAGACAATCCTTCAGCAACTGTTGGCTGATAATACACGCAAGGTCAAGGTGCAATGCCACGGTGGAACTTGTGACTTCTGCATGCATGCGTGCATGCCAAGATGTGTATGAGTCAAGAATAATTTCATGGGCATTGGTGCTCACCCCACCAAGTATAGGTATGCTCAAATGTGAGTGTGTCCTCAGTGGAAACAATGTGTAGCTCATGTCCATCAAAGACTGTCAGATTGGCATCAGAGCTGGCTGCTGTGACAATGCAAGACTTGACGCCAAAGGCTGTCGCAACAGCAGCTGCATACGAAATGGCACCACCCTGCAATTGTTTGGCTCATTGACCATCTGTTGTGTTCAATGTTTGTGCTATGCAGAAAGTCTGTGGCGCAGGCACTTGTGCTTACCAAAGCCTTTTTTTGGTCTACAATATCGATTGTCAAGTTGCCCACAAGCAGAACTGGGGTCCTGCAATCCAGAGGTTCCCCATACAACACTGTGTTTGTCACTTGTGCTTGAGGATAAAATTTGGTACTGTTTGAAATGGCAAGGAGCTTAACCTGTAAAACTCGGTCAACAATATGGCCACAAGGAAAGCTGCAGCAGCTGCCAGCGTTGCTTTGCCGAGACGAGCTAGCATTCGCCAAGCCTTCGACCGCAGAGCACTTGTTTGCATTGCAGCCTGGCCCACGGGGCCCCACAACGCGTACCACTATCAACCGTTTCCGGTTGTTAGGTCAGCGTACGTTGCTGTCAAGTTCCGTTTCGCAATACACAAATCAGAATGCTGCCAATCTGCCTGGCTCAAGCCTTGGGGTTAGCATTGCAGAATTACTGCATCGAAGCAAGCCCCGCACTGTCCGCAACAACAACCTCATTGTGAAATCGTATGCGCATGAGCACGAAGGGCAGGGCAATAACCAATAGGGGCGATTGCGATTAAAAAAGGTCCTCGAGTCGCAGTTACACTTCAGCTCCACTGTTGTTTGGTTCACAATCACCTTAGCCGATTTGTGTTCCTGCAACGCTCACCGCGTCAGAGCAGCCGTCGAAGTTGCCACATTCCGCCCTGCTGGGAGGTCGTCGTCACGCGTAGAGGGTCAGATCTGGCAAGATGCACAAAGCGTTTCGTATTTTAGGAAACAGGGCTGTGGCGTTGTCGATACGTGGACGGCAATGCTGCCAAAATCAAGCCAACATCTTTGTCAGTTCGGCTCACGGCGATTTTCGTCAGGCACGTTACAGATTGCTTTTCGATGCTTGCCATCAAAAACTATTATATTGGCAAGGTGCCTGTGCACTAAGAGGGGAACAGCGTACTTGGTACTTTATGCATGCAACTAATATTCTGCTGCTTCTGCAGATATCCACTCCAATTTATCAGCAGCCCTTTGCACAGTCGTTCGCATCCAGCTCTGATACCAACTCCGAGATCGATCAAGCCCTTTCAAAAGCAACAGAGTCACATGACGCTCACAAGCTGCTTCAGGTGAGGATTGTGTGTGAGCAGCCTCAACAACCTGTCCGACTGCATCCAAGACTTGTGCTCATCAAACTATTGGTGACAGGTTGTAGAGAAGTATGGTAAAGAGTTCCGAGAGTCAGATGTAATCAGCACCTTTACCTCCATTGCCAACTGGGAACACTCTTCTGGCAACACTGACGTTCTTCACAGCAAGCCTTTCCAGACGCTAGTAGGTGGGCAGACTGCATTGTTGTGCTGTCTGATGCTGTGAAATCTTGCATGAACCCCTCAGCTTCTGATGCCACAGTAAAGCAACATCTAGGTGGATGATGCAGTTGCCGTACTGGGCATGTTTCACAACCTGAGCATGATCATGGCACTACCTTGTCTGAGTGTCCCTGTGATTCAGACATGGTGATCATGGGCCTGAAGAGATTTAGCAATCAAGAGTTGACTGATGTCATCAAAGCGGCAGGAACCCTGCAGTTTGATGATGACATGCTGCTGGACCGCACCTCTCAGCAGCTCATGCTTTCTGTCCACAAGATGTCTGCTGACGAGCTGTTCAACCTGGTATACTGCCATCCTTTGTACACTTGCAAGCGTGCTTGGCTGTCAACAGGCTGACACTGCTCACTCTTGGTGGCCTGTGGATATAACATTGAGTGTCAGGTCAAGTGCATCCTAGAGCGTCAAGCGCTGTGCGTCCATCCACCTGCGTTGCCTTGATTGCCTGTTGTACACACAGTACAGTTGTCATGTTAGTGGAACAAGTTGACAAAATTGTGTCCTTACTGTCATGTCCTTACTTGCTTGCTGATATGCCAGCGCTGAGTCACATTTGCTCTTCTCGACCCCAAAATGTCTATTTTTATTCAGTAAACATCATTCCTACATTAGCAATATAACTCAGAAACGTCTGGGGACAATGAAAACGCGTTTCTACATTGTGGAGATGCGAATGTCGTAACAAATTGGTTTTGTTTGGCTAGTGTGACCAGCTGTGTGGTGTGCAGGCCACAGGACTTGCTGAGCTGGAGCACAGTCCCAGTGTGATCTTGTTCGACAGCATCCAGGAGCGGGCAGGCAAGATCTCAGGGGAGTTTACACCTGAGCAGAAGCAGGGCCTAGAGAAGGCCTACCAAAGACTGGAATATGACCATGACACAATTTCCAAAGAACTTCCTGATAAATAGATTGATGCAGCCACATGGATGTTCAGCATGTCAGAGCTTCCAACAAGTGTAGATTGGTGCAGGCCTGTTCAACATATTGAGAACATGTTGCACACGTTAGGTCGTCACAAACAGTTATACTTGCAACATTAGAGATATCTGCAAGGGCAAGTACACAGCTCATCTGCACAGTTTCCTCATTCTACTGGCTTCAATTCAATTCAACCAACATGTTTGACAGTGCGATTGGCCTCACAAGTGTTCGTGACAGTTTTAGAGCAACTTGGGGTTTGAACTTACTGTGTCTTAACACTTTGCGTTGCCTGACTCAACACACATTGTGAAACGACAGTCAGCTTCGATGATGGTTTGCAAAGTATGCTAATCTGCCAAATATGGCATGATATCTTAAAAGCTGTCTGTAAGCCAGTCCAAATCTGATGTAGATTTACTTGAGTGAAGTTGCGAACTTGATGCTACACTTACAAGCGCTGGAAGAGCCAGTCTCTATGAACACGGCCCTCTGGGTTTGTATCAGCCTCAGGATCCAGTCAAGGATGTTATCTACCCAATGGCAGCCTTGCTGTACATGATTGCTGATGCAGCATTGGTCAAGTATGCCCCTCATGATCTCTGTATTGAGTGCGTCAACTACATGTATACAATATCTGTACAGCATTGACAGCTGAGGTGATGATACGTGGTCAATGCATGAGGACACACAGTGGTTCTTATGCAGCCAGACTAGCATCAGGCAGGGTCAATCAGGCCCTGCCCCTGGCCAGTATGCCTGAGTGAGGCTGACACTTGGCTATAAGGCAACCAGCCTCCCTCATGCATACCTACCGACATGTTTTGCAGTGACACTCGCTATTTAGACACCGATCCCGACAGTTTAACGAGGTTTGCTGAAGAGTGCAGTTTTGGGAACTGATCATCGGATTCATACCACTAAAAAGCCAGCCTCCCTCTATCTTGCAACATTTCCACCTTTTCAAGTGCAGATGCTTTGACCATTCGACCATGGACACATATCCAGTGCAGGAAGGTCTGACTGTTGGCGATCCTCCACTTGTATGCTTTTGTGAGTGAACTCTGCGCAGGCCGCTAGCACAAGTTCACTGCAAGCAAACTTGTACACTTGCTGCTATGTCAACAGGAGATGCCATAGCCCCTGTGCCAATGTCACCACAAGCAAGGGCTTTTGAGACAGGAGGAACCACTTTCACTCCTATTTTCCTAAGCTTGAAAAGGTGCTCTGATGTGAAGGGGCTGTCCCACATGAATGTGTTCATTGCTGGTGCCACCTGCATCAATAATAATAATAACAATAAAAACGCTTTCCAGCTCATGATGAGCTAAGTACATGCAGGACGAGTGCTTGCATTGCCAGCCAAAACACGAGTGATCCAATTGCCTATTTTTGTTACAGCCGCAAATGACATCATCAATAAGGTCTAACAGGACCACCTGCAAAGCTAAACAGGTCACACTCACGATGCAGAAGCAGACTACTGTTATGGTTGTGACCAGAGAACCTCACCAGGAGTGGTTTGGTGAAGTCCCAGGCACGTACAACACTGGTGAGGCAGTTGTCACAAAGGCCCTGGGCCATTTTGGCCAGCGAGTTGGCTGAGAGGGGGGCGATGACTAATAGGTCTGCCCACTTACGCAAATCAATATGCAACACAGGGTCACCCTTGTTCTGCCAAACATGCCACTCTTCTTCATCACCTGCAGAGGAGTGGTGTCATTCACACAATGGTTTTTCGTTCGACAGTTCAGGCATGAGGAATGTGTCTTCCTGAAGGGTTCATCGTATGTTGTTCTGTGCAACAGCAAGTTTCAATCAGGTCCTCATCAGCGCTGCAGAGGAAAGCTGCATGTCATTGTTGCCTTGCACTCTTTGGCTCAGCTGCAATCTGAGTGACATTGTAATAGAGCCTGGCCTTGCATGCAAAAAGGCATGTACACATGAAATAGCTTGCTTACAGCCAATGATAAGATAGTCTACTAGGCGCTGGTTGAACAAGCACATGCTGGCAAAACATGCCAAGCTTGACATGGCAGTTCCATGGTTAGATTCAAGAGCACCTTGACTGGACAACCAACAGGGCAAGCCTTACCACACACGCGTTGCAAAAGCAAGCAGTACAAATTGTCTTTGAGGCAATGAGCAACAGGCTCCACATAACAGTAGTTAAAATGCAGTAGCCAAAACAGTTGCATGCGTGTCAGCACAGATCAGGAGCCGTACCATGTATGGGCTGCACAGCAGCAGGCAGCTCATCTTCCTGAATGAAGTGCCTGGCAGCTTTTGTGGCCACAATCTTCACCTCAGCAAACGCTGCCAGCAGATGAGCAAGCTCCACAACTTTGATGGCGGCTACACTGCCACTGACGCCAAGCAAGACTTTTGGCCTTTTTAGGCCTTGGCTACATGCATCTGCGCTGGAGCTGACACGCTGTAATGACTCACTGTGATTGGGTCGATCTGAGGCATAGCCTAAGTGCTGACTGGATTCCTGCAGGGAAGGCAGTGTGGCTTGAACATGCTGCAAGACACTCTGCACAAACACTAGCAGCCCTGCTTGCCAGCCAGCCATGCACTCTGCCTGCCAGGAGCGGTGATGCTGTGCTCTTAACACTGTTAAGCTAGTACTGCTGAAATGCAAAAATGAGATAAGGTGCTGAGGTTTATGCTTCCAGCTTTGTGATAGTGTCTTAGCAGGTGCAATGAGTGAGACTGAAGTCAAGTGAGGCTGCAGCCTGGCATGTGGCCTGACATACACATACAGGTGTACAAATCATGATGGGTTGGCATATGACACAGCAGCAAGGGTTCGCGGGGTCCTGAAAGCATCTGGAACCTCTGGGTGGTGAGCAAACAGAGTATGGCAACCATAGTTGTGCAGGCAGACACATCACATGAGCATTAGCACAGAAAGTTGGCCACATCAACACCCAGGTGCATTCTGGACACAAGCTGCATGCAGGAAAAACGTGCTGTGGGAGATGTGTTGTCTTTGGCCTTGGCATCAGCAGCAGCAAGCACCGCTGCACCCTTGTGACCTTCAGATACCATCAACCCAGCTCTTGAAGCTGAACCAAACTCATACAGGAGGTACGAAACCCCCAGATGCAAGCCCCTGTGTTTTGTCGATGATTCGAGTGGTGCCCCAGAAGTATCCTTGATCTGTTGTCTGTCTGGGGATCAATTATGCTCTGATACTTGTTGCAGGTGGTCCTCCTGAAGACTACGCTGCAGCTTTGCTTGAAACGCCTTTGCTTTTTCTCTGTTGATAGCGCTGCAAAACGCATCAGGCTTGATGTTGTTTGTTATGGCGTGACTGGCTGTACTGAGAACTGAACACGCAAGTCGTGCGACTGCTCACCTCTTTATTCTCTTCTCTTGGCGGAAACAAGCGTCGAGAGCAAGTTTTTGGTCGTTGCAATGCCCCCAAAACTTGGCGACAGAGTGGTCTCGATGGCAGTCGTTCAACGCCTCTATCAACTGCAGTCACGACATGTGTCGATCGCAGGTCAAGCGAAGCGTATGCTCCGAAAATACACGAGCAGGTACGAACCGTTTTGCAATGTGGATGTTTGTGAATGTGTAATGGCGGGTGCATCAGGTAAATCAGGAAAATAATGACGAGCAGACGTGCGCAAAGCCGTGGCTGTAGCTTGTTAGTGGTTGCGTTGCGGAGTCATAACGCCAGCACATGCAAATCACACTGTGCCTCCAATTGAGCACAGAGTTGCGAAGATTGGGGCGGCCGCACAGAGACAGCATTTATTACAGTAGATAGCAGCACGGAATGGTAAGATATGGTCACTTACAGCGAGACCAACATGCCATTCAATGATAATGTGATCTGCTGCATCAAGCAGTCTCAAGGACAAGTTTAGGACATATTGTTCATAGTACATACAGCTGTACCACTGAATGACTACAGTTTGTGGCACACATAATATGTTACACACACACACATGCATCAAATCACCATACACAACATGACATCGTCTTGACCATAGCAGCATCATAAAATAACTTTCTCTGCAAGACACGAGCAGACAGAACTGACAAGTTGTACAACATTGAAGCTAAGCCAGCCGTTGCAAAACTTTTTGCACTGCAGACTTAATGAAAGCCACATCCAACTTGGTTGTGACTTTAAGCTCCTGGACTGTGCGCCCTGCCCTTGTGACTAAAACAAATCCATCTTCAAGAACCTCCTTCGAAATCCACAATTCTAGATCCTGTGGAAAGCAGACAACATGTTGCCGAACGCCACATCCGATTAAGTGCTTGCACCACAGACACTGTCAGTGCTTGCAAAGCAGACGATGTTGCAGCTGGCTGTCATCTCAAGAGCTGTGCAGTGCATGGTGATGTGTCTACTGCAAGTGGTTTGGGACAGCAATACATTTATTGCAACATAACACACGAAGCTTCACCTGAGACACAACTCTCCTCTCCTCAGCTTGTCTGCCAAGGACAACAGAGTCAATGCCCTCCTCCTTCTCCAGCTCTGAACATATATCCTTAACTCCCTGAGGAATGTTCATTGGAACCTCTGTCACTGTGTCTCGCAAGTCGACTGAAAACAGCTTGTCCAATGTTTGTGTAAGCGGATCATCCTGCACAAACACAGCGTGGAGATTGTTGCAGATATTGCATGGTATGAGGTCCTGAAATCAGGTGCAAGCTGTCTAACGTGCCTGTGCTGGATGAGGTAACATGCTTATTGCATCAGGGCTCAGCTGTTATGAGACCATTGGCACCTACTGTGCATAAGTGATTGTGCTGTCAGCGTCATTGGCACAGTCATACATGAAGGCAGATGAGTATGCTGCCCTGTTGCATGTGCCGCCACCATATAAGTTTGGAATAATTCATGGGGGTGTTGTAGTGCACTGGTTATGCGCTGGTTATGAACCCACAAATTCCCCAAAGAAGGTGGCCGAGATCTGACCGGCAAGAAGGGGTACATAGGCCAAAGCTGCCAGGCACAGACCACGTCAACCTTCAGTGTCACAGACAGACATTACAGGCAGGACACTGCAGAGAGCAACTACAAGACAGCACACAGACATGAGAAGTGTGACATACACATAGAGCACAGTGCAACATCCTGCAAAACCAGTCATGCCATGCATGGTTACATGAAGCATCTCATGCTGGTCGGCTACTCCTAGCAAAGTGACAAACCCTGATGCAAACACACCTCCATGAGTTTGAGAGAGAAGTATATTCGCTGCCGCTCCTTGTCCACAGCTTTGATTTTGCATTGGATCTCATCGCCTGGCTGCACGACATCTTCAGGCACAGCTACGTGGTCCCAGCTCATGTCACTGATATGAAGAAGCCCCTGCATCACCATGAACAGTCCAAGAGATGCAAAGGTGAATTGAGCACCGGCCTCCAGAGCGCCAGTCTCCTGATTGCAACAGCCAAACATATGGACAGCTATCATGCTACAGACACCATGCAATGACGGTTCAGCTCTACAGCAGAACCATATGCTTTGCTGGACAGGAGTACTTATGCAACAAGCAGCAGCAAGACTGTGCGTACGCTCACCGCTCACACACATCATAAAACATTCCTGGGAAACCACATACACGCCAGATCACAAGTGAACATCAGCAGCAGCAGACTTACATGTCCGCCGGTGAGCTCTGAAGTTTGGGGGTCCTTGATGCTGACAAATGCACCGTATGGCACCAAGTTTCTAACAACTGCCTCTACAACATCTCCTGCTTTCAGCTTGTCCATTGCATCCTCCATTATTGCTGCTCGCTCAGACAAGATCATGGTCCTGCTGTCCACATCTACCTGCCAGCACATGATTGATGCGTCATGCTTACTGCTGACTATGCTTGCAGCTCTTGTGTGCTGACCTGAGTGCTGCTGGTACTTACTGTTGATGTGTTGTGCTGATGTGGAGCTGCTTATGCATCCTCTTGTTGCATTGTGCTGTTGCAGACTGCGGCAGCTGTGCTTTTCACACAGGAATACTTTCACGACCTTTGTACAATGTAGGAACCACACATGCATTTGCATATGCTGGACCAGGGCATCAGTATGGCAGATGAACATGGTGCCAACTGCATCCTGAATACGGGTGGAAAAGACAGCAGGGTTTGTAAGACTCAGGACAAAAGCTCACCGAGACAACTTTGACTCGTAGATTGAGTCCTGGAAGTGTGGACATGAGGCTTTTGTACTGCTGTGCAGCAATAACGCCATTCAAACCAGTACACATCTTCGAAAAGGGCATGAAACCCTCAATGCCTGCAAGTACGCCGCGCACGCCCCCTCTGTTGACAAAGGAGACTTCAAAATCCTCGACTGAGCCTTCTTGCAGCATCTTCAGTGCTGCTGGCCAGTCCTCAGTCTGCAAAGTGACCATCGTCTCAGATGCATGGGGCAATACATTGACACAAACAGCCACAGTCTGTGTGTCAATCTAGCAATAACAGCAGCGGACCCTTTCACGAGGATCTGCGGGAAGGCGTTGTATCTTGGCGCCATTCTGCCTTGCATCCTCTACTACTTGCGTCTCTGCAGCCGCACATCTTTGTATCGAGCAGCTCTGCTTGTGACGTGAGGATCTTTCTTGCTTGACTGCATGCCGCAAGTGTGCGGAGACACTGAAGCCCTGCAATCCAATGATTTGGTGAGACACGCAAGGTGTAACATCACCATCCTGCAGTGCTAAGACTGTCAAAGCTGTAGCGAGGAGCCACCCAACGGTGAAATAGGTTTTAGACACAGGTCACTTGCTTGTTGTGTAGAAATATGCACCTTGAACAGCCGAGGTCGAACGGGTCTACCATGGAGCAGTCCTGAGCTGCAATGCGAGGTCTGCAGCGTCTGCATTGTGGCTGCGCTGGTTGATCAGACAGGCAAGCCTGGGGCAAGCTAATTGCCTTGGCAGATCAACAGCATGCGGCAAGCATCATAACCTAATTAGGGTTGCCGAGAATTCGCAGGACAATTTGGTACACGGGGGGGTACAATTTGGTACACAACCTGTGACAGGCATTTAAAATTTATTTTTACATACCTCAAATTTGGGCAAAGAATCATCAGCCCTGGTCACAGTCACCGGGGGATTTAGCTCAGTTGGGAGAGCGCCAGACTGAAGATCTGGAGGTCAATCGTTCGATCCGGTTAATCCCCGAGAGGATACACCTCTAACCCATGAAATGGACGTTAGCTTTTGCTTTTTGCTGCTTGCTCGCCCACTGGTGAGATGATCCTCGTCAACTTCGTGCAGCTAGCACGACAAGACATCCAACTTCATGCTTCATTGGAGTAGATCAAGAAGTGTGATGTCATGTTTGACAGTCATGGACATGCATGTGGGTGTAAATGCATGCATATCTGTACACAGTGCAATGTACACAATTATGTACAGCTACACATGTGCCGGACATGCTGATGCCATTTGCTTGATCTGGATAAACTCTGGGAGGGATTGCCTCTAATACTTGAATCTTCATCTTTTGCATTTGGTGCTTGGTTTTGCTCCTCTGCATGCTGTTCCTGCTTACAAACGATGTCAGCAGCATGTCAAGTAGTGTACGAAGATCACAAGGAAAGCATCATACCTTTGACCTGCATAGCTGCTGGCAAAACCAAAGTTTCAAAGGCCTTCTGATTGGAGAAGGAACCTGCAGCTGCCGGTCACTGACTGGCCTTATCAATATCAGTAATAATGCATCTGATACACAGCCACATTGCCAGAAATTGAAACGCATGAAAAGTCCGCCCAGTTGTTGTGACCCACATGATATTCTCATACAATGATGGCTCCATTTGCAACTGACGTGCGCGGTGACAAGTTTAGAGATCAAAGCTCAAAATGCATCACAGTCTGTAACTGACGGGTCACTGCCTGCAGACATTTGAGCTGTCTGGCCTGGTGTCCTGAGGCTGCAGTGATTGCAGCATTGGCCATGGCAATGTGTAGAGCTCCTGCAGCAAAGCTCTGCAGTTTCAACCCTCTTTAGACGTACAAGTTGCTGACTCCAGGATGTGGCAGCAGCTGCATTGGCTGCGCGGCAATGCAACACAGACACTGTCCCTGCGGTACCTGCAGCAGTCATTTCAGCAAAGTCCTGTTTGCCAATACACCAAGCACCATTTCTCTCAGTATAACCTTGGCTGGCTATGTTCCTGATCCTCCTACAAAATTGTCATGGCTGATAGAGCACAGCATGTTTAGTGTTTGATGAGGGTTGATTGATCAATTTCTAAACGTGCTGTGCTCATGAGAGGGCTTGTCCATTCACCTGACAACACTGCCAGGACTGCTGAACAACACTGGGAGACAAACATGCATCCGGAGCGGTTATGTGCATCATGCACATGGATTTGGGGTTCCTACATTGTACAATGGTCATGACAGTGCGCCTGTGTTGAAAGCACAGCTACTGCAGTGTGCAACAGCACATTGGAGGCATAAGCAGCTCACTAGTAGCACAAGCTGAACACATCACCACAACTTAAACACATCAGCAAGTTGCATGTCTGACAGGGAAGACAGACACAATTAAGACCAGGTGGCACCTGATTACTGCATTGTACCTGTGTTATTTTGCATGGCCGAAGTCTTGCCGGCAGGTTGGAGTATGCCTGTTGGCCGTTTCCACCCAATCAGTCTACAGATCGCCAGCTCCCAAGTGTTCAGCAATATTGACATCATTAATGACAGATAAGCAGCTTCATAGACTGCAGCTTCATAGAATGCAGCCTCATAGACTGCAGCTTCATATTCAAACCTACATCCTGTCAAGCAAGTGTGTTTAGTTTCATCCACACACTGAGCAGAGCAATGCACACAAAGATAGGCCTTGGCATTGGCTCAGTGATAGGTCAAGCTGTGCAAGCAGCTCCAGCTTGTACCCAGCTTTACACACGCTGGAGGCAGCAGCTGCAAATGTTATGTTCTGCCTTTCAGTGTGATATCCTGCACATATCTCATGTTAGCTGATGTTATGCTGACTGACTTGATGTGTGGGTCCTGCTCAAAAGAAGTGCTTGCGTGAAAAATGTGCACAATGGATGTGTAGGTGCTGCAGGAACCTGATGACACAGTCTTATAGGTGCATCACACACAGACAGTCAAGCTAGTTGTAGCTGCTGGTCTGTTGAAACCTTCTCAGCGCTGAAGTGTAGCCTTTAGGCGGGCTTTTGATCATGACCAGCTGTCGATGTAGACTTTACACAGCGCATGTTTTGTGTGAATCTATGCTATAGCTGATTCTGTCATCATACAATGCCATATCTTAGGCTTGTGGCACAGAGATCTCAACAGCATCTCACGTGCAATTACTGGTCAGCTTGCAATTGCACGAGTTGCTTGAAATGTAGACATCAGTACGGCCGGGACAAGTTAAGGGTGTTGCTTTGGCTTGCCAAAACATGCAACTATGCTATGCACTTGAGCATTCTGCAGCAACAGTGCTTTTATCAGCCAGGTTTGAATCACTCCCTTCGCAGTGTTTGCTGGCTATCATCCCCACTGGACTGGACTTAGAGTATACACTGTGGGTCAACTAGAATGCACTTGCAGAGGCCAGGGTGTATGTGTGCCAGTGTACTGATATTAAGTTGGTTGTGTGCACATACGAGTAGGTTGGGCCTGATGCTGTGATAATATTGGGAAAAGTTGAATTCCACCTGGCTTTCAGGGCAAGTGTTTTTGGCTTTCACAATTTGGTGAGACAAGAAGTGTAACCAAGCAAGTGTGCCTTGCACCGTGAAGTGCCCAACGTTCTGTCACAGGCTGTGACACTGCCAAGATCTTCAACAGTTCTCTACTTACAGACTGTGAAGTCTTCCTGCAAAGTTTAACACTGTTTAACACTGCTTGAGGCCTCATGTGTGTTGATGTCTAACCCAGCAGCTTGATTGCTGATATTGTTACATACAGGTGCGACCTACGGACGCATTGACTTCGCGTTCTATGTCAGGCCCGCTACGAGCAACCTGTTTCAGACCTCACATCTGACCAGTGTGGCCTGGGATGCCCTTTGATCGTCAGAATTTTGTTGGGGATTCTGCGTGATCTCCAACCTGCAGTGCAGCTCGCAAGCCGTGAACGCACTTGAATTGGGCGGCATCATCATTCGCTTTCCTTGAGTAGTCAACTTTTGTTTTGTGACACCGAAACTCTTTGTTCTTCCCGTACGTCTGTTTTCATCGTCATGACATCTACCATGCTGGCGCAGCAATCAGTCGTGACCGCACGGACGGGTCGCCCACAGTTGTCTAGCAGGTGATGCAACAGCAGCGGACGACTCCAGGACGTTCGTCTTGCATAGAGTTTCTTGCATCGCTGTGTCAACATCGTGCTGCGCGGCACTACTGTTGGCGATCATATTATCTTGTGCATAAAAGCTTTCTTATCGTTGTCGTTGTTACTGCACGAGGACAATCAGTAGCGTAGCAGGCTTACATAGTCTCAAGCCATCCAGATTGACGTCTGTTCGTCCCTTGCATCGTTTACGAAGGCTGTTTTAAAAAGCTTCACTGCATCAAAACACATCAACTATGGCATCAACTCAGACTTGCAGTTGGCTTTAGAAAGTTTTCTCGTCATGCTTTGATGTGCAGGCCAAGCAAGTCAAGTCTGTTCAGAGCAGCTCAACAACAAGTTGCAGGTGAACTTATGTCAAAATTTAAATTCACACTTACTTTTTATCTCTCCTCTGGGCCGGCTACATAGCCTATATAGCACGAAAACCTGATTATTTGCTGCGTACTTATGCAGGACGCCGTGCCAGCACCATTGTTGCTGTCAGGCAGTTCAGGGATCGTGACAGTGCTTCTGGCACTGCCAAGAAGGCTGGTGCTGAGGCAGACCAGACCAGCACAGAGTTGCTGGACAAGGCAAATGCATATGTGGATGACCTGAAGGTGATTAACTGAGTCCCAACTGTGAGCCGAGTAATGAAGTGGTCTCATCAAGATGTCCTGGGGCAGCTATGCGCCATGATAGCCTTATCAGCCTTGCCCGTCACCACAGCAGCTGCCTGTTGTGTGTCTCATCCATATGCATTATCAGCAGCATGTCAGGCAATTCTTCAAGCTCAGCATTGTCTGCCTGAGTACAGGTGAAGTGGGACAAGACTGATGAGAAGCCAGCTGTGGTTGCCATCACAACAGCAGCCTTTGTGGGTGTGTGGGCTCTATCTGGTGTCGTGGACCGTATTGACAAGCTTCCCGTCATCGGTGGACTGCTTGAACTGGTTGGTCTGGTCGTGACCTCCTGGTTCGTATACCGCTACCTGGTCTTTGGACCTGACAGGTAGGAGTGACGCCTCTGACACCAGCATTGAGTTCTAATGTGCAAAGTCACAGGACGCATTGCATGTGGCTGCATCAAGTACAAGAGCACAAGATGTGGTCCCTTGTCATCTAGCTTAGATTTTGACTCAGCGTGTGGTGCTTTTCAGGGAGGAGCTGAAGACAAATCTGGACAAGTTCCTCAGCAAAGTCACTGGCAACTGACAAGCATGTCCAAAACAAGATTGGCTGCTGATGCTTAATGAACGTAGACAGGGCCTGACATTGTGCAAGTCACAATACAAATGAGAGCTGGTTGATGACAGCAGTACCTACATGTGACTCGAGTGATTTTTGCACAAATCAGTGTAAACAGCAGTATGGCTTGCACCATGTACTCCAATTCACGCTGGGGTTCTTGCCCAATTGGGCTGTCCACATGCACTGCACGGAGGTGTGTCTCCTGATGGCTGAGAAGGGAATTGTATGCAATTGAGGAAGGAGGGGGAATTTGGTCTCCACGCACACACGCGCTGCGTGGGCTCGATTGATAGGCCAAGGCTTTGTACCGCTACTTGCGCCTGTCTAATTGGTCTGCAGATCATTGTTAGGTGTCCTGTGTAACATGTCCCGGTCAGACAGTCTTACTAGTTTACTGTCTCAGCAAGAAACCCGCACCGCTTCTACGAGCTTGCTTGTGATCGGGATCCTTGTTGGAGGATCAGCAGCGACAGCCGCGCTGTGGTTGCGCTCCAAACGGTCTTTCTTATGGAATCGTCATGATGTAGACAAATCGGCACAGCTACCGGATAAAGTCGTAGCAGACCAGTTCATATGTGTGCTAGACGGCCTATCGAAGCCGTATAGACGTGACGCTATTGAGGTGGCCACCTGCTTTGGGATCACTGATGTCTGGGTGAGGATGTCAGATGCAATGTATTGACGTACAGTGCCCCTCCACAAAACACGCTTTTCTCCAGCAGGAACAATCAATCTGACAACTGTTCTGTTTTGGTCCTACTTGGAGGCAGCAACAATATGTGCCGACATGTCTTGTCTGTTTTCAGGTCGTTGCCAATGCTGATGCCTCAGATTTGAGAGATGACTACCAGCAGGCACAGAATGACACGACTTTCACCTCAAATGGCCATTCCATCACCATGCGTATCTTTGCAACTGCACAAGAGTGTTGTGACGCTCTTGCTGCCGAGGACTGGATGGTGTGTATAGCAAGCGCCAGTCCCAGTCTCAGTCAGGAAGCTACAGCTACTGACAAGAAGGCCATTGTTGTTGCTGTGCCATTTCCCTCCCAGCCATTTGTGGTTGCACAGCAAGGAGCAAATGTGGAGCAGACAGGTACTTTGGAGATCAATCCCTTTCAACTCCAGTATCCTTTGTATCCTTCGCCATTGCTCATATATACTTTGGTCTGAAGACATTCTTGAGCATTACCTGACTGCTGCCAACTCAAACCAGCTACCTGAGTCTACTCTTTCTGCCTGTCCTGCATTGCTTGCAGCATATCAATCTCTGTCATAGTGTGAGTTCTTGGTGAAGTCGTTGACATGCCATCCATTGCAAAGGTTGTGGCTTTCATGCCCTGCTCCCTTCAGTAAGTGATGTCTTAAGCACCTCTCTGAGCTGTCCTCCTGTTATTGCAGATGAGAGTGGCAGTCTTCCGGCAGCAGCAGCACTGGCACTGACTTTACACCACTTGACTGGTGGCAAGACGTCACAGTCCCGCATCAATCACCAAAGCAGGTACTTTTAAGATTCAGCACGTGCTGCTTCCTGACTCCTTGTAGACCTCCTGAGCCTCTGCTGTCATACCACACAACTGACAGACCAAAGTGTCACAGAGTACACCACAGTGTGTGCCATGGTACATGTACAGGCTGCAGTCATGGTGGTTTAGGCCATGTGAGCTGCTTAGGCTGATGCTTTGTGCAGGGCAGGTGCTGAGGCAGCGTCTTTACAGCATGATGCTTCACCACCTCAGAGTGAACAGCCCAGACCTGAGGGTGACGGTGACGGTACCGCTACAAACCCAGACTCTGACTCAAGCACTGATAGTCATGCAGAGTCAAATCAAGCACCTGGGCCTCAGCCACCACCACTGTCTGAAACCGAGTCAGACTCAGATGTCCACTCAGACTCTGACTCGGCATCCAAAACAGGCCCCCAGGACGAGCATGCAGACGACAATAGCATCCCTGCACAGTCGTCTGGTGCTGATGTTGATGAGACTGATGCTGCAGTGACAACCAATTCCTCAACAGACACGCACGAGCAAGCATCTGACAGCCCGGCAGGTGCTGAAGCACAGAGTGCCGGTCAGAGTTCAGGGAACCAGCAGCAGGCCATAGCAACAGCTTCAGGCAGAGATGCAACTGGTGTAGGCTCTGAACAGCTCGCAAGCCCATCAAGCTCACAGGCAGGTGATACCCCAGCAAGCCTGCAGAGCACCTCAAAGGAAGAAACAAATGGCAGCTCGACAGGAGACGTGAAGGGCAAACCCAAGGGCAGTCCAGAGGAAGATGCAGAGAGAGGCGGTCCCTCTCAGAGCCTCTTCAGCAGCAGCCCAAGTCCACCCATTGATATCAAGCCTGCTAGGTCTGACCCAGCATCTAATGCCCTCCAGCAGCTAGACCCTCTGCCAGCATGTCAGGTGCTACCACGTCTGACACCAGCAGTAGCCAAGGTGCATCTTCTTCACCTCAGAGCGCCATGTCTCAAGCTGCATCAGCGCAAGCAGCAAAGAACGCTGGCAAGATCTCGGCCTCAGAAATGAGCAGGCTGCAGGCTCAGGCCATGAGGCGTAGCGGGGTGCTGAGGCGGCACGGCATGGGCACTGGCACCAGCTCCAGGGCTAGCTCATCCATGGGGTCTCCTACAGGCTCTGTGGCATCAGTGTCCACAGCTGGGTGGCCTGATTCCTCCCCTGCAAGATAGATTGGAGTGTTTCCTTGATAGATTGGATTTCAGATACCCTTTCCTAAGGGTACACTAACTAGATTGGAGGGTTTGGCTTGTAGGTAGACATGTGTAAGGGCGTTGCATGTTGTGTGCTATTCACTTCTTGCACTTTTATTCAGCCTTTGCTTGTTTAAGCCTAGCCTGTTGACATCAGCCAACTGATTTCCATTAGGATAAATAGGATGTAGCGTAGCATGTCTGTACTCCTTCAGCTTGCCCAGCCTGTTCAATAGTAGAAACAGTAGGGTCTGAATAGGGTATTATTGTGTAAAGTAGCTAAGCAGACTGTTTGCTGCTATATGTAGGTTGTGACTTAAAGCAGCGCTTGCTACGCTGTCTTTACATCAATACTGCACCACCTCTGAGCTGTTAAGATTGTGTACAACAGTGGCTGACTCTGTGCAATGTCATGCACTAGCCTTTGCAGAACACATTCATGGCTGTCAAACTGCAAATGGATCTGAGCTTGGCAAAGCATGCAGCATCACTGCACAGTGCTGCTCCTGTAATGCACTTATGGATGTCCTTCTTCGTGCACTTTGCCTAGGCAGCCGCTTAGGCCTAAATAGTAGCCTATGATGCCATCAAATGCAGGATAGCATTGCATTGCTTGTAGAAACCCCATGAGTGGCTCACAGACATTGCCAATGGTCATGCCATTAAAAGACCAGCCATACTCTGGTACATGCAAAAGGTACTACAGGAGACAGGGAAGCAAGTTTTCTGGAAAGCACAACATTGTTCTGATGGCAGGCACATAGGATTTGAGCATGGACATAAATTTACTGGAGGCCTCGAGAGCATGTTTGTAGCTCTCGACACATGATTTCATCTGTTCTTGGCAGCTTTTGCAGCAGCGAGTTTGGCCTTCTTTGCCGCAATCTTGGCCAGCCTTGCATCTTCCTCAGCCTTGAGCCTTGCCTCTTCCTCTACCTACACCCACACGCAGCAAACTGTCACATTTCCTTGATAGATTGGATCTCAGATACACGTTCCCAAGGATACACTGGTTTGCAGAGCTTGGTAAAGTGCCTGGATCATAGGGGTATTGCATCAGATACAGTATGCAGTCAAGCAAGGGTTGTGTTCGGCTGTCACATTTGTCATGCAAGGTAGCGAGCAAATGCACCTGAAACAGTGGCAGCTGACTGTACATTATAGGACAGATGCAGATCACATTGCTGGTGATAGAGATTGCACCCTGTGAGTTCCAGGACCTGACCCTCAAAACTGCCAGAAGTCTGTGCTTGCTTCAACCTCACAAGCAGACAAAGGGCTATAAGACAGCTTGGTGCATCTCCCTAGCCAACCCTAGTCAACATCCTTATGCAGGTGCCTGTGGTGTCGCAATGCCGTCAATGCTGCAAGCCTCATCCTTTGCCTGGCTCCAAGGGGCAACCTTTTGCTAACCTATTGTGTGAAGAACAGACATGGTACAGGATGCCATCCTGAGCAATGCCATAAGTACATGACTGATGCACCATGTGCCTGTCCCACCTTGAGTCTGGCCTCCTCTGCCTGCCTGGCAGCTTCTTCTTCTGCCAGCCTTTGTTGCCGTGCTTCTTCTTCAATCCTGTCCTCCTCTGCATCTTCTTCTGCTCGGCGCCGCTGAGCCACAGATCTTGTTGCCTCCATTTGCCTCTCCCTGCAACAGGCATGAACTATGAGAAAGCTTGCAATGTCATTTGCATGGTTTAGTTTTTCCTCCTCTTCATCTCTGCCTCTGTGTTGCCGCTGCTGTCCTGGAGACCTTGTAGCCTTCTTCGGCATCAGCCACACACATGTCACACACAGGGAAGCTTAGATGACCTGCACGTATGGTGTTGCATACACCCATTGTCTTATTGAGCTTAGCAGCAAGCAGATCTGTACTCCTGCTTCAATAAGTACCAGCTGTAATGTTGCCAAGACATGCAAACAAGAAGAATGCTGCGGGTAGTAAATTGGTGGTGGCCTCATCAGCATCAGATGGAAGTTGAGCATGCATTTCTCAGTCAGCATGGCTTCCCAATACCACCTCTTTCAGATGATGAAAGCTGGATGGCAGCAGACAGAATTGCTGATGCTCTCACCTTTCCTCCCTCTGCATGTACTCTTCCAAGCGAGCAGCTTCTGCCTCAGCTGCTGCAGCTTCAATGTCCTCTGCCAGCTTCAGTCGTGCTGACTCACCGCCCAGCATGACAGCGTTGAGGGCCTCCTTGCAGTCTGGCTGGGTGGCCGTCATCCCAGGAGTGTTGCCATATTCATTCCTGCTGGCCTGCACAGCCACACATATCAGATTAAAGTATTCATATTTGCTGGCCCGCAGCGTGACACATATATTGTCCCTGTAAGGGTGTGTTGCTCACTCCTGCTGGCCAGCAAGGCGACACAACCAACACTTTGTAAAATTCAGCATCAAAAGGGTTGCTTGCAGGAGGTCAGGTTACTTATTGTCTCACACCTGCCAGCCTAACATTGTTGACTGTTGCGATGATTTACTTGGGCTTCCAAGTGTGCAATGCAACTTAGTGCTACACCGTGCAACAGCAAGAGAAGGACTTTATTGATGGTGGTCAGCAAGCAGTAATGCAGCTAACATCCCATCGGTGCTGACTGCATCACATGACCGCTGTCATGTGACAAGTTGGCATGAGCACATTGCTAGTGGCATAAGCATGTTGCTGTGGATCTGTGCAGCAAGTCACCAGGTGTAGGCAGCAGATGGTTGTTGAGTTTGGCAATAAGCTATACAAAACGTCAGAATTGGCTCTATCGCCATACCACTATACCAGCAACACCAGATCGCTAGCTGTTTTCAGGGGCATGCTCATGTGATGTCAGGACGAAAGACATACACGAAGCAGGGACAGGGGATGGCTTACCACATTGGCTCCTTGTCTGAGCAACAGCTTGACAACAGCAGTGTGGCCTGCAGCTGCGGCTAGATGGATTGGCCTATTGCCCAACTCCCCCACTGCATCCTGCATACCATATGGATGAGGAGACGGTCTCGCGCTCAACTGGTCGGTTGCAACAGGCATGCTGCATGCTCATCATATGCATTTCGTGCGGTCACTGCAGCATGACAAATAACAGCATTGCCAATAGGCTTGTTTTAGCCCAATTTGAGCAGATCCAACTTGAGCTTAGCTGAATGTGAACATGACCAGAGGCTATTGGTTGCTTACTGGATTGGCGCCAGCTTGAAGTAGTGCTTGAACCACCTCAGCATGGCCCTTGAAGGCCGCCCAGTGCAGCGCTGTATCCTTGCGCCTGTACAGATACAACTACTGCAAGTGTCCACACAGCCTTCAAGTAGACACATTGTGTCCCGCAGTCACAGACAGAAGCGTGTCACCAGTGAACAAGAGCGCTGATGTTGGACAACCAAGCCAGCCAGTGACGCAGGCAGGTGTACTTGTGGCGTTGTTTGGTGCTTGTGACTGTCTGGTGACAAGTAAGGGCAACAGAGGGAACGCTGCTCTTGACCAGGTGCAAGGAGTGAATACCTTGTACAAGCTTTGATATTGGCGTTCTGTTTCAGCAAGGTGCTCACCACCTGAGTGTGCCCCCGCTCTGCTGCAATAATTCTGCAGTCATACGCAAGTATCAAGTCGTGTAAAAGACCAGCTTTTCTGCACACCATGGTGATTCGACACGTACAGCGGTGTGCATCCAGTGGCAGATAGCTGCTCAATGTCATCGCCGGCCGCGATTGCATCCTGTAAAATACGTGTCAAAGTGGCACCTTTCAAACTGATCAGAAAGCCAATACAGCCACACGCACCTCGAGAGTCTCAACATCCCCTGTTACGGCTGCTCTGAGAATGGGAGATTCCTCGACCGCCATGATCAGACAAGCCTGCCGTGAGAGAATGCAAAACCAGTACGCTTGAGACAGACGCTAGTACGGTCACATCAGTGAAGCTTCAACACGTCTTTGCATCATGATCAGTACATGCCTCAAGCCGGTACACAAGCGGATCATGCGCATTGTCAGAGTGTCTCAGCAAACAGGCCTTCACTGACAGGCTGCAATCAAGCACAGCATTTAGTAGAGCAGAGAGCAATCTTGCGGCGTTACGTTTTTTTGCGCAGTGCGCTCTTCCGTGGTCCGATCCTCAAGAGTGGATGGTCGCAAGAGCTCTGCGTTGGTAGTGCAGAGATTTCGCGGTGGATGCGCAGACAGAGTCGCCCTGTTTGACGCTGCAGGCTTGCATACTGGTTTCGCCAGTAATTAAGCGCCAAACAATTGCCGTCGTTTGCGAGGCCGGTACTGCAACCAACATAAACGAGTTTCGATGCTCCAGCTGCAGCTTACACCGGCCTGCGTTGCCTCTGCTGCCGGAGCGAATAGTCGTGCAAGTTTGACGACGCGAAGGTTCCCTTCTACAAGCGTTTCGCTGCCCCTGACAAGGCACTCCCTTCGACATGCGGGTATAGCTGACTGCTGTTTTTCAGGCTCGCTGCTCTGAGCTGCTGACATTGTGCATAATTTTCTGCAAGCCTGATTGGTTGAGTTGGTGCTTTCAAATAGATGAAGTCGCTATATGTCTCGACGAAGCACGGATCACCACTGTTTGACCATGGACACTATGTTCTGTGCAGCCAATACAAACAGAGGAAGCTTACAAGTCACAGCAGCCAAAGACAAGAAGGGCAAACTCATGTGGGAGGCTTTGCGTGAGGCTGTAGACGAGGAAATGGAGAAGGATCCCAATGTCTGCGTCATAGGTACACCCTGCAGCCACTGATCAGGCAAAACTTACCTGCACAGCATCTGACCAGAACATCATACATTCCGATATCTGTGGTGTTGTATGTCATAATGCAGTAACCCTTTGGCTTGCTTCACAGGTGAGGATGTTGGACACTATGGGGGCTCTTACAAGGTCACATACGACCTACACAAGAAATACGGCGACTTTCGATTACTGGACACACCAATTTGTGGTAAGCAGCATCCTTTCGCATGCACCCGTGCAGTCACAACCACATGCACCCATGCAGTCACAACCATGTGTTAACCTGCTTGTCTTGGATTCTGCATTACAAAGGGTTCACTGTTCATTGTCAAGTAGTACTTCTTTGCATGGCAGACACGGAAAGATTGCTTGTCACACAATGCAGAGAATGGTTTTGTGGGAATGGGCATTGGTGCAGCAATGACAGGGCTGAGGCCCGTCATTGAGGGCATGAACATGGGCTTCCTGCTGCTGGCCTACAATCAGATCTCCAACAATGCAGGCATGCTGCATTACACCTCTGGAGGCCAATTCAAGGTGAGTATCAATAAGTATGATCACATGATGATTTGAATTGACAGTTGCTACAGATTACCAGGTGCCCTAGTTACCTGTCATTGCTGGTTGCACATGGTATTCAGTCAACAAACTGGAAGTGCTATTTCATCTGAGGAGTCATACAAAGACCTGGCATGTTGTAAGTTTGGCTAAAGCTAGACATAGCAGATGGCAACATGGCAAAGGCTGCTGTGAAGCACAGCTGACCTGGCAAACCACAAGGTTGATCAACTCAGTCAGGATTACAAATGCTGATCTTGTAGCAAAGTAGCAGAAGGCTTAGGTTGTGTTTGGGGGCAGGCAGCAACAGCTGCTGTGAATTTGCGCTAAGCATGCAGTCAGCCAGTGCAGCACTAGGCATGGGCATGATGTCCTGCTTTCTAGCTGCACACTCACTCGCCCGCTCAGCACGTGTGGTCACTTCAGCAAAGCGCAGGTGTCAACACCATTGCATGCATCAGAGCCCATGTCAGTTGTGGTGGTGTTGCCATTACTTCCATACGCTTGAACTGGTACATTGACCTTACAGCCTTGCATATGATCAGCAACAGAGACTGTCTTGAAGCACGTAGATTCCAATGCAGCTTGCACACAATGCATAACCGTTCAGTACTCAAGCTTGCCAGTTGGACATGTGGGGCACATGGTTAATGCAGGTGCCAGTAGTCATCCGAGGCCCTGGGGGTGTTGGTCGCCAGCTGGGGGCAGAACACAGTCAGCGACTAGAAAGCTACTTCCAGAGTATCCCAGGAGTGCAGTTAGTGGCCTGTTCCACTGTGGCCAACTCCAAGGCTCTGCTGAAGTCAGCCATCAGGAGTGACAACCCCATCATCTTCTTCGAGCATGTGCTCCTGTATAACGTCAAGGGTGAGTGGCTACCATGCAATGCTAAGAGTGATGAGCAATGATGCATGACCTGCTGAGGGGGTGTGCTCCTGTGGAGTTCAAAAGCTGGTTTCATTTCATGTCATGCTGATGGTGCTGACATGATTGTATAAATGCAGTATACACCATTCTGAAGGTCCAGCTGACTCACGCTTGCTGGAAATGACAAGCTCCACACTTCCATTGCCCATCAGTGTTTGCACCTGCAAAGCTACTGCTGATCATCAACAGTGAAAATTGTTGAACCAAAAGCCGCTCTGCTGGATGTTTCAATGCATGACAACATGTACCCTTTTAAATGAAATGAAAGCCAAGCATACACATCAAGGACAATGATTGGGCAGCACAAACCATACACAGTTTTGCAACGTGCCAAGTATCTTATGAGACAAGCCATGCTTTGAAAAATGTTGCGGCTGTTACACAGGTGAAACTCAGGAAGGATACTACCAGCCTCTAGAGAAAGCAGAGCTAGTAAGGGAAGGTGGTGACGTCACCATTCTGTGCTATAGTCGCATGCGCTACGTGGTCATGCAAGCTGTGCAGAGTCTGGAAAAGCAGGGCTTCGACCCTGAGGTGATGACACATACTGCTGCTTGCAACATGTTGCGCTTGACCTGAATGCTGATAGTGCTTTTGCTACTGCATTTGCTACTGCATTTATGCTGTGGAGACACATGCATGTCAATGAAGGATGTTCTTCATGCCTTCATTGCATGTCAAGGTTGCAAGTTATCTGTCAGCCATTCTCAGGTTGAACTAGATCACATCCAATCCGCTGTTTGCTGTACATGTCTTGGTACTCTATTGATGCAGTGCACGTTTGAGTGCGTGCAGGTGCGTGCTGTCAAGCCATTACTAATGCTATAACTCGCTTATGTTTAAAGTTTTGACGTGACTGCAATGTACTTGAGAAGTTTCATCTGATGGGTCATTGCTTTGCTGTGCCTAAAATCTTTTGCTGCACCTGCTGAGGGCTTGTGTTTTGCAGGTGATTGACCTGATCAGTCTGAAGCCGTTTGACCTGGAGACCATCACAAAGAGCATCAAGAAGACACGCAAGTGCATCATTGTGGAGGAGTGCATGAAGACAGGTGGCATTGGGGCGTCTCTTTCTGCTGTCATCAACGAATCCCTCTTCAATGAGCTAGACCATGAGGTAGCCATCAACCCCCTACCCATCGACCCCTACCCATCAACCCCCTACCCATCAACCCCCTGCATTTCAGCAAGCATTGTCAACCCTCACGCCCCTGCTCAAGTCATGTTTGGCTCATTGCGTGTACCTGAAGCCATTTTGGTCTTGTATCTGGCATTGGCAACTCTTTCAGCGCTAGATTCAAGCTGTGTGTGTTCAACGAGCAAAACTTGCAAGGTACGCTGGACACCTTTTGCTTTTGTAAATGCACTGCATTTTCAGTCGTATCCTGCTCCCGCTAGGCGTTGCTTTGTTGTCTCTGCTGTCATAAGTGTGCATCAAGGAGCTACACTTTGAGGTAAGATGTAGTCATGCGCCCTGTAATGCTAGTATATTTATGCTGTTGTTCATAAATGCATGCTCCACTAGATGTTGAGGTGAGCTAGCCTTGTGACAAACTACGTTATTCTGGATCTAGTGTTGCATCTTGGCAACTCAACTGATGCATGGACAAATTCTACTTTAGTGATGCATCTTGGCAAGTCTCTCTATTAGCTGTCACCATCATGTCTGCCTGCAATAAGGTGCATCATGGGGTATGGTTGTACTGTGCTTCAGAGCACATGCTGGATTACAATGCTTGGTCTCATGTGTCAGCCATGCGATACCTGTGAGCTGCCGACAGTTCGGACTGCAACCCCTGTGTGCAACAAGTTTATCTGAATACTGACTTCATTGACTTCCAGTAGCTTTCCAGCTACTTTGAATGGGAGCAGGACGATGTTTGCCCTTTGGCTGCTTGCCAGATGCTGTCGATGCACTTGCAACAAGTGTCCACATCTGTTGGGGCCTCGGGCAAACATGTTATGTGTCACGCAGGTGGTGAGGTTGAGCAGTCAGGATGTGCCAACTGCATATGCATTTGAATTGGAGGCAGCAACCATTGTACAACCAGAGGAGGTTGAGGCTGCTGTGCAGCGTGTGGTTGCTGGTGCACCTGTATTGGCATAAGCGACCAAACAAGTGATAGCTAGAAATTTGCCCCTGATGACTATGCCAGTCTGGCAAGCATTTGATGCTGCCCAATGTGCATCAACTCAAGTTAAGCCGTATCCCTCAGTCTGAGAGGCACCAAGTGTGCTATGTACATGTATTCTTGTGCGTTCATTGAGAGTCAGATGATGAGAGAGTGTATAAACTTTGTCAGCATTGTCAGTCGAGAGAATTTGTGGGTACTGTCACTCAATTATGACCTGCATTGTAACGGCATGCTGAGTCGGATCCACCGTGAATGTGCATCTTAATGAATTTGCGCATTCTTGCAATGGTCTCAAGCAATGATTCGACTCTGAGGAACAGGTTCGCAGTTCATGAACTTGAATTGATCAATACATGCCAGAATCCTAGTTGCCGCAATCGTCTCAACCGATGACGATTACAGCTTAGTCAGCAAATTCCGTATAAAGTCTGGACAGGCACGAAGATGCTATTTCCATGCACGAAATTTTAGCCCAAAACGCGTCAAGAACATCCTGATCGCGAAATTTGACTGATGGCTGGCAACTACGTCTGAACTGCAGCGCCGGTGCCGAAGAATCTAGATTAGCACCTGCCAAAACGATTATAGAAGCATCCTTGATCGCGCGTTGAGTCTTTGAGTGGTACAGCATGGCATTCCTCACGATGAAGTTAGGCTGACCTGGTCAGCCCTGGGTTGTACAATGACACTTGTGCAGCTGTAGGCCTACAGGGTTCTGTTTTATTGTTTTGCCATGCGCAGGAGTTTCTGCCCGCACAAAGTGCACATAAGACTCTCCAACAGGTTCTATGCCCTAGGCACCGTGAAGGTGTGGGGATGCATCGAGCTGTACATGGATTGGACAGATTGTAATGGCTGATTTGCTGCTAGACGACCAGGCCTGATTATGAAACGAAGGTTGCTTTCAGGCACCCCTGGCGTCACGGGGCATACCACGAGGGCGGTCACGCAGAAGGTGACAAGGCAAAGCCTTGCATCACGCAACTTCATCACGTACATAGGACTGAAATTGTATCCTTCAAAGAAATGTGTAAGCTCACACTGTTTTCCTAAAGCCTTCGGGATGTCTTGTGGGGATGGCATATTTTGCTCAAATGCGGTAAAAGCCTCTGCCTACTGATCCTTTTCGCGGGTGTAGCGGATAAGCGATGCCGTTGGCCTCGCAAGGTCAACCTCAGCGAATCCTCGAGAACTTTCTTACACAGGAACATCAGTGTCTGCTGTAAGGCCGCGCGCGCTGGGCCAAGGCTTGCTTGCACACAGCTCAACCTTTGCGGATTTCACGACTCCCATACATAGGCAGGTCGACCAAAATAGGGAAAAGTGTTTGCGTCGTGAGATTAATTACTCAAGGAGTTCTCGTGTCTACACAGACAACGTAGAGATCGTCAGGCCAAGTGTTGGAATGGATGGCTAGCTGTGCATCAAGGTTACGTGCTCGTCAAAGGCAGGTCCTGTTCGCTGAGAATTTTCGCTGGCACACGCATCGTTCACACGATAGAACAAATCTGCTGCATATTTGTAACTTAGTGGTGACTGCGAAAGCAAGTGACGGCAATCTGACAATCTCATGATCTCCGCAGGGCGACTATGGCGTGTGCACGGCTGCAACACGTGACGTGAAGACACCATCCAGTTTTAGATGTGACACAAGAGTCCAGGGTGGGCGACGGTCTAGTGTTATTCTGGGACGATTGTCCGCTCCTCTGCTGCTCGACATGGCAACCAAGACATAGCGCTGTGCAGGCAACCTTTGCCAAAGTCTCATACCTTCACGTGGCCCGTTTAACTCATTGCGTGAGGTTTGTGGCTCCAAGACAGGCACGCTGGCAGCAAGCCTAAAGCCTGCAGACTCTGATGTTTAAGCTTGAGGGAGGGCACATCCACCACCACAGTCCAACTGGTATAGGTAAACTTGGAATCAACATGTGCGGCCAGCTGTGTAAGTTGTCAAGGTGCAGCTGCAACAGTGGGTTGCAAGCAACTGCAGAACTCAGGGCACGTGTGTTGTCCTGCAGCTACCAAGACTCCATCCCGGGGAATGGATGACATAGACGCATCCCCAAATCAAGATGCACTACAGGTTTGTTCTCTGCAAGTGTTGTGAACCTTATGCACAAGACCCCTTGCGGTATTGTTAAGACCAGTTTTGATAGTCAGCTGTCTGTAATGGTCTATTGCAGGAGACTGAGAGCCACACTTTCAGTGAGGAAAGGTTGAGTCCTGAGTACAGTGAGCCTCCTGCAAACAGCTGGGGTGATGCTGGCAGGACTGAGGCAGCAGACAAACGGCAAGCAACACACCTTGTGAAGCTCTCTGATGCACTGCAGCTGCCTTGAAAGCAATCATACCATCTGATGATCACTTTTGCATGTTGGTTGTGATGGCGTGCTGGCTGTCTCCTTCAGTCTGCTCCACACATAAAAATTGACGAGCTCATGCAGGCGCAAGATGAACAGAGAGTCTGCGAGGCGAACGCGTCTTCGCAAGCAACAGCAGGTGACTTCCCTCAAAGAAGAGGTAGGTCCTGGCACACTTTGCTCTCTGTTCTCTGATGGTCTCCTCTGAACATTGCCAAGCTTTGCAATATACTTGAGTTGCCACCCCTACTGCATCTGTCATTGGCTGACTCACAAGCTATGTGGAGTTGGTTTTGAGGTCATGCCTGATGCACAGGAAGTCCCTGACTTGGCACTTGGCAGTCTTTGATGCTGTGCTGACAGAGCTTGCTGTTGATTGCATTCAAGTCAAACACTTTCACAGCACAGTGCACCAGCTGCATCCGGTAGCTTGGTCACAGCCAGCTCTACATGCATCAGGCATGACTAAGGAAGCATGCCTGACTGACTGCAGGTGGCTTCTTTGCAACTACAGAACCTGCGCACAAACGAGCGCCTCAGCGCATCTGCTGAGAAGAACAAAGACCTGTCAGCAGAGAGCCAGAGAATCCAGCTGCACAACCAGATGCTGATGAAGTGTGTGGGGGAGCTGACTGCCATCACCAAGCGCAAGGAAGGAACCATTGAGCAGCTGAGGCACTGCATTCAAAATGCAGAGAAGCTCACGGATATCCCACTGCCACCTACCGAGCAGGTGCTGCTACTGTGCACGCTCTTTCTTATTAGTACTGGTAAACTGTTTGGAGCACACCGGCTTCACTGCTACCGTGCACGCTCTTCCTTATCAGTACTGGTGTACTGCTTGGAGCACACAGGCTTGAGAGAGAATGCTCAAACCAGAGCATTTGCTGTACTAGTAGCATTTCAGGTTCTTCGCATGTTGCATATGACATCAGATACCTGCTGCTGTGGTCTCACTGTGCCCAACAGCAGTAACAACATGCAAGCTCAGCACCTTGAAGATTTTGTCCTGCTGTTTTCAGTCCTGGTCCCAGTGTGTGAATATGTCATCTTGCTCGAGTATAAGACTGTAGTATTGCAAGCCTGTTCAGTTTCTAACATTCGTCCTTATGCTTGGAGAGCCCTCACGTGATCCTGAAGGCACATAACCAGCTAGTGCTGAAGCATCACCAGTCATGTGCTGATAACAGCTTGTGTCGTGCTTTTGCTGAGTCAACTCGTGACTTCAGGTCGAAGAGCAGCTGAGTGCAGAAAGCTTGCAGCTGTTGTGTGCCCCTCAAGTTCAGCAAGCAACAGGCAGCAGGCTGGCACGCAATCCAGGCCTAAGTGTGGCCATGCCAGCCACAACACATGTGCTCACGCCAGCACGCATGCATGACCACCTACATGTCCTCCCCAGGTCCTGCCCTCATGCAACCCCCGCATAAGACCCCCAGCTTTCCTGGCAACCCCATGCCATCAAGTGTAGTCAGGAGCAACAGCTTGAACAGCAACTTATGGGCACCGGGTATGGGATCTGCAAAGGCGCTCAGGACTGAGAATACCGCTCTTCTTCCCATCCACCTCAGCAACCACATGGCCGCCCCCAGCAGCTCCTCACAGCAGCCCAGGGCAGCCCTTGAAAAGCTCCACTCCTCCCTTCCTGGCAACCATGTCACTGCAGCAGGCAGCGCATCTCAGCACCCTAGGGGGGCCCTGAAAACCATGCAACCCTCCCTTCCTGGCAACCACGTCACTGCATCTCACGCAGCGCATCTCAGCACCCCAGAGGTGCCCTCAACACCCTCCAGCCCTCCCTTCCTGGCAACCCTCCATTTGGCATGGGCTTCGGCACGGACAACACCACAGCATGCATGTACCGCCATTCAGCAGAAGCAACAATGCATGAGTCAGCAGCATGCAAGGCCCTCAGGTCAGAGGTAGCTAAGCTGGAGCATGGGTTCAACCCTGACCATGAGCACCATCTAGCTCAACTCTCGGCTCACGGCTCGGCTCTCAGAGCATGTAGTGGGCCTTCTATGTTTAGGGGTGCTGTGGGGTCAGGCACAGGTGACCCCATGCAGGACATTCTGGGCACAGCAATGGAGTGGCAACTGCAGGGGGGGCAGCAGCAGCCACGCAGACCCCCACCAACATCTATGCAGCCGGCAACCAACAGTCATGCCCTTCAGATTCCTGCTTTGGACTGCAGTCAGCAGGGAATGGCTCTTTGCACTGGCGGCTTTCAAGAAACCCCAATGCAGCGTATGAATGAACATGTGGGTGGGGGCTGCAACTACAGCCATCACTGATCAAGTCACAGCGTCAGATGTCTTCTTTTTATATCATGCGCTGCTTGCAAGTACACAGCAATGCGGGCAGCGATTCTTTCTTGTATAACTTGCAAGCTAGATAGATTGGCCCCAACTAGGTTGCTACCTCAACGCAGGTGATGCAGGGTCAGAAACGACAACAGTGTTGAATGATTTTGCTGTGCAGCTTTTTTTTTGCAAGGAATTCTCTGACTGAACTTCTTCCAGCATGTACAGAAATCTGCAGTTCGGGTTCTGTCTGGTTCTGTCTTGGTGATTTTTTCATGCATGCATGGGCATCTGTACTGGCAAGCTGTTTGCATCTCCTGTCTGTCATGCGTTTTGGTACAATTAGCATGCGCTTGTGCGCATGGATCTGCATACCGTAGATTGGGGAAACGGCATGGCATTGCATTAGTCAAGGTGAAGTGTATCTGGGGACCGGCCTGAACGAAGTGGGTGCAGTATTGAAAAGTGTGTGAGAGCCTTGTACCCAATCTTATTGTCTTGAACCTGTATTGCAAGAATGATGTCACAGCACAGCAGCTTTTTGATCCTTTGAGGCCTTCAAGGTCCATCTTTTGTCTTTTCAGCTTTGTCATCATACCTCTGTGTGTTGTGCTATGCTTCAAGAGCTGCACATTTGGTAACTTAATGTGCTGGTCGTGCAGAGTTGTGCTTTATGAGTAGAAGGGTATGACTACAATAGGTACAAAACAGGATCAAGGTGATAGTTTGTCGTGATTGATGGAGATCATGGCTTGATGTAAAAGTGTAGTCATTTGATTTTTGTTCTTCAGTACAATAGGGGGGAAAAGGGTGTTTTGGAGTTGCAGCAAGCTCCTACAGATCAGTATGATGTAAAAGGGTGTTCATGTGTGAGAATTCACATGGCTTGTGCATCCAAGAGCATGAAGGGTCATATATGACTTGTGCACCGGGCGTTACTGGCCAATCAATCTGATCATCGAACCTGTAGCATCATGCTGCATCTGGGTCTCTGCTATCAGGCGCATAAACCACGTTTGATGTGCTCTGTGAAGTACGAGTGCGAGGAATATGTTCAGACGCAGTCTCAGGTATCAGCTTGCGGTGACAACAGCATATGCATCCAGTGTACTAGCTGCGTTACACACATTTGTACGACCCAGGAGTGGGCGCAAACAAACAGCATGCACAACAGTGCTTAGCTACTCAGACTGATGAAAAGCCAGCAGCACATTGTAGATTATATGATCTCATGTCTGCATACTGAAATACAATGAAATGATTGTACCAAGGACCCTGGACAGACATCAGCATTACCACAGGGCAGCCCAACTCTGGAGTAAGTTGCTGTGTGTGCTCTCGACACATTGGCATCACCCACATTCTTGATACAAACGACGCATATCTGCTCCAGACAGGTCACACTCACTGCATGCAACTACCGTTTCTCCTCATTGACATTACTGTGTTCATCATAAAACACTTTGCTTGTTGTACACACATGCACAAAATCTATAGAGACACTGCTCCTGGCACATATTTGTCTATGGCCAGACTAATTTTGGCTTTATCTCGTGTTGCAAATTGCTCTACCAGTTTGCCATTCATATAGAATTGGAATGAGGGAACAGCTCTGATGTCAGCATAGTCTGCAAGCTCTGTGCGCTCATCATATCTGCAAAGCATCACAGCATGGTTGCCTTGCAGCAACAAACAATCTCCAGGCATACCCACTACATTATGGGAGAAAAAAGTTGCCACTGTGCATGTGCCAATGCAGCAGGGCAGTCAATGCACCAGGAAGGCATGCTGCTGCTTATGCATGCCTACATGCACCGAAATTATGCTTGAATCTACAATGCAGCACACTGAGCACTGTTGGGAATGCTGAAGAATAACAATTCACAGTCATGATTGGGAGCAGGTGCACAAATGGCAGCAAGATGATGCAATCGTCACTTCAGAGAGCTTACTCATCAATGACATTGTGTTTGAGGAAGATGACTGGAGCATCATGGGAGCCACTCCGTTTACACAGCTTCACAAAGCCTGGCAATATGTATTTACACGCTCCACATGCTGTTCTGTAGTAGTCTACGACTACCAATGACTTTGGATGCGCCTGCTCTACTACTTTCTGGAATTCTTTCACTGCATGCAGCATGTAATTGCTGCACATGCATATATACCAAACTAGCAGTTGTGTGAGCATCTGTACTGTAAAGAATGAGATGACAAGCACTGTAGAGCCACTGGTCGAGCTCAGTCAAGCTGGGGCACACCTTTGTAAACCTGTCGCACACATTCCAGGGGACATGGCTCATCTTCATCAATCTGCACAGCAAGCTTACATCAACATGAGCACATCGCAAGTCACCAACACAACCGGGAGCAATTTCAAGCTAGCACTTGTCAGCTTACAGAAATGGTGGCTTGAGACTGCGACGAGTCATCACGGCTCGTCATGTTCTTCCATGAATCCAAGATTCCGCGCATAGCAATTCTGTCGCCAAGGCTTGCATGTCTAGGTGTAGCGGAGGCAGGCGCAAAGGGTCTACACAAGCACTGTTCTATGCTCAACCCCTTATATCTTTGACTGCCTGATCCTGCCCCAACTCAATTGGTCTGCACTAAGCAGCTGATGTACCTGTGAGGGATCCACTGGAGTGGCTTCACCCTGGACTGTTCGTGCATTTGGCGTAGGTTGATGAGACTGCAACTTGAGCTGCTGTGCAGCGACCTCATTTAGCCTTTCAGCAGCGTGCCGTTGATACCAGCAACGAAATGGTCGCACAGCCTTGTTGGTGCAGCTCGCGAGGAGATACGCAAAGGCCTCACTTTCCTTTCAATTCAGCACAAACGCAGACAGTATTGCAGACGCGGCAGATCGATTTTCTCACTCGATTTGTCAAGCTTACACCGAATGAAATGTCAACGCTGCTCGACTTTTCACAGAGATCACTGACAGCACTTTGTCTGACCTAGGGCTACGCCGCGAAGCCCTGCATGTTAGTCCCTAGAAGCAACAGGAACTGTGTTTCTCTATGCAGCAAGCCTTGATCGCGCAAGCGGCCAACCGCTGCCTGCCGCATTGCCGTGCCCGCAGTTGCCAGGCTTGGGGTGCAGTATTGCCGGCTGCAAGACAGCGTGAAAAGCTTTGTCGTGCTCCCTATGGTCCACGAGTGATCGCCATGTTGAGGAAAAAAAGCGCGCAGGAGGCTCTTTTGTTGAGCCCAGAGAATTCCAGCGTACACGTGCAATCTTCCTATGATTCAACTGGGTCTACCGAAGATGACAGCTATGTTGAGTTACGTTTGTTTGCCAGTTGCGGAGGGGTCCTCGGTAGAGTCAAGGTCTTTGAGGACGCCTCGTTCAGCTTTTTGCCCCACGAGGTACCGCCCCACACTTTACGTTGGGCCGCAGCAATCATCCGAGACTTGAAAATACCTTTCGACGGTTCGTGCTTGACTGCTGAAGTTACTGTCTGCAGGATCCGACCTTCAAGCCGGATTTATTGTACCAATGCTGCTGCAGCGGCCAGGATATCGAATTACAGGTAAGTAGCTCATCCCCACACAGCTGAGTACGCCTTTCACATCCAGTGCCCACAGCTCGGCCCCCAGACACTCAGCATCAAACACCTTCGTGTCCTGCAACGCTCTGTACCAAGAACAGCATGTTCTTGTAGGTTCCTGGTCAGGACGTGGTAGGCGCAACTGTCGAGGGTGAGCGAGGCTTCAAGCTTTGGTTCTGCAGGTTGCCTAGCAAACACCAGAGCAAGCCAGTCAGGTGCGTGCTGCGTGATTTTGTTGAACAAGATTGGACGCCAACAGCCCAGATTCCTGGCTGCAATTCATGTCTAGTGTTTACGCTTAGCTTTCCTTTTGGAGACCTCGCAATCTTTGATTTATCACTCCGTCACAAATGATGTGTCACCAACATACAGCCCACCTGCCTTTGTTTTATACCGCCGCGGATTTAAAATGGGATGCGACTTGGAACAGCATACCGTATGCTGCATGCTCACATCAGTGTACAATGTTGTCCCCTTGCACTGATTTCAGCCTCGCAACAAGTCAGCTGCAAATTTGCATCACATGAGTGTCTGATGCTTCAGGAAACTGGAATGCTCCCAGGTGTTTCAGACAGGCTCAGCAGATGAGGCTAAGCGGTGTCAGATTACCCTGCAGCAGTCAGCTAGCTGGGGATGCCAAAGTCAACCCAGAAGGGTGACTGTCATTATCAATCCCAAGAGCGGGCAAGGCAGGTGATCAATCACGGCCTGTTTCTGATGAACTTTCCTCTTTCAACATCGCCTCAATTGGGCAGGCAGCAAACGCACACTTTGCATAGACTTGTGTGCAAAACTCAGCTGGTGTCAGCATGCGGCGCTTCGTGGCTTGCCTGACCGGCCTGCAAGCTGCATGGCTGTGACCACCTGTGCATGCTGGGACAGACATCACATGCAGACATGTTCAAGCGTACAGCATCCTTACCATCATTGCGAGGCATACTTCACACACATCTGCGGCAGGATGTTTGCTTTCCTCATATGCACATGCGCATCAGCATGCGGGTGCTCACATCTGTACAAGCGCATCAGGATGCAGCGCACATGCTGCAAATAAGTCACGTCAACTTAGCGTGTTGTAATGTAATCAACGTAATTACATGTTATTTACACAATTGGATCCCGGTAAGTTGGCGCAAACTGACTGCGTGTTGTGTTGTTAAGCATTAGTGAGGAGTTGGGTGCTCTCCTGGTTCATAGACAATTCACGTAGGAGCTGATTAAGGTGGCACAATTAAGCAAATCGCAGATGGGATTCTGGCCTCGTTGCACCTTGACTGGACGCTAATCGGAAGCTAATTTTCTGGTCACAGTGAAAGCTGCTACTTTCAAATATGCTGTGCAAATTAGCACAGCCCTAAACTGGCCCCAACAACTGCAACATCCCTACCTGGCTGCAGTGCAGATCCAAAGCCATGTTCCACAGCCCTGAGATTCAGAGCATTTTCAAGGCCGCTGGCCTGAGCATGACTGTGTGGGAGACCAACAGGCCAGGTCACGCAAATGAGATGGTGAAGAATCTGGACCTGGCTGCCTGTGATGCGCTGGTCACAGTGGGAGGCGATGGAACTGTTCATGAAGCTCTGCAGGTTTGCACGGTCCCACATACCTGAAGGTTTGCACAGTCCCACATACCTGAAAGTTTGCACAGTCCCACACACCTGAAGGTTTGCACAGTCCCACATACTTGAAGGTCTGCACATCCCCACAGACCTGAAGGTTTGCACGGTCCCACACACCTGAAGGTTTGCACAGTCCCACATACTTGAAGGTCTGCACATCCCCACAGACCTGAAGGTGTGCACGGTCCCACACACCTGAAGGTTTGCACAGTCCCACATACTTGAAGGTCTGCGCATCCCCACACACCTGAAGGTTTGCACAGTCACACATACCTGAAGGTTTGCACAGTCCCACACACCTCAATCCCATCTGCAATGGTGCATGCACTGCTATGCATGCAATGCCGTGCATCTGGTGCTGTCCTTGCAGGGCTGGGCATACAAATCTAAACATAGTTGATATATGAATACATCACTATTCTTATTTCTGCACCATATTTTCAAGAACACAGATGCATACAAAACATTACAAAGTGCTGTTGTGCCTACTGCCTAGCTTCATTGGCCTGGCAGCAGCAAGTGGAACAAAGGCTTCATCTCTTGCATTCTACAATATTATGCTGTACTATCTGTAGGTATGGTTGCCATGCAAAGACATACTCACAAGGTTGTTCCCAAATCAATAATAATCAAGCATTAGCCATCACAGGCTTGCATGCAAGGCTGGTCAAAGGCTAGATGTAGCAGTCCATAGATCCTGTGGCTTGCCTGCATGGGGATTGTATTTCTGAGCCCATTGCCTTTGCTCCAATTAGCAGCCTTTTCCAATGTCTTGATAGCAACCTCCTTTGTGTGCAGTGGTTGTCAAGGGAGTGTGTCTGTCAGCAAAGGGTCAAGGCTGCCTATCACTAGTACCTGTACAGCCGGTCAGCTGCCCTGCTGCTGAATCGGTTGCCATTTGTGCAGTATTTGTCAAGGAAGTTTGTCTGGCAGCAGAGGGTCAAGGCTGCCTGTCACCTGCCCTGTTGTTGAATTGGTTGCCTTTTGTGCAGGGTCTACTGGGGAGGCCTGACTGGCAGGAGGCCGCCAAGCTGCCCTTCGCCATGCTGCCCACAGGCTCTGGCAATGCTCTCGCTGCAAACACTGGTGCGTCTCTGCTGTGCTACCCATGAAAGATGGTTTTGGCTGGAACTCCTGTACCACCATCTGTGCAAAACAATGCATTGTCCTGTGCTATTTTTGACATTGGCCAGAACTGTACGCATCGTCATGATCATACACAGCATTGTTCATTTGCTAGTGGTCCTTGCTTGGCACATTGCGGCTGCCTTGCTACTCAAGTGTAAGCGCTGCACACAGACACGTGTGCATCATTGACAGCTTGCCCTGGTCTTTAGCCTGTAATGTCTGCTTGTTGTTACATGGTAATGAGCGCTTGTGGGAAAGAGTTTACGCTTTTTAACAGTCATTACAGGAGCCTCCTGAAGCCGCAGCCCAGAGCATCTGCTGCATGTGCATACAAATCTGAGATACACGCCATACTGAGATGTTGATGATGCTGCAGGTGCTACACATCTGCATCTGCAGCATCATCAACATCTCAAGTTTGTACTGTTGCATGCAATGGCATGTATGACTGAATGACACCCGCAGACTTGTGATCAGCCTGCATGTCTTTCTGCAGTATGCTTTGATATCATGCATGAGGCACACCTAAGGTTCTATGTTTGGGCACAACGCACAATTGTTGGAAAGGGAAGGCTGCAGTCCATTTGTTTTGTGACTTGCATTTTGCCTACAAGATGCACTGGATTGGTGACCAGCCAACAGCAGGCAAGAGCAATACTCTGCTAATTGTGAAAAGTGCCGGTAAGCCGACTGCCAAGACAGGGACCTCAGATAGGAGTCTCCTCAGGACTGTGCATACCTGAGTCTGCGGGGAGACACGTGCTAAATAAGTGCATGAACCACCAAAGGAATGAATGCATGGCCAAATGGATGAATGATCTGCTCAGGACTGTGCATACCTGAATCTATAGCAAGATACGTGTCAAATAAGTGCATGAACCACCAAAGCAACAAATGCATGGATGAATGGATAATTGAATGATGATGGGCAGGTGTGCAGGCATGTGGGACGTGGTGACAGCTGCCTATGCCATATGCAAGGGGCGCACACGCTCCATAGACATTGTCTCCATGCTGCAGCCCCCCTCCGTACGCTTCTTCTCCTTCCTGTCTCTCAACTTTGGGTTGATTAGCAATCTTGATATCGGGACCGAGAACCTCAGGTGAGTGGTGCAAAACTTGCACCAGCAGTTTGTTCAAACCATTTTCATGAATTGATTAGCAAATGACGAGCAATGTGCATGGCGCTGAAATATCTATTGTGTAGCTGTGCAGCTATGAGTCTCATTTTGAGAAAGTTGTCTTGTGCTGTGACGTGAGACCCTGTGAATTTAGCTTGCCATATGCTGTGATGTCAAGCCATCTGAGCATGATACAGTCATTTTCAATTTGCCTGCATGGCATTCTCCCTGCTGCTCACTTCCCAGCACAAATAGAGCCAGATAGTTCAACATTCTGCTAGTGAGACTTCACACTATCCATTGGGCTTTTTGCTACTTGGATGAAGGACTGGTACAGCGTCAAAGCCTCATCAGGTGCTGTTTGCTACTTGGATGAAGGAATTGTTCAGCGTCAAAGCCTGATGCTGTTTGCTGCGTGAGTGCAGGTGGATGGGTAACTTGAGGTTCACGCTGGGGGCCATTCAGCAGATCCTGCAGGGCAAAACACATCAAGCCCACATCGCTGTGCTGCCGCTTGCCAAAGCTGACACCATACTGCAAGATGCTGCAGCTGATGAGCCAGAAGGTGGGGCTCTACATACATACATTACATTTCTTTTCTTTAGGACTCAACAGGGGAGTCAACAGACAATAACTGTGAGAATTCTGAGAATGTCAAATTTGAACGATACAGTTCATTCAACGCTATTCTGAGAGAAACAGATCTGGCCCTTGAAAGGTCCAAATTGTATGCACTGCAAGCCTGTCTTGGCTTCAGACATGTGCTTTTCAGAGAGTTTGCTGCATGGGGTACTGTGGTTGCTGTCCAGCGGAGTGTGCTTGTCTGTTGCAAGCTGTAGAGAATTTGCATGAGACGAGGAGGAAAACAAGAGGAAACGGATGTTTACATGCAACACATGTGACTTTGTCAAGCAGGCAGCAGCAGGCAATCAGTGAGTGGAGTACATAAGCAGCAATGGATTGGCGCAGCTGAAAGCATAGGGCACCGCACAGCAGTAATGCTGTTCAAATTGCAGTTCTGGCATTCCTGCGTTCATACATGATGCTATGCTAGGTGTGTGTCTTGTGCTGTCTTTGTACTGCTGTGAAGAAGTAGACGAGTGGCCTGGGCATGCAGATGGTGATGTGAAAGAGAGTGGGCTGAGAGGGCATCCCCCAGAAGGGCCCCCATTGCCCCTGCTGGATGCCTTCCTATCCCAAACCTCTTCTTCTGCCTGGCCCACTCAACTTCCTGATGTAAGCTGCCTGCGTCAACTTGCTTCTTCTCTTTTCCGTTACTTTCTCATCCTGCACTTTTTGTGTAATCCTCTCTGCATGCTTCTTCTTCTGTTCTTATCATCTCATCTTCATGTGTGGCCTTCCTGTGCTGGTTACTGCCCACAGTGTTGATTGGCTTCAAGCTAGGGTCATGACGTCTCGGAATTACAACGAATGATTTTTTTTGCAATTCAATGATCTAATAGTGGATTATCTTCAATTTGGGTCAGCTTCTTTCCGGAAAATTATTAATGATTTCAAGTTGAAATAACTGCTGATTGCGGCTGCAATAATTTGCAAGTTTGCTGTGCTACAATTCACGTCCACGGAGGCATGTGCTCAGTTCAAAGGATGTTGACTCAGCTTGGATTGCATCTCACTCGTCTTATACCTGGCATGATGACTGTGTCAGCACTATGCAAGTCAAAAGATCATAGAGCACAGTTCTTCGCTTTTTTTGGTTTCGTGATTTGTTATTGTTGAGTGGGAGCCATGGACAATAATCGTACTTTATAAATTTGGTTTATTCATTCAGGTCGTGCAAACATGGCTTATTTTGGCTTATTATTTACGACCAACATCAACGGCAGTACAGCACATCGGCTGTTTTGTGCTGTGCTTGTTTGCCTTGCCTCATCTGAAGCTTTGCCCTTGCGAGGGCACCCCTTCCTGTTCCTCTTCTTTGCACAATGACATCATTTCCTCGTCCTATTCCTCTTCTTCCTTTTCTTGGCTCCACACGGTGCTTCCCCTTGCAGTCAGCTCAGCGCAACAGCAGCCTTTAGTATCCCGCCGCTCTCACACTGTAGCATTCATTGGATTCTTTTTGTTATCTGCTGTCAAATCTGTGCTTACGTATACAGCTGTGTGTGGTTGGTACAGGGGTGGGAGGATGTGGATGGAGCTGCCCTGCAGCTGTGTGCAGCCTGCAACCTGCCCTGGCTGGACACCAGCTTCCAGCTGGCTCCTGATGCAGAGATGGACTCAGGTATCTCTTGAGCTTTTATGAAACATATCTAGGCAGGCCATATGTCCAAACACTGCAGGTTGTCAGCGCTACACAATCAGACTGCAAAATCGCTCCTGCATCTTTGATAATAATGGCGTTTTCATTGCTATTGTTGTTGCCGCTGCTGTTCCTGTTATTGTCATCATTACTATTGTTGTTCTACTTATTGTTATTGTCATCATCAATATTATTATTGTTTGTGTATGACTTAGTCACACTGAATAGTGTGCACAAGATGCTTGGGCATGGAACACATGCAATGAATACTGACTCACAAGCTGTGTCCTGCACCACGGATGCTTGCACAGGTTTCTGGTAGGCAGTACAGTTAGCTCATATGGTGTGTCAGCACTGCTAGACAGACTTACACGCTTTAAGTCTGCCGTGAACCGCTGACAGGTGTCAGGTTTATGCAACTTTTTGCTTCATACAGCATTGCCTAACATCGGGTGGTATGCACGTAGTTCAAGTGACTTTGTTCAGGACAAATGAATGTGTGGCTGGATGTGCAGGCTGCCTGGATCTCATCTACACAGGCTTGGCGGGAAAGTTGGAAGGGTTACAGATGATGACTAAAGTTGAGACGGGCAGTCACATGGGCATGAGCCTGGTGCAGTGCAAGAAAGTGTGTGCCCTGGTTTTAGAACCCATCAGCACAGGTTTCCACCCCTCACCATGTTTTGGATTGGTTGTTTGTGCTTCAAGTTTTCATCATTGTGCAATTTTTTGGTGGACTTATTTTGTGGTGTTTGCAGGCTGCGCATTGCTTACTGCATGAAGCGTGCTCTTGCTGAAGTGGCACGCACATGTCGCACATGAGTCACAGACGCTGCATCTGTTTGGTCTTGCTGTTTGCGCAAAGGCGCCACTGCTCAGCAATAGCAATGTGAGTTGCTCATGGACTAAATGCACTGAAGATATGCTGATTTTTTTGGCATGCTGGCAGGCACATGGCTAGTGCTCGACGGAGAGACCATTCCATATGAGAGAGTGTATGCTGAAGTGCACAAGAGCCTATGCACAGTCATAGTAGCCTGAGCATCCCAGCTGCAGAGTCTGCAAGCAGCTGCATGCCTATGCTACCACAAAGATCTTTGTGCCAAGACAAACCAGGGCCATGAAAACATTGTAGCACAGATGGCTGACTGCATCATAATATTGCCCAGACAATGCTTGCGAATTAAGAGTGTCGACAGTCCATTTCTGCTTGAGCAGCAACAAATGAACCCAGTTGCGAACATCTTTGAAGCTTTTACACGCCTACCTGACATACAAGTGGTAACAGCCATCAACATACTATCATAGCAGCACTCAACATGCAGCAAAGACACTGCAGAGCAGTGCAGTCAAGCAGTAGGGAAAAATCTATAGAGGCTGTAGCTGCTGCTGATTCTGAGAAAATCGACGATGCCTTTGGCAAGCAACAAGCATCTCTGAAAGCTGAGCAATGGCAATGACTGGCGTAGCCTTAGCATGTAGCGGTTTGCTTGGAAGCTCACCTATAAACACAAGAAACAGCAGCTTCTCTGTCAGCGACCTGCTCTATTCTCCATGACTGTAAATATAGCCTCCGAGATGCATTTTAACGCATTGCGCAGCCTAACACAACCTTGCTTGACTGCATACTGTATCCGATGCAATACCCCTATGATCCAGGCACTTTACTAAGCTCTGCAAATTAGTGTATCTTTGGGAAAGTGTGAGATCCAATCTATCAAGGAAAAACACAAAAAAAACATATTTGTGCCTATAGGATCTGTCTGGTGTCAAGTTGTCAGCCAGCCAAGAAGCCAAGGCACCACGCGTGGCAGCATGCCTTTTCACAGCTTATTCTAGCACAAACAACACCCACAAACTTTTTCCAAGGAGCTTTTGGTGCCAACGCAGTTACAAAAGTTTTGACTGATCAGAGCACCTGGTGAGCCCTCTCATGAGACGCAAGTAGCTGCTGCTCTCCATCACCAGCAGCTGGCCGAGCAATTGAGCATTCACTCATGTCATTTGGCCCCCTAATGCCAGGCATTGCAGCCACAAGGCATCATACGTGTGCATTTCTGATAACCTTGATTGCTGTACGTCGAGCAGAGCATACAAGACCGTGCTGAAGTAAGCATCGCCGCAGTCGTCTCTGGAAAGTCCTGTTACCGGGTGGCTTTGTACATCAGTAAATGACTTGCCGTTGATTTGGGAGAGGCGAAGTCCCATACCCTCACGGTTTCGTTTAACCTTTCACTCTCTTCATCAGCCTGGCGTTACGATATGGCCTTTCCTTCCTTCCCTTTAGGACATTGCCTAATTTGTGAGGACGAGTTTGATCTTAAATTGGGTGTCAGCAGTAACGCTCCGGCAGTTGGCGTTCATGTTGACACCTGCTTCAAGGTCAGGCTGATCCAGTTGTACCTTCCATAGAGATGAGGCTATGAGGCTTTGCACTTCCAGCAAAACAAAGCTACATTGCAGCTTGTTATCAAAGCCCTTTGAGATTCTTGAGATCAAAAGGCTTTTACAGTTTGGCGGCAGTCAGCACCCCAAGCTCTGTGGCCTCTGTAGGCCTGTGGACCAAAGGCTATGCAGAGATACCACAGAGTAGACGGGTGGGGCGTGATGCTAGATTAACCTTTCCCCCTGGCTATCCAGCGGCGGTGCCGATTTTCTGGGTAATTCCGTAGCTGCTCAAATCAAATGACCTACCATTGGGAGACCAGTGGTAGGTCTCGTACAAATACCAAATCAACAGTATATTATCAATACCATCAGTGTACTGTTAGAATAACTGCGTTTCAGCTGCTGGATGCACTCATGTAGCTTATCTGACATTGTGGCATGATGCATCAGCACCCCACACAGAAGTTCAATACTCTGCTTGAGCAGGTGTCTGAGCAGCCTTGCTTTCTGCACCAAACCAAAGGTTCCTTGGAAAATTGTTCTGCGCAGACTCTTCTGCTTCTTTGGTACAGTCTGCTGCGCAGCTTCTGTCATGCATGTGATCAGACTGGCAACCAGAAGATTCAGAGTGCATCTTAATTCTTTTGGTGTGGCCACAGCTGGGGCACATGCCTTTTGAGGTCACTCATGTGTGGCATGAAGATGGTAACATCAACGGCTGGGTCAGACATACCTTTTGCGCTGCATCAGAGCAGAACAAAGGCTTTAGCACATGCGTTGCCTGTGTCAAACAGCCAGCAGTTGTGAACCTTGCTTGCAGTTGCAACTGACGTTGTGTGACCAAGCCTAGACAACAGTGTAACATTGAGACAATGGGGCGGTGAAGCTTGCAAAGGGCTCATGCCTTAGATGTGCACAGCAGTCACCATCATGCACATTATAATGACCATGCAGAATGGCTCAATCAAGACTAAACAAAAAGTTGTCAAAGCATGCAATGCTAAGCACATCCTGGGTCCATATCTGTCCATGAGTTTTCAGAAGAGAGTGTGTATTGGCATTTTCTCATCAAGCCATGACATACCTTTCAAGTGTATATCCAGTCTCTTCAAGCATGGTCTTGCTTTGGATGAGCACAGTCGTCATGCCCAGACTCTTCGCCTGCACAGCCAACACTCACACCCATCCATCTCTTTCAACATTCTCTATTTAGGGTTTCAACCCTAAATCCTACTGCACAGGGTGTATACACATGATTGCCACATTGTCGACCACAGAAACATCCTTCTTAACTGGATGACGCTGAGCAGAATCTATTCAGTGCAGCGGCTCAAACATGGCTTACGTATATGCTCATGCATATTAGGTCGGAAATGCACCTGTCGCAGGTTTCTCAAGCTGTCCTCAAACATGGCAGTGCTGGAAGCTTCAGCTCCAATATGCTGCAGAACCTGCATCAGTCATAACACCAGTCAGCAAGGAGACAAAGAAGAGTCAGTACAGCATGCTATTCCCACAGCAAGAGAGCATGTTCTGTGTCACGCTAGGGCAAGGCTGGCAGGATGCTGATCCGATGTGTGGCCACCAAACTAATCTGCAAAGCCACGCGGCTGTGAGAGTGTGACCATCACAAACAATGAGGCTGTGTGGTGGAGGTGCACCTTGTGGAATGCTGCTGCATCAGGCTTAGCATTCTCACCCATGAAGTCTGCGCCTAGCACCCCTTCAAAGCAGTCCTGCAAGGAGCACAACTAGCCACGGTCACACAGCAGGTAGCAGCAGCAGCTGGAGGATACACAGGTGGTGCCTTGACAGAGAGCATTGAGCAGCAGTAATCTTGGCATACCGAGTGCTTGACCCTCCAAATGTACATGGACGTTTGAAAGGTAGCTGGGTGAGCACTACCCAACTCCAAGCAAAGCATGTGTTGCTGCAACGTCATAAGTTCCAGACTCTAGCAGCCAACGTGAAGTGCAGCTGGCCTGTTGCAAGTATGACTCACCAGGAGGTCAAGCGACTCCAAGGCAAGACGTGCATGCTTCTCATTGCAGTTTGTGAAGACCCACTTCCTCTGAGGCAGAGCCTTCAAGCACTCTCGCACCTGCTCATGCACAAAATCAAAGGTGGGCTGACAGACCTGGATTAGACGATGCCAGTTGTACCACTGAAGCTACTGCTAAAAGACCACCAACGGAAAGCATACCACTCAATATCTTAAGTAAAGCTGACAGATCTGGATTAGGCGATGCCAGTTGTGCATGTGTTTGAGTACCATACTTTCTCTCTTATGTAGAAATGACTCACTGACATACCATGCATTCAACAAATGGCAACATGTGCAGAAACAAACGCACAATCAAGTGCTGATACTTCGCTTGTGCAATTTTGTGATGCACTGCCTGTCAAACTGGTGCATATGCTATCAGAGTAGGTGTCAGCTTCAAAAGGTCAGTGGGCTTGCCTCACAGCAACCTGTGAAGCAGATCGCAGAGCATGCAGGCAGCAGATCGCAGATTTGCAACATGTGCCTTGAAAAGACAAGTCAAAGGGTCACTGAAGATTGCCTGAGGGTCTGGCTTCAAGAACTCCTCCCTGCCACCTCTGATGAAGTCCCAGTACTCATCAGTATCAAACTTGTAGCCACCTACCCGCAAGCCCTACATGACACTGCACGCTGATGATGTGAGTCAGCCTGTGGGTGCTTGGACACGCTTGCATGTACACATGTGTGTGCATTTATGGATGGTATAGATGTTGAGGGGCTGTAGTGCTGCTCTGAGATGACAAGCAATGCAAGGAGGGTGTCAGCAATGTTTCAAAAGCATGGCAGCTGTAGACATGAGCAAGCTTGTGACATGTTGTCCCATTGCATCATGAACACTTGTCATTGTACGATGCCAGCAGATTCACTGTGTGTAAAAGGGTAATTCTGAACAGAGAAAGCCTCTGTACGCTACCTTCAAGCTCTGGTTTGTCTTGGCAAATAGAGGTCTCCATGTTGCCTTGCATTGATCTTGCGGTACACCCAGCTTTTGATGCATGAATTTGAATATGTTTTCTCTGCACAGATGGTACACCTGAATCATACTGCACTTACAAATTGCGTTCCAGAGCAGCAGAAATAAGCTGCTTGCCTGACGTGGTCCTCATACCCGTTCTCTATTGGGTACAACGTGCCGTCTAAATCCCACAGCAGACTCTCAATGCTGGGTGTGTCAGAGGAAGTTGAGGCAACTTCTCTCTGTTCACTCACTACCGTCGAGGCCGAAGCCTGCATTGTTGTCAGAGAACTCGCTACAGATCTTAAGCGCTGATATTTGAGTGTTAAAGCTAAAGGTCTCGCCGCACTGCAGCGCTTTAGCAAGTGTTGCGCGTATGCTTTGCAAGGTCACAAGCCCCGCAGAATGCTGCGACACGATGACAGCTACAAGGTCAACAAGTGCACGTAGGACGTGCTTGATGCTGTGCTCGCTTGGCCATCAGGCAAGTCGTTTGCGAAAGAGCGCAGATCAGAGACTGCAGAGCAATTAGTAGCTTGTTAGGTCAAACTTCGGTCAAAGTTTGAATACACACTGATGATCTACCGATACGTCTGCTATTTTCTTCTCTGCACATGAAAAGAGTCTTCGTGACGGTACTCTCCTGGCTATACACACCTTGTCCTACTACACGCTCTCAGCAGCAAATCCCGAACCCCCCCGTCAGTATCGACGACCGTGTCCAAGCTGTGTGAGGTGCACAAGCTACGCGCTGTGACAGCGCCAATCATTCATGCCACGAGCGATTATCAGCACACCGCAAGGCAGCACCTCAACTTCCAAGCTTACGCCAAGTCTCGAGCGTCTGCTGCGGTGTCACAGTGTAGCAAGGGTACACTTGTGGCAGAGCCTTACAGAAGGCCGAAAGCGTCACAACCAGCAAGCACGGAAGCTCAGAAGCGCTTCCAGCTTTGCAGCACCGCAGCAGGATTCACCACAAGCAGCCAAGCCTGTGAAACCCAATCTGTCCATATCTGTCTGTCCGCCTGGATATCAGATACGCAGTGCAAAAGCAGAAGAAGCAGATCAAATTGCAGCACTCAATGCAGAGGTAAATGCAGCACAGCTGCTTCAGGGCTGCACCTATGGACTTTTGAATATTGCAGCCGTCCAATTATCCTGACTTGATCTGACTGCATCGCAGGCTTTTGCATGGATCCAGTCTGATCGAATGGAGCCAGGCTTCTTCAAGAGTTACACTGAGCAAGCTGAGGCCTTTTACCAGCAGAGTGTGTACCAGGATTCTATTAACCAGCTTACCAAAGCCTTGAGCGACAAGCAACAGGCAAGTGCCTGAGGCCTGAAATGCATAGCTCAGGAGTGTACCTGATCACAGATGCAACTGTACCACCTGCCTGCATACATCCTACATCACAAAACAGCCATTGAAGCTGTGCAACAGCTCTTTCCTGGTAGCAAATCCCTCCACTTTCACATTGTACTGCATCAGCAACTTGGACCACCTCTGTTATATCAGCCTTGACATGAGGCACAGCACCCAGTTACTCTGTGCTGTTTTGCGCTGCAAGGGCTCAGCATTGCTTCTCCATTGAAAATTGCAATATGCAACTGAAAACCCATTTTGTAATCCAATAAGGATAAGCATTCAAACGTATACTTAGCCAGCAGGCATCAGGTACGTGCGACGCAAGTCAGTTCCCTCCAGACTGGCTTGTTTAGAGCATCACGGGTGTGCAACTCCATTTTGTATTCTGTATTTGTTAACAAGCATTGGAGCCCTCTCTACTCAGAGTTTGGCCCTGCAATTTGCTGCACCTTGAATGAATGTTGTTGTGAGCAGGCTGGGCGTGGCTCTAGAGAAGCCACTTTGCGGCAGCAGTCCAGGAAGCTCAGGGCTGACATAGCACGCCTGCAGGGGCAGCCCCTACCTGCCCTGCCCCTAGAAGACCGCTTGCAAAAGTAAAGACTTGTTGAGCGCAGCTTGTCTGGTCATCCAATTTCATTGGAACTGGATTTGTTACTCTGCACAACTGCGTGTGACCACAACCATATGAAACCTTGTTTTTCCACCCTTTATAGGAAGCATGTCTATAGCTTGTATGCACATAAGGCCTTCCTGACAAGTAACATCACATACTTTTCACACTGCTGCATGATAGGGACGCAATGCAGCTGCAGTCTGTTCTTGCAACTTTGGCATTCGCCTTGCTCTGTGTGTTCCATGCAGCGACAAAAGCTGTGCAATGCAGAGTTGCCACGCAAAGTTGGAGGCGGAAAAGGCAATTCTTATGCCTTGTGGCGGAACACAGGAGCAGCAAACAAGTGGTGGCCTCTTGTGTCCTTTCTCTTGCTGCTCCTGATGCGGTCAGTCCCCTCACATCACTCTGCAGCGTACTTCTACATCTCTTTGTCAGCATACATGTTGCTCAATGCTGTCAGAGCACACCTCTGCACAACAGTGCTCACATGCAGTGCTAGGCAACTATAATGGCAAAATGCTACTCTCAACATGCATTAAATGAGGGGCTTGCAACGCTTAGTATCTGTTTGATTTGGCAGACTCAAGCTACCTTGCAGCTATGTTTTGGATTGCATGCTCCACCTTGCACAGACATCTCTTTGAGTCCACTTGCTCCTCTCAACTCTGTTCTGGTGTTGGCTGCTGGTTGGAACCAAGTTGTGGGAAGACATCACACGCAGCATCTGTGTGCAAACACACAACATGCACAACATTGCAATGTCCATTGAGGAAATTGTGACCATTGAGCTTTCAGACATGAGACTACCCTTGTCATTTCACCTTGTCATTTCCATTGTGAGGGCAAGCAAAGTTTGTGCTGTGTGCAGCTGCTGCCAGCTCCTTTTCCCACAACCAAGCCTTGGCGCCTCTACTGCAGCAACATGGCGGTGGCCACCGCCCACCGCCGGCAAGGCCTGGCCACAGCTCTACTGCACCGCTGCCAACGTATAGGTGATGCCTTGTGTCTGTTTGCGCTGTCATGCAGTGCTCCAAAGCCAAGTTGAGGTTCCAAACAAGGTGTACGCAATTCAAATTGATCATCACCCCTTTACTCATGACTTCAAAGATCCCTACACGTCCAGGTGACGTTGTCCTCCTGAGCTTCTACTGCCATCACTGACGCAGTTATGTGAGCTGGAGTATCACGATGCAATGTGATGTGAGCTGAGCTGTCAATATCATTGCACCTGTGAATGACCCAAGTTGCATGTCAGTGCAGGTGAAAGCAAGCTTGAAGCCAATCTGTTTTTTGTTTGCAGGAGGCCTCTGGGGACATTCAGAGATGTGGCTGCATGTGGACGTCATCAATGAGCAAGCCCAGAAACTGTATATGGGCTCTGGGTTTGGCATCAAATCACGCGATAGCTGGTACTACATCATTGGCAGAAAACGATACCTGATGCAGAAAACTTTGACTGATAGAAGCCGCAAAACCAGAGAAGAGAAGGCTGATGTGAGACTTGCTGGAGGGTCCATCAGGGGGTCTGATGGGGTCTTTGTCTGGGATGTTCAACCTGACTCAAATGTGACTACTGCTCAGGTTTCATCCTCAGACACTGACAGTTGATGTTGAGTAGCTGCATTGATGCTTGAGGCAAATTTAATTGATCTCAATCTGACATGATGTGCATGCCTTACATAAGTACAGTAGTGTATACACAACTGCAAGCAGCTTTGCACAACCTTTCATCAAGTTGTCTTCACATAGGCAGGACACCCCAGTGTGTCCCATAATGAAAACCATGTTCATATACTTAGGTAGGCTAGCATGCTGCAGACAGCACGGTTGTCATGCAGCATGGCAACACTCAATCTGTGTCACCTTAAGCTTGTGCATAAGTTCTAACCAGTAATCAATCATCATATGTGCATGCGCCTGACATATATGACTTCAGATGATGAGCTGGTGAGACGTACATGTTGAATGTTTTCTGAATGAGCTCAAGGACCTTTGCAACTGTGTGATGGGGGCCGAGCCAACTACATCTGATCAGGAAAAATGCTCTGCAATGCTACTAGTATCCCTCCGCAGGGTCTACAACATTGAACAATTCCTTCCCGTCCACATACAGCTGAGCTAACTCACCAAACAGCTTTGTGCTCTTGGCAAATGACAGCTCAGTGCGAGCAGCTGTGTGTGGAGAGATTAGCACATTGTCCAGATCCCATAGTGGGCTATTTTTGGCTAAAGGCTCAGTGTAAATGACATCTAGACCAGCTCCTCGAATGTGCTTGTTCTGCAAAGCTGCACATGCCAACAAAAAGGTCATGGCTTTCCCAAAACAGAGGCAGGCGATGTCTGTAACAAGTGAGTATCAGCAGCAGCAAAGACGCTTTGCATCGCCGACCATACAATCCGCAAGCTTGAGGCAAAACTGTATTGACAAATGCACAATCATGCCATTATAACCTACCTCGAATGAGTGCAGTCTCATCAACAGTCTTGCCTCTTCCCACATTGACACACACTGCATTCTGCTTCATGCTGGCGATGGCCCTGGCATCAATGACCCCAAGGGTAGCTTCTGTGACTGGCAGGGCGTTGACAATGTAGTCACTTTCAGCCATAAGCTTATTGAGTTGTTCTGGACCATACACCTGTGCAACAAGCATAAGCCAGGATGAACGAATACATATGCCAACAGAATTGGTATGAGTAGTCTTCTTTCATGTTGTCATTGAGCATTTCACTTGTGAAGGGCAGGCTTTTTGGCAGCATGCTGCAAGTCAGCATATTACATGCCATCATAAAGGCTTGTGGGAGCATGCTGCAACTCAGGACATTTCATGCTGAGTTCAAAACTTAAGCGCAGAGCACTGTTTACAGAAGCACGCGCATCTAGGACATCAGCAACAGACATATACAATTGTGGACAATTGTCAGCATGACACACAGCTAACTGCAACAGGATGCTTTACTGGCACAGAAGCACTTACAGGCAAAGATTCAGACACACATGCAGACCAGGTGAACTCGAACAAAAAGCTGCGGCTGCAGCAAATACTGAGAGGCAAGCATTGCACCTTGAGAGCTTGGTCATGCTCATGCTGTGACAGCTGTGTGCGGCGCCGCAGGGCAATGACATTCATTTTGAATGCCCGTGCAAGGTTGCCCACTGCTTGTCCAATATCATCGTAGCCCACAATACCAATAGTTTTGCCTCTGCATTGGGTGCAATAATGGAAAGGCCTACAGCCGCCCAGAGTGCACTGGTGTAGATGCTGGATGATGTTGAGCTATTGCCCGTTTTGCATATGCATATCATTGTGGCGTCAAACATGACAGTGTGCGCAACATGCACGGGCACGTGCTGCACACCACACACTGCTCTCTTTGTTGCACTTTACATGCCAGCCTGCTGCAAAGGCTACTGCTTGTTTGCAGCAGCAAAGTATACCACAAGTTTCAGTGTTGTACGCAATGACAAGGCTACAGACAGGCAAGTGCATAAGTTTGCTGGCCATACCTGACCTCCTCAACATAGTATGGCTCCCAGTTGTGATCCTTCTGTTGGGCCTTGAGGCGAGGCAGGTCCTTGGCAAACCAGGAGCAAGCTGTAATAGCCCACTCAGCCAAGGCATGACTGTATGGGCCCTGATGCAGCAAAAGCACAAGGATGAGACATGCAGCATTGACAAAACATTATGATGTTCAAGCAGGTTGTCAACTGTTTGTGCACACGTGTGTCAACACAGTCAAGCTGCTGAGCATGCAGCTGAAAACTAGTCATCTTGTCATGCGCCTGCAAAGATGCCATTATGATGCAACATATTGGGACGTTATTGTAACAACATATGGGCATGTTTGGCATTTTTGATAATTGCAAGTTGCAACAATGGCAGGTGTAATGACCATAGGCAGCAGCCATCCATGCACACCTTTGCGGCCTGTCTGCATAGCAAAGATTGCCAGGCCTTACCCTGCTGTTTGTCACAAGCACAGAGTCTCTGGCCATTTCTGGTATTAGTAGCCTCTCAACGCCAGAGGCAACTGAGTGAATCCATTTCAGGTTTGTCAGATGGGGCCAAATGTCCTAAGCAGCACTGCAGAATTTAAGTGCCAGAAAGGTACTCAAAAGGACACAGCAGGCCACACAAAGCAAGCCTCAAGGCAAAAGATTAGTCCGACAACGGGGCTGAGTGTACAGCTTGCCTGCAATTCTTGATTCGTGGGAGCATCCTTTCCTGTGCCGCATTTGAATATGACCTCAACTTTAGCCCAGTCTTCGTTGGTCCAGTCTACAGCAGTTGTCCACCGTCGTAGAAGGTCGAACGGGCAGCACGTGCATACACGAGCAGGCATGCATTTGCCTGCGACCTCGTCACTGGGTCTACCGACTCCAATGAGATGCATGCCTGTTGGAAGATCTTGCAGCGCTTCCAATTTGGGGGCATCTCGCCCGGCAAGAGCAAAGAGATTTATGTTTCTGTGTTGTGGATTAACTTTGGGCATGCTAGACTCAGGAGCCATTTTTGGCAGGACGGCTTTGCTCAGCTGTAATGGTGGATGCCGTGACCGTGGTTTGTAGTGTACGCAGGCAGCACCGTTGTGTCCCTTGCACCCACTCGGATTGACCTCTGCAGATTGGTTCTCAATGACCTCTGCAAATGTGCTTTGTCCTCGGCATTTGAATTTGAGTCATCGGCACTTGAGTCACCGGCGATTGACATAATGACATGGCTGAACACTTTGAGACGCAGAGACACCAGATACCGTAGTCTGATTTAGCCAATTCGCACTACATACGATTGTTGCTATAGATCTGTACAATTGCAACAAATGATTCTTGTTGGGTAGCATGCTCTTATAAAGAGAATGCAGTTGTTCACGTCAATATTGAATTAATGCTGGTTGATTATGGACAGGTTTGAGAGGTGGACTGTCGCAATGTGCCTTGGTTGACAGATTGCAGAAATTACCTAGGCCTTGCAGAGGTCTACCATAGACCGTTGCAGTGGGCCTTTGGCCCAGAGACAGCTGTCCATGTACATGTAGGCAGCTGTCCCACAGCTACCAACCGTCAGCCATGCTGAGTCTTGCCTTACCATTTGAGACAGTGTTGAACCATTATGCTTACATCTGGTTTGCATGGTAGCTACCTGTAGATAAGGAGTCAGAGACTGTCATGTCATCTGTTTATGTCCAGCCATATGGCTGAGCATATGTGCTACATGATTGTTCATAACAGGTGTAAAAATGCATTGGTTTGCGCGAGGTTGAGTTCCTTTCAAGCGGACTTGAGAACCTTCTGCCATTGTTCATGCCTAGAGCTGCCGTCCTGAAACGAAATTATTTCCAAAGGTGCAATATTAAATGTGCAGAGCAAATTGCCTTCTGCCGTTGTTGGGAGTTTCTGGCTGGTTTTTTACCGGTCATGCCTTGAGCAGGGCTAGATTGCACCTTGGCCACAGAAGCACTGTTCTGGCAAAAAAACAAGGCGTCAGACTCTGCTCAAACAGGTATTTCTTTGCTCGAAATCTTCATCTGATGTTGGAAAGAAATGCCACACTTGTGGCTAGCAACAACTTTGCAAAAGCTTTGTCGGTGTCTCGCACAGCGGTGCAGCTCGTATGGGGTCTGACGACCTCTCGCGCTTGACTGTCGATCACACGTTTGAGTCCCAGCTTCTGCAACGTACTAATGTCTGCATTCAAGACGACACATTGCGACCCATCGCAAGATGGGTCGCACACATTCGCGGCAGTGCTTTGATCAGAACGATTATTGTGATGTCATATCACTGATGTGCCCATACCTGCCGCACTCATTTGAACTTGGCATTGCTACAATACACCATTACGCCGTCAATTACCGCTCCTTTCAATGCAAATGGACTGTATGACTTTGTGTTCCATCTGCCCAATACAGTGAATCGCATCAACACTTGTATTTGACAAAAAAGTGATTTGGCAGTCACAAAACTTGCAGGCTTGCCTTGAGCTGAGCCTTCCCACCTGTCAGGCCGGGACCCACGGCAGTCGATTGGGATGCGGGGCTCAGAACTGAGGTCAACGTCTGGATTGTTTGCAACTCCCAATATGAATACAATTAATACCATTTCTGGCAAAGCAAAACTCAAAGCAGCCCCAACAATAAAGTTTTGCAATTGAGTCTACATAGACTGTACACAAATCACATAAAATCAGCACCTCGAGGCAAGCGTACGCGTTCATGTACCAACCTATAGCGTGTCGACATTGCCCAGACTTTGGATAGCAAGCTGAAGATGACAATGTTCAAGTGCAGCAACATCGCGCATCGTGCCTGCTGGTGGCACACAAAGGCTTTGTAAATGCGGCTGCAGCTTTCCTGCAAACCAAGCACGCCTTCAAGTAGTCAGTGACTGGCAGAGTGCTGGCAGCAGTTGTCAGCTGTTGTCCTGCTAAGCAAGCTGCACCATGCTGATCAGGTGTCATATGTTGTGTCAGCTGTGTAACACTGTTGTGTCAGCTGTGTAACACTAGCTGGTAGCTGATCAGGACCCTGATTTGACTGTGTAGCTTTGCGAGATGCAGGTGTACAGCAGGGCATTGGTAGTCCTGCTGTATATCAGTGTGGTTGCTGAGAAGACAAAGCATTTGAAGGCAAAGGGCTACTACAAGTCTGAAGAGGGAGGTACGCCCCTAGCCCCTGGGTTACTAACTACTGTTTGTTATTCTGGACAAATGCATTGTCATTGCAGTGCATGCACAGCGTGTGACAGGGCTTCAATTTCTGCGCCCATAGGTTCAATGATGATCAGGCGCACAAGGCAGCTCAGGGAGAAAAGGCTGTTCATGCACCAAATACTGCAAAGGGGCTATGCTGTGCTGTGCTGTGCTGTGCTGTGCTGTGCTGTGCTGTGCTGTGCTGTGCTGTGCTGTGCTGTGCTGTGCTGTGCTGTGCTGTGCTGTGCTGTGCCGTGCTATAGGCAGAGCTATACTATGCTCTGCCAGGCTGCGCCATGCCATGCCAGGCTACGCCATGCCATGCTATGCCATGCTATGCCATGCTATGCCATGGCCAGGCCAGGCCAGGACAGGCTACACCATGCTGTGCTGTGCTGTGCTGTGCTGTGCTGTGCCATGCCGTGCCGTGCCATGCCATGCCAAGCTCTGCCATACCATGTTTGGCATGGCTCTGTGTTGCAGGTGGCAGACACCATTGGCTTGAATGGGGAGTACATTGGGCAGCACAGTCGCGGAGGTGGTGCACGCTTTGCCGTTGCCTGTATTTTGACCATTTTGATGTGTGAGGAAAGGGCTTGGACAGCGGAGGAACCCTTGGGCTTGCCATCAAGCCTGGCACCACATGGTCAGCCTCACCTCAAGCATGATCTGAGGTGAACAAGGTGACACTCACCAAGCTTGTCCTTGCCTGCTTCAAGACTCGGAAGCATTGCTGCTTGGTTGTTGGCTGTGCAGCGAAAGCGCGGCTATGTGAGCAAAGCGCTGTGCGGTTTGCTGTCAATTTCCACCTACCAAAGTGCAACATTTCAATGAACAAGGCGCTGCACTTCAATGTGAAGCTTGACATGATGGTGTTGCAGGAGTGACAAGGGGCCAGTTGCAGAAGCTGCAGACAGACCTGTCCAAGTGGGCGGGCATGGCAGGGCTGATGTGCGCGTCCCTGGGGTGGTGGCAGCTGGAGGCCCTGCTGGCCTCCCTCTCCCAGCAGGCAGCTGCAGGGGTCAGGCCTGAGCTGCTGCGCTTGGTGGACATTCTCTTTATGCCTGCAGCCAATGCTAGGTATGCAATGAGTCCTGTGGGCGATTTTATGCCAGTTGCATGGTCACCAAGTGAGGTGTCCAGTCAACCATAATATCCCACGATTTTTTGGTGATGTCTCCCTTCAAAAAATAAGAATTTGTACAACCTTTCAAGTATTATGGACATCCTGTCACAGCAAGTATGTGCAGGCCTAAGGCCGGAGCTTTTGTGCCTCTTGGAGATTGCTTGCCTGACTGCATCCAACTGTGGGTACGCAGCTGGGTGAATTAGGACCTAAATATCATGCAAGATGTTGCACAAGGAGATACTCATGCTTGACTGTGTCCAAAAATACATGCTGAGCGGGTGAATTTAGTGAATGCGTTGCTGAGGTAATGACCGAGTCACCAAACCAATGACTGCAAGAAGCCATTCACAAATGATGCATTGAAACACTGAATGCATGGTTAGATGGGTGCACAACTGAATGAGCAAGTAAAGACATGAAATTAAAGACAAACGGACAAAGGGGTGACATCTGTTTGGCTGGCAGGGCTCTTTACAGCGCAGGGTTGGTCAATCCTGAGCAGCTAGCAGCAGCTCAAGAAGAAGATGTGAAGACGGCACTGGCAGCAGGTCTGCCAGGAGCCCCAAAGAAAGCATCCCAAGACAAGTAGCCTCGCATGCTGCTCAATGTATTGCATTGCTTGTCAAGTCTGGATAGTAGAGAGCGCACACGAGTGCAAGCTGGACCACAGCTATGACATCATGTTACTGATGTCATCATCCTGATGTCATCATACTGATGTCATCATACTGATGTTATGATACTGATGCATGACTTGCATGCCTCATTCTTCTCATGTTGCCTGCTTGTCAATGTTCAGCATTGTTATTTCTGGTAGCAGCTTTTGGCCAGGTTGCTAGCTTTTGCGCCTTTTGAAAGAACAGCCCTTCAACGATACTTGCTTTTCAGTGTTTGCATGGCTAGCCCACCTTGACCTGACTGGAGTTCCACTGCTTTGTTGTCCTAAAGTTGCTTTTACTTCTTCCCCAGCTTGTTATCAGTAGCCTGTACCATAGAAAGTGTCAAGCCCATCACTGCAGGGGTTGAGTGGAGCCTTTTGGTGTCGCATTCTGCTCGAAAGCTTCTTGTACGCCATGTTATGGATCAGCAACACCACTGGTATTCAAGCCTCATTAATGCAGCACCAGCAAATTCTGGTATGTAGTATACATATACTCCCATTTGCTGCCTGTTTGTACCACAGCACTTGCTATTGCTGCAGCAAGGCTGGCATGATGACTGCCAAAAGCCTAGGTATCATAGTATGTATTACAGGGAGCTGGTCCAGACTGTATGGATTGACCATACAGGAAGACGCTTCACTGACTTGATACTGAGTGAATGCAGCACACCATATAGAAGTGTGCTTCCAGAGCACCACAAACACTTGAGTGACAACTTTGATGCCTATGCAGGTGTGCACACAATTGGGCTTGCTAGTGCCTGAGGCTCGATCAGCAGTCTCTGATGTACTTTGGAGCTGCATGCACAGAATTGCATGCAACAGCACTGTAACCAAGAAAATAAGGATCAAAGCTCGGCTTAGCATTTGGAATGCAGAACAGGCTTTGGCTATATCCACCTGCTATTGCTCAGTGTGAGCATATGACAGTGTCTTTGTACAGCTTGTGCTGCCCATATTTTCACTGCACTTCTCACTGGAGAATGTCCATATCACAGTGTGTGCACCCTCTCAATGAGGCATTAACAAAAGCAGTTGCCCATTCAGCTCTGCAACCTTGCATATGTGAATATGCTGCAGTTGATGTCCAAGTTACATGAACATTCTGTTTTGACATTTCACAAGATTTTGACATCTAGAAGAGTACTAGAAAGGGAGAAAACAGACAAACGCAGACAGAACAGGCCGGATCCACCTTAGGTTTAGGAATTTATCTTTCCCTTAGGGCTATGGCCTATGGTCATAGCTCTGGGCTGCCGCCTTAGGAGGCTCCCGTTATGATCGCTGAAAAGCGCAACCTTTTCTGTTCTATGCTGCAGTTGTATGCATATGTAGATATATGTATGTACAGCAGCAAAAAGCTGTTTCAGTTGCTTGTACATATGTAGAATTGGTGACTACATCCAATCATGATGACACATGTGTACACTCACACATTGGTACATAAACGTCTCGAGAGCATAGTATCATGTTGACCTCAATATACTTGGCTGGTTAACCAACGTTGCGATGTTGACAACCTGTCTTGTGCATGCAGCTTGCGCAGCTTTGTAAAATTTCTCTTTCAAGGATGTCATCGATTAATCGTTATTGACTTTGTGATTTGAGTTGCATACTTATTTAATTTCAGACAATGACCTCAGTTCTGAGCCCCGCAGAGACCAACCGTAACCGTGGGTCCCGGCCTGAGTGGTAACGAGGCTCAGGGCGATGAATCATCATTTGCGATCAACATAAAGCCATTTGGCAGTCACATAAGCCAAACGGACTTACAGACTTGCCTTATGAGGGGTGGACATAAAACGTACAGTTTATCTCCATGGGAGGGGTTAGTAAAAGGCAGAAACATCCCAAGACAGGCGAACCAACGGGAGTAGCAAAAGGCAAGGGAAGGCAAAGGGAAGGCAAAGTGGGAGAGGTGCCCATGAAACCCCCACAATTGCACAATGTAGCAATGCCAGGTTAAACGGGAATGTGGCAGGTATGGGACAGACAGCGCTGGGAGCAACAGGCATCGTTCATCATCCTAATCAAAGCACCGCCACGTGCGGTCCGCGCACGATACACTTATACACCGAGGCTGTACACCTGAAGTCTGCTTGGCCTCAGTTCGTACGTGTGAGCATGGGGCTCCGGCGAGGTTGCAGCCCTCGCAGCGTCAATAGACACGTAATCGGGCATGTCACTAAGAGTGGCTGAGCATGCAATGCTATCAAGGTATGTTTTGCATCAAAAGCTGTCCGGGAGCCTGAAAGCGGGCTTTCTTGATGATGTGATGTTCACACCTGGTCATCGGGTATATCAAGCCACAGGACAGGCTTGAGATGCTACCTGCAGATGCGACTGCAGACGGTTTCTTGCAATGATGCTGCCAAGACTGACAGGTCAGAAGCTTGCTGTATAAGATGTACTGAAGTCTTATCCTGGGCCACAATCTATAGGTGAATACTAGCTAGTATTCAGCTATGTTTACAATAGCTCACAAGAGGGAAAGAAGGTGTTGTATATGCACATATATGTGCTTGCCTAGCATCACTGATCACATACAGTGTTGCATGGGTTTCATGCTATATTTGATGACCCTCAGGCAAATAATCTGCTTTGCACCTTAGTGAAGGCAAGCACCATGCACACCAGGAAGGGAGTTGTGGCAGACTTGGCAAAATGCCTGCAAACAGTCAATGCAACATGCAGCAAATATTGCAGATTGTTGTTCCAGGGGACATGCTAGTGTACTTCACACAGCACTGGTTGCCCAACCTCGCTGGGTTAGCAACCAAACAGGGGAGCACATGTGTACACAACAGCACCAAGCAGCCTGACAGGCATCAAGTCACACCTGGCCACAGAGTTTGAGCTGCTGGGCTGCACTGGAGACTAGGACCCCGCCACCCAAAGAAGCAATTCCAATGCACAGCATGCAGATTAGAGGCACCTTGAGAGGCTACTCCAAGTTGCTACTATTGGACTAGACACAGCTCACATCTGTAAGTGGTGGTGTATCCGTAGGATCCTTTTAGCAAGCCGATTACCTGAGCAGCCAGGGTACCAGGCAGATCATTTGCCATGATCGAAACCTAGCCCAAAGTTCACAACCCTCATATGACTTCCTCTAGCTGTGGAAACAATGAGCCTAGTAGGGGAGCGGATTTTTGGCTCACATAAGCATCCTGCAAGTATGCAGGATATGGCACGGGAGTGCCCAGGGGATGCAAGTAAAAGTTTGGCAAAATTCTGCAGAATTCAGTCCTACAGAATTGTTCTGACCAGAGGTCCAAACCCTTGTTGGGGGAAGGGGGGGGGGGGTCCCTCCAATGATACTACAAAAGCAGGTATGAAAAGCAAGGAGCAGTGCCCCTGACAGAGGCAGAAATGCTTCTGCTGCTGAGCAGCATGTACAACAAGTTCAACAGCAACACAGGTAGCACACAGCAGCTGATAAGGCTGCAAGATGGCCTGCCTTTCAGCCTGCTGTGGCAGACATGCTTCAGAGGCTTCAATGCAAGTGGTGTCAGACATTGACCCGCTGGGGGCAATGCAGTGGCTTTTCTGGTGCCCACCAAATGGGCAAGTGGTGGGCTTGCTGCTGGTGCCATGGTGCATTTACTACCAGACATGACCAGCACGGAAGGGGGGTCATTGTAGTATCACCCTGACCTGTGATGTGCTATGCTTCACCACATGACTGCAATTGATGACCCACCATTATGCTGAAGCAGACCAGCTAGTCACCAACGTCTTTGCCAGGCCCCTAGCAGTGGGGCCAGAGCAGTTTGCAAAGCAGCCCATGGCCTGCAGCAATGCCTGGGCGCGTCTCACCATGTACTTGCAGTGCCTGGGCATGTACACAGGCCAGAGTGTACACAGCATCACAAGGGGCAACATGATTCACCAGCAGCTGCACAAGCAGAAAAGTGACAGGGGATGCTGCCATGTGCAATAAGCAAAATGTGATGTACTAAATTGATACCCATAAGCCTATCAAATTCAGAGCATTGCAACAGCAGGTTTTGCAGGTCCAGAGCAGTACAGTAGCAGCATTAATGAGTCAATATTGACTCACCTGAAGCATGCAGGATATGCAGTCAAGAGAATCATTGGCTTGATGACCTGCATGTTGTTAGGCACCCACATGCATGAAATGTATTGCACAATGGCTGAAACCATAGCTGCAGAAGCACCTGCAGCTGCGGTTCCATCAAACTTAAGTTTGCTGCACCTGTGACATACAACCAATAGTTCCAGAAAAGCAGCATTCAATGTATTCAATACCAGCACCAAATGGAAATGGTATCCGCCATTGCAACATGCAGAATCATCCGGGAAGCAGCAGCCATACAGTATGACGGCAGCAGCTGCAACCCAGCAGCAGTGGATGCATGCTGCGCAGCATAGACCCTCACATGGGCAGCAGCATGCAGCAGGAGCATTGCACAGCAGAAGCAGTGAGCAAATTCTATAACATTGTGTAGCATCAACTAACAAAGACCATGAGTGCATGCAAGCAAATAATCGGACATGCATAAGTCAACATGAGAAGAACAACCACATGTATGTACATACACTGACAGGGTATAGAAAGAAAAGAAAAGAAAAGAAAAGAAAAGAAAAGAAAAGAAAAGACTACGCCTTTCGGCGTCAGTTTATTGAGAAGCCCTGTATTATACCGGGCTGCCCAGTGATGAAGAGGTATTAAATTTACTTTAGCCCGCCCCATGGTTCCTCCTAATGCCTACCGACAGGGCATACATCATGACTTGTATGTGATGGGAGCATTGCGCAGTGACAGCCATCTTGCTAAATGGCATCACCCAGTCATTTTGCCATTTTGACATTGATGGGTCACCATTTAGCAACAACTGTCCTCTGCAGCAACATCACTGTCCAGCTGCATATGGCAGCATCAGCATTCAACTACTAGCATAGTATGATGTCACCCAGCTGCAACAACTTTTGTATACCTAGGTATACCCAGGCCTGCAGCTGCAGTATTATCTGTCTGCGGCAATGTGCATCGGCAAACATGAGCAGAAGGTATAATACAATGTAGCTGATCAGCTTCATGAAACACGATGCTGCGGCAACATGTGCAGCAGCTGCAGCAACATGCATCAGCATCAAGGACAGCAGCAGCATCATGCATAAAGCCATGATGCAAAACAGAAACAAGTGGCAGCAGCAGCGGCAGCAGCGACAGGGTCAACAATAACAGCACAGCATGCCTATAAACCACATCTGTGCAGCAGCAGCAGTAACAGCAATACGAGGAACAACATCAAGGGCAGCAGCAGCCAGGACGTGCCAGTTAGCAGTGACAAGCTCTGGGAACACCAACAGCAGCAGCAGCAGAATGAGCAACACCATTAACAGCATTGACAGCAGCAGCAGCAGGTATAACAGCACCCAATTCGAGCTGCAGTATGGCATCTAGATTGCAGCCAACAGCATGCATGTGTGCGGCAGCTTTCTGGTGGTGTGCGCATTATTAGCATGGCATGCAGCTGGGGCTTACCAATATCCCTGAGGCTTGCCCAACATGCATTGAAGTCCAACAGTTGCCAGCATGGCGCATGCAGCTGAGGCTTGCCTAGATCCCTGGGGCTTACCCAGCATTCACCTGCTGAGCTGCGCTAGACAAGGGTTTCTCTGGCAGTAACGTGCTGACACGCTTCTTGTTGGATGCGTGACTTCTTGTTGTCTGTGTGACCAAAGTCTTTGCACATCACCTCTATCCGTGTGTCTTCTTACCATGTATTGCGTTCATGGGGTCACTGCCTCGGGTCACTTCTTGAAACGGCAAACTCACCTTGCATGTTGCCTTGGGCGACGTCTGCTGTGTGTGCATCAGCTGCCATGGTGCACCTGCCGCACCGGGTCTCTCACTTTGCGACACGATGCAAGCTGACAACGGTGTTGGCGACTTTCACATTTCAGATGGCTCTAAAGCCAGCGTCAGAACTGACCCGAACTCCCGCATTGCAGTCCTCGCCAGCGTCACAAACCAGCAATGGCCAGAGAATTTCATCCCATACCTGCCAAATGTCGTTGTCGTTCATCCCAATACTTGTACGTGATTCTCTACGGTGTGTAGTGTACGGTGTAAGATCCCATTTTCTCCTTGGTTACTTTTGACCAAAACAACAGAGGATTTTACCTTCCCGGCTTGCTTTCAAGCGACGTACGGCTGCATTTGGCCTGCCCCGCCACTTGCTTCCGAGCGAGATGGAGCTAATCTCTAGAAATACAAATCAATCGCAGTGCGTTGAAATACTGCTATTTGGGTCAACAATATCCCAAATAGTAAGGCACGACTTAGCATGGCTGAGATTGTAGCTCTGGGACAGCTGTGTGCCTGTGGGCCAAAGGCGTCGATAGTCCTCTCAGAGTAAATTTCATAGGCTCATTGCAACAGTCTGCCTCTCATATCACAACAAATCATTTGCCAAATCAATAACATCAACATCAGACGACAAACATCAAACAAATTCAAAGGAATGAAAACATTATACGGTAGTCTTATAACATCACGATTGCACTTGTCCCCAGAATTACATCACGACGTCCCTGCAGGGTACAGAATGCAACTCAAATTGATAATCAGTAAGTATCTTTCCAATAATTACCGGGTCTGCAGCTGGGATTAGCTATAGCTTGTGCAATACATGGACTTTAAAACCCTAGATATGACATGTAGCCCTATGCTGAATGCACAAGGTTGACGCAATAATGGTTTGCTGCTCTGTGTAACGACGGTGCACTAACACAGGCCTGCTGTTCATGATCGCTGTATACTGAAGGTCGTTGCTATAATAATTATATCGAACGAATTTGTGGTGCATAAGAACAATTACCAGATTCAGTCGCCGCGACGCAATGGTTGTTATAATATCATAATTATGTGCAATTGCAAGGCAGATCAACAGATTACTGCAGTGGGTACAGCTGTACCCAATATAAGGGGAGTGTGTGAGCAAACCCTTGTACGCTGCATTGTTGACTCATGCAACCAAACAATATGTGCATATGCACCAAAAGTTCATCTTATGGTGAAAAATGTAGCGCAACACCAAAGTGCTTGGGCAGCACTCTCCCATTGCTGCATTTGACAAATTGCAATTGCAAACTTGAGCTGTCACCAAACACACTCAAGTCATGGTTGCGGCATACCTGCAATTTCTATGCAGTGCACCTTAATGCAAACAACACTGCAACAGTGGAGCATGAAGGACAGCATCATGTCAAAACCGCTGTGGTTGTAGCAGGCGGGCTCTTACGTCATCTATGGTTGGAGGCGCAGGCACCCTAGCTTGACTTGTCACAGACAGAGAAGCAAAAAGCGTTCTTTCTTTGCGTCAGCCATTAGTACAAAGGCGGTTTGAGTCTGCACTCTGCCCGCAAGAATCCGGCTGCCTGCATCCTAGTGCTTCAGCCTGCTGCATGCACTCTGCGCAAACGCAAGAAGCGTGGTTCATCACATGAATGCGCTGCAGCAAGATGCAGGCAGCGCTGACAGGATGCCAATTCTCGCAGAAAGGCGTACAGCTTGAGTCGTGTAAATTTAGGTCTGGACCATTGCATTGCTGGAGATTGCAATGTACATTATGAAACCCATTTGTGGCTGCATCCTGTGTCAGTATGCCCTTGGGGAAATTTGAAAGCAACAGCTTCAGAATCCTGCTGTCAGCGGGGTACATCAGCTTTCAAGTTTTTGACGCAGCCAAAGACGCAGTCAGCAGTCTGCCGTCTAACTCTAAGTCTCAGAAGGCACCAAACTCTGCCAAATTTTTTGGGAGTAGTAAGTCCACTGCACTACGGTGCATATGCAACAGGTTGCACAGAAAACAGAAGGTTACTGATCGAACAGGCTCTCCCTCTGTCAGAGGGAAGCTTGTCCAGGCAGCAGGTTTTTGGTGCATCTTGTGTTCTGACTCTTGCTGACAGCACACTGTGTTGCTGCATAAACTGGATACTACAGATTACAGCTGTCTTGTTTTGCCACGAACGTTGACCAACAGAAGGCACCGGTTCCTATGTTTCTTGCGTGCCGCACAGCTGCCAAGTCAGGACTGCGTCTGCAGCCCTGTTTTGCTTGTACAGTACAGTCGTGTTTACCGAGCAGCCACGAGCGCTACAGTTGTTTTCCGCGGCGGTAAGCCCGTGCACAGGAAGGTGTGCTGGTTGCCTAGCTACACCTGTTCGCACCGGGGCATCCATTCAGCGCTTCGTTCACAGCACTGTCGCAAGTCTGAATACCTCAAGCCACGAATCACCAATTATGACTCAAGCTGTAGTCGTTTCATATTCTGAGACTCCAGCCTGGACTCCAGGGCCTGGAGCAATAATCAAGTTGCCTCAGACACGCTTCTTATGCAGCATATCGTCTCAAAACGGGGAGGGGGAGCCCCGGGAGTGCTGCCGAATCCATGAAGCAAGTCATGTGAGACTGGCCCGGTTGCCGTACTCTGTTGACTTGCCAGCTTCCAAGTCAGAACTGTATGGCTTCACTTGGTACAGCCAACGCCAGTCCCGAGGCTGCCAAGCAGCAGTCTTCTCTGGTGAATGCCAATGGTAAGTTTTCGAACATACGGCAGATCCACGAGCAAGACCATCTCTGGCAGAACATCCATTCAGCTGACAGCGGCCAGGCATTTCATGCCATATTGCAACAACTGTCGGAGATGGCCGTGGAAACACTGCGTAAGAACATGTTGATGCACCTATCGGCTGAAAGTACAGCTCTGGATGCGATGGAGCGCGGATTTGAGCTGCTAATAGGCCGTTAAGCGAGGAAAAGGATATCCTGTCGTTGTTGCGCGTCTTGAGACGCCTACAGCTGACAAGAGCAGAGGTGCCGAACGGTGTCAGCCACTCAGTCCTGAATGTTGCCAGCAGCAACAAGGAAGTTTTGGTTCACGAAGCCAGCTCTTTGCTTCAGTCCTGGAGATCTACGGATGGACGTTCTGATAGGTATCCATCAGAACTTGCGGTGCAATTGCAATGTAACATGCTGTAAACAGGTCTCTGGTCGTTTGTACTGGTGACACTCTCACTCCATGTACCAACAAGTCTACCTAAGTTAGTGTGTGCTGAAAGCTTTGTTTGTGCCGATTCCCATACTGCGTATCATGTTATGCTCAAGCAAGCATATACCAGGCCAGTCCAGCGCAATCACAAGTGAATACAGACTAGCTGCAATCAACAAGCAACATTTTTTTTGCCTTGCATCGATTGCAATTGAAGTATTGCTAACTTCAGTCGCTCATTTTGTGTGTTCTTTCCTCAGTGGCAGCTGCTTTGCAAAAGGTGCACCAGCGCCCTTGTCTTGCAAGCAATACTGAGTCTGGCAACTTTTTACAAACACAGACAATACTTGCATAGACAACATTAAATCAGTTATTGAAAGGGTCTTCATGCTGCAGAACCCAGACCATGCTGACTCCCTCCCCCCTCTCAGCCAAGCAGCCAAAAGACAGCTTGGCCAAGCGTGTCACGCCGGGCCCAATGGCCAGTCCTGGCTTTCAGAGGACGTATCCTCAGTGGTCGCCTACTGACGATGCAGCTGCGGAGGAAGGATGGGAGCCAACATCCTGGTCAGATACTGCAGCCAACGACTAGTTGTCATGCATGATGGTCGGATGCATTCACATATTACGTCATGCACACATCTTGCCGTTTCTGCATGGTGCAGATGTTTTTGTACAATGCACAAGGTCACCAGCGGCAATGTATTTCCATTGCTGTGTTGCACTAAGGGATGCAGCTGCAGCTGCCATTATTGATGGACGTGAAACAGCTTCCACATGTTCACTTATAACATGGCTGATGCCATTGCTTCTGCAAGGCTTGAATGAGAAATGCCACTCAACTTGCTGGCCTTGCTGAGCTGGTGCCCCCCCCCCTCCCCCCCTTGGCCCAAACACTCTAGTACCTTACAGTCTGAATTGCAGAAAGCAGTTACGAGACATCAAAAATCCAGCACAGGCGTATGCTGCATGCAGCAAAACCAAGCTGGTTGCAGCTCAGCTAAAAAAACAGCTTGACCTCCTGTTGCCAGTAGCTGGGGGCCCTATCACGAAAACAAATCAGAATGCGTTCTGCTTTGCTGCTTTGCTCACCAAGTGTGATCAGCAGGGGAGGAGATGGCTTGTTGCAAGACAACGAGGATTTCTCCGCCAAGCTCATCATGCGCCTTGATGAGGTTATGCCAGAGTGGTGCAGCAGCAGTCCTTCCAACTTGGCCTCTTACGACACACAGCCACCCCCTTCCTTCCACCCAAAGCTCATCTCCAGCAGGTGTCTTTCTTGTCCAATGCTTTTAACGATGCTGTCGCTGGGAGGCTGTCCATATATACTGAGCTTTGCTTGCCTGGTCGCACAGCCAAGTAAAGGAGTACTATTTAGTGCCATATACTCTCTGCACAACAGCGTGGTGTCACGTACTTCATACCTTTAAATGCATTGACATGATCATGACCTGGGCGTCTCGTTGCAATAGTTGGGTGACTTAGTTGCCTCGTACCCAATGACCTACGAGTATGCAACTCCGCATCTGCTGCAGCTGGCTGATGCTGCTTGCCAGACGTTGGGTGAGCGCTACACCACAAATCTTGGCTGGTGTTGATCCCTTGTTGTTGTCTGCAGATACCGTCTGGAAGAGACTGTATGCATGCTGTCAGAAGCATCATGTGTTCAGGAACAGTTGCTCAGCTGGAAGAAGCCTCATGGCAGGCCCAACAAGCTCAGCAGATTCCTGTTGCCAAATGACATGGAAGAGATTGAAGCCTACACTCCAGCAGCTCAGGGTAGCGCACTAGCCTCCTCGTTCTTGTTTGCTTGCAGTGCCACTGTGAGTGAGTCAAGAACTGATTGTACTGATTGTACTGTTGCAAAGAACAAGTGGATGCTACAAAACTGCTGGCACATCTCCAGTGCAGATTGCAAGCCTCAGCTACTACATCAGTCAGTTAGTCTAAGCCTCAGGCATTGTGATGCAAGGTTGTTCTCTTTTGTTTCCGGTGTATCTCATCCAGCTGTGTGCCAACACAGCAAACTCTTCACCCAGCAGTCGGGTTGCCTCAGTGGTAACACTTAGCAAGAGTGGATGAGCTCATGATCCACACCAGGATTTGCTACGTCCAGCCCAGCATGCATACTGCACCACAATTTGTCTGTCTGTCTGCCTGTCTGTATGTTGCACAAGATATGAACATGATGCTGTAGGGCTGATGCTATGAATCATGTCACATGATGCTGTATTGCTGTCGTGCTTTTGATGGTTCACACTGATGAACAGTCATTGTGTGCACATTTTGACACCGTTGAAGCTTGTTGAGCCTCAAACAAAGCTTTGCTTTCGCCATGTTGGCAAAGCTGCAGACGTGGAAACTTCTGTAGTCACTTGCACACCCTGCACAATGACATGCATGGCCACACACCCAATATTCTCTGCACTGACATGACGAAAGTATCTTTGTTGCAACTATGTCATGACACTGCCATGCGGTACCCCACGAGCTGAACATGCGTTGTTGTTCTGCATGTGCTACAAGCTGAGACTGCCTGCCAGATGTTTTGTGCTGCACCAAACAGCTTGGCTCACTCCCTGTCACTGTCTGCAAATTTAGCTTTGAAGAGGACATATGCATGCTGTCAGAAGCGGCTCATGTGGAGGACCAGATTCTACTTTCAAGCAAGCTGCAAGGCAGGCTCAGCAAGCTCAGCAGGATCCTAGTGCTGGATGACGCTGAAGACATTGAAGCCTGCGCTCTTGCAGCACAGGGTAGACCACAAATTTCCAGGTAATGCTGGGTTTTTGTTTGCTTGTAGTGCCGCTGTGAGTGAGTCAAGGACTGGTGTAAATGTTGGGAAATTTTGGGCACATCGCAAGTGCAGGTTTCAAGCCTCTACCACTACCCAAGGCAATTAGTCTCAGTCACAGCTAATGCGATGCAAGTTGTTCGCTTCTGTTTCCAGTGCATTTCATCCAGCTGCGTGCCAACACAGCAATCTCTTTGTACAGCAGTTGGGTTGCCTCAGTGATACCACTTAGCAAGAGTAAATGAGCTCATCATTCACACCAGGATTTTCTTTGCACCAGCCTACATGAGCTCTGCATGCATGCCCTGTCACGTGACAGTTCTGCATAGCCACTTGTCCGTGAGCTGTGCTGCAGCAGATGTCTGCAACTCTTGAACACTATATTGCTAGCAATGCAGACAAATCAGGTTAGACTCAACGCTGGATCATTGCATGCCATGCATGTACCATGACTTACATTATGCAATGTCCATGCTAGTGCAGCAAATTGTGACAAATTAATGCGTGTTGCATTGCTCATGGCCTGTTGATGTTATGCAGAGCCGGGTCTCTTCAGTCCACCGCCCGATGCGGCCAGTGCGAGTTCACTGCATTCCTGTGTTCCTTGTTCTCTGAGCCAGACTATGAGCAGAACCAAAGTTGATGCCGAGGAGGAGTCTGGAGAGCTGGCTGGCTGTGAAAAATCTGCACAGTCATCCTCCACCGCAGAACCATCCAGAGCCCACAAGTAAGATACTGTAGATGTGGTTTTTTCTGCGAGTCAGTACTTATGCATGCACGTAGCAGTGCATGAGTCTTGGTGTGTTGTAAAACATATGATCATGTGTATAATTTTGCTGCATTGGTAGCATGAGCTTTCACAAAGAGTCCCTGCAAGAGTTGATCCAGACAAGTACATGTCATTTGTGCAAGTCATCGCATAGCAGCAGTCATGGTGCGCGTGTGTTTAATTGTCGCAGTCAGTGTGTCATGCTGGTGTGGAAACCTTTGTTGGTCATCACATCTGTTGGTCATCACATCTGTTGGTCATCACATCTGTTGGTCATCACATCTGTTGGTCATCACATCTGTTGGTCATCATATCTGCACCCGCCTCAGCTCGTATGCTCACATACACCATTTCTGGCAATGATGACCCATTAGCTGCCCATCTGCAGCTACTTGCCTTGTGTCAGCTGCACGCAGTTGTGCGAGGAGCCATACACTGACCAAACAGTCCATTGCTGGTTGTGTAGTCGCCCCACGCATAGGGGTTGCAGACAACCACACCAGCAGCTGGTGAATGTGGGAGGCAGTACTCGTGCAGAATGTAAGTTTCAAATGTGTGGCAAGCCTGCTTTGCTTCAGCCGAGTACAAACTCCATTTCACACTGCTGCCAAAGCGGCAGAGCCAGACAGTGTCTGCATCAGATTGTGCTTCACACTGTGACATGGGTCATTTGGCTGGGCACTTTCACGTGCTAGTCATTCTCAAGTGTTGTGTATGTATTCCTTGACCTTTGAGACCATATGAGACCAGGTTACTGTCTGCAGTCGTTACAAGATGTTTGCTTGAAAGAAACAGCGCCTGAGTGGCAGATTGCCTAACTGCAGGGTGTGTCATGTGCTCCCCTGAGTGTCAGCATATCAAGACCCACTGGGACGTAAAGGCAAAGCAGACTGCTGAGCACGGTTGCATACCCGTAGCAGCTGTCAGTAGCAAGAAGGGATTAGGCGTCACTGTCACATCAGGCAGCAGTGGTCTGAATTTCCCTGAGCTCAATCATATCTTGTCAGCCACCCAGCAGCTGCTGAAGGTGTTCAGGTTCGATACCCAGGCAGATGAGACACCAGTGCTCGACAGTGACGTGGAAGTTCCCATGCTGAAAGGTTTCGTGCATGGAAGCCATGCCATGTCATGCTTCAACCACAGCTGCTATGCCTTGACTCTTTGGGAGAACGTTCCACGAGAGGGCCCAGTCAGTCTTCAGGTACTTTTACCTGCTCATGCAGCTCTGTGAGAAACAAAGGACCATAGGAGTTGCTTTAGTCACAGACCGTGTGTCAGGCTGCTACAACTGGTCTCAGTACAATGTGTATCTCTTCATACCAAAATACTGTTCTGTCTTGCAGCTTGCAGTGATGTCTCCGCCTGTTGGCTGCGTGTAACACAGAAGCAAAAAGTTGCAATCAAAGTCTGTTGCTTCTCTGGAAGGACCCAGCTGTTGCCCTTCATGAATGCAATCTTGTCTTGTCTTGTCTTGCAGTCTATGTCCTGTGAGGTGATCCCACATGATGGATACAGCATAATTGCTTCATTGCCTTCCAATTTGTTCATATTCCAGTTTTTCTTGTCTCGTTTACATTTTACCCTCCCAACATCTAGTAGTATTGACCACAAAAAAAATGTGTATGCTGATGACCCTGCAGGACTGCCGGCCCCTTGCTGCCATCATAGTCCGGCTGCAGGGTGAAGGCATGGCAGACCTGCTGTATGCTGACAGCCTGCCTTCTCTTCATGGCTTCGGTTACATGAAGATCCTGTGGCTGCACTTCCAACTGGAGTTGGCCAAGGTACAATCACTCTTGTGCAGCAAACATGTCAGTATGTCGCCAATCTGGCACTGTTGATGTGCTTGCATGTACAAGAAATGCTTGCAGACTTGTTTGCACAGGTGAGTGTTTTGGCACAAAGTGATGTTTATGACTCTGTTATCTGCCCTGTCATTCTTAGTCATAGGTGCAGCATAGTGTACATACATGTTGCGCCACCTTCACATTGACTTTGACAACTTTTCCTTCTGCAGAGTGGCATGAAGAGGGTGTTCCTTGAGGCAGCAGGTGACCACGATCACGGCTTCTGGACCAGTGGTATTGGATTTGTCCAGATCTCCAAAGACAAGGCAGATTTTTTGGCTGCCGAATACACCCTGGTCAGGAATGGCATGGTCAGGAGCCATCTCATCAAGGCTGTGCTGTCTGTTGATGCAGCCACGGCAGAGGTACCATCGTTATTGGCTCAGTAATGCACAATGATGTCAGCCCAGATCTGCAGCTGGCCATGTCCACCAACACAAAGTTTCACCCACCACAAATACACCTTCACCCATGCCCTGTCACTTGAGCCTCAAACTGTATGTCTGCTCAATGCACTGAGTCTGATTGCCTGCAAATGTCACCAGCAGCAGCTCGTCCTGTCTTACAATATATCACACATGCAGCACGAGATGTAGGTCAGATGACCATGAGAGTACAAAGTATATGTCTTGCAGATGCAACGGTACTTGACAGTCAAGCAGTCAGCACTGCTGGCCAGGCAGGGTCTGATTGAGAGCGGCCATGGAAAGCGAAAGACTACCGACTCTACCAGGCAAGCTGCTCTGCTGGGGCAGGCTGACATGAACAGCTACCCTGAAACTACAGGAGCAACAGCCAAAAGGACTAAGAACTTTGATGCATGATCTCCTCAAGATGGCATTGTTTGAGTTGACTTGACTTACAGAACAATGTCTGCAAGACTCTGTTGTCACGTCAAGAGTTGTTGCCAATTAACTCGCCAAGACTGTCCAGCTCGATGTTGACTTTGACTTGGATATCTCTATAAACTTTGTTTTCGTTCCAAGCCAGTAGATCTTGGTGTGCCCTCAGGTAGAGCAGCGCCTCATACAGAAAACAATCAGCAACTAGCGCTAAATTTGCTCACGTTCTTGATGCTTGTAACATCACTAGCATTGCATTGTAGTGACTTGTCAAGTGTCACTGAGCATGACCAATGCCGTTGACTTTGCACTTGCTGTGGAAGCTATAACACTATGACATTGTCTGGGTGATGAATTTCAATTACCACAAATTGAATGTGAAGAGCGCCTGATTACACAAAAGAGTCTTGCACGCTGAGGAGAAAGGGTGCACACATGGTGACATGAACATTCTCCAGTAACAAGCGCATAAAAAAACCTAGGCAGCACAAGCCAACAATGACACTGTCGGAATATGCCATATTGCGCTCACAATGAGCAATAGCAGATAAATGCAGCTGAAGCCTATACTTTGTTCCAGATACGAGGCTGGGCATTGGTCCTTGTACTCTTGGTCACAGTTGCATGCAATGCTGTGCATGCAGCTCTGGAGTATATCAGAGATTGTTAATCCAGCCTCAGGCACCACTTGCAAGCCCAACCGTGAGCACACCTGCAGGGTATCAAAGTTGCTCACTCAGGTGTCTGTTGTGCTCTGGAGACACACTTTTGTAGGTGTGCTGCATTCACTCAGTATCCAGTCGGTGAAAATGCGCCTCCCTGTGTGGACTGTACATACAGTCTGAGCCAGCTCCCTGTATGAGGTTTAGGATTTTGGCAGTCAGCATGCCAGCAATAGCAAGAGCTGTGGTACAAACAGGCAGCAAATATGATTATATGTATACTACGTACCAGAATCCGCCAGTGCTGCGTCATCAAGGCGTGAATACCAGTGGCATTGATGGGGCATACTCTGCTGACCCTTAATGGGATACAAAGGCCTTTCAGCACAGTGCACAGCACTAGGCTCCTCTAAAACCCTGCAAGGAATGGCTTCACTCTTCCTCCCACGCATGCTTACAGATTACTGACACCAGGCTGAGGAAGAAGTATGAGCATCTTCAGGACAGCAAATCTTTGGAGTTCGTCAGGTCAAGACGAGCTAGCCAGGCAAACCACTGAAGGCTTATCAGTACCAAACGTTCATGGGCCGCCGCTTGATCAGGCACAAGTACTGGCAACATGGCTCGACGCTGGTACCGGAAATAAGAATGCTGGAATTTCACAAGCAGATAACATGAAAGGACGAGGCATACTGGCCATACATCAGTATAATGATGTCATAGCTGTGGTACTCAGGCAACATGCAACACATGTTACACACCTCTTTATGGTTGAATGGACCAAGAAAGCTGGCTGTCACTGCCATGATCATCCCTCTGTGTTCATTTGAACAGCGCCATCTGATGCAGCATCTTGAGAGGGAGACAACTGCTGACTGTCAGCCAGCTTGGCAGCTTCCTCAGCAGCTTCCTCTGCTACATTAGTCATGTGCTCTCGTGCGGCTGCATGTGCAGAAAAGCATTGTGCCGGTCACTCTTGTTTTGCAGTGACTGTTCTTTTGAAGAGACTTGTACAATGGTTGCACTCACAGTTTCATTTCATTGCAGCAGACTTTCTTGTCAGCTTGCTGGTGATTTGGCAGAGAGTATCCAGGGACAGCTACATAATTCAAGTAATATTAACAACACTTTCCAGCTCATGATGAGCTAGGTACGTGCGGGACAAGGACATAAAGCATGTTGAACAAACAACCAGCAGCAGGGACAACGCACCTGATAAGATGGCCTTGGCAGTCCTGGCCACAAAGTGATTAGTGCCCTGGGCTCCTGTCAAGCCCCCCAAGAAAGGGGCTGCCCGTCTGCACCCCAAGACAAATGTCATGACAGAAGAAGCAACCAACGTTGCAGCAACAACCTTGCAGAAACAACATTGTAGGAAAATAATTGCAGAATCCGCATTGCACACGTCAACATTTCAGTGACAGAATGGGGCTTTAGGTATGATTCAGCACCTTCAAGAGATTGAAAGGCATTGAACAGGGTTGCCTGACAACAGGCACATTGCAAGGCCCAATGTAGTTCATGCAGCAAGCATGTTGACATAGGTGAGTGGTCAAGGGTGAATCTTCAAAGCCTGAAAAGTCCTGTATATCAACAGGTGTCAGGACATGATCAAATACGCCTAGTAGGATTCAAGATGCTGCAATCAGTCTATGTGCTATAGGACAGTCACATATTTCACAAAACAAAACTGCCGTTACGCTGCATGAAAGGAGTACCCACCCACACCAAACAACACAGAGCTTCACTGGCTATCCAGACTTGACAAGCAATGCAAGACATCGAGCAGCATGCAAAGCATACTTGTCCTGAGATGCTTTCTTGAGGGCTCCTGGCAGACCTGCTGCCAGTGCCTTCTTTACATCTTCCTCTTGAGCTGCCGCCAGCAGCTCAGGACTGATCAATCCTGCACTGTGAAGAGCCCTGCCAGCCAAACACATGTCAACCCTTTGTCCATTTCTCCTTCATTGAATTTCTCAACTTGCTCGTTCAGTACGCTCATCTATCCACGCATTCAGTATTTCACTGCATCATATGTGGATCCCTTCTTGCAGTCATTGGTGACTCGGTCATTGATTCAGTGACTCGTTCATTAGCTCAGTGACTCTTTCGCTAAGTCACCCGTTCAGCATGTATCTTTCCACACAGTCAAGTGTAAGTATCTCCTTGTCCAACATCTTGCATGATATACCAAGGTCCTAATTCATTCAGCTGCATACCCACAGTTGGATGCAGTCAAGCAAGCAATCTCCCAGAGGCACAAAAGCTCAGGCCCGATGCCTGCAGATACTTGCTGTGACAGGCTGACTGGACACCTCACCTGGTGACCATGCAACTGGCATGAATTCACCCCCGCAAAATCACCCACATGAAATCACCCACGTAAAATTCCCCACATGAAATCACCCACATGCAATCCCCCACACGAAAGCACCCACAAGACTCATTGCATACCTAGCATTGGCTGCAGTCATGGAGGGGATGTCCATCAAGCGCAGCAGCTCAGGCCTGACCCCTGCAGCTGCCTGCTGGGAGAGGGAGGCCAGCAGGGCTTCCAGCTGCCACCACCCCAGGGAGGCGCACATCAGCCCTGCCATAGCTGCCCACTTGGACAAATCCGTCTGCAGCTTCTGCAACTGGCCCCTTGTCACTCCTGCAACCACCAACATGTCAAGTTTCACATTGATCAGCCCTGCCCACTTGGACAGGTCTGCTTGCAGCTTTTGCAACTGCCCCCTTGTCACTCCTGCAATCATTATCATGTCGACTTTCATTCGAGGTGCAACGCCTTGTGCAGGTGCTGTCAACCTGCAGGCTAGGTGAAGGCTGGCAATGTTGCACCTTGTCGCGTCAAGATGGACAGCAACCCCGAGACGCTTTGCTGACATCGCCTGCTGGACAGGGAGATGGAAAATCGATGCCGCAGAGGGATCCCTTGGGGGCATGGAGCTTGGATTAGCTCATATAGCAGGGCATCCACAGCACAGCCAACATTGAAGTTTGATGATGAGCAGACGGCAAAATTGCTGAGGCAAGCAAAGACCACCTTGGGAACGGTGTCATTTTGCTGATGTGAGCACAGGTACGTGAGGAGAGGCTGACCTTGTTGTGTGAGGCTTGATGGCAAGCCCCAGGTCTGTTCCACTGCCCAGGCACTTTGCTCACATAGCAGGGCGTTCAAAGCACAGGCAGCAGCAAAGCGTGCATGCTTTGCTGAAGCATCTGACTGTGCACCACCTCCGCGACAGCGCTGCCCAATGTAACCCTCATTTACGCCAACAATACGTGCCACCTGCAGCACAGCATAGCACAGCATAGCATAGCATGACATAGCAAGGCATAACATAGCATAGCACAGCACAGCATGGCATAGCACAGCACAGCATAGCATAGCATAGCATAGCATAGCATAGCATAGCATAGCATAGCATAGCATAGCATAGCATAGCATAGCACTGCATAGCATAGTGGGCCATGCATGAGATGATGTAGAGTTGCATGCATGGCCTGTAAATACAAAAGTAACAAAGCACTTAGCAAGGCATCAACAACCTGTCCATGATCTGTTTTTGCACAAAGGGCAGGCTGCAAAGTAGCATGGCCCTGTAGTCATTCAATAGTGGTGATTGGATGGTCAAGCATAATGACTACAGGAAGCAAGTTGTATGGCACAATGATACAGACATAGAACTGCTGATTTAGGGTGCATTCACCTTCTTCTGCATGCTTGGCAGGTTCTCAAACAGCTTCCCCCAACAGCCCCAGCCAAAGATCTTGAATGGGTGTTCCAGCATGATGGTGTACATGAGGTGCAAGGGCTCCCCCAGGACCAGCCCTGCCACAGCCTTACTCAGCTCATCATATAGCCTCATTCCAATGTCTGTTGGCAGACCGCTGTCATACACTGCTCGCCCCATAGTGGTGGCCTGC
>JAABUK010000515.1_pt1 | contig 80014 bp, 82 predicted proteins | sample 5559141 | NCBI WGS metagenome assembly JAABUK01 (sample SAMN10711869, study PRJNA513367) | rock metagenome | isolation source: Antarctica rocks | place: Antarctica: Victoria Land, Pudding Butte nord | collected 2016-01-03
AGGGTGAGCGGGCCGCGGTAGACCGCTGCTGGCTGGGCTCAAGGCGATGGAGCAGGCGCTGACTGTGGCCGAAGCGGCGATCGCGTCGGCTTGCCTGGGCGACGACCAAGTGCGGCGGCTGATGACGATCGGCGGCATCAACATGATCGTCGCTGCCGGCGTGCTGTCCGCCATCGGCGATGTCAGCCGGTTCGCCTCGCCGGAGAAACTGGTCAGCTACCTGGAGCTTGATCCGCGGGTGCGGCAGTCTGGAGACCGGGCCGCCCCAGCACGGGCCCATCAGCAAACTAAGGACGCTCCCATGCGCGCGGGATGCTGGTGGAAGCTGCATGGGCGGCCGCGGTAACGCCAGGCGCGGCACCCGGCCCTCTGCCCCGCAGGACCAACGCACGGCGTCCACCTCCATCTTCGGCGCCATCTGCCCCGAGACCGGGGCTGTGGCCGGCTTGGTCCTGCCCTGGTGCAACCCCGAGGCAATGGGCCTGCACCTGGCCGAGATCGCGACCCGGGTGACACCGGGCAAACATTGTGCGTTGCTGGTCGATCAAGCCGGCTGGCACATCTCCGAGCGCCTGGCCGTGCCGGCCAACATCACCATCGTGCCGTTGCCGGCCAAGTGCCCCGAGCTGAACCCGGTCGAAAACGTCTGGCAGTTCATGCGCGACAACTGGCTGTCGAACCGCGCCTTCGGCTCATACAACACCATCGTCGATCACTGCTGCGACGCTTGCAATCGACTGGCGGATCAGCCCTGGCGCGTCATGTCGATCGGCATGCGCGAATGGACCACAGGTCATGCACCGTAAGTCCTGGTATAACTCCAACAGTTCACGTCTCGTTCTGGTCTTGGCGGCTGTTTGGGGGTTGCGCCCGGGCGCGCGAATCAATAGGAAAGCCGCGTCAGGACTGGCGGATGGGCGCGTAGCTCAGCGGGAGAGCATCGCCTTGACACGGCGGGGGTCACAGGTTCAATCCCTGTCGCGCCCACCATCCTCTATAGTAGCCATGGTCGCTCGAGACCTACATTGGTTTAGCTAAGGTTTTGCGCAGGAACACCCGCGCTGCGCCCTCGGCACTGAACGGGACACGCCCGAACTCGGCATAGCCGTGTTGTTCGTAGAAACTTGGTGACTGAAACGTGCTGGTCTCCACCACCGCGTGGCGACAGCCGCGTCGCCTGGCTTCCGTCTCGACGAGGCCCAGCAGCCCGCCGCCGGTCCCGTGACCGCGCAGTGTCGGGGGTAGGAAGAACATGTCCAGGAACAACAGACCGAGCTCGGTCCGCCCCCACAGCCCGCCCATCACCTTGCCCGTGATCGGGTGCAAGGCGAGCCCGGCGATGGGCTGGCGGTCGGCTATCCCTGTCCGCTCGAAATTGTGCCCGTAGAGAGCAGCGCCGGCCGCTTCCTTTGCGTGCGGGTCTGGCGCATCGGTCATCACCAGCTTCGGAGCCATCAAGCTTTTCACCTCCGTTTGCCGCCGTAAACGCTCACCTGTCGCCTTTTCCGGAACCCACGTCCGTCTGGCGCAGGTCTGGTCCTATCTGCTACAGCAACGTTGTCAGGCCCCGGTGCCGGGGCCAGTTGGGGAGGATCAACATGGCGGACGACGTCGAGACCGGCATGGAGAGGGCCGACATGAAGCGGCTGCTCATGAAGTCCAAGGCCGAGCCGGTGAACTGCGCGGTGGGGCTGCATGGCAAATTGGCCGTGATGATGCTGCACAAGATCAAGCAGCCGAAGGCGCTTAGCAAGGATCTGGAAAAGCAGTTCGACGACCTCAAGAATCCCCGTTGGGGCACGGCGTTCGTGGATACCGACGACGATCCCAAGCTGGTGATCCTCACGCTGAACCGCGCGGCTTCGGGGCTGGGCCAGAAGCTTCGCAAGACCCTCAAGGGCACCGGATTTTCCAAGGTCCGCATCAAGCTCGAGGATGGCTCGGTCGCCGAGGATGCAGGCGAAGAGGAGGAGGAAGGGGCGAAGGAGGACCAGGCGGGCGCTCCGGCCCAGCCTGAAGCCACGACCGGGGCGGCCGCCGCACCGGCGCCAGCAGCCTTCGACCCGGCGCCGCTGCTGCAGCGCTTGACCGGGCTGGTCAAGCAGATGCTGCCGATCATCGCCAGCGATCCGGCGCGCCAAGGCGAGCTGAAGGACTTGGCGGCGAAGGCGCAAGCCGGGATCAAGTCGGGCGACGACGGCGCTGCCACGACGGCGGCGGACGCGCTCGAGGCTGCGCTGCAAGGCTCCAGCGGGGCCAAGGGCAACGGCTCGGCCCCGCCCAACGTGGCGGTTTTGGCGAAGTCCAAGCTGGCCTGGACCGCGGCGCGCAAGCGGGTCGAGGATGAGATCGGCAAGCTGCATGCCGAGATGACGAAGCACTACGACGGCCATGGCTTCGGGGCGGACCTGGATCGCGTGTTCCAGTCCAAGATCGGACCGATCATGGGATCGCTGGATCAAAGCCTGGCAAGCAAGCTCGACGAAGTGGCGCAAAACACAGACCCGGGGCAACACGCCAAGTTGGTGGCGGAGGCCCGCAAGATCATTTCCGGCTACGAAAGCTTCCTCGCTGGCGAACCGTTGATCGCGCAGTTGGACTCCAACCCATTCGTGCCGCTGAACATCCACAAAACGCTGAGTGCGACGCTGCAGGCGCTCGACAAGTCGGTGACCTGACGCGCGGCGGAGTCACGCGCCGAACACCTCGGCCCAGGCTGCCCGCAGCGCCACGTCGGCCTCGTGCATCGTGACCGGCAGACCGAGGGCGTGCAGGCTGGTAACGCTGTGGCCGGCGATGCCGCAGGGGACGATGCCGTCGAAGTGGGTGAGATCGGGCTCGACGTTGAGGGCGACGCCGTGCCAGCTCACCCACCGCGTCACGCGCACGCCGACGGCGGCGATCTTGGCTTCCGTGCCGGCCGCGCGGTCGGCGACCCAGATGCCGACCCGGCCGGCCCGGCGCTCGCCGTGGACGTTGAAGCGGTCCAGCGCGCGGATCAGCCACTCCTCGAGCCCTTGTACATAGCTGCGCACGTCGCGCGGCCGGACCAGGTGATGCGGCCGGGTCAGGTCGAGCATGGCGTAGGCGGTGCGCTGGCCCGGCCCATGGTAGGTCCACTGGCCGCCACGGCCTGTGGCATAGACCGGCAGGCGGACGGGTTGGGCAAGGTCGTCGGCACGCGCGGAGGTGCCGGATGTATAAAGCGGCGGGTGTTCCACCAACCATACCTGCTCGGGCGCGGTGCCGAGGCGAATGGCGTCGACGCGCGCCTGCATCGCGTCGAGCGCGCGCTCGTAGGGCAGCAGACCGTCCTCGACGGTCCATTCCAGCGTTGATGCCGCTTGCAGCATCGGCTATGACCCGGCAGCCCCGATGCGGTCGTGGCGGAATGGTAGACGCGCAAGCTTGAGGTGCTTGTGGGGGAAACCCCGTGGAAGTTCGAGTCTTCTCGACCGCATGTTCCCGCCTGTTTGCCTTCCTGCCGCGTGTGCCTGATCGTGCGGTATCGGCTGGCAGGATAATGGCGATGGATGAAGATTTCCGTAAGGCGGCGCTGGATTACCATCGGCTGCCCACGCCCGGCAAACTGTCGGTCGAGCCCACGAAGCGCATGGCGACGCAGCGGGACCTCTCGCTGGCCTATTCGCCCGGGGTGGCGGCGGCTTGTCTGGAGATCGTGGCCAACCCCGACTCGGCGCGGGACCTGACGGCCCGCGGCAATCTGGTCGCGGTCATCTCCAACGGCACCGCCGTGCTGGGCCTGGGCAATATCGGCGCGCTGGCTGGCAAGCCCGTGATGGAGGGCAAGGCCGTCCTGTTCAAGAAATTCGCCGGCATCGACGTGTTCGACATCGAGGTGGATGCAGAGGACCCCGACCTGTTCGTGAACGTGGTCGCCGCGCTGGAGCCGACCTTTGGGGCGATCAACCTAGAGGACATCAAGGCTCCGGAGTGCTTCGAGATCGAGCGGCGGCTGCGGGAACGCATGAAGATCCCGGTGTTCCACGACGATCAGCACGGCACGGCGATCATCGTGGCCGCGGCGATCCGCAACGGCCTGCTGCTGCAAGGCAAGGAGTTGGCGCAGGCAAAGCTGGTCACCTCGGGCGCGGGGGCGGCGGCGCTGGCGTGTGTGGACTTGCTGGTGGCCATGGGCCTGCAGGTCGGCCACGTCACGCTGACGGACGTCAAAGGCGTGGTTTATCAAGGTCGCGACCCGAACATGCCCCCCAACATGGCGCGCTATGCCCGCCAGACCGAAGCGCGCGGCCTGCAGGACGTGCTACAGGGCGCCGACGTGTTTCTCGGCCTGTCGGCGCCGCGCGTGCTGAAGCCGGAATGGCTGCACCTGCTGGCCGAGAAGCCGCTCATCTTGGCGCTCGCCAACCCAGACCCGGAGATCATGCCGGAGTTGGTGCGCGCGGCGCGGCCCGATGCGATCGTGGCCACCGGACGTACTGACTACCCTAATCAGGTTAACAACGTGTTGTGCTTCCCCTTCATCTTCCGCGGCGCGCTCGATGTCGGCGCGACCGAGATCAACGAGGCGATGAAGGTGGCCGCCGTGGAAGCGACCGCCATACTGGCGCGGGTGGAGGCGAGCGAGGTTGTGGCCGCGGCCTATGGCGGGGCGGCGCCGGTGTTCGGGCCGGAGTACATCATCCCCAAGCCCTTCGATCCCCGGCTGATCCTGGAGATCGCGCCGGCCGTCGCCCGGGCGGCCATGACGAGCGGGGTGGCGCGGCGGCCGATCGCCAATTTCGCAGCCTATCGTGAGGACCTCGAAAAGTTCGTGTTCCGCTCGGGTCAGCTGATGCGCCCGGTGTTCGAGGCGGCCCGCAAGTTGCCGCAGCGGATCGTCTATGCCGAGGGCGAGGACGAGCGCGTGCTGCGCGCGGTGCAGACCGTGCTCGATGACAAGCTGGCGCTGCCGACGCTGATTGGCCGGCAGGAGGTGATCGCCAAGCGCGTGCGCGAGATGGGGCTGCGCATCAAGGTGGACAGCGACCTGCGCATCCTCGACCCGGAGCGGGACCGCGACGTGTTCGATCCCCTGCTCGAGACCTATCAGCGCCTGGTGGGGCGCCGGGGCGTGCCGCCCGATGCGGCGGCCCGGCGGCTGATCCGGCGGCAAACGGTCGCGGCCGCGATGCTGCTGCAGTCCGGCCAGGTCGACGCCGCGATTTGCGGCGGCACCGGCGATTGGTGGCGGCACATGACCTATCTCATACCGATCATCCCCAAGCGGCCCGAGGTGTCGCGCATCTACGCGCTGTCGGCGATGATCCTGCAGGCGGGGGTGCTGTTCATGTGCGACACGCACGTCAATGTGGACCCGACGGCCGAGCAAGTGGCCGAGATGACCGTATTGGCCGCCGACGCCGTCCGCAGCTTCGGGATCGTGCCCAAGGTGGCGCTGTTGTCGCACTCGAGCTTCGGCAGCAGCAGCACCGATACCGCCCGCAAGATGCGCGCGGCGCTGGCCCTGCTGCGCGAAACGGCGCCGGACCTGGACGTGGACGGGGAAATGCACGCGGACGCGGCCTTGGTGCCGAGCCTTCGCGACCGTGCGGTCCCGGACAGCCGGCTGGACGGCGTCGCTAACCTGTTAGTCATGCCGAACCTGGATGCTGCTAATATCGGGTTCACCCTGCTGAAGGCTGGCGCGGATGGGCTGCCGATCGGGCCGGTGCTGCTCGGCATGTCGCAGCCGATTCACGTGCTGGTACCGAGCATGACGGCGCGGGGCATCGTGAACATGAGCGCCGTCGCGGCGCTGGATGCGCAACTGCGCGTGAAGCAGGGGTGATTCTTCTCGCGCTCGGCTTGGGCGCACTGGCTTTGCTGCTCTGGGCGGCGCGCGCGTTCTCCCGCGCGCCGGTGCCCAATGTGAAGGCCTTGCTGGCCTGGGTTGCGGCGCTGGCCGGGCTGAGCTTGGCGACGATGCTGCTGCTGACGGGGCGTGGCGCGGCGGCGCTGGGCGGGATCGTGCTGCTGGGGCCCTTGGCGTGGAGCTGGTGGCAGGAATCGAACGCCTCGCCCGGAGCGGCCCGGCGCGGCGCGGCGCGCAGCGGCCGGATGGGCCGGGCAGAGGCGCTGCAGGTACTCGGGCTCAGCGATCCGGTGTCGGATTCCGATGTCAGGGCCGCTTGGGTGCGGCTGATGCGGGTTGCGCATCCGGATGGCGGCGGGTCGGATTGGCTGGCGGCGCGGGTCAACCAGGCCAAAGACGTGCTGCTTGGCAAACGGTGATCGGCTTGCCGCGTGAGGGCGGCCGTGCGACCAACTCCTTAACCCATCTAGGCCATAACGGGACGCATGCAGGTGATCAAGAAGTTGCGCAAAGCTGTCCTCCCCGTCGCCGGACTGGGGACGCGGTTTCTGCCCGCCACCAAGGCGATGGCCAAAGAGATGCTGCCGGTGGTGGACAAGCCCTTGATCCAATACGCGATCGAGGAGGCCCGCGCGGCGGGGATCGAGCAGTTCTGCATGGTCACCGGCCGCGGCAAGACGGCGCTGATCGACCATTTCGACGTGGCATACGAGTTGGAGACCACGCTGCGGGAGCGCGGCAAGGATGACCTAATCGCGATGCTCGACAGCATGAAGGTGCAGCCGGGCTCGATCACCACGGTGCGGCAGCAGGTGCCGATGGGGCTGGGCCATGCGATCTGGTGTGCCCGCGCCTTCATCGGGGAGGACCCGTTCGCCATCCTGCTGCCAGACGACCTCGTGCTGAGCGACACGCCCTGCCTGAAGCAGCTGGCCGATTGCTATGCCGAGACAGGCGGCAACGTCGTGGCGGTGACGGAGGTGCCGCGGGAGCAGACCAACCGGTATGGCATCCTGCGCACGGGTGGGGACGACGGCCGCATGGTCGAAGTGCTGGGTCTGGTGGAGAAGCCGAAGCCGGCGGACGCGCCCAGCAACCTGTCGATCATCGGGCGTTACGTGCTTCTGCCGGAAGTGCTCGAACATCTGTCGCAGATGGAATTGGGGGCTGGAAACGAGGTTCAGCTGACCGATGCCATGGCGAAGATGATCGGCCACACGCCGTTCCATGGCTTGCGCTATGAGGGGCGCCGCTTCGACTGCGGCGACAAGATCGGCTTCCTCGAGGCGCAGATCGCCTTCGCCTTGAAGCGTCCGGAGCTGGCGGGCGAGGTGCACGAATTTCTGAAACGCTACACCGGGGGCGCTTGAGCATGGCATTCAAGCATCAATTCGATCCCACGAGCCTGCGCGAATACGACATCCGCGGCGTGGTGGGACGCACCTTGCATGCCGCCGATGCCTTCGCCATCGGGCGCAGCTTCGGCACGGTGGTGGCGCGGGCCGGCGGGCGGACCGTCGCCGTGGGGTATGATGGCCGGCTGTCGTCGCCGGAGCTGGCCGGGTCGCTGGTGGACGGCCTGAAGGCGAGCGGCATGGAGGTGTTGCGCGTCGGCCGGGGTCCCACGCCGATGCTGTATTTTGCCGCGACCACGCTCGGGACGGATGGCGCGGTGATGGTGACGGGAAGCCATAACCCGCCGGACTATAACGGGTTCAAGATGATGCTGGGCCGCAAGGCCTTCTTCGGCGCGGACATCCAGATGCTCGGCAACCTCGCCGCGGCCGGCGACCTGGTGGCGGAGGCGCAGGGCTCGGACCGGCCGGTGGATGTCGCGGCCGACTATGTGGCGCGGATGCTAGCGGACTGGGACGGTGGCGACCGGCAGTTGCGCGTTGTGTGGGACAACGCGAACGGCGCCGCGGGCGAGGTGCTGCAGCGCCTGATCCAGGTGCTGCCCGGCCACCATACGGTGCTGAACGCGGAGATCGACGGGCGCTTTCCCGCCCACCACCCGGACCCGACCATCGCCCGCAACCAGGAGCAGCTGATCGCCGCGGTGCGCGAGCAGGGGGCCGATCTGGGGATCGGCTTCGACGGCGATGCCGACCGGATCGGCGTCGTCGACGACGGCGGGGGCATGCTGTTCGGCGATCAACTCATGGTCGTTCTGGCGCGGGACGTGCTGCGCACCCATCCCGGCGCCACGATCATCGCCGACGTGAAGGCGAGCCAGGTCTTGTATGACGAGATCGCCCGGGCTGGAGGCAAGCCGCTGATGTTCAAGACCGGCCACAGCCTGATCAAGGCGAAGATGGCCGAGATACAGGCCCCGTTCGCCGGCGAGATGAGTGGGCACATCTTCTATGCCGACCGTTGGTACGGCTTCGACGACGCGCTCTACGTTGCGGTCCGCCTGCTCGGGATCGTGGCGCGGATGCCCGGCCCGCTCTCGGCGGTCCGGCTCGCATTGCCGCAGGTGGTGAACACGCCGGAGCTGCGGTTCGACTGCGACGACACGCGCAAGTTCGCCGTCGTGCAGGAGGTCGCGGCCCGGCTGCGGGCCAAGCACGCCGACCTGAACGACATCGATGGCGTGCGCGTGCTGACCCCGGATGGCTGGTGGCTGCTGCGGGCCAGCAACACCCAAGCGGTGCTGGTCGCGCGGGCGGAAGCGAAGGACGAGGCCGGGCTGGACCGTCTGAAGGCGGCGCTGGTCGAGCAGCTTCTGGCGTCGGGGCTGGAGGCGCCCGACTTCTCCGGCGAGAATGCGGGCCATTAGCGGCGCGCTTGCACGCGGCACAACGATGTAGGATCGGCCCATGCTCCAGCCACCCCCCGCCCAGCCTGGAATGCGGGAAGACGAGGTCGACACGCCGGCGCTGGTGCTGGACCTCGACGCCTTCGAGCACAACCTCGACCGCATGGCGGCGCTGCTGGCGCCGACCGGGGCCAAGCTGCGGGCGCACGCGAAGACGCACAAGTCGCCGGTCGTGGCGCACCGGCAGATCGCGCGCGGCGCAGTCGGCCAGTGCGTGCAAAAGGTGGGCGAGGCCGAGGTGCTGGCCTGGGGCGGCGTTGCCGACATCCTGGTCAGCAACCAGGTCGTGGGTGACCAGAAGCTGGCCCGGCTGGCGGCCCTGGCCGGGATCGCACGGGTGGCGGTTTGCGCGGACGACGCGGCCAACGTCGCGCGGATCGAGGCCGCCGCCGCCGCCGCCGGGGTGCGGATGCGGGTGCTGGTCGAAATCGACGTCGGCATGTCGCGGTGCGGTGTCGCGCCGGGTCCGGCCGCGGTGGCCCTAGCAGGGGTGATCGCGGCGTCCAAGCACCTCGAGTTCGGCGGGTTGCAGGCCTATCATGGCCGGGCCCAGCACTTCCGCACACCGGCGGAGCGGCAGGCCGCGATTGGCGTCGCCGTGGACGACGTGCGGCGCACGAAGGAGCAACTGCGGCAACAGGGGCTGGACTGCGCCATCATCGGCGGCGCGGGGACGGGTACGTTCGAACTGGAGGCGGCCAGCGGGCTGTATACCGAAATCCAGGCGGGCAGCTATTGCTTCATGGATGCGGATTACGCGCGCAACCATGACGGCGCGTCGGCCGGGTTCCGGCATGCGCTGTTCGTGCTGGCGACGGTGATGAGCGCGACCCGGCCGGGCTTGGCGGTGGTGGATGCCGGGCACAAGGCGGTCGCGGTCGATAGCGGGATGCCGGCCGTGTGGCAGCGGGATGCGGTGCGCTACACCGGGGCTTCCGACGAGCATGGCAAGTTGGAGTGGGCGGCCGGCGCCTCGGGGCCGAAGCTTGGCGAAAAGCTGCGCCTGGTGCCGGGCCATTGCGACCCGACCGTGGACCGGTTCGATTGGTATGTAGGCGTGCGCGGTGGCCGGGTCGAGTGCCTCTGGCCCGTTGCGGCGCGGGGCGCCCTGGCCTGACGCATGTGGCCCAGCTCGGAATATGAGCCAGGCCAGCGCGTCCGGCACCCGGCGCAGCCCGACTGGGGGGTGGGCCAGGTGCAATCCGTGGTCGGCGATCGGGTCACCGTCAACTTCGAGCACGCCGGCAAGGTGCTGATCAACGCGGCCGTGGTCCCGCTTAGGGTCATCGATGAGGATGCGGGTTGAACCCGAGCCGTCCCGGGCCGACACTAGTGCTATGATTGATCCCTTCGGCCGCGCCATCACCTATCTGCGGGTGTCCGTTACCGACAGATGCGACCTGCGCTGCGTCTATTGCATGTCGGAGGACATGACGTTCCTGCCGAAGGCGGACGTGCTGTCGCTGGAGGAGCTCGAGCGGCTCTGCGCGGCCTTCCTCCGGCAGGGCGTGGTCAAGCTGCGCATCACCGGCGGCGAGCCGCTGGTCCGGCGGGACGTGATGACCTTGTTCCAGCGGCTGGGCGCCCGGCTCGGGCAGGGTCTTGAGGAACTCACCTTGACGACGAACGGCACGCAATTGGCCAAGCACGCGCGGGCGCTGGCCGATGCGGGCGTGCGCCGGGTGAATGTGAGCCTGGACACGCTCGACCCGGCGCGGTTCACCGCGATCACCCGCTGGGGCCGGATCGAGCGGGTGCTGGAGGGGATCGAGGCCGCCGCGGCGGCCGGGCTGCATGTGAAGGTGAACGCGGTGGCGCTGCGGGGCGTCAACGAGGAGGAGATCCCGGACATGCTGGCCTGGTGCGGGGCGCACGGCCATGACCTCTGCCTGATCGAGACCATGCCGATGGGCGATATCGGGGGCGACCGCACGGACCAGTACTTGCCGCTCTCCCTGGTGCGGGCACGGCTGCGCATGCAGTTCACCCTGAACGAGACCGGTTACCAGACCGGCGGTCCCGCCCGCTATTTCGACGTGGCCGAGACAGGCACGCGCGTCGGCTTCATCACGCCGATGACCCACAACTTCTGCGAGAGCTGCAATCGCGTGCGGCTGACCTGCACGGGCACCTTGTACATGTGCCTGGGCCAGGACGACGCAGCGGACCTGCGCCGCGTGTTGCGGGCCGGCGCCTCGGACGCGCAGCTCGACCTGGCGATCCAGGAGGCGATCACGCGCAAGCCGAAGGGGCATGATTTCGTGATCGACCGACGCACGACGGCCCCCTCCGTCGCGCGCCACATGAGCTTGACCGGGGGCTGATCAGGAGGCCCAGCCGGTCATGCTGGCGAGCCGGAGTTGGACCGGCACTCGCCCTTCCTGGTCCGGCAACGCGGCCAGCGCGGCCGGGAATAGGGCAGCCGGCGGGGTGCGCCGGTCCCGCAGCGACACCGCGTTCGCCTCGCCCGCCGCGCGCAGTTCGCGGAGCAGCGCGAAGGGGTCGGCGTAGGAGAAGGCGATGTCCTCCACGTCGGCGACCGGCAACGCGAACCCCGCCCGTTGCAGCAGGCCCGCGAGGTCCCGCAGGTCCGGGAAGGGCGAGACGCGCGGGGCGGCGCCGCCGGTCAGCGCCGCTTCGGCCTCGGTGAGTGCGGCGCGCAGGGAGGCGAGCGTGCCCAGCGCGGGCAGGCTGGCGAGCAGCAGGCCTTCCGGCCGCATGGCCCGGCGCAGCTGGATCAGCGCGCCGGGCAGGTCGTTGACCCAGTGCAGCGACAGGCTCGCCACCACAAGGTCGAAGCTGCCCGGGGCGAAGGGCAGCCACTCCTCGTCGGCGGCGACGCACACGCCGCCGCTCAGCGCCGCCATTGGCGCGGACAGGTCGGCGCTGACCACCTCGATGCCGCGCCTGCGCAGCAGCGGCGCGACCACGCCGCGGCCGCCGAGGTCGAGCGCCCGGGTGAAACGGCGCGTGGTGTCGTCCAGGCGATCGAGCAGCCGCTCGGCGCAATCGTGCAGCACGCTGGCGACCAGGCCCACTGTTGCCGATGCGCGGTCCCGGTGCAGGCGGACCGCGTGGCGGTCGAAGACGTGCTGGTCGGACATGGGCTGCATGTGCGACCGGTCCCCCGCTTTGACCAGCCCGGCTTTGACCAGCAAGAGGCAGGAGGCTAACTTCGGCGAAAGCAACAGGGGAACCGCCATGAACGCACCCGCACCGCAGGCCGCCCGCGCCGCCGCCGTGGCCGCCGCCATGGACCGGGTCAAGGGCATCGAGCGCAGCCAGGGCGTCACCCGCGCCTCGCTCGACGCCATCAAGACCGAGATGCTGGCGCTCGCCGCGCAAGAGGCGCTGTTCCCGGCGGCCGAGTTCCCGCCGCCGCCCGAAGGCGAGAAAGGGTCGAAGCGCTATCTATTGCAGGAGGAGCCGGATGGCCGCTTCGCCCTGTATCTGCTGGCGCTCAACCCCGGCAATTCGACCAAGCCGCACGATCACACGACCTGGGCCGTGGTGACGTCGGTGGAGGGGCAGGAGCTGAACAGGGTGTACCGCCGGGTTGATGACGCGAGCGTGCCCGGCACGGCACGGCTGGCGTTGGCGCGCGAAGTGATGGTGGAGCCCGGCACCGGCATTGCGCTAATGCCCGAGGACATCCACTCGATCCATACCGCCGGCACTCATCCGACCCGGCACCTGCATGTGTACGGGCTGGCGCTGGAGAAGCTGGACCAGCGGCAGGGATTCGACATGGAGGCCGGCACGGTGCAGCCCTACAACAAAGCCTTCATGCAGCCGACCGCCAATCGCTGATGCCGAGCAGCATCGGTCGCATTCCACCGGCGACGCTGCGGGCCTGGATCCAGGACGGCGAGGAGCTTGCCCTCCTGGATGGGCGCGAGGAGGGCGAGTTCGGCGCGGGACACCTGTTCTGGGCCGTGCCGTGCCCCTTGTCGCGCGCCGAGCTGCGCATTCCCGTGCTGGTTCCGCGTCTGGCGACGCGGATCGTCTGCACCGATGACGGGCGCGGCGTCGCCGAGCGGCTCGCGGAGTGCCTGGTCAGCAAGGGTGCGACGGACGTCCATGTGCTGGATGGCGGCACCAAGGCCTGGGCCGAGGCCGGCTTCGTGCTGTTCACCGGGGTGAATGTTCCCAGCAAGGCCTTCGGCGAGTGGGCCGAGCACCACTACGGCACGGAGAGCGTGGACGCCGCCGAGCTGAAGGCCTGGCTCGACGAGGGCCGCGACATGCTGGTGCTGGATAGCCGGCCGATGGACGAGTTCCACCGCATGTCGATCCCCACTGGGATCAACGTGCCCGGCGGCGAGCTGGCCTATCGCATCGGTGACCTGGCGCCCGACCCGAACACCTTGATCGTGGTGAATTGCGCCGGGCGCACGCGCAGCATCATGGGGGCGGAAAGCCTGCGCCGGGCCGGGGTGCCGAACCGGGTGGTGGCCTTACGCAACGGCACCATGGGTTGGGAACTGGCCGGGCTGCAGGTGGAGCGCGGACGGCGCGAGCGCTACCGGGAAGGGACGCCGGACACGGCCGCCTTGGCGCTGGATCGCGCGCGGGCCTTCGCCGACGCGTCGGGCGTGGGCGTGATCGGGCCGCTGGACCTCGCGCGGTTCGAGGAAGACCCCGATCGCACCTTGTTCGTACTGGACGTGCGCGACCCGGCGGAGTTCGCGGCCAAGCACCGGCCCGGCAGCCGCAATGCGCCGGGTGGGCAACTGATCCAGGCCACCGACGCCTGGATCGGCGTGCGCGGCGCGCGCATCGCCTTGCTGGACGATGACGGGGCGCGCGCGCGCATGAGCGCGGCCTGGCTGCGTCAGATGGGCCATCGCGACGTGTTCGTGGTGGAAGGTGGGCTGGACGACTTGGCCGCGCCCGCGCCCGCCGCACCACCGCTCCCCGAGGCGGACGAGACGGGTACGATCCCGGATGGCGCGCTGTTGCTGGATTTCGCGCGCAGCATCGAGTTCCGCGCCGGGCACATCCCGGGCGCAGAGTGGGCCGTACGGACCCGGCTGAACCCGCTGCGCGACCGGCTGGGCGCGGCGTCGCACGTCGTGCTGACCTCGCTCGATGGCGTGATGGCGCGGCTGGCGGTGGCGGAAGCCAAGGGCCTGACCGCGGCGCCGGTTCAGGTTTTGCGGGGGGGCACGGCGGCGTGGGCCGCCACGGGGCGGGCCCTGGTGGCCGACCGGACGGACCCGCCGGACGAGGCCTGCATCGACTTCTACCTGCGGCCATATGATCGCAACTCCGGCGTCGAGGAGGCGATGCAGGCCTACTTGTCGTGGGAGATCGACTTGGTGCGCGAGATCGAGCGCGACGGGACTGTTGCGTTCGGGGCTTGAACACGCCGGGCGCGTAGCCCGGAAGGTTGGCCGCATGGCGCTCGACCTGCTGCTGCCGCCGCAATGCCTGACTTGCGACCAGCCGGTCGATGCGCCGGGCCGGCTATGCGCGGCCTGTTTCGGCAAGACGGACTTCATCACCGCGCCCTGCTGCGTGCAATGCGGCGTGCCGTTCGAGGCGGCCGATCAGGGCGGGCTCACCGGACACTGCCCGAGCTGCCGCGACAATCCGCCGGCCTGGGGCGCGGCCCGGGCGGCGCTGCGCTACGACGACCAGGCGCGGCGCATCCTGCTGCCGTTCAAGTATGGCGACCGGGTCGAGACGGCCCGGGCGGTGGCGCCGATGATGGCGCGCGCCGGCGCGGCGCTGCTGCGGGAGGCGGACCTGCTGATCCCGGTGCCGCTGCACCGTCGGCGGCTGATCTCGCGGCGGTATAACCAGGCGGCGCTGCTGGCGCAGGCCTTGTCGCGGCTGAGCGGGCGGCCGGCCGTGCTGGACGGGTTACAGCGGGTGCGGTCCACCCGGCCGCTGCACACGATGTCCCCGGCCAAGCGGCAGGCCGAGCTGGCGGGCTCCATCGTGGTGCGGCCGTCCCGGCTCGTGGCGGTGGCGGATGCGCGGGTGCTGCTGATCGACGACGTGCTGACGTCGGGGGCGACGGCCGGAGCCTGCACGGCGGCGCTGCTGGCGGCGGGCGCGTCGCGGGTGGACGTGCTGGCGGCATCGCGGGTGCGGAACCAAGATTTCGACCAGTAGGGGTTGCGCCACGAGCGGCGGCTCCCGAGACTCTGCGGCAGAGGAGACCCTATGACTACGATCGAGATTTATACCCAGCCCTGGTGCCCGTACTGCGCGCGGGCGGTCGGATTGCTGGAGAAAAAGGGCGTCGCGTTCAAGGAGGTCGACGCGCCGCATGGCTCGGCCGAGCGGGCGGCGGCGGTCGAGCGTTCGGGGCGGAGCACCATGCCGCAAATCTTCATCGGCGGACGGTCGATCGGCGGCTGCGACGACTTGGTGGCGCTGGACCGGGCGGGAAAGCTGGACCCGTTGCTCGCGGCGGCCTGATTTCTTGCGCCGGCGCGCGACATCGCCATGTAAGCAGGCATGATCCACTACCAACTCCGCTGCAGCGCGGACCATTCCTTCGACGGCTGGTTCCGCGATAGTGCGGGGTTCGAGCTGCAGGTGGCGCGTGGGCTGGTGGCGTGCCCGGAATGCGGGGACGCGCGGGTGAGCCGGGCGCTGATGGCGCCATCCATCGGCAAGCGCCGTGCGACGGTGACCGAGGACGGCGCGCCGCAGCAGCCGGCGCCGCCCCCGCCCGAGAAGGCGGCCACGCCGATGCCCGACCATGTGCGCGCGGTGCTGCAGCGCATCCGGGCCGAGGTGGAGCGGAACAGCGACTATGTCGGGCCGGGCTTTGCGGAAGCGGCACGGCGCATCCATCGCGGCGAGGGCCCGCAGCGAAGCATCTATGGCGAGTCCACGCCGGAACAGGCGGAAGCCTTGGCCGACGAAGGGATCGAGGTCACGCGCATTCCTTGGGTGCCGCGCGCCGACGGTTAGATCGTAGCGGCGTTGGTCCGGCGGCGTGAGAGGACCATGCGCTCGTGCAGGCGAGCGATGGTGCTGGAGCCCGTCCGGGTGCAGCAGAACGGCATTACGGCATGGACCAGGCAGGCCAGACCGCCCGTGATCATGGAAACGCCGAAGCGCGTCGCGACAATGAAGTGCTCACCGTAGCTCTCGCCGACTTCGTGCGGGTGTTTGGTGAAAGAGATGTTCACGGTGCCCTCCTGCAACGATCGACATAGCATCGCAGCATTGTATTGCGAAAACCTTTCGATTTCCGCCGGAAGCGCCGTGGGTCGCGGGGTGCCCCGCCGCCGGGCTATGCGGGGTGGCGCTCCAGCATGGCGATGTAATTGACCGCAAGGTCGGCGCTGGCGCGCCACGGCCCGGACGGCACCTCGAACACCATGCCGCTGGTGGCGGCCAGGCGGAATCCGGCCCTCCGCGCGTGGCGGTCCAGCTCGGCCGGGGTGACGAAGCGGCGCCAATCGTGCGTGCCGGCGGGCAGCAGACGCAGCAGGTATTCGGCCCCCAGCTTGGCCACGAGCAGGGAGCGCAGGGTGCGGTTGAGGGTGGAGACGAACAGCAGGCCGCCGGGCTGGGTCAGCCCGGCCAGCAGGCGGAGGAAGCCGGCCGGGTTGGCCACATGCTCGATCACTTCGAGGGCGGTGATCACCGGAAAGCTGGCGCCCTCGGCCACCAGGTCTTCGGCGGCGCCGACGCGGTATTCGAGCGGCAGCGCCTGGCCGGCGGCGTGCGCGCGCGCGGCGGCGACGGCGTCGGCTGCGGCGTCGAGGCCGAGCACCTGGTGGCCCAGTCCGGCCAGCGACTCGGCCGCCAGGCCCGCGCCGCAGCCGATGTCCAGCAGCCGCTGCGGCGCGCCGAAGCGCGCCTGGATGCGCTGGCCGATCCAGCCCACCCGGAGCGGGTTCATGGCGTGCAGCGGGCGCATCGGGCCCTTGGGATCCCACCATTGCGCCGCCAGGCGGTCAAATTGGGCGACTTCGTGCGGCAGCACGGAGCCGGATTGCGTAGGCGCCATGTTGCCGGTCCCCGTTGCGGTGGGTATGTGATCGGGTGGGCGTGGGAGGGCAAGGCCGGGATGGCGCGGATCGTGATGAAGTTCGGCGGCACCTCGGTGGCCGATCTCGATCGCATCCGCAACGTGGCGGCCCGGGTGCAGCGTGAGGTGGACGCCGGCAACGAGGTGGCGGTGGTCGTCTCGGCCATGTCGGGCGTGACGAACCAGCTGGTCGCCTGGTGCCAGGGCCTCTCGCCGCTGCACGATGCGCGGGAATACGACACGGTGGTGGCGACCGGCGAGCAGGTGACCACGGGCCTGCTGGCCATTGCCCTGCATACGCTGGGCGTCGAGGCGCGGTCCTGGGCCGGCTGGCAGATCCCCTTGCGGACCGATGGGGCGCATGGGCGCGCGCGCATCCAGTCGGTCGACGCGGAGGCGCTGGTCGCGGCGATGCAGGCCGGGCAGGTGCCGGTGGTGGCCGGGTTCCAGGGCGTGGGTCCGGAGGGACGCATCACCACGCTCGGCCGCGGCGGGTCCGACACCTCCGCGGTGGCGCTCGCAGCTGCGCTGCGGGCCGACCGGTGCGACATCTATACGGACGTGGACGGCATCTATACGACCGACCCGCGCATCGTCGCCCGGGCCCGCAAGCTGGACAAGATCGCCTATGAGGAGATGCTGGAGCTGGCGTCGGTCGGCGCCAAGGTGCTGCAGACCCGCAGCGTCGAGCTGGCCATGAAGGAGCGGGTGCGGGTCCAGGTGCTCAGCAGCTTCGAGGACCGGCCGGGAACCCTGGTTGTGGACGAGGACGAGATCGTGGAACAGGCCATTGTGTCGGGCATCGCCTATTCGCGGGACGAAGCGAAGATCACGCTGCGCCACGTGCCGGATCGGCCTGGGGTGGCCGCGGCCATCTTCGGCCCGCTCTCGGAGGCCAGCGTGAACGTGGACATGATCGTGCAGAACGTCTCGGCCGAGGGCAGCACGGACATGACGTTCACGGTCGGCCGGGCGGATCTGGCGCGCGCCCAGGCGATCCTGGCCGCGCATCAGGCCGAGATCGGATCCAGCACCGTGCTGACCGACCCGGACGTGGCCAAGATCAGCGTGGTGGGGGTAGGCATGCGCAGCCATGCGGGCGTGGCCAACACCATGTTCGCCACCCTGGCGGCCAAGGGCATCAACATCCAGGTGATCTCCACCAGCGAGATCAAGGTCAGCGTGCTGATCGGGGCGGAGTATACCGAACTCGCGGTGCGGGCGCTGCACACCGCGTACGGTCTCGATGCCTGATACGCCGCTGCCGGACCCGGTCTCGTCGGCCCGGACCTTCCAGGCCATTGCGGAGCTGGACCGGCTGTCCCGCCGGGGCGCCGCGTTCCTGGGCACCCGCCATGCCATCATGGGCGGGGCGATGAGTTGGGTGAGCGAGCGGCGGCTGGTTTCGGCCATCTCGAACGCCGGCGGGTTTGGCGTCATCGCCTGCGGCTCAATGGGACCGGAGGCGCTGGCGGCCGAGATCGCCAGCACCCAGGCGCTCACCCGGCAGCCGTTCGGGGTCAACCTCATCACCATGCACCCCGCGCTCGACGACCTGGTCCAGGTCTGCCTGGCGGCCGGGGTGGGCCACGTGGTACTAGCGGGCGGCGTGCCGCCGGGCCATGCGGTGCGGGCGGTGAAGGATGGCGGCGCGAGGCTGGTGTGCTTCGCGCCCGCGCTGGGACTGGCCCGGCGGCTGGTGCGGGCCGGGGCGGACGCCTTGGTGATCGAAGGCTCCGAGGCCGGCGGGCACATCGGCCCAGTGTCGCTGGCGGTGCTGGCCCAGGAGATTCTGCCGCATCTCACCGAAGTGCCGGTGTTCGTGGCGGGCGGCATCGGGCGGGGCGAGGCGGTGCTCGCGTTCCTCGAGATGGGTGCCGCGGGCGCGCAGCTTGGCACCATGTTCGCCGCCGCCACGGAGAGCATCGCCCATCGGCGGTTCAAGGACGCCTTCATCCACGCCCGCGCCCGCGACGCGCTGCCGAGCGTGCAACTCGACCCGCACTTTCCGGTCATCCCCGTGCGCGGCTTGGCCAACGAGGGCTCCGCGCGTTTCCTGCAGCACCAGGCGGAGATGGTCGCCCGGGTGCAGGCGGGGGAGCTGACGCGCGAGGCGGCGCAGCTGTCGATCGAGCATTTCTGGTCGGGCGCGCTGCGCCGCGCGGTGATCGACGGCGACGTGGAGGGGGGCTCGATGATGGCGGGGCAGTCCGTCGGCATGGTCTCGGCGGAGCTGCCGGTGGCCGAGATCATCGGGGAGCTGATCGCCCAGGCCCGCACCGCGCTGGCGCGGCGGGGCCCGGGGCGGCACGCGTCGGGTGCCGGCGTGCTGGCCGGAACCTTATAGATGTCGGGCACGCGCCGGCTGCTGTCCCGGCTGCGTGCCTTGATGGCGGCGGGCGGCGCGGGCGGGGGGGCCGCGGCGTTGAACGACCTGACCCGGCTGGTGGCGGCCGAGATGGTCGCCGAGGTCTGCGCCCTGTATGCGATGCGGCCGGGCGACCTGCTGGAGCTCTACGCCACCCACGGGCTGAACCCCGAGGCGGTGGGCCGCACGCGCCTGCGGGTGGGCGAAGGCATCGTGGGCATCGTTGCCGCGACCGGGGTGGCGCAGAACCTGCCCGACGCCCAAAACCACCCCGCCTTCGCCTATCGCCCGGAAACCGGGGAGGACCCCTTCGCCTCGCTGCTGGCCATTCCGGTGCGGCGCGCGGGCCGGACGCTGGGCGTGCTGACGGTGCAGAACCGCGCGCCCCGGCGCTACACCGAGGACGAGGTGGAGGTGCTGGAGACGGTGGCGATGCTGCTGGCCGAGGTGCTGGCCGCGGCCGGCACGGGGGACGGCGCCGAACAGGGCGTCAGCGCCACCTTGCCGCGGCAGTTCCAGGCCAACCCGATCGCTCCCGGCATCGCTATCGGCCCGGTGGTGCTGCACGGGGTCGGCGCCCCGTTGCGGCGGCTGCTGGCCGACGACCCCGTCCTGGAAGCGGGCCGCCTCAAGGCTGCCTCCGCGTCCATGCAGCGGGCGCTGGAGGACCTGATCGAGGCGCGCCTGCCGGCGGGCGACGGGCCGCGGGAGGTACTGGAGGCCACGCGCCTGCTCTCCGGCGATGGGGGCTGGATGCGCCGGGTGCGGGAGGCGGTGGCCGGGGGGCTGACCGCCGAGGCGGCGATCCATCGGGTGTCGAACGAGGTGCGGGACCGGATGCGGCGCATGACCGACCCCTACTTGCGGGAGCGCCTGGCCGACCTCGAGGACCTCGCCGAACGCTTGCTGACTGCGCTGAGCGGGGGCGGGGAGGTGGTGGCGATCCCGAAAGGGGCCATCCTGCTCGCCCGGCGGCTCGGCCCGGCGCAACTGCTGGAGTGGCACGCCCGCGGCATCGGCGGCGTGGCGATCGAGGAAGGCAGCACCGCCGGGCACGCGGCGATCCTGGCGCGCGCGCTCGGCCTGCCGGCGGTGGGCGGGACGCGCGGCATCATCGATGCGGTCGAGGACGGCGACGAGGCGGTGCTGGACGCCGACGAGGGCCAGCTGATCCTGCGCCCCGCCGCGGAGGTGCGCAGCGCCTATGCCCGGGCGCTCGAGACCCGGCACGAGATCGAGGCGGGGTTCGCCGCCCAGCGCCATTTGCCGGCGCGGACCCGGGACGGGGTGGCGCTCGGCCTGATGCTGAACGTGGGCCTGGCGCGCGAGGTGGCGCAGCTGGAAACGACGGGGGCGGCCGGGATCGGCCTGTTCCGGACCGAGATCGCCATGCTGGCTCGCGGCGAGATCGTGGACGTGCCGGAGCAGGCGGCGATCTATGCCCGCGTGCTGGACGAGGCGGGCGACCGGCCGGTGCGGTTCCGCACGCTGGACCTGGGCGGCGACAAGCTGTTGCCGGATGCGCCCCCGCAGGTCGAGGAGAACCCGGCCATGGGATGGCGCAGCCTGCGCATCGGCCTGGACCGCCCGGCCATGCTGCGCCGGCAGTTGCGCGCGCTGCTGCTGGCGGCCGGCGGGCGGCGGCTGTCGGTCATGTTCCCAATGGTGTCCACGGTGGCGGAGTTCCGGGCGGCGCGCGGCCTGCTGCTTGCCGAGGCGGCCCGGGTGCGCCCGGCGCCCGCCCGCGTCGAGGTCGGCAGCATGCTCGAGGTGCCCGCGCTGTTGTGGCAGCTTCCGGCGCTGATGCGGGAGGCCGATTTCGTCTCCGTCGGCTCCAACGACCTGATGCAGTTCCTGTTCGCCGCCGATCGGGGCACGCCGGGTCTGGCCAACCGCTACGACCTGCTCTCGCCGCCGGTGCTGGACCTGCTGGACGCCGTGGCCCGGCACGCCGGGGCGGCGCAGGTGGAGTTGTCGGTGTGCGGCGAGCATGCGTCGCGGCCGCTGGAGGCGATGGTGCTGGCGGCGCTGGGCATCACGACGCTGTCGATGCCGGCATCGAGCCTGCTGCGGCTGAAGTCGGTGATGGCGGGGGTGGACCTGGCCGCGCTGCGGGCCGTGGTGGCGGCGCTGCGGCGCAACGGCACCGGGGCGGCCAGCCTGCGCGAGCCGATCGCGTCGTGGGCGCGGGAGCATGGGCATCTGGCGTGAGCCCCGAGTCGCGCCCGTTGGCAACGGAGCGGTTCCGGGGTTAGATGGCGCACCAGCGGGGGCGCCCTGCGGTAAAATGCTAGGTGTGGCTAATGGAATTGCGCAAACCCGGCTTCGAGGGGGCGACCGAGATGATGTCCGGCGCCGATGGCGACCCGAGGGGGCCGGCCCTGGGCGCCTCCCGTGTCGGCGCCGAACTGCGCGCGGCCCGACAGCGGCTGGGCTGGGCCTTGCCGGACGTGGCGCAGGAACTGCGCATCCGGCTCGCGTTCCTGGAGGCGATCGAGGATGGGCGAGTGGCCGACCTGCCCGGCAACGCCTATGCGGTCGGTTTCCTGCGCACCTACGCGACCACGCTGGGGCTCGACCCGGCCGAGGTCGCCCGGCGGTTCCGCGCGGAGGCGCAGGAGGTGAACCGCAAGACGGAGCTGGCGTTCCCGGCGCCGGTACCGGAGCGGGGCGTGCCGGCGGGGGCCGTGGTGCTGCTGGGCGTGGTGCTGGCGGCCGGGGCCTATGCGGGCTGGTATCGCTTCTCGGACGACCGGCGGGCCGAAGTGGGCGTGGCGGCTGTGCCGGAGCGCTTGGCGCCGCTGGCCGACCGCGCTGCGCCGCCCTCCAACCCGTCGCCGCAGGTGGCCTCGATCCTGCCGCCACCGGGTTCCATGCCGTCGCCCGCGCCCGTCGCCGCCCCCGTCGCCGCGCCGCCAGTCACGCCGCCGCCGCCGGTCGCGGCGGCGCCGCCCGCGCCGCCCCCCGCGCCGGTCGCGACCAGCCGCGTCGTGCTGCGGCTGAAGGCGGATACCTATATCCAGGTGCGCGAGCGGCAAGGGCAGGTGTTGCTCAACCGGGTCATGCGCGCGGGCGAGACCTGGCCGGTGCCGGCCGGCGCCGGGCTGCTGCTGACCACCGGGAACGCCGGCGGCACCGAGCTGCTGGTCGACGGTGCGGCCACATCAGCCCTGGGCGCGCAGGGCGCCGTGCGCCGCGACGTCCCGCTCGAGATCGAGGCGATCAAGCTCGCCCCGGGCGCGCGGTTGCCCCAGCAGGCCCGGCCGCAGTAGAACCAGGGTGCGCGCCGCCCCATCTAGGGCCGGGACAGCCGGGGACAACGCATGAGCTACCGTCCGTATCAGCAGATCGACCGCCGCCGGTCGCGGCAGATCCATGTCGGCCGGGTGCCGGTCGGCGGCGACGCGCCGGTCACTGTACAAACCATGACCAATACGCTGACGACCGATGTGGCGGGGACCGTGGCGCAGATCCGCCGGGCCGAGGAGGCGGGCGTGGACATCGTCCGCGTGTCGTGCCCGGACCAGGAGAGTGCGCTGGCCCTGAAGGAGATCGTGCCGCAGGTGGGCGTGCCGATCGTGGCGGACATCCACTTTCATTATAAGCGCGCCATCGAGGCGGCGCAGAGCGGGGCGGCGTGCCTGCGCATCAACCCGGGCAACATCGGCAGCCCCGAACGGGTGCGCGAAGTGGTGCAGGCGGCGCGCGACCATGGCTGCTCGATGCGGATCGGCGTGAACGCCGGGTCGCTGGAGCGGCATCTGCTGGAGAAATATGGCGAGCCGAACCCGGAGGCGCTGGTCGAGAGCGCGCTGGAGCATGCGAAGATCCTGCAAGACCACGATTTCCACGAGTTCAAGATCAGCGTGAAGGCCAGCGACGTGTTCATGGCGGTCGCGGCCTACCAGCAATTGGCCGAGCTGTGCGACCACCCGCTGCATATCGGCATCACCGAGGCGGGCACGAAGCGGGCAGGGACGGTGAAGTCCTCCATCGGGCTGGGCACCCTGCTCTGGGCGGGCGTGGGCGACACCTTGCGCGTGTCGCTGTCGGCGGAGCCGGAGGAGGAGGTTTCGGTCGGCTGGGATATCCTGAAGTCGCTCGGCATCCGGCATCGCGGGGTCAAGATCATCTCCTGCCCGTCCTGCGCGCGGCAGGGTTTCAATGTGATCGACACGGTCGCGACGCTCGAGGAGCGGCTGGCGCATATCAAGACCCCGCTGACGCTCAGCATCATCGGCTGCGTGGTGAACGGGCCGGGCGAGGCGTTGATGACGGATATCGGCGTGACCGGCGGCGGCGCCGGCCGGCATATGGTGTATGCGGCCGGCAAGACCGACCACACGATGGATGGCGGCGACATGGTCGAGCACATCGTGGGCCTGGTGGAGCGCAAGGCGGCGGCGCTCGAGGCCGAGAGGGCCGTGCCGAGTCTGGCCGTTTCGAACCTGGCCGTTTCGAACCTGGCCGCGGAATAACGCCGAGCGCTTCCTTTGGCGGAAGCGGCGACAAACAGCGAGTTGGATGAGCGTTGGCAGAAGCCCTACAACCGGTCCGCGGCACGCGGGACCTGATCGGCGAGGAGCAACGCCGGCATGCCTATGTGGTCGACACCGCCCGCCGGGTCGCCGCGCTGTACGGGCTGGAGGAGTGGGCCACCCCCATCTTCGAGGAAACCCGGGTGTTCGCGCGCACCTTGGGCGATACGTCCGATGTGGTGACGAAGGAGATGTACACCTTCGACGACCGCGGCGGCGACAGCATCACCTTGCGACCGGAGAACACCGCCGGCGTATGCCGGGCGCTGATCAGCAACGGGCTGACGCAGTCCTTGCCGCAAAGGGTGTTCTATGCCGGGCCGATGTTCCGATACGAGCGGCCGCAGAAGGGGCGGTACCGGCAGTTCCATCAGATCGGTGCGGAGTTGATCGGGCCTTCGGAGCCGCTGGCGGACGCGGAGGTGATCGCCCTAGGCTGGCATATCCTGAACGCGCTGGGTGTGGCGGGCAGCACGGTGCTAGAGCTGAACACGCTCGGCGACACGGCCAGCCGGGACGCCTACCGTGCGGCGCTGGTGGCGTATTTCTCAGCGCATCGGGGGGCGTTGTCCGACGATAGCCGGACCCGGCTGCAGCACAACCCGCTGCGCATCCTCGACAGCAAGGATGCGGGCGACCGCCGGCTGGTGGCGGATGCGCCGACGATTAACGGCGCGCTGACCGCGGAGGCGTCCGGATTCTACGATGCGGTGCGCCGGTGCCTAGAGCGGTTCCGGGTGCCGTTCCGGGAAAATCCGCGGATCGTGCGCGGCCTGGACTACTACAACCACACCGCCTTCGAGTTCGTCACCGAGCGGCTGGGCGCCCAGGGGACGGTGATGGGCGGCGGGCGCTACGACGGTCTGGTGCAGCAGATGGGCGGGCCCGCGATTCCGGCCGTGGGCTGGGCGGCGGGGGTGGAGCGGTTGGCAATGCTGCTGGAGACGCCTCCGGCCCCGCCGGCGCCCGTCGCGCTGGTGCCGGCGGGGCCGGCCGAGGAGGGCGCGGCCCTGGCGGCGATGCAGGCGCTGCGCGCGGCCGGCGTCCCGGCCGAGATGGCCTACCGCGGCAACCTCAAGCGCCGGCTGGAGCGGGCCAACCGCATCGGCGCGCGCGCCGCGGTCATCATCGGCGCCGACGAGCTGGCGCGCGGGGTTGCGCAGGTGAAGGACCTCGGCACGGGCGAACAGGCGGAAGTGCCGATCGCGGACCTGGCGGCCCGGCTGGCATGAGCGGCAGCCTCGACCACAAGCTGGACCAGATCGTCGGTCGCGCCGCCGAGCTGCGCGCCATGCTGAGCGAAGGGCTGGGCGGGGACGGGTTCTCCCGCGCCAGCAAGGAGTTGTCGGAAATCGAGCCCGTGGTCGAGCGGATCGGCCAGCTGCGCGAGGCCGAGCGGTCGCAGGCGGAGGCGGAAACCCTGATGGGGGACCCGGAGATGCGCGGCCTGGCCGAGGCCGAGCTGTATGACCTGAAGGAGCGGCTGCCCACGCTGCGCCAGGAGATCAGGCTCGCCTTGCTGCCGCGCGACGAGGCGGATGCGCGCAGCGCCATCCTGGAGGTGCGCCCGGCCGCGGGCGGCGACGAAGCCGGGCTATTCGCGGCTGAGCTGTTCCAGATGTACCAGAAATATGCGGAGTCGAAGGGCTGGCGGGTCGAGGTGCTGGAATACGGCGACACCGGCCTGGGCGGCATCAAGGAGGCGGTGGCCGAGATCACCGGCCGCAACGTGTTCGCTCGCTTGAAGTACGAGTCGGGCGTGCATCGGGTGCAGCGCGTGCCGGCCACCGAGAGCCAAGGCCGTATCCACACCTCGACGGTGACGGTCGCGGTGCTGCCGGAGGCCGAGGAGATCGACGTGGAGGTGAACGAGACCGACCTGCGGATCGACGTCTATCGCGCGTCCGGCGCGGGCGGGCAGCACGTCAACAAGACGGAGAGCGCGGTGCGGATCACGCATCTGCCCAGCGGCGTCGTGGTCGCGATGCAGGAGGAGCGCAGCCAGCACAAGAACCGCGCCAAGGCCATGAAGATTCTGCGCTCGAAGCTGTTCGAGGCGCAGCGCTCGAACCTGGCGGCGACGCGCGCGGCCGACCGCAAGGGGCAGGTCGGCACCGGGGACCGCAGCGAGCGCATCCGGACCTACAATTTCCCGCAAGGGCGCGTGTCCGACCACCGGGTGGAGCTGACGCTGCACAAGATCGAGCGGATCATGCAGGGCGACCTGGACGAGATCGTCGACCGGCTGACGGCCGAGGACCAGGCAGCGCGACTCGCGGCGCAGGAGTGACCGTTGGCGAGGCGCTCCGCCATGGCGGAGCCGTCCTGGGTGCGGCGGGGATTGATGCGCCGCGGCTGGATTCGCGGCTGTTGCTGGCCCATGCGGCCGGGTTGACGCAGGATGCGCTGCTGCGGGAGCCCGGGCGGGCTGTCGAGCCCGAGAGCTATCAGGCGTTGCTGGACCGGCGGGCGGCGCGGGAACCGCTAGCGCTGATCCTGGGCTGGCAGGAGTTCTGGAGCCTGCGGTTCCAGGTCTCGCCGGCAACGCTGATCCCGCGCCCGGAGAGCGAGACGCTGATCGAGGCGGCGTTGGCAGCACGGCCGGAGCGGGGCCGCGTCGCCTCGGTGCTCGACCTCGGCACCGGCACCGGCTGCCTGCTATTGGCGGCGTTGACGGAATTCCGGTCCGCCCGGGGCGTCGGCACCGACCGCAACCCGGCAGCCGCCGCGCTTGCGGCTGGGAACGCGCGCACCCTCGGCCTGGGCGGGCGCGCTAGGATGATCGCAGCCGACTGGGCCGCGCCATTGGCGGCTCGCTTTGACCTGGTGTTAACCAATCCGCCGTATATCGAGAGTGGCGACATGCCGGGCCTCATGCCGGAGGTGGCCTGGTTCGAGCCGTTGCTCGCCCTCGATGGGGGGCGGGATGGGCTTGCGGCCTATCGCGCCATCTTGGCGGCGCTGCCGGGGCTGTTGCAGCCCGGCGGATTGGCGGTGCTGGAACTCGGCGCCGGGCAGGACGGGGCCGTCCGCCGGCTGGCGAAGGCGGCCGGGTTCGGCCGGGTAACTGCCCGCGCGGACCTGGCCGGGGTGCCGCGCGTCTTGGTGATCGAGGCGGGTTGAAGGAAGGGGGTTGGCAGGACGATCGTGCCCGACTACGTATGACGTGGCCTTTTGGGCCGGGATTGGCGGCCAGTGCCCGATCGACCTTGCGAGGTCGGGGGCTTTGGCTGAGCCAAGGTCGCCACCGAAGCGTTGCCGGAGCGTTCCGTGCACCCGATCAGGGCGGCCATTTTGGGGAAGATGCTCTTTTGGCAATGAACATGAAGCGGATGCGCGGACGCAACCACCGGGGTAGCGGCGGTGGCGGCGGTGGTGGCGGGCCAGTCCGCCACCAGAGCGGCAACGTGCCGCTGAATCGCAACCATGTGTTCGACAGCAGCGGCCCCGACCTGCGCGTCCGCGGCACCTCGCAGCAGCTGTTCGAGAAGTATTTGCAGCTGGGGCGCGATGCCACCAGCTCGGGCGACCGGGTGATGGCCGAAAGCTATTTCCAACATGCCGAGCACTACTTCCGTATCCTGAACGCGATGAATCAGGCAGCACAGGCGCAGCAGGGCGGCGGGACCGGCCAGAACGCCAGCGGCAATCCCAGCGCCCAAAGCGGGCAGCAGCGTCGCCACGGCAACGAGCCCCACGGCAACGAGCCGCAGATCGAGACCCAGGACGACCAGGACGATCAGGACGACGAGTCGCTGCCGGGCATGGGCGAGCAGCCCGGCGGGGAGATGCGCGACATCCCGATCGCGGCAACGCCGCCCGAACGCTAGAGCACGGTCCGTGCTAATAGGCGCACGGCTCGCGCTCTAGCCTTTGTTTTTACGAGCATGTTCATCCGACGGGTGATCCCGTGTGGTCGCATCATGCTCTAGCGGTACAGGGCGGCAGCGGTACAGGGCGGCAGCGGTATAGGGCGGCCCGCAGCGAAGCGGCTTCGCCGGGCTGCAGCATGCCGCGGCGCAGGAACAGGTCGATCAGCACCAGATTGACGTTGAACTTGAAATCGTCCGTCCGGCGAACGCGGTCCAGCACCCGGGGAAGATCCCAAAGCTCGAAGGCCTCCACCTCGCCGTCCTGCGGCCGCGGCTCGAAGCCCTCGGGCAGCATCAGGTCATAGCAGTGCAGCCGGTCGCGGCGCAGGCCTTCCTCCCGTTGCAGGGCGTAGGAGATAATGGCGACTGGCCGGGCGGTTCGCACCAGTGCCTCCGGCAAGTCCGCTTCCTCCGCCGCCTCCTTCGCTAAGGTCTGCAAAGGCGTGAGCCCGGCGGAAACGCCGCCGCCGACCAGGTGGTCCAGCTTGCCGGGATCGAGCAGCTTATGCCCAGCCCGGCGTGCAACCCATAGCAGCGTCGTCCCGCCGCGCTGCACGAAGCCGTTCAGATGAACACCGTCGGCCTGCACCCCGAAGGCGGGCAGGGCGCCGCGGTCCAGCAATGCGACCGCCGAGCCATCCGGGTCTGCCCGCACGTCGAACGACTCGTCTCGCCAGCTGAACTCGCCTTGCTCGGCCAGCGCCTTGGCCAAGGGCTGCAGCCGGATGGAGGGCACACGGACCGCGCCGCCGCCCACCACGGCGCCAAGCGCTGGCAGCCGCCGGGCCAATTCGGGGGCAACCCAGCCGACCGCCGCGTCATCGACGAGGAATGGCAGCCGTCCGCCGGGCAGCACGGCATTGTTGCAGGCGGCAATGTGGCGCATCAGGTCGGACATCGTCCCGATATAGGCGCAATGCGCGCCCGTGCCTTCCCTTCTCCGGCAGGAGCCGCCACATACGGATCATGAAGCCTGCCGAGATTACCCCTGCACCTGCCTTCGCCCGCAACGGATTCCAGACTGTCCGAACCCTGCTCCCCTACCTTTGGCCGCGGGGCGAAACCGGCGTGCGGGTCCGGGTGGTGCTCGCCTTGGGGCTACTGGTTCTGGCCAAGCTGGCGACGGTCTACATCCCGCTCGTCTACAGCCACGCCGTGGACGCGCTGGCGCCGGCGAACCACATGCTGACGGTGCCGTTTGGCCTGATCGGCGCCTATGCCCTGCTGCGGGTGGCCTCGTCGGGTTTTGCCGAAATCCGCGATGCCGTGTTCGCCGCCGTGCAGCAGCGCACCATCCGCAAGGTGGCCTTGCAAACATTCCAGCACCTGCACCGCCTCAGCCTGCGCTTCCACCTCGACCGGCAGACCGGCGGCTTGTCGCGAGCCATCGAGCGCGGCACCAATGGCATCGAGGCCGTGCTGCGGCTCGCGGTGTTCAATATTATCCCGACCCTGCTCGAGGTGTTGCTGGTCACCGCCATCCTGTGGCAGATGTTCGACTGGCGGTTCGCGGCCGTGACCTTCACGGCGGTGGTGATCTACATCGGCTTTACCTTCCTGTTCACCAACTGGCGCGTGCGCTTCCGGCGCACGATGAACGAGATGGATTCCGACGCGCAGACCAAGGCGGTGGACAGCCTGCTCAATTTCGAAACGGTGAAGTATTTCGGCAATGAGGAGCACGAGACGCGGCGCTTCGACGCCGCGCGTGCGCGCTATGAGACGGCGGCCGTGCGCAGCCAGGTCACGCTCAACATGCTGAACCTGGGCCAGGCCACGATCATCGCCGGCGGCTTAGGCCTGGTCATGCTGATGGCGGCCGAGGGCGTGCGCGACGGCAGCATGACGGTGGGGCAGTTCGTGCTGGTTAACACCTACTTGATGCAGTTGTACCAGCCGCTCAACTTCCTCGGCTTCGTCTACCGCGAGATCAAGCAGGGCCTGGTCGATATGGAGCAGATGTTCCGCCTCATGGCGGTCGGGCAGGAGGTCGCGGACCGGCCAGGGGCGATTACCCTGGCGCCGCGCCTGGCCGATGGGCACACGGGCTCGGTCGCGTTCCGCAGCGTGGCGTTCGGCTACAACCCCAACCGCGAAATCCTGCGTGGGGTCAGCTTCGAGGCGCCGGCCGGGGCGAAGCTTGCGATCGTCGGACCGACCGGGGCGGGCAAGTCGACCATCAGCCGCCTGCTGTTCCGCTTCTACGACGTGACCGGCGGCGCCGTGGAGATCGACGGGATCGACGTGCGCGACATGACCCAGGCCAGCCTGCGCGCGGCGATCGGCGTGGTGCCGCAGGATACCGTGCTGTTCAACGACACGATCGGCTACAACATCGCCTACGGCCGACCCGGCGCCTCGCAGGCGGAAGTCGAGCGGGCGGCCCGGCTGGCGCAGGTGCACGACTTCGTCCTGCGGCTGCCCGAGGGCTACGAAACGCGCGTCGGCGAGCGTGGCCTGAAGCTGTCGGGGGGTGAGAAGCAGCGGGTGGCGATCGCCCGCACCATCCTGAAGGATCCGCGCATCCTGATCCTGGACGAAGCGACCAGCGCGCTCGACAGCCGCACGGAACGCGAGATCGAGACGGCGTTGCGCGCGGTGGCCGCCAACCGGACGACCCTGGTGATCGCGCATCGCCTGTCGACGGTGGTGGACGCCGACGAAATCCTGGTGCTGCAGGAAGGGCGGGTGGCAGAACGCGGCACCCACGCCTCGTTGCTGGCGCTGGGCGGGCTGTATTCCCGCATGTGGGCGCTGCAGGCGGTGGAGCAGGAACGCGTGCGCGAGACGGAGCCGGCGGCATGATCGGCGAGCCGCCGCCCGACTTGAGCCACGCCGGGGCCATCGTCGACAAGGCGATCGAATACATGGTGGGCCAGAGCCTCGATCCGCTGGCCATCGCCTCGGCGCTGCTGGGCGGCTCGCTCGGCCTGCTCGCGCGTACGATGCAGGACGACGCGATCGAGCAGGTGCTCCGCAACGCGCTTGCCAGCGTGCTGTCGGGCGAGTTGCGGGCGGAGTATGGCAAGCCGCAAGCCTGAGCGGCTTGACCTTTGGGGTGCCCCCCGGCATAACCCGCGCCTCGACCGCCTGGGCGCAGGCCCTGGGCCGCGCTTTTGAATTGGGGATTTCCGCTTATGTCTCGTCGCTGCCAGTTCACGGGCAAGGGCGTGCAGTCTGGCAACAACGTCAGCCACGCGAACAATAAGAGCCGCCGCCGCTTCCTGCCCAACCTGCAGCATACGTCATTGCTGTCCGACATCCTCGGCATGACTGTCCGCGTGCGGCTGACCACACACGCCATGCGGACGATCGAGCATAATGGCGGGCTGGACTCCTTCCTGTTGACCACGCCCAACCGCGACCTGCCCGGCGAGGCGCAGATCCTTAAGCGCCGCATCCTGCGCTCGCAGGCCAAGCGCGCCGTTGCGGCTCTCGCCGCCTAAAACTCGGTTCTGGCTGGGGCGCGCCCGTGCTGGTGCGGCGGCCGGCCGGGCGTTCCATCGCCGATGCCGGCCGCGCGGCTGCATGTGCTGAGGGGGGAGGGGCACTACGCGCTGGCGCTGCGCCATGCCGGCGCGATGTTGCGCGAGCTGACGGGCTAGCCTAGCTGTCCAACTCGCTGTCCCAATACAGGTAGTCCCGCCAGCTCTCATGCAGGTAGTTGGGCGGGAAGCCGCGGCCATTTTCCTGCAGCTCCCAGGTGGAGGGCTGTTCGGGGGTCAGGCGCGGGTGCATGTGGCATTCGCGCGGCAGCTTGCTGCCTTTGCGCAGGTTGCAGCCGCCGCAGGCGGTGACGACGTTTTCCCACGTCGTCCGCCCGCCGCGGCTGCGCGGGATGACGTGGTCGAAGGTCAGATCATGGGTGGGGTAGCGGTCCCCGCAATATTGGCAGCTGAAGGCGTCGCGCAGGAACACGTTGAACCGGGTGAAGGCAGGCTTGCGGGCGGCCGGGATATAGTCCTTGAGCGCGATCACGCTGGGCAGGCGCATCGCCATGCTGGGGGAGTGCACCTCGTCGTCGTATTCGCTGAGCACGGAGACACGGTCGAGGAACACGGCCTTCACCGCATCCTGCCAGCACCAGACGGAGAGCGGGAAATAGGAGAGCGGCCGGAAGTCGGCGTTCAAGACCAGCGCAGGGAAATGCAGGCCGCCGTCAGGCAATGCGCGCTCCTTCGTGCAGGAAGCGCCAACCCTGGGGCTCAGATTGAGACGAGCCGACAACTGTTGTGCGCCGCCGTAGTGTCTCGTTTATCGCATCGCGGCGCCGGACCGGCAAGACGGGGCGGGACTTGTCATCGTGCAGTCATGTCGCGAAGGCGCGCTGTAGGAACAACGCGCCTTGTGAGAGGCCGACATCGTCGATGCCGTGGCCGAGGCCGGGCCGCCAGAGGGTCTGGACCGGAACGCCGAGGCCTTGCAGGCGAAGCTCGCCCGCCGGGCCGCGGGCAAAGGGCACCACCTCGTCCGCCTGGCCATGCACGAGCAGCACGGGCGGCTTGGCGGCGCATTCGACGGCCAAATCCGGCGTGTCCAGCAGCGCGCCGGAGTAGGCCAGAATGGCCCCCACCGCCGGCGTCCGGCGCAGCCCGACATGCAAGGCCATCATCGCGCCTTGGCTGAAACCCATGATCGCCACGGCCCCCGCGCGCAGCCCGGCGCGCGCCAGCTCGGCGTCGATAGAGGCGTCCAGCAGCGGCGCGGCGCGGCAGGCGCCTTCATGCAGCACCGCGGGCGCGCGGTCGGCCAGGCTGAACCATTGCCGGCCCATGGGTGCGCCGTCATAGGGATCGGGGGCGTCGGGCGCGACGAACAGGGCGTCCGGCAGCGCATGCGACCAGGAGGGCGCGAGGTCGATCAGGTCGTGCCCGTCAGCGCCCACGCCGTGCAGCAGCAGCACGAGCTGCCGGGGCGTGCCGCGGCTGGCCGGACCCCATCGCAGTCCGCTAAGTTGCGCCATGCCCACCTCCGGCGCCGGTGTTGCCACGACCACGCGATTCGCGCCCAGCCCGACAGGATTGCTGCATCTAGGGCATGCCCACGCCGCGCTGTTCGCGTGGGAGCGGGCGCGGCAGGCGGGCGGACGGTTCCTGCTGCGGCTGGAGGACATCGACCCCGGCCGGTGCCGGCCCGAGTATGCGGCGGCGGCCCAGGAGGACCTGGCTTGGCTGGGCCTGGCATGGGACGGGCCGGTCCGTGTGCAATCGCAGCACCTGCCGGAGTATCGCGCGGCGCTGGAGCGGCTGGCAGCGGCCGGGCTGCTCTATCCCTGCTTCTGCACGCGCGCCGACATCGCTGCCTCGGCCGCGGCGCCGCATGGACCGGACGGAGCGCCGCTGTATCCGGGCACGTGCCGGGGCTTGCCGGGCGCGGTCGTGGCCGGGCGGCTGGCGGCGGGCGAGCGGCATGCGCTGCGGCTCGACATGGCGGCGGCCCGTCGCCAGACCGGGCCGCTGGAGTGGCAGGAGGCGGGGGAGGGCCGGCTGCCGTGCCGCCCCGAGGCCTTCGGCGACGTCGTGCTGGCGCGCAAGGACGCGCCGGCCAGCTACCACCTGTGCGTGACCCATGACGATGCGATGCAGGGGGTGACCTTGGTGACCCGTGCCGCCGACCTGCGCCCGGCGACCGGCCTGCACCGGCTGCTGCAAGCCCTGCTCGGATGGCCGGTCCCGAAATACGCACACCATGCGCTGCTGCTGGACAGGCAGGGCCGCCGCCTGGCCAAGCGGGACGGCGCGGTGACGCTGCGCGCCTTGCGGGAGGGTGGCGCCACGCCGGAGCAGGTGCGGCTTATGGCTCGATGAGATCGACCACGAGCGAGACCGTGGCCGCCATCTCCGAGTCGCCCGCCTCGGTGGCGATCGGGGCCGGGGCGGCGGCCATGGCGACCCTGGGGGCGAACATCGGCGCCGCGCGCGGGGCCAGGCCGAGGCCGGGATCGACCATGATTTGGTGGACCGCGCCCAGCCGGCGCCCGGCCGCCTGGGCCACGGCCGCGGCCTGAGCCATGGCAACGCGGACCGCGACGGCGGCAAGCTGCTGCCGCGCGGCGTCCATTTCGGTCTCGCGCGGCCGGATTGTGGTGTCGTCGAGGCTGTTGCCGCCGTTGTCCAGCACGCCGGCCAGCGCCTGCGGCAGCGTCTCGGCGCTCACGCGGAAGGCGACGCGCAGCCGGCCGCTGTAGCCGGTGATGCGGTCGGGCAGGCCGCGGCCGCGGTCGGTCTCGGTATCCGGCGTCACCGCGACCTGCTCCGTCCGCAGCCGCTCCGTGCCTTGGGCCCGCAGATAGGCCAGCAGCGAGGCAGAGCGGTCGGCGAGGGTTTTGTGTACGGCGCCGACAGTGCGGGCATGCGCCTCGATGCCGATGGTGACATCGGCGACGGTGTTCGGCAGGTGCGTGCGCGCGGTCGCGTGCGTGGTGATCGTGCCCGGCGGCGCTTCGGCACGGGCACCGAAGGCGCAGACGCAGAGCATCGTCATGACGACCAGGCTGCGCATTGGGCTGCTCCTTGCTGCCACGAGCAGCTTGGCACGGATCGGCGGCCTTTCAATCGCAGCGGCCGGTGGCTAGAAGCGCGAAGCCGATCTAGGAGTTGTGCGATGAAGCTGTTCCGGCATGTCCTTGCAGTGCTCTTGCTCGGCCTGGCGGCCCAGGCCCAGGCCCAGGCCCAGGCCCAAGAGCGGGTGCTCAACGTCTACAACTGGACGGACTACATCGACCCCAAGGTGCTGGAGCGGTTCACCGCCGAGACCGGCATCAAGGTGCAGTACGACGTGTACGACAGCCTGGAGACGCTAGAAGGCAAGCTGCTGGCGGGGCGGTCGGGCTACGACATCGTGGTGCCGACCAGCGAGCCGACCTTCTCCCGCCTGATCGCGGCCGGGGCGTTGCTGCCCTTGGACAAGGCGAAGATACCAAATCTTAAGAACCTCGACCCTAAGCTGATGCAGCGCGTGCAGAGCAGCGACCCGGGCAACAAGTATGGGGCGATTTACCTATGGGGCACGATCGGGCTGGGGTTGATCCCCGAGCGGGTGCAGGCCTTGGCGCCCGGCGCGGCGCAGGACAGCTGGGACCTGCTGTTCAAGCCGGAGAACGCCAGGCGGCTCGCCCCCTGCGGCATCACCATGATGGACAGCGCGATCGACACCATTCCCAGCGTGCTGAAATATCTCGGCCGCGATCCCGAAAGTTCGGACCCGAAGGACCTGGCGCTGGTCGAGAAGACGCTGATGGCGATCCGGCCCTCGATCCGCACCTTCGCCTCCGGCGGCGCGGTGGAGGCCTTGGCCGGCGGGCAAACGTGCCTGGTGATGTCCTACTCCGGGGACGTCATCCAGGCGGGCGCGCGGGCGAAGGAGGCCGGCCAGCGCGAGGTGCGCTACGTCGCGCCCAAGGAGTTCGCGCAGCTGTCGTTCGACATGCTGGCGGTGCCGAAGGACGCGCCGCACCCGGCCGAGGCCATGCGGTTCATCGATTTCCTGCTGCAGCCGGACGTGATGGCCGCGATCACCAACCAGGTGCGCTACGCCAACGCGGTGCCCGGCAGCCTTGCCGCGATCAAGCCCGAGATCAAGGCGGACGGCAACGTGTTCCCGCCCGAGAGCGCCTTTGCCCGCTCGTTCACCGTGCGCGCGCCCAGCCAGGCGGCGGACCGGGCGCGGACGCGGATGTGGGCGCGGTTCAAGGCGGGCTCCTGAGGGTTTGGCCGCACTCGAGATCGTTGGGCTGACCGTCTGCTACGGCCCGGCCATCGCGCTCGACCGGCTGGACCTGGAAATCGGCAGCGGCGAGATGTTCGTGCTGCTCGGCGGCTCCGGATCCGGCAAGACCACGCTGCTCCGTACCCTGGGCGGCTTCATCCAGCCCGGCGCCGGGCGGATCGTGCTGGGCGGGCAGGACATCACCCGCCTGCCGCCGCATCGGCGCCCGGTGAACACCACGTTCCAGTCCTATGCCCTGTTCCCGCACATGACGGTGGCCGATAACGTGGCCTTCGGCCTGCGCCGGCAGGGTGTGGCGAGGGCGGAAATCGGCGCGCGGGTCGCTGCGTTGCTGGAGATGGTGCGGCTCGGCGAGTTCGCCGGGCGCAAGCCGGACGCGCTTTCCGGCGGGCAGCGGCAGCGGGTGGCGCTGGCCCGGGCGCTCGCGCCGCGGCCGCAGCTGCTGCTGCTGGACGAGCCGATGTCCGCCCTCGACCGTGGCCTGCGCGAGCGGACCCGGCAGGAGCTGCTGCGGGTGCAGCGGCAGACCGGTACGACCTTCGTGCTGGTGACACACGACCAGGACGAGGCGCTGGCGATGGCGACCCGGATCGGCCTGCTGCACCAGGGCCGGCTCGCGCAGGTGGGCACGCCCGCGGCGCTGTACGAGCGGCCGGCAAGCCGTTACGTGGCCGGGTTCATGGGCAACGACAACGTGCTGCCAGCGGTGGTGCGGGAGGCCGGGCCGCCTTGCGTGCTGGATGTCGAGGGGGTCGGCGCGGCGCAGGCGGATGCGGCCATGCCGGTGGGCGCCGCCGTCTGGGTGGCGCTGCGGCCGGAGCGGCTGCGGATCGAGGCGGCCCAAAGGACCGGCGTGAACCACGCCTGCGGCACCGTCGCGGAGAGCGCGTATTTCGGGGATGCGGCGGATTACACGGTGGCGCTGCCCGGGGGTCGCGCTTTGCAGGTTGCGCAACCGCTGGGGCATGGCATCGGCGCCGGGCTGATCCCTCCGGGCACGCCGGTGAGCGTCTCCTGGGCGGCGGATGCCTGCGTGTTGCTGCGCGAGTGATGAACCGCACCGCCGTCCTGCTGCCGGTCTGGTCCTGGCTGCTCGCGTTCGTGGTGGCGCCGGTGGTGATCGTCGCTGCGCTGTCATTCTCCACTTCGGTGCCCGGGGTGCCGCCGTTCACGCCCCTGCTGCAGGACCCGGACGGGGCCAATTACGCCGCGCTGACCGAGGATGCGTTCTACCTGAACGCCGGGCTCAAGAGCCTCGCCGTGGCCGGCGTCGCCTCGGCGCTTTGCCTGCTGATCGGCTATCCGATGGCGCTGGCCATCGCGCGGGCGCCGGACCGGTGGCGGTCGGGGCTGCTGCTGCTGGTCATGCTGCCGTTCTGGACCGGGTTCCTCCTTCGGGTCACCGCCTGGATCGGCCTGCTGCGCGACGAAGGCTGGATCAACCTGGCCCTGCAAGCGCTCGGCCTGCCGGCGACCCGGCTGCTCTACACCGATTTCGCCATGTATATCGGCATCACCTACGCCTACTTGCCGTTCATGATCCTGCCGCTCTACGCGCGGCTGTCGCGGCGCGACCCGCTGCTGGAGGAGGCGGCGGCAGACCTGGGCGCCACGCCCTGGGTCGGCTTCCGGACCGTGACCCTGCCGATGTCGTTGCCGGGCGTCGCGGCCGGGCTGGCCCTGGTGTTCGTCCCGGCCGTCGGCGAATACGTCATTCCCGAGCTGCTCGGCGGACCCGGGGCGCAAACCATCGGCCGCGCACTATGGAACGAGTTCTTCGCCAACCGCGACTGGCCGATGGCGGCGGCCGTCGCCAATGCATTGCTGCTGGCGCTCCTGCTTCCCATGGTGCTGCTGCGGACGCGGGGATGAGGCGCGGCCGGTTCCTGCCGGTCTGCCTGCTGCTGGGCTACGCGTTCCTCTACGTGCCGGTGCTGCTGCTGGTCGCGACCAGCTTCAACCCGTCGCGGCTGACGACGGTGCTGAGCGGCTTCTCGCTGCGCTGGTATGCGGCGCTGTGGCACAACGACAAGCTGATCGAGGCGGCCTGGCTCTCGCTGCGGATCGCCGGACTTTCCGCGACCGGGGCGACCGTGCTGGGCACGCTCGCCGGATACGCCCTCGCCCGGTTCGGGCGGTTTCGCGGGCGAGGCGCCTTCGCCAGCCTGCTCTCGGCCCGGCTGGTGCTGCCAGACGTGCTGGTGGGCCTCTCGCTGCTGCTGCTGTTCGTGCAGATGGAGCAAGTGGTCGGCTGGCCGGCCGGGCGGGGCGCGCTGACCATCACGCTCGCGCACGTCTCGGTCAGCCTTTCCTATGTGGCGGTGGTGGTCGAGGCGCGGCTGGCCGATGCGGGCACCGAGCTGGAGGAGGCGGCGATGGACCTGGGCGCCTCGCCGCTCGGCGCCTTCGGGCTGGTGACCTTGCCGCTGCTGGCGCCGGCGCTGCTCTCCGGCTGGCTGCTCGCCTTCACCTTGTCGCTCGACGACCTCGTGGTCGCAACCTTCACCTCCGGGCCCGGCGCCAGCACCCTGCCGATGGTGGTGTTCTCCGCCTTGCGCCTGGGGGTCACGCCGGAGCTGAACGCACTGGCGACGGTGATCCTGGCGGTGGTCTCGCTGGCGCTCGGGGGCGCCTGGTTCCTGCAACAACGGGCGGCGGGCGCGGTTGTGCGGGGGCCCTCCCGGGCATAGTGTGCCGCCGTTCATTGCCTGGATAGTCCTATGCACCTGACAGCCGAACGCCTGGACCGGATCAGCCCCAGCCAGACCATCGCCATCTCGACCAAGGCGCGGGCGCTGAAGGCGCAGGGCCGCGACGTGATCAGCCTGGCCGCCGGCGAGCCCGATTTCGACACGCCCCGCAACGTGAAGGACGCGGCGATCCGCGCCATCGAGGGCGGCGACACGAAGTATACCGACGTGGCCGGCACCGCCGCGCTGCGGCAGGCCGTGGCGGCGAAGTTCAAGCGCGACAGCGGGCTCGAATACGCGCCGGAGGAGATCATCATCTCGACCGGCGGCAAGCAGGTGATCTTCAACGCCATGGTCGCCACGATGAACGCCGGCGACGAGGCGATCATCCCGACGCCCTGCTGGGTCAGCTACCCCGACATCGTGGCGCTGGCGGACGGGACGCCCGTGTTCGTCCCCTGCGGGCAGAACAACGGCTTCAAGCTGCGCGCCGAGGACCTCGAGGCGGCCATCACGCCGCGGACCAAGTGGTTTGTGCTGAACAGCCCCTGCAACCCGACCGGCGCCGCCTATTCCGCCCAGGAACTGCGGGCGATCTGCGACGTGCTGCTGCGCCACCCCGACGTATGGGTTTTCGCCGACGATATCTACGAGAAGCTGGTCTATGACGGCTTCGAGGCCGCGACCATCGTGCAGGTCGAGCCGAAGCTGCGGAACCGGACGGTGACGATGAACGGCTGCAGCAAGGCCTATGCGATGACCGGCTGGCGCATCGGCTTCGCGGGGGCGCCGGCGGCCCTGATCAAGGCGATGGACAAGCTGCAATCGCAGAGCACGTCCAATACCAGCAGCATCAGCCAGGCGGCGGCCGTGGAGGCGTTGAACGGGCCGCAGGCGTTCATCGGCGAGATGGTGGCGGCCTACAAGGAGCGGCGGGACATGGTGGTCTCGATGCTGAACCAGGCGCCGGGCATCCATTGCCACTCGCCGGAGGGCGCATTTTACGTCTTCCCCGGCCTGCACGGCTGCATCGGCAAAATCAGCCGGGGCGGCGCGGCGATCACCGACGACGAGAGCTTCGTGCTGGCGCTGCTGGAGGAGGAGGGCGTGGCCGCGGTGCACGGCGCGGCGTTCATGTATCCGGGCCATCTGCGGATCAGCTACGCGACCGACACGGAGAGCCTGCGCGAAGCCTGCACGCGCATCCAGCATTTCTGCGAGGGCCTGCACTAAGTGCCGGAGCTTGCCGCGCGGCTGAAGCGGGTTCCCGTCGCGGGCACGGTGGCCATGACCATAAAGGCGCGCGCGATGCGGGCCGAGGGCATCGAGGTCATCGCGCTGACCATCGGCGAGCCGGACTTCGACAGTCCGCGCCACGCGATCGAGGCGGGGTACCAGGCGGCGCTGCGGGGCGACACCAAGTATCCGCCGCAGGACGGGCAGCCCGCGCTGAAACAGGCGATCCAGCGCAAGTTCCAGCGGGACAGCGGCCTCGACTTCGCGCTCGACGAGATCACCGTCGCCAACGGCGGCAAGGGGGCGATCTTCAACGCGCTGATGGCGACGCTCGACCCCGGCGACGAGGTGATCGTGCCCGCGCCGTACTGGGGCGCCTATCCGCTGATGACGCGCGCCGTCGGCGGCGAGCCGGTCATCGTCAATTGCCCGCAGAACAACGGCTTCAAGCTGCGGCCGCAGGACCTCGAGGCGGCGATCACGCCGCGGACCAAGTGGCTGGTGCTGAACTTTCCCAACAACCCCACGGGCACGGCCGCGACCGCGGACGAGTTGCGCGCCTTGGGCGCGGTGCTGCTGCGGCACAAGCAGGTCTGGATCATGTCGGACGACATGTACGAGCATTTGGTGTTCGACGGCGCCCGGCACAGCACCCTGGCGGCGGTGGAGCCGCGGCTGCGCGACCGCACGCTGACGATCTCGGGCGTGTCCAAGACTTATGCGATGACCGGGTGGCGGATCGGCTTCGGCGCGGGCCCCCGAGGGCTGATCCGCGCGATGGTGAGCATCCAGAGCCAGGTCGCGGCCGGCGTTTCGACAGTCGGCCAGGCGGCCGCGGCGGCGGCGCTGGATGGGCCGCAGGACGAGGTGCCGCGCATGGCGGCGGCGTACCAGCGGCGGCGGGATCTGGTGGTGGCGGCGCTGAACCGGGCGCCGGGGATGGTGTGCCACCGGCCGGAGGGGGCGTTCTACGTCTATCCCAACATCGCCGGCTGCCTGGGCAAGACCACCCCAGGCGGCAAGCACCTGGCCACCGACGAGGATTTCGCGCTGGCGTTGCTGGAGGAACGCCATGTGGCGGTGGTGCACGGCGCCGCCTTCGGCATGTCGCCCTATGTGCGGGTCAGCTACGCGGCCGGCGACGCCGCCCTGGCCGAAGCGTGCGAGCGGATCGTGGCGTTCTGCGACAGCCTCCGCTGATCCGGGCTGGGCGGGACGCGGACGCGCCGGGCTTCATAGCGCTGATCGAAGCCTGCTGGGCCGAGCATCCCGGCTGCGTGCTCGACATCGACGGGGAGGCGCCGGAGTTGCGGGCGCTGGCGAGCCATTATTCTGGCAAGGGCGGGGCGCTCTGGGTGGCCGGCGCGGCCGAGGGCATGGTTGCGGCGGCGCCGCTTGGGGGCGGCGACTGGGAGATCGGCCGGGTCTATGTGCACCCGCGCCTGCATGGCACCGGCCTGGGCCATCGCTTGGCGGAGGTGGCCGAGGGCCACGCGATCGCGGCCGGGGCGGGGCGGCTCCTGTTGTGGACCGATACGCGGTTCCGCCGGGCCCACCGCTTCTACGAAAACCGCGGCTGGGTGCGGGCGGGTCCGGTGCGCGCCTTGGGCGACCTCTCGCACACGCTCGAATTCGAATATGCCAAGCCGGTACACGGCGTGCGGCGGCTCGACGCTGCCGCCGCGCAATCGGCGGAGCGCGCGCTGGCCGGGGTGCTTGAGGCCTGCATGGACGCGGGCGCCTCCGTGTCGTTTCTGCCGCCGCTCGCGCGGGACCGGGCGCGGGCGTTCTGGCAAGGGGTGACCCGGCAGGTGGGCCAAGGGCAGACCCTGCTGTTCGCCGCCTGGTCCGGGGGCAGGCTCGCCGGCACGGTGCAGCTAGGGCTCGACATGCCGGAGAACGGGCGGCACCGGGCGGAGGTCAGCCAGTTGCTCGTCCATCCCGCGCACCGGCGGCGCGGCCTCGCATCGACGCTCATGCAGGCGGCCGAGGCCGCGGCGCGCCTGGCCGGGCGGGACCTGCTGATGCTCGACACCCGGGCCGGAGACCCGGCCGAGCAGCTCTACCGCCGCCTGGGCTGGGCCGAGGCGGGCCGGATCGAGGACTACACGCGGGAGGCGGACGGGCAGCCGCACGCGACCGTGCTGTTCACCAAGCGGATTGGCGTGCCAATCAGCGTACCAGTCAGTGTACCGGTCAGCGTGCCTGGAGCTGGATCAACGTCTTGAGCTGATCCGCCCGCAGCGGCGTCTGCAGGTACTTGTAGGTGATCGCGTCCGCCATGACCGCCTCCAGGCCGGTGACCCGGTCGGGGTCCAGATTCTGCTTGGGATAGAACTCGTCCCGCACCCGCTTGGCCAGCGCGGGCGCGACGCTGGCCCAGACGCCGTAGGCGTCGAGCGCGGCCGGGTCGGCGTAAAGCCAGGCCATCGACTCACAATACGCTTGCATGAATTGAGCGACCGCCTCCGGCCGGCGTTGCAGCGTGCCGGCGTTGACGATCATCACCCGCACGGTCTGGTCGGCGAACTCCGGCACGTCGCTGCCGCGGGCGACGATGCGCGTGCGCCCCTGCTCGGCGGCCTCCACCCCGAAAGGCGGGGCGGCCCAGCCGACGTCGATTTGGCCCGACATGACTTGGGTGAAGGTGGAGGCCGGGTTGCCGGTCGCCGTGGGCTGGAACTTGACGCCGAGCGATCGCTGCAAGCCCAGCACGACCAGGTTGGTGGAGGAACCGTTGGTGGAGAAGGCCACGGTTTTGCCGGCCGCGTCGCGCATGGTGCGGATCGGGCTCGGGGCCGGCACGTACCAGTAGAGGTCGTGCGCGCCCACGGTCGAGTTGCCGATGATCCGGAGCGGGGCGCCGCGCGCGAAGCTGCCGAGCACGCTATAGGTGCCGACGCCGATGCCGATATCGACGCTGCCGGAGATCACCGCCTGCTGGGTCTGTCCGCCGCCCTCGGTGTAGAGGATTTCCAGCGCCAGCCCGCGCTTGCGGAAGAAGCCGGCGTCCTGCCCGAGCTCGGTGGCCGAGTTCTCCCAGTTGCCGCGCTGGCCGATGGCGACCTTCAGCGACTCCTCCGCACGCGCCGCGCGACCCCCGGCCAGCAACGCGGGCAGCGCCGCGCCGGTCCATCGCAGCGTCGTGCGGCGGGTGATCGCTGGCGTATGCTCGCCCATCCCGGTTCCTCCTTAAGCGTTTGAACCATCGCATAGGCGGAGTCGTGCCGTCCACCTGGCGGTCGCAAGCGGCATGCGATGTTCGCCGGGCCATCCTGATGCTAAAGGCCGCAGCGGGGACTCCAGAGGTCGCGAGGCGGAGGGGATGGCAGACTCGGATCGTTCGATCGGCCTGCTGCGGCTGTTTACCCTAGAGGCACCGGTCTGGACGGTGGAGGCCGCCGCCGAAGCGCTGCATGTTTCACCGAGCAGCGCCTATCGCCGCTTCGCCGTGCTGATGGAGGCCGGCCTGCTGACGACGGTGGCGAGCGGGCATTACGTGCTCGGCCCCGCCATCATCCAATTCGACCGGCAGATCCAACTGACCGATCCCCTACTGCGATCGGCCAAGCCCGTCATGACGGAGATCGCCCGGTTCGCGCCGCCCGGCAGCACCGTCCTGCTGTGCCGCCTGTTCCACGATACCGTCCTATGCATCCATCAGGTGGCCGATCCCGCCATCCGCAACAGCGTCAGCTACGAACGGGGGCGCCCCATGCCGCTGTTCAGGGGTGCCACGTCCAAGATCATGCTGGCGCACCTGTCATGGCGCGAGCTGCGGCGCTTGCATGATGGTCATGGCAGCGAAATCGGCGCCGCCGGGCTGGGCGAGACATGGGAGGCGTTTCGCTCGGGCATGGCCCGGATGCGGCGGTCCGGCCATGTCGTCGCGCATGCCGAGGTGGACCCGGATTGCATCGGCCTTGCCGTTCCGATCCTGCAGGCCACCAGGCGCATGGTGGGCAGCCTCAGCTACGTCATCCCCGCCGCGGACGCGGTCTTGGTCGACCGCCTCACCGCGGCGCTGTCCGCGGGAGCCCGGGACATCGAGGTCGGCCTCTCGGTCTCGGGTACGGCCGCCGCTTAGATGAGCACAATTCCCAAAGTGTGCGAAAGCTGCATTTACCTGCGCGCTGATCCTGTCTAAACCGACGCGATTGGGGAGACGCAAGCCATGTCCGTTGCGGTGAACGCCGGCACCTTTCTGCACCACATCCAGCTCCGCAGCAGCGACCCGGCTGGGCTCGCCGCCTTTTACGCCGACGTCATGGACATGACGGCGCGGCCGCTGGGCGGAAACGAGTGGCTGTGCGAAGGCCCGCTGCGGCGCGTGCTGTTCACGCCGGGCCAGAACAAAACCTTGGGCTATGGCGCATTCGGCTGCCGCGATGCGGAGGGGCTGGCCGCTTTGCGCGCCAAGGCCGGCCAGGAGGGTCTGGCGATCCTGCCATCGCCGAGCCCGCTATTCGCGGAGGGGTTCGCGGTGCGCGATCCCGACGGCAACCAGATCGCGTTCGGACTGGGGCACACGGAGGCGCCGCGCCCGGGCCTGCGCGGCCCCATCCAGCATCTGACGCTCGCGACCCGGGACCCGGTGGCGACCGAAGCCTTCTATGTCGACAAGCTGGGCTTTCTGGCGTCCGACCGGGTCGTCGCCACCGACGGCGCGGTGAACACCGTGTTCACCCGGTCCAACCACGAGCACCATACCCTGGCCTGCTTTCGCCAGGACCGCGTCGGCATCGACCATCACAGCTACGAGGCCGGGGACTGGTCGGTCATCAAAGACTGGTGCGACCGGATGGGCGACAAGCGGGTGCCGATCATGTGGGGCCCCGGCCGGCATGGGCCGGGCAACAACATCTTCATCTTCGTCGAAGACCCCGACGGCAACTGGATCGAGATCTCGGCCGAGCTCGAGGTGATGTATGACCGTCCGGTGAGGATTTGGCCGCACGAGCCGCGCACCCTCAATTCCTGGGGCCGCGCGATCATGCGCGTCTGACCCCGCCAACAAAGGATAGCAACCATGAAGCTCGCAACCTTTCGCACGGGCGGAGCAACAAGCTGGGGCATCGTCGACGGCGAGGCGGTGATCGATGTCGGCGCCGTGCTGCGCGACCGTTTCTCCGGCCTGAAGGCGGCCATCGCCGGCGGCGCGCTGGCCGGGCTGGCGGCCCAGGCCGCGCAGGCCAATCGCCACGCGATCGGCGACATCGAGTGGCTGCCGGTGATTCCCGGCCCCGATAAAATCCTGTGCATCGGCCTGAACTACGAGACGCACCGCAAGGAGACCGGCCGGTCCGAGGTAGCGCATCCGACCATCTTCACCCGCTTCGCCAACAGCCAGACGGGCCATCTCGCCAACCTGGTCCGGCCGCATGTCTCGACCGATTTCGACTATGAGGGCGAACTCGCGGTCATCATCGGCAAGCCCGGGCGACACATCACCCGTGCGGCCGCGGCCGGGCACATCGCCGGCTATGCCTGCTACAATGACGGCAGCGTGCGCGACTGGCAGCGCCACACCCACCAGTTCACGCCCGGCAAGAACTTCCCGGACACCGGCGCCTTCGGGCCCTGGATGGTGACGCCGGACGAGGCGGGCGACCTCGCCCAGTCCCGGCTGCAGACCCGGGTGAACGGGCAAGTGGTCCAGGATGCGTTGATCGAGCAGATGATCTTCGATGTCGCCACGCAGATCGAATACTGCTCGGCGTTCACGCGGCTCGAGCCCGGGGACGTGATCGTCACCGGCACGCCCGGCGGCGTCGGCGCCAAGCGGGAACCGCCGCTCTGGCTCAAGCCGGGCGACACCGTCGAGGTGGAGATCGACCGGGTTGGCCTGCTGCGCAACGGCGTGGCCGACGAAGCCGCGGCCTGAAGCCTTGTCCCCCGGGCCGGACCATTATGCCACGATCGTCGTCGGCAGCGGTCCGGTCGGGCTGACGCTCGCCAACCTGCTGGGCACCTTCGGCGTGCGCTGCCTGCTGGTCGAGCGCAACCGGGAGACGGTGCAGGAGCCGCGCGCGGTTTCGATCGACGACGAGTCGCTGCGGACCATGCAGGCGGCGGGCGTGGTGGACGAGGTGCTGCGGCACGTGGTCCCGGGCTACGGGTCGCATTACTACTCCCCGCGCGGCATCTGCTTTGCCAAGGTGGAGCCGACCGGGCGGCCGTATGGCTACCCGCGGCGGAACGCCTTCCGGCAGCCAGTGCTGGAAGGCCAGCTCAAGGCGGCGCTCGCGCGCTTCCCGCATATCGAAACGCGCTATGGTTCGCGGCTCGACCGCTACGAGCAGGGCGGCGACCAGGTCACGCTCGACCTCACCGGGCCGGCGGGCGAGGCGCGCCGGGCGACGTGCGATTACCTGGTCGGCTGCGACGAGGCTGCCAGCGCCGTGCGCGAGCAGCAGGGCGTGCAACTGGAGGGCACCACCTTCGACGAGCGCTGGCTGATCGTCGACCTGGAGCACAACGAGAACCGGACGGCGCACACGGAGGTGTTCTGCGACAAGCGGCGCCCCTGCATCACCCTGCCGGGCCCCGACCACACCCGTCGGTTCGAATTCAAGCTGCTGCCCCGCGAGACCGACGAGGCCCTGCTCGACCCGGTGATGGTCGGCCAACTGCTGAGCACCCATGGCGCCGACCCGGCGGCGACGATCCGGCGCAAGGTGGTCTATCGCTTCCATGCCCGCGTCGCGCCCCGATGGTCGTTCGGCCGCGTGTTCCTGGCCGGCGACGCGGCGCACCTGACGCCGCCGTTCGCGGGCCAAGGCATGAACAGCGGCATCCGGGACGCGCAGAACTTGGCTTGGAAGCTGACGGCGGTGCTGGCCGGGCGTGCCGGCACCGGGCTGCTGGCAACCTATGAACAGGAGCGCAAGGACCACATCTGGCAGATGATCCAGCTAGCCCTGCGCATGGGCCGGGTGATGTCGCCCGGCACGTGGCTGGAGGGGTTCCTCACGCAATCGGGCTTCCTGGCGCTGAACGCCTGGCCGCCGGCGCGGGACTACGTGGCGCAGATGAACTACAAGCCGCCGCCGCGCTTCCACGCCGGCTTCGTCGTGCCGGACGGCCGGGGGCGGCGGTCGCTGGTTGGGCGCCTGTTCCCGCAGCCGATGGTGGCCGGGCCGGGGGGCGAGGTGCTGCTCGATACCGTGCTCGGCAACCGCTTCGTGCTGCTGCGGCGGGGGGCGGACGGCTTCGACCGGCTGCGGCAACCCGTGTGGGACGCGCTTGGCGCGGCGCGCGTGGCGTTGCTGCCGCCCGGCGCCGCCCCGCACGGCGCCGCGCCCGGCGTCGTCGTCGCGCGTGAGACGGACGACGCGCTGGCCGCGGTACTCGCGCCTTACGCCGGCTGCGCGCTCCTGCTGCGGCCCGACCACTACGTTGCCGCAGCGATCCCGCTCGAGCAGGCCGATGCGGCGGCGCGGGCGATCGAGGCGCTGGTGTCCCAGCCGGGTTAAGCCTGGCCCGAGAACATCCGGGACAGCTTGAGCGCCGTCGCCTTCACCTTGCCGCCCAGCACGGCGAGGCGGACGATCGGCATGCGGACGGTGGGCGCGGAGATCGAGACGGCGCCCGCGGGTTCCGACCACTCGTTTAAAATCACCGCCGACACGCACCGCATGCCGAGGGTCAGCTCCTCGTCGTCGATCGCCCAGCCCCTGGTCACGACCTCGGCCACGTCCTTCATCAGCGCGGCGCGGCTCGGGTGGGTGTTTTTGGTGAACCGCTCCCAGGGCGCGGCGTCCAGCAGGCGCTGCTGTAATTCCGGGCCTCCCGCGGCCAGGATGGCCTTACCGGCAGCCGAGGCGTGCACCGGCAGGCGCCGGCCCAGACGGAAGAAGGCGCGGACCGGCGCGTGCGACTCGGCTTGGGTGACGCAGACCAGTTCGTTCTGGTCCAGCATGGAAACGTTCACCGTCTCCTCCACCTCCAGCAGCAGCGCGCGGATGATCGGCCGCGCGATGTCGGGCAGCTTGCGGATGCGCAGGTAGGCCGAGCCGATCCGGAACAGCCCGGCGCCCACGGTCCATAATCCCGTGCCCTCCTCGTGGCCCACCAGCCCCCGCCGGTGCAGCGTCGTCAGTAGCCGATGCGCGGTGGAGGGCGGCAGCTCGGCCCGGCGCGCGAGGTCGCTGAGCAGGAGGCCTTCGCCGGCCGCTAGCAACTCCAGCAGTGCCACGGCACGGTCCAGCGACTGCACCTCGCCTGCCTCCGCGTTGACGGATGCGGGCCGGCCGCGACGGCGCGGCGGCGGCGTACCGCCGTCGTCTAACATGGGGCTACATTTTTCATAATACGGGAACCATTTTCGTATTGCACAATGTCCGGCGGCATGTCAGTTTCGATCAGAGCGTGGAAATCAATTCCAATCTAAGCGCAAAAAGGAGGGATTGCTATGACGGGCAAAACTGTAAGCGGCCGGAATGCGGATCGGCCCCTGGCCACTTCTTCGGCCGCTAACTCCCGGTCGTCCCTGGCTCCTGTGCTGCGTGGGCTGGTCGGATCGCCGAATCGACGGGGGTTGCAAAGCTTCCAAATCGCGACGCGTCCGGTCGCTGCTCTCACCAACCGCCTCTAGACCGGAGCATCGAGCCGGCTCCGCCGTGACCGCGAGCGGAGCGCTTGCAGGCCAGGTATACAAAATATGGCCGTCCTAAAGGCGGCGAGCGGAGGGACGGACAATGCGAATTTGCATCTACGGCGCCGGCGCCATCGGCGGATATGTTGGCGCGCAACTGGCCAATGCCGGCGCGGATGTCAGCCTGATCGCGCGCGGGCCGCACCTCAAGGCCATGCGCGAGAACGGGCTGCGGCTGCGCGTCGGCGGCGAGGAGCGCGTGGCGAAGGTAATGTGCACGGACGACCCCGGCGAACTCGGGCTGCAGGACTACGTGTTCGTCTCGCTCAAGGCGCAGGCCATTCCGGGCGTGGTAGACGCGATGAAGCCGCTGCTGAGCAACGACACCAGCATCGTCACCGCGGTGAACGGCATCCCCTACTGGTATTTCTACCGCCATGGCGGCGCGCTCGAGGGCTCGAACCTGCAGACGATTGATCCCGGCGGGCGCCAATGGGACATGCTGCGGCCGGAGCGCGCCATCGGCTGCATCGTCTACCCGGCCACCGAGGTGGTGGAGCCGGGCGTGATCCAGCACGTGTATGGGGACAAGTTCCCCCTGGGCGAACCGAGCGGCGAGCGCACGGACCGGGTGATGCGGCTGAGTGCGCTTATGGAGTCCGCCGGGCTGCGCGCGCCGGTGATGGACAACATCCGTGACGAGATGTGGCTCAAGCTGTGGGGCAATCTCTGCTTCAACCCGATCAGCGCCCTGACCCATGCGACGCTCGACGTGATCACGGCGAACCCCGGCACGCGCGCGGTCGCCAAGGCCATGATGCTGGAGGGCCAAGCGATCGCCGAGCGGCTCGGCGTGAGCTTCCGGGTGGATGTGGAGCGCCGCATCAACGGCGCCGGGGCGGTGGGCGCCCACAAGACCTCCATGCTGCAGGACCTGGAGCGCGGGCGGGGGATGGAGATCGATCCGCTGGTCACCGTGGTGCAGGAGCTGGGTCAGCTGACCGGCATCCCGACGCCCACCATCGATATCGTGCTGGCCTTGGTGCAGCAGCGCGCCCGCGTCGCCGGGCTGCACTAGGGTGGCGCAGTGGGCCCGCTTCGAGCGGGACGGGGCGGCGGGCTTCGGCACCTTGGAGGGCGGGGAGATCGCCGTCCACCAGGGCAGCATGTTCGATCGCCCTTCGCTCACGGGCGAGCGCGTGGCGCTGGACGCCGTCCGGCTGCTGGCGCCGGCGCAGCCATCCAAGATGATCGCGCTGTGGAACAACTTTCGCGGCTTGGGCGCCAAGCTCGGGCTCGCCGTGCCGGAGGAGCCGCTGTATTTCATCAAGGCCGCATCCTCCTACGCGGACCCGGAGGCGACGGTGCACCGGCCGGCGGGATATGCGGGCAAAGTGGTGTTCGAGGGCGAGTTGGCCATCGTGATCGGCAAGATATGCTGCAACGCCGCGCCGGACGAGGCGGACGCGGCCGTGTTCGGCTACACCTGCGTCAACGACATTACCGCGTCGGACATCCTGTCCAAGGATCCGAGCTTCGTGCATTGGACGCGCGCCAAGAGCTATGACGGGTTCAGCCCGTTCGGCCCGGTGATCGCGACCGAGTTGCGCCCGGAGGCGCTGGTGGTGCGGACGGTGCTGAACGGGACGGAGCGGCAGAACTACCCGATCGCCGACATGGTATTCCCGGTCCCGACCCTGGTCAGCCATCTGTCGCGGGCCATGACTCTGGTGCCCGGCGACGTGATCTGTTGCGGAACCTCGCTCGGCGTGGGCGTGATGCGGGAGCCGAGCAACACGGTCGAGGTCACCATCGAGGGGATCGGCACGCTGCGGAACCGTTATGAAAACGGGTAGGCGGCGCTCGGTCAGCCCTTACCCAGGTTCAGCTTCCACATGTCGCAGGCGCGGTCGATCTGGCTGTCATTGGCCGCCGATGCGGCTGCCGCCTCCGCCTCGGTGAGATAGGTGACGGCGCCGCCCAGCCCCAGTGCCGCCAACTGGATCTTCGCGTTGAACTCCGTGTAGACGGCGCGGAACACGGCCTGGCGCAGGCCGGTTCCGACCACGGTCACGCCATGGCCGCGCATCAGCGCGACGGTGCCGTCCGCCAGGCTGCCGGCCGGCGCCGGAAGTGGTTGATTCAGCTTCGGACGCTAATCGATAAGAACAGGGACCTCTATAACCTGCTCGCGACCATCCCGGGCGACCAGGCCTTCCGTCCGCTCGGCCAGAGCGCCTGCCCCGCTCTTCGAAAGTAGGGCACTGCGGAAATAAGCTATGCGCCGTAGAGCAGCCGGGGCAGCCAGAGCGCCAGGCCGGGGAACAGGAACAGCAGGGCGATCAGCACGAAGGGCGCGGCCAGGAACGGCACGGTGCCGCGGCGGACCAGGTCGGCGGCGTCGACGGAGGCCGGGTCTACGTCGCCGCGAGCTTGGTCGCCATGAAGAACCCCAGCCCTTGCTGGTCCATCGGGCCGAGCATGGCGGGCACGTCGGGGTTCCCCATCCAATACATGATGGCCGGGCCATGCGCCTGGCGGGCGGCGAGGCCGGGAGCGCGGAAGATGATGCTGTAGTTTTCCAAGGCCGGGCTCTCGCCGGACATGCGGGCGCCGATCGCGTCGCGCACGAAGCTGCGGGCGCCATCGGCACCGACGAGGTAGGCGCTCCGGACCGTCCGGATCGCGCCGGACGCGCCATCGGCGACCGCCGCGACCACGCCGCCCTTCTGTTGCTCGAGGGCGCGCGCCCGATATAGACCGGCAACCGCGATCGCTCAAAGATGGCAGATTGATCGCGGTGATTGGAAAGAGGTATCAGCCGGCATGAAGCTGCACCATCTCCGCGACGTGGTGGCCATCGCCGAGCGGGGCGGCCTGCGCGCCGCCTCGCGCTACTTAAAGCTGGCGCAGCGACGGTCCTGGCCGACATGTTGCGCCGGGGCGCATCTGTGCGAGCATGACTGTAACTCGGCTGCTACTGAAGGATGGGATGATGCGAGCAACGTTCGGGACCACGGCCGCCCTGCTCGGTGCGCTCCTCTGCGCCGGGCCGCTGCGCGCGCAAACGCCCAGCCGGGTCGAGGTGTCGCCGATCCGGAGCACGACCCTTGCGGGCGACGAGTTCCTGCGCGGCGATGCGCGGGGGCGGGAGACGCTGCTTGCCGGTGAGTTGCGGCTGCCGCCGGGGGCGGCGGCGAAGGTGCCGGCCGTGGTGCTCGTGCACGGGTCGGGCGGCATCAGCGGGGCGGCCGACCTCTGGGCGCGGGAGCTGAACAGCATCGGCGTCGCCGCCTTCATCCTGGACAGCTTCGCCGGGCGCGGCATCGTCAGCACCGTCGCCGACCAGAACCAGCTCAATTCCCTGGCGATGACGGTGGACGCCTACCGGGCGCTGGACCTGCTGGCGGCGCATCCGCGCATCCGCGCCGACCGGATCGCCGTGATGGGGTTCTCCAAGGGCGCGGTGGCCTCGGTCTATTCGGCGATGGACCGTTTCACTCGCCGCTACGGCAATCCCGCGCAGCGGTTTGCCGCGCATATCGGCCTCTACACGCCCTGCAACACCGCCTACGCCGAGGACACCGCGGTCGCGCACGTGCCGTTGCGGCTGTTCCACGGCATCGCCGACGACTACGTCTCGGTCGCGCCCTGCCGGGATTACGTCGCCCGCCTCAAGCAGGCCGGCGCCGACGTGACCCTCACCGAGTACCCGGATGCGCAGCACGGGTTCGACAACCCGCTGAGCGCGCCGCTCGTGCCCGTACCGAGCGCGCAGACCACGCGGAACTGCCGCTTGGTGGAAGGGCCCGGCGGGAGCATCCGGGACCAGAAGACCGGCGAGGCCTATAGCCTGGAGACCAGCCCCTGCGTCGAGAAAGGCGCCCATGTCGGCTACAACGCGCAGGCAGCCGCGGCGGTGAAGGAAGCGGTCAAGGCGTTCCTGACCGCGTCGCTGCTGCGGTAGCCGGCGGCGCTCAGGCGGCCGCGGCGCGGCCGAAGCCGGCCACGCCCATATCGCGCATGGTCTCGTCGAGCGCCACCATGGCCTCGGCGATGTCGGCCTCGGTGATGTCGCCCATGCAGCCGATGCGGAACGTGTCGGCCAGCGCCAGCCGGCCGGGGAAGATGATGAAGCCGCGGCGCTTCATGCCTTGGAACAGGGCGTCGAAGCTGAAGGCCGCGTCGGCCGGGTTGTGGAAGGTGGCGACGATCGGGGAGGCGAAGTCGTCGGGCACGACGGTGCGGAAGCCCATCTGCCGCATGCCGCCGACCAGCCGCTGCCAGTTGCGGCGGTAGCGCTCGAGCCGCGCCTCGGTGCCGCCCTCGGCCGCATGCTCGCGGCAGGCCTGGGCGAAGGCGGCGACGACCTGCGTGGGCGGCGTGAAGCGGAAGGCGCCGGTGCGGTCCATGTGCTGGTTCTGGTCCCACAGGTCGAGCGTGTGGGAGCGGCGGTTGCCCCGGGCCGCCTCCAGCGCGGCGGTGCGCACCACCGCCCAGCCGACTCCGGGCACGCCCTGCATGCACTTGTTGGAGGACAGCATGACCGCGTCCAGGCCCAACGCCTGCGCGTCGATCGGCACCGCCCCGAAGGAGGCGACGGCGTCGACCAGCAGCCCCTTGCCATGCCGCCGGCACACCTCGGCCACCGTCTCGAGCGGGTTCAGCACGCCCGTGCTGGTCTCGCAATGGACGACCATGACGTGGGTGATGGCGGGGTCGGCGCGGATGGCTGCCTCGAAGGCGTCCGCGGCGGCGGGGGTGAAGGGTTCGGTGCGGATGATCGCGTGCGGGGTGCCGTTCACGGCGCAAATCTCGATCAGCCGGTCGCCATAGACGCCGTTGCTGTGGATGAGCAGCTTGCCGCCGGGCGGCACGAAGGTGGTGATGGCCGCCTCGTTGGCGTAGGTGGCGCTGCCGGGCATGGGGATCGCGGTATACAGGCCGCGCCCGTTCACGACGCCGACCAGGTAGTCGCGCGCAAGCACGACGTCGGCCTGGAACTCGGTGTCGCCGGAGGGCCGGTCGACCATCATCACCTCTTTCGTGGTGCGTGAGACGCTGACGGGCCCGGGGGTGAGCAGCAGCGGGTGGGCGGCATCTCTCGGCATGTCGGCTCCGGGCTCGATGAGCGCGCAATCTGGCATGGCGGAAGCGCAGGAAACAAGCATGCATCCCGAATTGCCGGGCGGCGCGCCTGCCCCGAAGGCATCAGCCCAATAAGCAGGCGGTATGATCCCGATGCCGCCCAGCAGGGGGAAGAACGGCCTTGACGCCGGCCCGGGCGAGCCGCTTAGGCTGGCTGCGATGCACTCGGCAAGGAACCCGCCCATGTTGCGCTCGATCTGGATGCTTGCCGTGCTGCTGCTGGCCTCGCTGCCGGCGCAGGCGCTCACCCGCGGCGGCACGCTGGTGTTCGCGCGGCAGACGGACTGCCAGTACCTCGATCCCGTGCATACCGCGCAGAATGCGGACATCTGGATCTCGCTGAACATCTACGACACCCTGCTGCAGCCGACAGCCGACGGGAAGGGCGTGGCGCCCGGGCTCGCCGCGGAGCATAGCGTCTCGGCCGACGGCAAGACCGTCACCCTCAAGCTGCGCCCCGGCCTGAAGTTCGCCGACGGCTCGCCGCTGCTGGCCAGCGACGCCGCCTGGTCGCTGAACCGGGCCGCCACCAAGGAAACCGGGGGCGAGTTCCGCTTCCTGCTGGCCTCGATCGCCTCCGTCGAGGCGAAGGGCGACGATACGGTCGTGGTGAACCTCTCGCGCTCCGACCCGACCATCCTGCAAGCGCTGGCCACGTTCAACGCCGGCATCATGCCGGAGAAGCTGGTCATGGCGGCGCCGGGCGCCAATCTCGAGGAGAAGAGCAAGAACTTCGCCGAGCGCCCGGTCGGCTCCGGCCCCTTCGCCATGCAGAGCTGGAAGCGCAACACCGAGATGGTGCTGTCCCGCAACCCGCACTACTGGCGGCCCGGCGCCGACGGCAAGCCGCTGCCCTATCTCGACACCATCCGCTTCGTGATGATCCCCGATGACGCCACCCGCATCCTGAAGCTGAAGGCCGGCGAGATCGACGTCGCCGAGTTCGTGCCCTATTCGCGGGTGGCCGAGCTGAAGGGCGATCCCAAGCTCAACATGGTGCTGTTTCCCGCCGCCCAGATGAACTACTTCGCGCTCAACTCGCGGCCCACCCTGAAGGACGGCAGCAAGAACCCGCTGGCCGACGTGCGGGTGCGCCAGGCGCTGAACTACGCCACCAACAAGCCGGCGCTGATCCAGGTCGTGTCCTACGGCGCCGGCACGCCGGCGCAGAGCTTCATGCCGATGTCCACGCCGATGGCCTATGGCGAGGGGCCGCTCTACCCGTATGACCTGACCAAGGCCAAGGCCCTGCTGGCGGAAGCCGGCTACGCGCAGGGGTTCGAGATCACCTGCATGGCGCTGGCCGGCAGCGCCGACGACGCGGCCAAGCTGGTGGCGCTGCAGCAGATGTGGGCGCCGCTCGGCGTCAAGCTCAAGATCGAGCAGCTCGAGGCGGCGACGCGCCTGGCCCGCTACAACGCGGCCGACTTCCAGATGCGGACTTCGCTCTGGACCAACGACATCAACGATCCCGGCCAGGTCACCTCCATCTTCGCCTATTACGCGACCCGGCAGAACAACCGCGGCGGATGGCAGGACACCCGCAACGACACCTTGTTCGAGCAGAGCCAGAGCGAGCTGGACGCGGCCAAGCGCGCCGCGATGTTCAAGGAAATCCAGCAGCGCTACGCCGCCGCCGCGCCGATCATCTTCAGCATGGAGGTGCCTTACCCCGTCGCCACGCTGAAGTCGGTGCATGACTTCGTGCAAATTCCGCTCGGCAACAACATCTTCGTCGGCACCTACATCGAGAAATAGCCTGTGCTGCGCGTGCTGGCCCGGCGGTTGGGCCAGGTGCTGACGACCGTGCTGCTGGTGGCGCTGCTGGTGTTCGGCCTCATGCGGCTGCTGCCCGGGGACGCCGCGCTGATGCTGCTGGGCGAACGCGGCAGTGACGAGGGCGTGGCGCAGCTCCGCCGCGAGATGGGGCTGGACCAGTCCGTTGTGGTCCAGTTCTGGGAGTTCCTGATCCACACCGCGAGCGGGCGGCTGGGCCAGTCGAGCAGCATGCGGGTCCCGGTGGTGCAGCTGATCGAGGAGCGGCTGCCCATCACCTTGGCGCTGACGGGGATGGCGGCGACGCTGGCGCTGCTGATCGCCGGGCCGCTCGCGTTTGCCGCCGCGCTGCGGCCGGGCAGCTGGGTGGATGTGCTCGTGCGGGCCATTGCGCAGCTAAGCCTGTCCATGCCGGTGTTCTATATCGGGCTGGTGCTGCTGATCGTGCTCGGCGCCGGGCTGCACTGGTTCCCGGTGGGCGGCATCGGCGAGGGCGTGCTGGGCACGCTGCATTCCCTCGTGCTGCCGTCGCTGACCCTGGCGCTCAGCCTGTCCGCGGTGCTGCTGCGGAACCTGCGCGAGCAGCTGATCGAGGTGATGCACGCGGAATACGTGGGATTTGCGGTCGCCAAGGGCCTGCCCCGGCGCCTCGTGCTGGGCCGGCATGTGCTGCGGAACGCCTGGATTTCCACCATCACCCTGCTCGGCCTGCATATCGGGTCGCTGGTGGGCGGGGCGGTCATCACCGAGACGGTGTTCGCCATCCCGGGCGTGGGGCGGCTGATGATCGACAGCATCTTCGCCCGCGACTACCCCGTGGTGCAGGGGTTGACGATGGTGCTGGCGATCCTGGTCTCGGTCGTGTTCGTGGCGGTGGACACCGTCCAGGTCTGGCTCGATCCGCGGGTTGCGCGCTGAGTGCGGCCACGCTGGTCGGCGCGGCGCTGGTGGCCTTGATGCTGGCCTGCGCCGCCGCGCCCGGCGGGATCGCGCCCTATGACCCCGACACCTTCGACTACATGGCGCTGCTGTCGCCGCCCAGCCTCGAACACCCGTTCGGCACCGACAATTTCGGCCGCGACATCCTCTCCCGCACCATCTGGGCGGCGCGCATCGACCTGCAGATTGCCGTCTTCGCCACCCTGTTCCCGGCGGTGTTCGGCACCTTCATGGGATGCGTGATCGGCTATGCGGGCGGCCTGGTAGATGCCGTGTTCCGCCGGGTGGTCGACGTGGCGATCACCATTCCGTTCCTGGTGCTGGTGATCGCCATCGTCGCCGTGCTGGGGCCGGGCCTGCTGAACATGTACATCGCCATCAGCGCCGTAGGCTGGATCGTCTATGCGCGCCTGACCCGGGCTGAGATCATCGCGCAGAAGCAGCGGGACTATGCGGCCGCGGGCCGGGTGATGGGCTATTCCGCCCGGCGCATCCTGTTCCGGCACCTGCTGCCAAACGCCATCTCCCCGGTGCTGGTCTATTGGATGACGGACATGGCGCTGGCGATCCTGCTGGGCTCCAGCCTCGGCTACCTCGGTTTGGGCGCGCAGCCGCCCACCTCCGAATGGGGCGTGCTGATCGCCGACGGCAAGAACTTCATGACCACGGCCTGGTGGATGTCGATCTTCCCCGGCATCGCCATCGTGCTCGCCGGCATCGGCTTCAGCCTGTTGGGCGACAGCCTGGCCGGCTGGCTGCGGCGGCGCGGCTGATGCTGGAGCTGCGCCAGCTCGCTGTCCGCATCGGAGCCGCGGAGCCGGTGGGCGGCGTCGACCTGGCCGTGGCAGCGGGCGAAGTGCTGGGCCTGGTGGGGGAGAGCGGGTCCGGCAAGAGCCTGACCTTGCGCGCGATCCTGCGCCTGCTGCCGCCGCAGGTGGCGGTCTCGGGCCAGGTGCTGTGGCAGGGGCGGGACCTAGCGGCACTCGACGAGCCCGCGATTCGGCGCATCCGCGGGCGGGAGATCGCGATCATCTTCCAGGAGCCGATGACGGCGCTGAACCCGGTGCTGCCAGTGGGCCTGCAGATCACGGAGTCGCTCGGCGCGCATCTCGGGCTGCGGGGGGCGGCGGCCCGGCGCCGGGCGGTCGAGCTGCTGGACCAGGTCGGCATCCCCGACGCCCGCCGCCGCATCGGCAGCTACCCGCACGAGTTCTCGGGCGGCATGCGGCAGCGTGCGATGATTGCGATCGCCCTGGCGGCCGGGCCGCAGCTGCTGCTGGCGGACGAACCGACCACGGCGCTGGACGTCACCATCCAGGACCAGATCCTGAAGCTGCTGCTCCGCCTGAAGGACGAGCTGAGCATGGGGATCATCCTGGTCACCCACGACCTCGGCGTGGTGGCGGGCACCTGCGACCGGGTGGCGGTGCTCTATGCCGGCCGGGTCATGGAAACCGGCCCGCTGGAGGCGATCTTCCGCCGGCCCTCGCACGGCTATACGCTCGGCCTGATGCGCTCCCTGCCGGACCCGCGCCGCGCACGGCAACCCCTGGCCGGCATCGGCGGCGTGCCGCCCAACCCGCTGGCGATGCCCGCGGGCTGCCGTTTCGCGCCCCGCTGCGACTTCATGCGCCCGGCCTGCACCGAAGCCGACCCGGCGCTGCTGCCGGTGGCCGCCGGCCACGCCAGCGCCTGCATCCGCGCCGACGCGGTGCGCCAGGCGGCATGACGGTCCTGCTCCGCGCCGACGACCTGGTGCGCGGCTTTCCCGGCCGGCGCGGCATGCTGGATACTGTGCGGGGCCGGCCTCGCCCGGTGGTGCGCGCGCTAGCCGGCGTCAGCCTCACGCTGAACCGCGGCGAGACCCTGGCCGTGGTGGGAGAGAGCGGCTGCGGCAAGAGCACCTTGGCCCGGGCGCTGGTGCGGCTGATCGACCTCGAGTCCGGCCAGATCGATTTCGAGGGGCAGGACGTGCGGAACCTGCGGGGCGAGGCGCTGCGCCGCTACAACCGCCGGGTCCAGATGGTGTTCCAGGACCCGTACAGCTCGCTCAACCCGCGCATGACGGTGGGCGAGACCCTGGCTGAGGCGCTGCGCGTGCACCGGATGGTGCCGCGGGCCGGCATTGCCGCCCGGGTCGCGCAGCTGCTCGACCTCGTGCGCCTGCCGGCCGACGCGGCCGCGCGCATGCCGCACGCGTTCTCCGGCGGCCAGCGGCAGCGCATCGCCATCGCCCGCGCCCTGGCCGTGGAGCCGGAGCTGCTGATCGCCGACGAGATCGTGTCGGCGCTGGACGTCTCGGTGCAGGCGCAGGTGCTGAACCTGCTGCTGGAAATGCAGGAGCGGCTGCACCTCTCCATCCTGTTCGTCTCGCACGACCTGCGGGTGGTGCGGCACGTCGCGCACGCGGTCGCGGTCATGTATCTGGGCCGGGTGGTGGAGCATGGCCCGGCCGACGCCGTGTTCGGCGCGCCGCTGCACCCCTACACGCAAGCGCTGCTGCGGGCCGCCCCGAGCCTCGAGCCGGGGGTTGCGCGCAGCCGGACCGCGGCGCTGGTGGGCGAACTGCCCAGCCCGATGCGCCAGGTGCCGGGCTGCCCGTTCCACCCGCGCTGCCCGCGGGCCTGGGACCGCTGCGCGGCCGAGGTGCCGCGGCTCGCGGTCCAGGACGGGCAGGGCGTTGTGTGCCACCTGCATGAGCCGGCGGTGTGAACGGAGGGCTCGGGACGGTCGTCGGCATCAGCCGCTTTCCCGTCAAGTCGATGCGGGCGGAGGCGCTCGAGACGGCTGAGCTGTTCTGGACCGGGCTGCAAGGCGACCGCCAGTATGCCTTCCTGAAAAGCACCGACACCTCGGACTTCCCGTGGCTGACCGCGCGCGACTTGCCAGGGCTGGTGCTGCACCGCGCCTGCTACGCGGACCCCGCCGACCCCGACCATGCCCGTGTCCGCGTGACCGATCCGCAGGGCGTCGGGCGCGACGTCCGGGACCCGGCGCTGGCGGCGTCGCTGGCCGCGGCGGCCAGGGCCCCGGTATCCCTGCTGCGGGTCGGGCGCGGGGCGTACGACGCCATGCCGGTGTCTGTCATCACCACCGGCACGCGGGCCGCGATCGAGGCGGCGCATGGCGGCCCGGTCGCGCTCGAGCGGTTCCGCGCGAACCTGGTGATCCGCCCGGACGACCCGGCCGCCACCGAGCGGGACTGGCTCGGCCACACGATCTCGTTCGGCGACGGGCCCGATCCGCCGGCCGTGCGCCTGGACTGGCCGATCCCGCGCTGCGCCATTGTCGCGATCGACCCAGGCACTGCCGCGCGCGACCCCGGCGTGCTGCGCACGGTGGTCCAGCGGTTCGGCAACGCAGTGGGCGCGTACTGCGCCGTGCAGGCCCCGGGCACGGTCCGGATCGGCGAGCGCGTCCGCCTGGCCGGCGGCTAGATGATCCGGGCGTTGCCGCGGTTCCTGCTGCTGTATGGCGTGCTGTTCGCCGGGTTCGGCGTGGCCTCGCCGTTCCTGCCGGGCCTGCTGCAGGAGCGCGGGCTATCGCCGTCGCAGATCGGCGTGGTGCTGGGTAGCGGCACCGCGATCCGGCTCGCGACGGGCCCGGCCGGGTGCCGGCTGGCGGACCGGCTGGGCCTCAGGCGGGGGATGCTGGCCTTGCTGACCGCGGCCTCGTCGGCGCTGGCGCTTGGCTATCTGGCGCCGGGCGGGTTTGCGCTGCTGCTGCTGGTGGGGGTGCTGCACGCCTCGGTGCTGGCGCCGATGGTGCCGCTGGCCGATGCGCTGGCCTTGGGCGCGGCGCCGGGGCGGTTCCAATACGGCTGGGTGCGGGGCGCGGGATCGGCGGCGTTCATCCTAGGCGCGGCCGGGGCAGGGCAGGTGGTCGAGGCTTGGGGCCTGGGCAGCATCGTCTGGATGAACGCCGGCCTGTTGGCCGCGGCAGCCGTGGCCGCCCTGGCAGTGCCCGCCTCGCCAACGCCGCCGGCGATCACGCGCGAGGCCGGGGCGCTGGCACTGCTGCGTCTGCCGGGGTTCGTGCGGCTGTCGCTGGTCGCCGCCCTCATTCTCGGCAGCCACGCGCTGCATGACGGGTTCGAGGTGCTGCGGTGGCGCGAGGCAGGTATCGGGCCGGGGGTGGCCGGGCTGCTGTGGTCGGAGGCCGTGCTGGCCGAGGTCGTCGTGTTCGTAGTTGTGGGCGGCCCGGCACTGCGCTGGCTGGGGCCGGGCGGATGCATGCTGCTTGCGGCGCTGGCGGGGATGGTGCGCTGGGGCGTCACCGCCGTCACGGCCTGGCTGCCGGCAATGGCGCTGGTGGAGCCGCTGCACGGGCTGACCTTCGCCCTGCTACATCTCGCCTGCATGCGCGTGCTGGCCGCGATCGTGCCCCCGCATCTGGCCGCGACGGCGCAAGCGGTTTACGGCACCGTCGCGGTCGGCGCGGCTTCGGCGGCGCTGACCTTCGCGTCGGGGCCGCTGTACGGCGCCTTCGGCCCGGCGGCATTCTGGGCGATGGCGGCGTTGTGCGCCGCCGCCGTGCCGATCATCGGCCTGTCCCGCGATTGGAGATCCTGATGCCCCATGCCCTCACCGCAGAAGCGGCCGACCACTACGCCAGCGTGGCGCTGGGTCACGTGACCCGCGAGTATCCCAACCACCTCGCGCACGGCCTTGCCGGGCCGGAGGACCTCGGCACGCCGCGGGCGCTGCACCCGGTGTTCTACGGCAGCCTCGACTGGCACTCCTGCGTCCATGCGTATTGGATGCTGGCGCGACTGTTGCAGCTTTTCCCGGCCATGCCGCAAGCCCACCGCATCATTGGGCTGTTCGATGCCGCGCTCACGCCGGCGAACATCGAGGGCGAGTGCGCCTACCTGCGCCGCCCCACCGCGCGGGGGTTCGAGCGCCCCTATGGCTGGGCCTGGCTGCTGAAGCTGGCGGAAGCGCTGGCCCGGCACCCCGGCCGCCCCTGGTCGGCCACGCTGGCGCCGCTCGCAGCGATGGTCGTGGCGCGGTTCCACGCCTTCCTGCCCAAGGCGACCTACCCGGTGCGGGCCGGCACGCATTTCAACACCGCCTTTGCCCTGGCGCTCACCGCCGATTACGCCGCCGCCGCGGCCGACGCGGACTTGGCCGGTTTGCTGCGCGGCACCGCCGAGCGCTGGTATACCGGGGACCAGGACTGCCCCGCCTGGGAGCCCGGCGGCGACGACTTCCTCTCGCCCGCCCTGATCGAGGCGGAGTGCATGCGACGGCTGCTGCCGCGGCAGCGGTTCGCCGCGTGGTTCGAAGCCTTCCTGCCGCGCCTGGCCCAAGGGCAGCCCGCCTCGCTGTTCACGCCCGCCGTGGTCAGCGACCGCAGCGACGGCAAGATCGCGCATCTGGACGGGTTGAACCTCAGCCGCGGCTGGTGCTGGCGGGCGCTCGCCGAGGCGCTGCCGGCCGGGGACGAGCGGACACGGATGCTGCAGGTCGCCGAAGTTCATATCGAGGCCGGGCTGCCGCATGTGGCGGGCGACTACATGGGCGAGCATTGGCTGGCCAGCTTCGCCGTGCTGGCGCTGGACGACGTCGCGCCCGGGTGCATGGAGGCGCGGCAAACGCGCGCCGACGGATCGACCACGTGGTGGAGACGCTGCTAGGCTGCGACGACCGCAACGAAGGACCTTCCGATGGCGATCACGCTCACCTGTGCCGACTATGTCCGCATCATGCCCCTGGCGACCGGCGCGGTGCCGGCGGAGTTCAGCCTGGTGCTGGGGCGCGGCGGATCCTGGCCGGAGCGGGCGGAGATGCTGCGCCGGGCCACAGGTGACAGCACGGTGGCAGGCGGCGAGGCCTCGATGGGCATCCATCTCCGCCGCATGGACCAGGGCGACCGCTCCTTCGTGGCCTTGCCGGTGTTCGTGCTGCGCAACTTCGTCGCGCGCGACCTCTACATCCGCAAGGGCGCGCCATTTCGGGCCGCCGCGGACCTCCGCGGCAAGCGGATCGGCATGTATAGCTGGACGGCCAGCGGCTCGATCTGGTACCGGCACTTCCTGGCCTGGGCCGGGGTCGAGGCCGGCGCGGTGCAGTGGTGCATCGGCGACATCGACAAGCCCTGGGGCATGCAATCCGACCCCGGGCTGCCCGCCCATGCCACGCCGCCGCCGCCGGGCCGATCCCTGGCGCAGATGCTGGTCGATGGCGAGCTGGACGCGATCTACAGCCCGCCGCAGCCAAAGGACTTCCACCCCGTGCGCGGACCGATCGTGCGGCTCTACCCCGACAGCCGGACCGTCGAACGCGATTACTTCAGGGCAACCGGCGTGTTCCCGCCGCAGCACCTGGTGGTGCTCCGCCGCGAGGTCTGGCACGCCGATCGCGCCCTGGCCCGGCGCGTGACCGACTCCTTCATCCGATGCGAGGCTTACTTTCAGCAGCAGCTCGCCTCCTTCCCGTACGTCACCCCCTGGACCCATGCCGAGCGAGAGGAGTCCGAGGCGGCGCTGGGTACCGACCCCTATGCGCATGGGATGGAGCTGAACCGGGCCGTCATCGAGCAGTTCTGCGTGCAAGCTCACGAGCTTGGCTTGACCAAGCGGCGGATCGGCGCGGACGAGTATTTCAGGGAGTTCCTGGAGTCGTAGCCGGATCGACGGGTTCAGCCCTCCTTCGGCGGTGAGCGCCGGGTCATGCGCCTGGCGGCCAGCAAGGCCAGCAAGCCCGGCACGATCAGCCCGAGGCCCATGGGTTCGGGCACGCTGGTGGCTTGCGGCACCTGTTCCTCGGTCGGTGCCGCGGGCCTGCTGGACGTGCGTGCAAGCGCGGGTTGGCGCACGAATTCACTGGGGGGGCCGAAGGCCGCCAGCACGGAGGGGACCAAAATCGCTGGCGTCTGATCGGACGGGCCTGCTCCGGCGACAGCCTGGGCCGATTGGTCTTGATCGGCTCCCCCCGGCCATGTCAGCTGCTGGCTCAGGAAGGCCGCAGCCGACCCGGCGGTGATCGCTGCCGCGAGCATTCCGGCCGCGGCACGCCCGCCCAAACCGCCGGCCGCCAAACCAGACAGTGCGCCAGCACCACCGGAAGATGCGCCCGCTCCGGCCGCAATCGCGCGCCCTGGAGACCCGCCTGCCGAAAGCCCCGTGCCCGCCGGACCCCCGCCGGTTGCAACCCCGCCTGCCGGAACCCCGCTTCCCGGGGTCAATGCGGCCGGCACGCGAACGCACTCCGGAGCGTGGATGGTAGGCGAGATGGCGTGATGCACCCGGGGCGGGCCGTGCTTGACGGCCCGGCCCACCCAGTGATGCACCCGGGGCCGGAACGGCATGCGTGCGATCCGTGCAATCAGCGTTTGAATCGGAAAACACTGCACCATCGGCGACCATCACTGCAATGGATTGAACCCAAGAGAACTACGCCGGATTCGTTAACAACCCGTTGACGTAGCCGTCGGCCGCGGTGTGTGACGTGCTTGTCATGATGCGGCCATCCCGCGGTAGGGCGTGCTGTCCGATGGTGCGGCCACTGCGAGATGGACAGCCCCGGCACCGCCGGGTCGCATGTCGCCAGCATGAGAGGCATCACCATGTCAGCACGTAGCGCTTCGAGAACCGCCCGCGCCGCTCTCACCGCCATCCTCCTCGGCGGCACCGCGCTGGGCGGGCTGGCCATCGGAACCGGCTATGCTCAGGGGACGGCCGAGCCGGCGCCCATCCAGCCGAGCGGTCCCGCCCGGCCGCTTCCCGATTTCGCCGACTTGGCCGCCCAGGTCCGTCCGGCTGTGGTGTCCGTGACCGTCAAGCGGACCGAGGATGGTGGCGTTCGCCAGGCGCGGGGATCCGGCTTCCTCATCGACGGCGACGGCACCGTGGTGACCAACAACCACGTGGTCGCCGGGGGCGGCTCGGTCTCCATCACGCTCGACGACGGCTCCGAGCTGCCGGCCCGCATCGTCGGGCGGGACTCGCGCACGGATCTTGCCGTGCTGCAGGTCGAGGCCGGGCGCAAGCTGCCGTCGCTCACCCTGGGCGACTCCGATCAGGTGCGGCCGGGGCAGTGGGTGGTCGCCGTCGGCAATCCGTTCGGCTTGGGCGGCAGCGTCACGGCAGGCATCGTTTCCGCCCGTGGGCGGGACATCGGCGCCGGCCCCTACGACGCTTTCCTGCAGATCGACGCCGCGATCAACCAGGGCAACTCGGGAGGTCCGCTGTTCACCCAGGATGGACGCGTGGTCGGCGTGAATACCGCCATCCTCTCGCCCAGCGGCGGCAGCGTCGGCATCGGGTTCGCCATTCCCAGCAGCCTGGTGAAGGACGTCGTGGGCCAGTTGCGCACGGCCGGGCACGTCACAAGGGGTTATCTCGGCATCGAGACGCAGCCCATCACCGCTGCCATCGCGCCCGGTCTCGGCCTGGCTGCGGACACCCACGGCGCGCTGGTGGCCGCGGTCGCCCCGGACAGCCCAGCCGCCAAGGCCGGGTTCCAGCCCGGCGACGTCGTACAATCCGTGGCGGGGGCAGCCGTCGCCAACCCGCATGACCTCGCGCGGACCGTGGCGGCGGCCAAGCCTGGCGAGGCCACCGAGGTCGCCGTGCTACGGGGCGGCGCCGCCCGCACGTTGCGTGTTCAGGTCGCCGCCATGCCGGAACAGCAGGCCAAGACCGAAGAGGGACCGGCCGGGGCGAGCGAGCAAGGCATCGGCCTCGCGCTGTCGCGCCTGTCGCCGCAGGTGCGGAGCCGGCTCGAGCTGCCGGAGAGCGCCCAGGGCGCGCTGGTGACGGACGTGCAGCCGGGCTCGCCGGCACAACGGGCCGGGTTGCGTCAGGGTGACGTGGTCACCGGCGTCGGCGCGCGGTCGGTGACCTCGCCGGAGGAGGCAGCGGCGTCGATCCGTGCGGCCGCCCGGGAGGGCAAGGGCCTTGCTCTGCGCGTACTGCGAGATGCGCAGGCGCGTTACGTGGCCGTGCCCGGCCCCGCCAACGGCTGACGCAATCGTCCGGCCGGGGTAGGTCCCGGCCGGACGACCGGTTCAGGCATTGCCGATGGCAGGCTGGCTGGACAGGCTCGTGGCGCGGAAGATCGCTGCAAGCAGACGCAGCGCGTCCGGACCACCCTGATCGCGCAGGCTTCCCGTCTCCATCTCGCCGGCAAGCATTTCGGCTTGAGTTGCCAGCGTTTGCGAGGCTTGATGCAGGGCTGCAGTGGCAAGATGAAGCTGCAGCGGTTCAGACAAGGCGTTCCACTCGGTCATGGGTCGTAGTCCCGTAGGGCCGTTTTGGCGGCGGCGAGTCCGCACGACGTTGCGCGGTCGAGCAGATGATACCCGCAAGGGGTTAACCGAATGCTGACGGCGACGGTAACACAAGGGTGAGGGATACGGGTGCGAACGGTGGAAACTCGACCGTGACGTGCCCCGGGCCGTCGAGCCATACCGGCGGGCAAACGCTCCCGAGCATGACGATCTGGCCTGCGCGTAAGCCGCCGAACGCGGCGGCCTCGGCGGACCCGGCGAGCCAGGCCAAGGCCTGCATCGGGTCACCCAGCAGGTCCCGGCCAAATCCGCTGCCGCGCGCCGCGCCATCCACCAGCACGCGGCCCGCCACGGCGCAGAGGTCAAGACCGCGCCAGCCGGCATAGGGCTCGCCGAGGATCGCGGCGGCGTGGAACACCTGATCGGCCACCAAGGCCGGCGCGCCGAACTCGGCCAGAACCTGGTAGCGGTTCTCGACGATCTCGATGGCCGCCATGGCCTCGCCCGTGGCTGCCCGCGCCTGTTCCGGCGTGCAGGGCTCTGGCGGAAGATCGTGGGCGAGGCAGACCGCCAGCTCGCATTCCACACCCGGCCGCAGCAACCCCGCGTAGCTGAGCGTGCTGCCGCTGCCATGCAGTCCGTCCCTGCCCATGAAGGCGGCGGCGGGTCCGGCAAGGCCGAGGTACTCCTGCATGCGCCGGGCGGTGGCGCCGATCTTGAAGCCGGCCGGTGCCGCGGCGCCCTGCAGGCCGGCCAACGCGACCTGCGCCTCCACGCCTTGCGCCAGGGTTTCGGGATGCAGACCGGGCGGCAAGGCGGCGAGCGGCGCGCGGGCAGCGGCGCGGCGGGCCCGGTGCAGCAGCGCCGCCGCGCCGGAGGCGTCGAACGGGGTCACGGGGTGCGCGTCAGTTCATAAAGGGCCACTGCGGCGGCGGCGGCGACGTTCAGGCTCTCCATGCCGCCCGGCATCGGCAAGCCGGACAGCTCGTCGCAGGTGTCGCGCGTCAGCCGGCGCAGGCCCGCGCCCTCCGCGCCCAGGACCAGGGCGACCCGGCGTTCGCGCAGTGGCCCACCCAGCAGCGGCGCACCTGCCGTGTCCAAGCCCACGACCCATAACCCGGCCGCCTTCAGCGCCGCGAGGGTGCGCGCCAGGTTCACCGCCCGCAGCAGCGGCACCCGCTCCAGCGCGCCGGAGGCTGCCTTGGCCATGACCCCCGTCTCTTCGGGGGCGTTGCGATCCTGGGTGATCACCGCGGCCGCGCCGAAGGCGGCGGCGCTGCGCAGCACGGCGCCGATGTTGCGCGGGTCGGTGACCTGGTCGAGCACCAGCACGGGGCCCGGCCGGTCTAGCACGGCGGCGAGGGAGGGCGGCCCCAACAGGTCGGCCAGCAGCGCGGCGCCCTGGTGCACGGTATCGCGCCCCAGCAGATGGTCCAGCTTGGCGCGATCCCCCCGTTCGGGCTGCAAGGGCCAGGGCTGTGGCAGGCGGGCGGTCAGCGCCGCTTCCGCGTCTTCGGTCAGCAGCAAGCGCTTGAGCCGCCGGGCCGGGTTGGCGAGCGCGGCCTCGACAGCGTGCAGTCCGTGCAGCCATACGCCTCCGCGCGGCGCCGCCGGCCCGGGCGCGCGGGGTAGCGGCGGCGACGCCGCTGGCTGTGGGGCGCGGAGCGTTTCGGCCCGGGGCCGCTCGGGGGCGGGCGCCCGCACTGGCTCGGGGGCGCGCACGGGGCGGGGCTGGCCGAGCTTGATGCCCTCGGCCCGGCGCTCCTTCAGGTCCGGCGGCCGGCTCGGGCGGGGGCCGGAGGCCTTGCGGTCCCGCGGCGGGATGCGGGCCGGCGGGCGGGGGGCGGGGCGGGCGCCTGGCTCGCGCGGCGGTGCGGCCGGGGCGGAGGGGCGGCTGCCGGGGGGACGGATCGGTGGTTTGGAACGCATCCCGCCCTCATAGCGCCTCCGGTCCGGCATCGCCATCGGGCCGATTGACAGCCGGGCGGGTTAGGCGCTAACCGCCGCCTCCTGCGGAGGGGTGCCCGAGTGGCTAAAGGGGGCGGACTGTAAATCCGCTGGCGTACGCCTACGTTGGTTCGAATCCAACCCCCTCCATGGGCAACATAGCCCGATCGCACCGATGCCTCGTCAACGCGAGGCGGGCGGAGGCGCCTCCCCTTCACGCAACTCGCACGCCTTGAGCTATGCAGCCGGCAAGATCGGCCAATCCATGCAACGTTGGCGGAGATTTCAAGCGAAAGTGTCGAAAACGAGACGCCGCATCGTGTCGTCGCGGTCTCATGTTTGATAGCATGCATGACAGCAGGGCCTTGCTTCGGCGAGATTACGAGTGGTTATGCGCGGCGCGGCATGAAAAGCGCCCGCCCGAGCACTTGATAGCGCACTACGAACTCGAACGGCATCTTGCGGGCGAACTGCTGGCCTCGGATCGGCAGGCGCGCGCGACGCTCTACGGTTAGGTCTACGATCGGCTGTTTACCGAAATACCCGACCACCCACATGCACCCAGACGACGTGGCGCCGCATCTCGCCGAAGTTCTCCGCGTGCTCAAACCCGGTGGGCGCTATGCGTGCGCCACCCCCAATAAGCTGAACGGGCCGCACGACATCTCGGTGTATTTCGGTTTCCAACCCGCCGGCTTCCATCTGCGCGAATACGACCACCGCTCGCTTGCGCACACTATGCAAGCGGCCGACTTCCGAGACTTGAAGGCGATGGGCTTGTTGAAAGGGCGGCGCTACGAGGTGCCGATCGGCGTCGTGGGCGCGATCGAGTTCATGCTGGCCGCGCTGCCCACGTCGCTGCGCCACAGGGCCATCCACATCAACATGCTCTATCGTTTGTCGCAGGTGATGGTGGTCGAACGAAAGTAGCGCCCGCCGCCGTCAGGGCGTCGGCGCAGGCCGGTGCGCTTCGACCTGCTGCGCCAGGCGCTCGATCCGGGGGTCGAGGATGCCGAGGGAGCGCAGGCCGTCCCTGGTGTGGAACAAGTACTCGGCCGAGCTGCCAAGCCCGCCGCTTGCGGTGGCCAGGCGGCGGACGACCTCGTCCTCAGCCAGGCCGCCCACGTAGTAATCGCCGGTGCGGCAAATGGTGAAGCCGATGGCGTGGCCGAACTTCGCCCCGTGCTCGTCACGCACCGCGATCCAGCGCGGCTGATAGCTGCCGGAGAGCATCTCGCGCCGCCAAAGGATGGGCAGCTCCTCGGCAAGGTCTTGCTCGGCGATCAGGAACGCCGCCCCGGTGCAGGCGCCGCCGCGATCGAGGCCGAGCACGAGGCCGGGCTGCTCCGGCGTGCCACGGCCGGCGAGCGTGGAGAGGCAAAAGGAGCGGTGCCAGCCGTGGACGCGGGCGAGGCGGCGCGCGGCGAAGCGGAGCGCCGGGTTCCAGATAAGCGAGCCATAGGCGAACAGCCAGGCGCCGCCGCCGCGGTCGAGCCGCCGGGCCATGACCTCGGCGAGCGAGGCCGCCCGCTCCGCGTCCGTCAGCAGGCGCAGGCCCGGCGTGCTGGCGGCGACCATGCGCTGGATCGCGCCGTCGGCCAGCATCTCGCGCGTCAGCACGTGCCCGCCCCTGCTTATGGGTTCCATGCTCCATCCTTGTTTCACGGCGAGATCATGGCATCGTAACATGCCGTGGCATTGCCTGCACACGTATTCGGGAGCAAGTTTTCGATCGCCCATGGCCTACTTTCCTTTGGGCTAGGCGAGGGCCATACCCGGATCAGCAGTTCTGAGGAGCCAAGGATGCCGGTAGCAGACGAGATGGCCAAAGAAGGCGCCCTGCCAGCAGGGACCAACATCGACACGCTGTGCATCGACACGATCCGCACCTTGTCGATGGATGCGGTGCAAAAGGCGAAGTCCGGCCATCCCGGCACGCCCATGGCGCTGGCGCCCGTCGGCTACACGCTGTGGCAGGACGTGCTGCGGTTCGACCCGCAGGACCCGACGTGGCCGAACCGCGACCGTTTCGTGCTGAGCGCCGGCCATGCCTCGATGCTGCTCTATTCGCTACTGCACCTGAGCGGGGTCCGGCGGCTGGACGAGAACGGACCGACGGAGGCGGAGGCGGTCTCGCTCGAGGACATCAAGCAGTTCCGTCAACTGAGCAGCGTGACCCCCGGCCATCCGGAGCACAGCTACACGTCGGGCGTCGAGACCACGACGGGGCCGCTGGGGCAGGGGGTGGCGAACTCGGTCGGCATGGCGATGGCGCAGCGCTGGTTCGCAAGCCGCTACAATACCCCGGACTTCGCGCTGTACGACTACCGCATCTACGCCATCTGCGGCGACGGCGACATGATGGAGGGGGTCTCCAGCGAGGCGGCCAGCGTGGCGGCGCATTTGAAGCTCTCTAACCTCGTGTGGATCTATGACAGCAACCACATCACGATCGAGGGCGCGACCAGCCTGGCCTTCAGCGAGGACGTGGGCGCGCGCTTCGAAGGCTATGGCTGGCATGTGCTGCACCTGGACGACGCGAACGACACCGCCGGGCTGACGGCGACGCTGCGCGAGGCGGAAGGGGTGACCGACCGCCCCACCCTGATCGTCGTGCACAGCGTGATCGGCTACGGCGCTCCAAAGAAGCAAGGCACGCGCGAGGCGCATGGCGAGCCGCTGGGCGATGACGAGATCAAGGCCGCCAAGCGCTTCTATGGCTGGCCCGAGGACGCGCAATTCCTGGTGCCGCCCGGGGTGCGCGAGAACTTCGACAAGCGCGTGGGCGCCCGGGGAGCGCGGCTGCGCCATAGCTGGATGGACATGCTGGCCCGCTACCGCACGGCGCACCCGGACCTGGCCCGCGAGCTGGACCAGATGGACCATCACCACCTGCCGGACGGGTGGGACGCAGACATCCCGGTGTTCCCCGCCGACGCCAAGGGCCTGGCGTCGCGCGAGAGTTCGCAGAAGGTGCTGAACGCCATCGCGCCCCGGTTGCCCTGGCTCTTGGGCGGGGCGGCGGACCTTGCGCCCTCCACGAAGTCGAACCTGACGTTCGAGGGCGCCGGCAGCTTCCAGGCCGGGTCGTATGGCGGGCGCAACCTGCATTTCGGCATCCGCGAGCATGCCATGGGCAGCATCTGCAACGGCCTGGCGCTGAGCGGCGTGCGTCCGTACGGCTCGGGGTTCCTGATCTTCAGCGATTACATGAAGCCGCCGATCCGGCTCGCGGCGATCATGGAGCTGCCGGTCATCTACATCTTCACCCATGACAGCATCGGTGTGGGCGAGGACGGGCCGACGCATCAGCCGGTGGAGCAGCTTCTTGCCCTGCGGGCGGTTCCGGGCATGGTGGTGATCCGCCCGGCCGACGCCAACGAGGTGGCCGAGGCCTGGCGGGTGGCGCTGCGCAACCACGACAAGCCGGTGGCGCTGATCCTGAGCCGGCAGGCGCTGCCGACCGTCGACCGGTCGCGGTTCGCCGCCGCCGATGGGTTGGCACGCGGCGCCTACGCCCTGGCGGACTGCGAGGGCACGCCGCAGGTGATCCTGATCGGCACCGGCAGCGAGGTGCAGCTTTGCATGGGCGCGCATGCGGCGCTGACCGCCGAGGGCATCCGCTCCCGCGTGGTGTCGATGCCGAGCTGGGAGCTGTTCGAGAGCCAGGACCAGGCCTACCAGGACAGCGTGCTGCCGCCCGGCGTGATCGGCCGGGTGGTGGTGGAGCAGGGGGCCAGCATGGGCTGGGACCGCTACGCCCTGCCCGGCGGCGGCGTGATCGCCATGCACACGTTCGGCGCCAGCGCGCCGGCAGCCGCGTTGCAGAAGAAGTTCGGTTTCACGCCGGAAGCGGTGCTCGAAGCCGCGCGCAAGCAGGCCAAAAGGGGAGACAAGCCATGAACGTCGTGACCCGTCCCGAGGACCCTAAGGTTGAGAGTGGGCCGGCCGAGAACCCGCTGAAGCGCCTGGAAGCCTTGGGCCAGAGCCCCTGGCTCGACTTCATCCAGCGCAGCTTCATCGGGCCGCAGCTCGAGACTTTGATCGAGCGCGACGGGCTGAAAGGCATCACCTCCAACCCCGCCATTTTCCAGAAGGCGATGGGCGAGGGCACGGACTACGACGCGGGCTTCAAGACGCTCGCCGAGAGCGGCGACCACGACGCGCTCGACATCTACGAGGCGCTGGCGGTGGATGATATCCGCGCCGCGGCCGACATGATGATGCTGCCCTATATCCTGAGCGGCAAGGTGGACGGCTATGTCAGCCTTGAGGTCTCGCCCTACCTCGCGCTGCGCACCGAGGACACGGTGGCGGAGGCACGGCGGCTGTGGAAGTGGGTGGGCCGCGACAACCTGATGGTGAAGGTGCCTGGCACCCAAGCCGGCGTGCCCGCCATTCGCACGCTGATCTCCGAAGGGCTGAACATCAACGTCACGCTGCTGTTTGCGCTCAGCGCCTACGAGGCGGTGGCCGAATCCTACATCGCCGGGCTCGAGGACCGGCTGGCGCGGGGCGAGAGCGTGGAAGGCATCGCGAGCGTCGCCAGCTTCTTCGTCAGCCGCATCGACGCCGTGATCGACAAGAAGATCGACGAGCGCGTGAAGAAGGGCGAGACGAACCTTGCTGCCCTGCGCGGCAAGGTCGCCATCGCCAACGCGAAGGTGGCCTACCAGCATTACCTCGGGCTGCTCAAGAGCCCGCGCTGGCAACGCCTGGCCGCCGCCGGGGCGCAGCCGCAGCGGCTGCTCTGGGCCAGCACGGGCGTGAAGGACAAGGCGTATAGCGACGTGCTGTATGTCGAGGAGCTGATCGGCCGGGATACGGTCAACACCGTCCCGCCCGCGACAATGGACGCCTTCCGCGACCACGGGAAGCTGCGCGAGAGCCTGACCGAAGACGTCGAGGGCGCGCGCATGGTGCTGTACCAGGCGGAGATGGCGGGTCTCGACCTCGATGGCGTCACGCGCAAGCTGGTGCCCGACGGGGTGGAGCTGTTCGCCGAGGCGGCCAACAAGCTGCTGGGCTCGGTGGCGGCGAAGCGGGCGGCGATGCTCGGAGGCGATCTCGTCACCGTGTCGTCCAAGCTGCCGGACGACCTGGCCAAGCCGGTGGCCGAGGTGGTCGAGGATTGGCGCAAGGCCGGCAAGTTGCGTGACCTCTGGGTGGGGGACGCCCGGGTGTGGACCGACAAGGACGAGGCCAAGTGGCTGGGCTGGCTGCGGGTGGTGGACGACCGCGGTCAAGAACTGCCGGCGCTGCAGAACTTTCAGGACGAGATCAAGGCCGAGGGCTTCCAGCACGTGCTGCTGCTCGGCATGGGCGGTTCGAGCCTCGGCCCGGAAGTGCTGGCCGAAACCTTCGGCCGGCAGCCGGGCTTTCCCGAGCTGCTCATCCTGGACAGCACGGACCCGGCGCAGATCGCCGCGCTCCGCGCCCGCGTGGACCTCGCGCGCACGCTCTGCATCGTCAGCAGCAAGTCCGGCAGCACGCTCGAGCCCAATATCTTCAAGGCGTATTTCTGGGACGAGATGACGAAGGCCGTGGGCGACCAGGCGCCGCGGCACTTCGTGGCGGTGACGGACCTCGGCTCGAAGCTGCAGCGCGTGGCCGAGGCGGACGGGTTCCGCCAGGTGTTCATCGGCGACCCGGCGATCGGCGGGCGCTATTCCGTACTGTCCAACTTCGGCATGGTGCCGGCGGCGGCGATGGGTCTGGACCTCGGCGCGTTCCTGAAGTCGGCCGCGCTGATGGTGCGGTCGTGTGCGGCCGGCACGCCGCCGGTGGCCAACCCGGGCGTGCAGCTGGGCGCCATCCTGGGCGTCGCGGCGAAGGCGGGACGGGACAAGGTGACCATCGTCGCCTCGCCCGGCCTGGCCGACGTGGGCGCGTGGCTGGAGCAGTTGCTGGCGGAGAGCACCGGCAAGCAAGGGCACGGGATCGTGCCGGTGGACAGCGAGCCGCTGGGGGCGCCGTCCGTCTATGGGAACGACCGGTTGTTCGCCTACCTCCGCCTGGAGGGCCAGGCCGACCCGGCGCAAGAGGCGGCGGTCGCGGCGCTCGAGGCGGCCGGGCAGCCGGTGGTGCGGGTGGTGCTGACCAGCCCGATGCAGGTGGCGCAGGTGTTCTTCCTGTGGGAGTTCGCCACCGCGGTCGCCGGGTCGGTGATCGGCATCAACCCGTTCGATCAGCCGGACGTCGAGGCCAGCAAGATCGAGACCAAGAAGCTGACCGACGCCTATGCGCAGAGCGGCCATCTGCCGGACGAGGCGCCGTTCGTTGCCGGCGACGGCATGAAGCTGTTCACCGACGGCAACAACCAGGACGCGCTGCGGGCGGATACGCTGGATGAGGTGATCCGCGCGCATCTAGGTCGGGTCGGTCCCGGGGACTATGTGGCGCTGCTGGCCTATATCGACCGCAACCCGGCCACCATCGAGGCGCTGACCCGGCTGCGCACGCGCATCCGCGACAGCAAGCATATTGCAACATGCGTGGGCTTCGGGCCGCGATTCCTACACTCGACCGGGCAGGCGTACAAGGGCGGACCCAACAGCGGCGTGGTGCTGCAGATCACCGCCGACGACGCGGCCGACCTGGCGGTGCCCGGCGAGAAGTTCAGCTTCGGCATCGTCAAGGCGGCGCAGGCGCGGGGCGACTTCGACGTGCTGTCGGAGCGTGGCCGCCGGGCGTTGCGGGTCCATTTGGGCTCGGACGTGCAGGCGGGGCTGGCGCGGCTGGCGCAGGCGGTCGAGGCCGCGTTGTGATGCCCTGTCCCGCCGGCGGGTGACGGGGCAAAAAGGGGATACGCGGATGCAGCTTGGGATTATCGGCTTGGGTCGCATGGGCGGCAACATCAGCCGGCGGCTGATGCGGGCCGGGCATCAGACGGTCGTGTATGACCGCAGCGCGGACGCCGTCGGCGCACTCGCCAAGGATGGCGCCGCGGGCGTGGGCGGGCTGGCCGACATGGTCCGCGCGCTGACGCCGCCGCGGGCCGTCTGGGTCATGCTGCCCGCGGGGGCCGTCACCGAAGCCACCGTCACCGAGCTGGCCGGGTTGCTTGCCGCCGGCGACACCATCATCGATGGCGGCAACACCTACTACAAGGACGACATCCGCCGGGCCAAGGCGCTGCGCGAGAAGGGCCTGACCTACGTCGATGTCGGCACCAGCGGCGGCGTGTTCGGGCTGGACCGGGGCTATTGCATGATGATCGGCGGCGACGATGCGGCGGTGCAGCGGCTCGATCCAATCTTTGCCACGCTGGCGCCCGGCATGGGCAGCATCGAGCGCACGCCGCAGCGCGAGGGGCGGGACCCTCGCGCGGAGCAGGGCTATATCCACGCCGGCCCGGCCGGGGCCGGGCACTTCGTGAAGATGGTCCACAACGGCATCGAATACGGGATGATGCAGGCCTATGCCGAGGGCTTCGATATCCTGCATCACAAGAACAGCGATGAGTTGCCGGAAGACGAGCGCTTCACGCTCAACCTGACCGACGTGGCCGAGGTCTGGCGGCGGGGCAGCGTCGTTTCCTCGTGGCTGCTCGATCTCGCGGCAATGGCCCTGGCGGAGAACGACACGCTCTCCAACTTCCAGGGCGGGGTGGCCGACTCCGGCGAGGGCCGCTGGACCGTCGAGGCCGCGGTCGAGGAGGCAGTGCCGGCGCCGGTGCTGTCCGCCTCCCTGTTCGCCCGCTTCCGCAGCCGGCGCGAGCACACCTTCGCCGACAAGCTGCTCTCGGCCATGCGCGCCAAGTTCGGCGGCCATGCCGAGGCGAAGATCGAAGGGTCGTAGCCGATGGATATGCAATCGCCGATGCAGGGCCGCATGTCGGGGGCGGAGGGCCTGGCCAAGGCGGGGCCGGCCCCTGCCGCGACCCTGGTCATCTTCGGCGCCGCGGGCGACCTGACCCGGCGGCTGCTGATGCCATCGCTCTACAATCTCCAGCTCGCGCACCTGCTGGACGACAGCTTCCAGGTCATCGGCGTGGACCACAACGAGAGCAACGACGCCGACTACCAGCAGAATCTGACGGAGGCGATGCAGGGTTTCGTCAGCGACAAGGGCGGCGAGTTCGCGGCCGACGGGCTGAACCCGCAGGCCTGGGGCTGGATCCGCGAGCGGCTGCATTACCACACCGGCGATTTCGAGGACCCGGCCGCCTACGAGGGACTCAAGGCCAAGCTCGCCGGCAACGTCGTGTTCTACCTCGCGGTGGCGGCACGGTTCTTCGGCCCTGTGATCACGCAGCTTGCTGCCGCAGGGCTGATGAAGGAGGAGGAGGGCGCGTTCCGCCGCGTGGTGGTGGAAAAGCCGTTCGGCCACGACCTGGCCAGCGCCAAGGCCCTGAACAGCCTGATCCTGGAGCGCCTGGAGGAGCACCAGGTGTTTCGCATCGACCATTTCCTGGGCAAGGAGACGGTGCAGAACATCATGGCGCTGCGGTTCAGCAACGGCATCTTCGAGACGCTGTGGAACCGCCACCACATCGACCACGTGCAGATCACCGCGGCCGAGACGGTGGGCGTGGAGAGCCGCGGCAAGTTCTACGAGCCGACCGGCGCGCTGCGGGACATGGTGCCGAACCACATGTTCCAGCTGCTCGCCATGGTGGCGATGGAGCCCCCCAACAGCTTCGACGCGGACGCCGTTCGGGCCGAGAAGGCCAAGGTGCTGGAGGCGCTGAAGCCGCTGGACGCGCACCGGGTCGCGCGGGACGTGGTGCGCGGCCAGTACGAGGCCGGGCGTATTGCCGACAAGGCCGTGCCGGGCTACCGGCAGGAGCCGGACGTCTCGCCGGAGAGCGCCACCGAGACCTTCGTGGCCATGCGGCTCAAGATCGACAACTTCCGCTGGGCCGGCGTGCCGTTCTACATACGGACCGGCAAGCGGATGACCCGGCGCAAGACCGAGATCGCGATCCACTTCAAGCAGGCACCCTACGCGCTGTTCCGCAGCACCCCGGTCGAGCGGCTGACGCCCAACATCATGGTGCTGCACATTCAACCGAGCGAGGGCATCACGCTCAACCTGAGCGCCAAGGTGCCGGGGCCGGTGCTGGAACTGGGCGGGGTGGCGATGGACTTCCGCTATTCCGACTACTTCAAGGCGCCGTCCAGCACGGGCTACGAGACGCTGCTGTATGATGTGATGATCGGCGACGCGACCTTGTTCCAGCGCGCGGACAACGTCGAGGCGGGCTGGGCCGCGGTGCAGCCGATCCTGGACGAATGGGGGGCCGGGCACACCGAGGTGCATCCCTACGCCGCCGGCACGCGCGGCCCGGCGGCGGCGGACGCCTTGCTTGAACGCGACGGGCGACATTGGCTGAAACTGGCCGACGCATGAGCATCCGCCTCGTCGTGTCGGACGTGGATGGAACATTGGTGCAGAAGGACAAGTCGCTGGCGCCCTCCACCATCGCGGCCGCGGCACGGCTGCAGGCGGCGGGGGTGCCGCTCGCCATCGTCAGCGCGCGGCCGCCGCGGGGCATGCAGTGGATCCAGGCGGCGCTGCGTCTCACGGGGCCGCTCGCCGGGTTCAACGGCGGCAGCCTGGTTGGGCCCGATGGGCACGTGATCGAGCAGCGGCTGGTGCCGAAAGCGGCGGCGCGGACGGCGCTGGAGTTGTTCACGGCGCGTAAGGTCAGCGCCTGGCTGTTCACCGCGACCGAGTGGCTGATCCTCGATCCCGCGGGCCCGCATGTCGAGCACGAGCGGCATACCGTACGCTTCGATGAGCGTGTGGTTGAGAGTTTCGAACCGTACCTGGATCAGGTCGGCAAGCTGGTCGGCGTCACCGACGATGAGACGCTGCTTGCCGCCGTGGAGGCGGAGTTGCAGGGCCTGCTGGGCGACGCTGCCGCGGCCCGGCGGTCCCAAACCTACTACCTCGACGTGACGCACCGCGAGGCGAACAAGGGCAACGCGATCCGCCTGCTGGCCGCGGCCCAGGGCATCGGGGTGGAGGAGGTGGCCGTGCTGGGCGACATGGTCAACGATGTGCCGATGTTCGAAGTGGCCGGGTTCTCGGTGGCCATGGGCAACGCCACGCCGGAGGTGCAGGCGCTGGCCAGCGCGGTCACGGCAGCCTACGACCGGGACGGGTGGGCCGAGGCGATCGACCGGCTGATCCTGCCGCGCGCGGCGCCGGCCACCCGATGAGCGATCTTGCGCACCGGGCCGCGGAATGGATGGTGGCCGTCCTGCTCTCGGAGCCGGGGCCGCTGGCCGTGGCGTTGTCAGGCGGTTCCACGCCGAAGCGGCTGTATGAGTTGCTGGTCACGCCCGCCTTCCTGCACCGCGTGCCGTGGGAGCGCATCCATTGGTTCTGGGGCGACGAACGCTTCGTGCCCCAGGACGACGCGCGCAGCAACTACCGCATGACCATGGAAGCCATGCTGCGCCATGCCCCGGTGCCCGCGGCGCAGATCCACCCGGTGCCGACCCAAGGCCGGTCGCCGGAGGACGCCGCCGCGGCCTATCAGGCGGAGCTGCAAGCCTTCCATGGCTCGGCCGCGCTGGACGGCCCGCCGCTGTTCCACCTCGTGCTGATGGGGCTGGGCACGAACGGGCACACGGCGTCGCTGTTTCCAAACACGCCGGTGCTGGAGGAGCGCACGGCCTGGGCCGCCGCTGTCACGCCCGCGGGCGAGCCCACGCGCATCACTTTGACCTATCCGGCGCTCGAAAGCTGCCGTCATGCGGCGTTCGTGGTGGCGGGCGCGGACAAGCGCGACGTGCTCGCCCGGGTCCGCGCCGGCGACGAGACCCTGCCCGCGGCGCGCTACCATCCAACGGCGGCGCTGCGCTGGTTCACCGACGCCGCGGCCGCGGGCGGCTAACATGAAACCGCCCGCGGTCGGACTGGCGCTGCAAGGCGGCTCGAGCCACGGGGCATTCACCTGGGGGGTGCTGGACCGGCTGCTCGAGGATGTGGAGGCCGGGCGGTTCGAATTGGCGGCCATCAGCGGGGCGAGCGCCGGAGCGATGAATGCAACCGTCATGGCCTGCGGCCTGATGGATGGCGGCCCGGCCCTGGCGCGCACCCGGCTCCGCGCGTTCTGGCGCCTGCTGTCCGACCAGGGCGCCGCCGCCGGCAACGCGCTGTTCGGCTTCGGCGAGCCGGGGCCGCTGGGCTGGAACATCGATTGGAACCCGGCCGCGATCATGCTGGAAGCCGCCGGGCTGGTCGTCTCGCCCTATACCAACCCGTTCTACACGGACGCACTCGCCCCGCTGCTGCGCACCGCCTTCCCGGGCGACATGCTGACCCGGCTGAACGGGGCCGCCGGCCCCCGCCTGTTCCTCTCGGCCGTGAACGTGACCAGCAACGCGCGCACGATCTTCTCCCAGCCCGAGATCACGCTCGACACGCTGCGCGCCTCGGCCTGCCTGCCGACCGAGTTCAAGACCGTGACCATCGGCGGCGTGCCTTACTGGGACGGCGGCTACATCGGCAACCCCGCGCTGTCGCCACTGTTGGACGTGGCCACCAGGCGGGCGTGGCAGCGGCCGGACGCTGGCTGGCCGAACACAGGGACGCGTTGGGTCAGCGATCCTCCGTCGACATGAAGGCGGCGCTGACCCGGCCGGTGTTGAAGGGCTAAGCCGCTTCCGCCGGGTTCCGGTGCCGTGCGTAGAGGAACTCCATCACCCTTTTGCGGGCGGCGACGAAGCGCGGCTCCGCCGCCAGCGCCAGCCGATCCCGCGGCCGCGGGAGATCGACGTCCAGGATCTCGCCGATCGTGGCCTCGGCCCGTTGGTCATCATGACGATCCGGTCCGAGAGCAGCACGGCTTCGTCCACGTCGTGCGTGATCATCAGCACGGTGGTGCCCAGGCGGGCGTGGATTTCCATCACCTGGTCCTGCAGGTGCGCGCGGGTCAGCGCATCGAGCGCGCCGAACGGCTCGTCGAGCAGCAGCACCTCCGGCTGCATCGCCAGGTCGCGGGCGATGCCGATGGGTTGCTTCATGCCGCCGCTGATCTCCCCGGGCCGTTTGTCGGCGGCGTTCAGCATGCGGACCAGGCCAAGGTTCTCGTCGACCCAGGCGTTGCGCTGTGCCCGGGTGCGGCCGCCGACCTGGTCGACCGCCAGGCGCACGTTCTCGCGGCCGGTCAGCCAGGGCAGCAGGCCGTGGTTCTGGAACACCACCGCGCGGTCGGGGCCGGGTTCGTTGACCTCCCCGCCCGTCGAGCAGCACCCCGCCCTGGCTCGCCGGCAGCAGTCCAGCGACCACGTTGAGCAGGGTGGACTTGCCGCAGCCGCTGTGCCCGATGATGGACACCCATTGCCCTTTCGTAACCGGCAGGTTGACGCCCTGCAGCACGCGGGGCGCGCCCGGCTTGAAGCGCACCGCGATGTCGGAGATTTCCAGGAAGTGGCTCATGCCGATCTCCTTCAGGCCGAAGTGCCGCGGGTGACCAGCCGCCCGGCCAGCGCCACGATCCGGTCCAGCACGAAGCCGACCAGGCCGACGTAGATCAGCGCCACGATGATGTCGCTGATATCGCTGCTGTTCCACGCATCCCAGATGAAGAAGCCGATGCCGACGCCGCCGATCAGCATCTCGGCGGCCACGATCGCCAGCCACGACGCCGCGGATGGGAGGATGATTTTGGCGAAGTAGCCGAAGCCGCGCAGCCGGACGACCCGGGCGGCGTTTCGGTAGTCTTGCGGGACGTTGCGCACGCCCACGGCGGTGTTGATGATGACGGGCCAGACCGCGGTGATGAAGATGACGAAGATGGCGCTGGGCTGCGCGTCGCGGAACGCCGCGAGCGAAAGCGGCAGCCAGGCGAGCGGCGGTACCGTCCGCAATACTTGGAAAATCGGGTCGAGGCCGCCGCGGTCGTAGAACGGATCGGTGATCAGATCGTGGCTGGTTGTCCAAACCTGGCTCGGCGCGGGCAGGCTCGAGCCGGGGTGCCCGGCCGCGAGCTGCCAGAGACCAAGCAGGCTCGCCAGCTGGTTCACACAGGGAGGTCCGAAGATCAACCTTGCACAGCAATCCCGTGCCATGCCCACAAGGTCGCCAAACCCGACTAACACCTTAGGTTAAACGCCCAATTCTACAGCAAATGCCCATACCGCAGGCAGTTGCTTCTTTAGCGTTGCAAGCGCCGCGTCGTGACGATGTCGGTGATTTCGGGTTGACTGGGGAGCGCGGCGGGACTAGACGTTCAGTGTCCCGCGCGTTATTGCGGGTGTGTTTTTCGCTTGTGGTGGTTGGGCATCCCTGGTGTTTGGGGGTGTTTTGCTGTTGTGGGCGTGTGT
>JAABUK010000516.1_pt1 | contig 80002 bp, 3 predicted proteins | sample 5559141 | NCBI WGS metagenome assembly JAABUK01 (sample SAMN10711869, study PRJNA513367) | rock metagenome | isolation source: Antarctica rocks | place: Antarctica: Victoria Land, Pudding Butte nord | collected 2016-01-03
AAATAAATATCTTATAATTCTACTACTCGAGGTTAATATCGCTTTAGAATTTTTAAAGGTATAATTAATACCGTTACTTCTTTTAACCTTATAGGATATTTATTCGCTCGAGATATTATAAAATAATCCTTATAACTAGGATTAATAGGAGTATAAAATTATAATTATTTAAAAATAATAATATATTTAGGTTACTTAATATATAATATCTAATATTCTTAAAGAGCTTTATATTAATCGGGGAGTAAATTATTAATAATAATAAAGAGGGTCTTTATAATATAACCGGCGATAACGAATATAAATCTATATAATTATCGATAAAGAGTTTTAAATTAGATTTTTTTTTATTAAAATATCCGCTAACTTAATAAAGTTTAATCTATAGTATAATTTTATTTAATATTTAATAACAGCCTATTAGAATAAATATAAGATATATATATTAAATTTAGGATAAAAGGTATTAAAATAATATTATAGAATTATTTATATAAATTTATAGGTTACCTTTAGAGTCGCTAGAAATATATAAGTATAAATATTAACGAAACCTTCCGTAGAATTAATCGTCGTGTTATTTATAATATAAATAAGTATTTATTTATTAATAATATTAAGGTTAGGCTAGTATAATACTTTTATTATATTTATCGCCGGAAGAGGTATATGTTTTTAATTATATATATTATAACTTCGTTATTAAAGTAAAATCTAGAGGTAATTAATAAAATAAATATAAATCGTCCGATCTTAGACCTAGTACTAGGATTATTAATATATTATTTCGAAGGGACTTAATAAAAATATAGACTTTTAACAGTTTTTTTTTAAAACGATCTATATAATTAATACTCCTAGTAAACTAGATTAGCCTAATAAGGCGCGATATATTATAGAATATATATAGAGGGTAGTATATTTATAATAATTAAATATAGTAATAAAATAATACTTTAATAAAGTAATATATTAACAAAGAGAAAAAGTAATAAAATAATAATAATAGTCCTAGTAATAAGGTAATAAAGTAAAAAGATAATATTTTAATAAAATAATATTTAGCGAAACGACTTTAAAGGGATAAACGAAAGACTTTAATAAAAGAAACGAAAGACTTCGATAAAATATCGTTTTTAATAATACGGAAGTTTTTTATATAGCCGGTAGTTATTCTAGCTAGTAACTATAAGTAGTAATAAAGAGTAAAATAGTAATATAAATAGCGTAGTTATATAATTATTAACCCTATAGTCTACTAGATTAATTCCGTTTTATAACCGTTATTCGACCGTTATTCGACCGTTTACGACCGTTATCTAATCGTTTATAACTATTATTTAACTATTTATAACTATAATTTAACCGTTTACTCTCTCTAAATTATTAATAATTAATAGTTTTAAAAAGGGGAGGTATAACGTTAATTAAAGTTTTCAACCATTTTACTACCGTTATATAACCGCTATATAATCGTTAATATACTAGTTTCTAACCGTTATACTCTAGTTTATAATAAGCGAGTTAACCGTTATCGAATAATTTTATAACTTTATAAATAGATAGGATAGTATTTATAATAAAATTTATAAATTTATATAATATAAATAGTCTTTTAGGTAATATAAATTACGGATATAATACCCTAATAGTATTAAAATAGTAATTTATTTATAATAATTTATTTATTTATAACGAATAATTTACTTATAATATATAATTATTTAAAAATCGTTTAACGATCGTTAAGAATTTTCCTACGTAATTAATAATAATTAATAAATTCTAAACCGTTTTATAAGGATTTAAAAATAGTTTAAAAACGGTATTTTAATTATAAAAATCCCAAAACTCTCTATAAACTAGTATTTAACTATTTTATAACCGAAGTTTAACCGACTTAAATCTTGGCGGAAGGCCTAGATAGTATTTTATTATTATTATTTAGAAAAAACTCTAGTTATAGGAGTAAATATATACGGGTAATAATTATAGCGTAGATATAAAATCTTTATTTATTTTTTAACTTTTTTTCTTTTATAATATTCTATTATCTTTTATACGTATAAACTCCTATATAATTACTCTTAATAAGTATACTATATTCAGATTTTTAATTTATTTTATAATAATTTGGATTTTATCTCTAATCTCTTTCTTTAAAGTCGTAAATATTATTTATATATTCCGTAAATAAAACCAAAGTTAATATATTATAATTTAATAAATTTTTCTTTTCTTCTTTTAAATTCTTTTCTTTAATTTTATAATTATTAAAATAAATAAAATAATTTATTCTATCTTTAAATAAGGTATTTATTTATATTTTTTAATATTTTTAATATTTTTAAATTATTAGTTTTATACTTTATTTTACTAGCGACACGTATATAATTCAATTACTTTAATATTAATATATTAATTTAATCTCTATAGTATACGATATTAACGATAATATTTAAATATTTAATATATCTCCGAATCTCGTTTTTTATAAAATAGCCGCTCGCTCTACTTTTATCCCTCCTTTATTTATATTTTTATATCTTCGTTACTCTAAACGGATAAATTTAGATACTTTAATTATATTTTATATAATAAAATACCGAATATAAAGTACGTTTATTACGTAAAGAATAAATATTTATATAATTTTATATATCGCCTACGAGCCGAGCCTAAATTATATTAATATATTTAAATTCCTTTGAAATTTTATATCTTTATAAATTCTCTTTTTAATCGTTTAGAATATCAAGGCCTTAATAAATATCTTCGTTAACGTATTATTAAATATATAAAAGATATTATAACCTTCTCTCGGGAGATTAAATTTAAAGGTAACGATATAAAAAAAAAGAAAAATATATTATAATTAATATCTCGATTTATTATAAACGTAAAGAGAATAAATAATATTTTTTATACTTTAATAAATTAATATAACTCCGATATAATTCGTATATTAATAATTTTCTAAAGAGGAATTATTATTTAGGATATAAATATACTTTAAAATATAATTATATAAAACTAACTAGATAATTTATTTAAATCGACGAACGAAGATAAAATTAATAATAAAATCGATTATAAAGTTAAAGACGAAGTATATACGCGTTATATATAAGATATTTTTTAATATAATTCTCCTTTCGACTCTAATCTCGCTATCGACTAATTTAATATATTTATTTTTAATAATTTTAATATTATTAATCCTACCCTTCTCTTTAATAGTATATAAAAAGTTATAACCTCTAAATTTTATTTTTTTAATTAAGAATATTATTACTCGCTCCGATTTCTAAAAACCTCGCCTTTAATACGGCGGTATAAAGAATATAAGTCGTTATATATTAAAAAGATTAATATATTTTTAAACTATTTTTAAGGAAGAAGTCAAAGATAAAGTTAATAATTTTACTCTTAATTTTATTTCTAGTCCTCGTTTTTTAATTTGATTTCTCGGTCGTAATTTTATTTATAAATAACCGAGTTTTAATATTAGGAAAATTAATTGTTTTAGATATAAACCTACCCGCGAGCGCTTTATTTATTATAAAAATACGTTTTACTCGAAGTTTATTAATTAAAAGTAATTAATAATAACTAATAATTAATAATATTCTTTCTTCTTATTTTTTACTTTTTATAATTCTAGTATATTCTCTAAAATATTTATATTAACTTATTTATTAAAGGTCTTTAATTATTTTAATTATTTTATAAAGTAAAATACCTCGCTCTTTACTTTCTTTTTTTTCAGTATCTTTTCTACTTTTTATTCGTTCGTATTATTTACTAATTCCGGTAGAGGTATATTAGGAATCGAAATATTATTTTACCGTTAATAATACGGCTCTAAAACGATATATAGAAGATATTATAAATACGGTAATAAATTAATAATACTAAGTAGTATACTTATATTCCGATAATATCTAAAATCTTAAATAGTTTAATTACTTTATAAAAGGGTTATTTATTTAGTTATTTTTATACTAGGTTTTTAGTTAATAATAATATAAGGTTATTTATATTAAATCATTTTAATTTATATCTTCTATTATAATTACGCTTTTATATATCGACCGCGATAATTTAAACTCTTATTAAATACTCTTTTAGAATATTAAATTTTTTAATTCTTTTTTATACCGATAATATTTCTCCCTCGTACGTCTCGCTCTCGAGACGCGGTTTAAGAGATAAATTATAACTATATATAATTACAAATAATATCTATTTTATTATTATATACTATATATTATAATATATTTATTTTATTATAGGTAAAAGTATTACCTAGTTATTTTATTCGCTTAAATAAAAGATTATTACGAAGTATTCTAATAATTAATTCTAGCGTTTTATCTAATTATCCGTTTATGAATAAAATACGATATTTAGGTACCTTTTAATTTTTATTAAATAATATACTTTTAACTAAAATATACTCGTAAAGATAAAACTTTTATTCGAAATAATTTTATTAGGAATTTTAAATTTCAGGATTATTTCTTTAAATATTAACTTTATTAATCCTATAAACTCGATCGTTTTAATAGTTAGGAAATATCGTAATATCTTTATATATTTATTTATTATAATAAAGATCGTATTATAAACGCGTTCGTATTATTTATTTAAAGGTAAATTAATAATAAAATCTATTATAATCTCTTTTTACGGACTCGTAGAATATAATAAAAAACTAATTTTATTATAAAGATAATATCGATATACTTTAACTTATTAATATATATCGTATATATTATATATATTATTATATATCGGCCTTAAGAGTATTTTAGAAATATTTTTTAATAAATAACTTTATTAATCTCTTAATATTTAAATATCCTATTAAAATATCGTTATAATATCGTTTTAATAAATCTTCGCGGATTAATCTTTTTTAAATATATAGATCTTATTATTATATTTGAGAATTAATATAGAATCTAAAATTTATATTTTAACGGAATATTAATAATCCGCCTATATAATCTCGGTAATTTTTATTTATAAAAAGGAATTATCCTTCTATAAAATACGAATTATTTAAATTAATTAATAAACTCTTAACGTTTTAAACTATTTTATAAAGTATTATTAATTTAGTAATAATACATAGAATAAATAATTTATAATTTATAATTCTAAAAATAAAATTAAATAATTTCTTTATTATATTATAATCGAGTTAAATAAACTTTTTATTTAAATTCTTTATAATTTCCCGTCTAGATATTAACTCCCTAGGCCGAGATATATATATTATTTAAATATATATTATTTTTAGGGTAAATCTTAATAACCTTAATAACGTAAATCTTATATATACTAGATTTTATATAATATCTACGAATATATTATTTAACGCCGGCGAAATAATATTTATATTTAAATCTTTTATATCTACGAATATATTTTATATCGTAATAAAAATAAGGCCTTAATTAATACCTTTTAAATTTAATAACTTTTATTATAATATAAATAATATATTATTTAAAAAAATATTTTAATCTTTATAATTAGAACGACGTAAAGAGTTATCGGCTAGATTTTTTTTTAATATAATACGAAATTAAGAAATTAAAAGATAAGAGTCTTATTATTTAATATATTCAGCGATTATTTAATTATTTAATATTTATAAAACCCTTTAAGTTATTATAATTATTTAAAATTTTTATTTTATATAAACTACCCTCGAGGTAATATCGTTATTATTTAAATATTATAATAATTACGAGGAGTTTTTATTATAAGTTTTATATCGAATTTCTAAACCCTATATCTTACGGGATTAAAAAATAACGGGATATTATTCGTTATTATTTTATAATTATATTAAAATCGTAATAATAATAAAATTAGAAATATTTATTTTAATCCGAATTTTTAATTCTAGATTAAAGTATATAAAAATAAATATATATATAAATAGATCGCGAAGTAGATAAAACGTTTACTCCGCTTTTTTAGATTATTTAAATAAATTAAATTTTTTATTATCTTAATTACTTTTTAATAGACTCGTTAATAAACTTATTATCCACGAATAATAATAAATAAATCGATAATAAAAATTAACGAAGCCTAAAAATACTTATATATTATAAAAGGATTTTAATTTTAATTAGGACTAAATTATCTTAATTCTATATATATTTATTAATATATCTTCGGTATTTATAATAAATCCTAGAAATTTAATTAATTAAATAAAGGACTCGTATTTCTTAAAATTTACGAATAAAGAATATTTTTATAAATATTCGAGTATTTATTATATATAACTAATATACTCCTCTTTCGAATTTAAATAAATTAGGATAATATTTAAATAAATTAGGATATTATTTAAATAAATAATATAATATATATTTATTAAACTCGTTAATAATTTATTAATATAAATCTAGAAAGTAGTAGATATATTTATTAAACTAAATAATATTATTATATATTTAAAAAGATTATATTATAAACGAAATATTATCTTTTATTTATCGCCTTTCTTAATTTTTATTCAATAATAAATATTTTTTAAATTAAGTTTCGTGAATTATATAATATTATTTAGGCGATCTAGCGTCTCGTTAATTAAAAGTAATAAATAACGATTTTTAATAATAATCTTATTAAGACCTCGGTAATCGATATATAATTATAATTTATTATCCTTTTTTAGAATAAAAAGGATAAGAGCCTTAACGGGATTAAGAAAATATTTAATTTAACTCTTTATTAAAATATCGTCTAGGTATCTCCTTAATTTTATTAATTCTAAATTTAATAAATTATAAAGGGGCCCTTATAACGGATTATTTTTATATTAATTATATAATCGCTATCTTTATATAACGGTAATCGATTTACTTCTTTATATAAAAAGATATTATTAAATTTTATAAATTTATCGAGAAGCGCCGGCGATACGATAATATAACTATTAAAATATATTATATTAATTATAGTATCGTCTTTCCTAGCCTCGTTTCTATTAATAGGATCTTAATTAAAGGAACTAGCCTTAATATAAGATATAAATAATTAATTATATCTTTAATAATTTCGTAAAATTCTTAAATAATTCTAATATATATATATTCGGCGCGATACCGAACCGCTAGGTACGTATATTATAATCGGTTTAGATTTTTTTCTTTTTTATAATTAATATATTTATTATTATACTATATTAAGACTAGCTTTATAGTAGTTATTAAATATAATATATAGATCCTATAAAGAAAGTATACGGCGTAGTTATACTATTTATATTATAGTATTATATTATAATTTAAGTCTCTTTAGAAATAAAAGGCTCGGAGCCCTCGCTTTAATTCTTTAGAGATTAATTCTATTATTTAAACCTAAAGATTATTTTCCTATTAAGACTTCATATTTATTTTTATATTATTATAAATACCTTAAGTATTTAAATCTCTTTTAACTTTATTAAGTAATAATCCGTTAAAAGTATAAAAAATATCTCTAAAAATAATCGTCTCGAAGGCGAGATATATAAAAATCAATACTTTAAACGAAAATATAAGAGATTTACTAGAGAATATTAATTTAACGATAGATTAATAATTTATAGAATTAAATTATAAATAAAAAGCCCTTAAGAAAAAGGCCTTTATTATTATAATTTAAAAGAATATTAAAAATCTACGACGTACTATCGTAGGTAAAAGAGATAAAGAAATCGAAAATAATTCTTAAAAATTAAATATAAAAGACGAAAACGGCCCGACGATAAATTGTAGTTAAATCGGTCTTAATATAAATTAAAGTAATTTACGATTATCGAAATTACCGCATTTCTATATAAAGAATCTATAAAATTATCGAGAATAAATTTATAATATAAAAACTACGTTCCGTTTAACGCCTATAAACTTTCGAATAAACGAAAAGAAGATTTTATATATAATACTTTATTTAAAGGGGTAAATTAAGAAGTTATAAAATAAATATAATTTTTTTTATTTAATAAATATATTAATATAGAAGTTCTTTTCGGATTATTTATTTAATATAATTAAAGACTTTTTAAATCGAGTTATAAATATAAATCTTAAGTATTAATATATACGTTAAAGAAATAATAAATTAATATAAAATTTCGATATTTATTTCAATACCTTAAAAACCGAACTATCTTTTTATAATAAAAAATAAAAACTAATTTTTTTAATAGTCCGTTTAAGATTTAATAGTTTAAAAGAAATTAATCGAGTTCAAAATATTCTTATTAAGCAAACCGAATTCGTATTATTAACGATATATTATAAATATAATCTTAATTAAGACTTTAAGATAAAAGATAATAATTAAAATAATTAATTAAAACCTCGGAAGAGGTATAAAAAAGACTTAAAGAGCGGAGATAATAAAAATATATCTAATATAAAGAGATAAGGTTCTAATAATAGTAGTTATAAAAATATAAATAAAACGTATATAACTCCTAGAAGCGATAAGAATTTTAAGGATATTAAATACTTTAATTACTATAAATTCGGTTACTATTTTAATAAATATCCGGAGAAGAAAATAAAGATTATTAACTATATCGGCGATTATATCGTAAAATTAAATAATAATAAATCTTTAAAGAAATCTTTAATTTAAATAAAGAAATCTTTAATTTAAAAGAATAAAGAGAAATAAAAACCCGACCGAATATAAATATTAATAGTAAAGTTATTATAAACCTAATTTATATTAATATAAAAATTATTCGTATTAAAATAGATAAAGATCTAGGAGCGGAGATAAATATTATTAACGAGATATTTATATAGTAGTATAACCTAGAGTATCTTAAAAGTGAGCCGCTATTTAAATTTAAATAAATAAACGGGTAATTTATTTATTACTATAATATTTATAATATTATCTACCGGTTAACTAATTTATAGAGATAAACTAGGGAGTATAATAATATCTTTTATTCTATTAATAAAAAAGGCTCGTTTATTACTATAAATATACCGACTATAAAAAAGGAAAAGATTTAAACCGACTATAATATACGTATTTAACGATTCGGTATCGCGCCGAATATATATATATTAGAATTATTTAAGAATTTTACGAAATTATTAAAGACGTAGCTAGTTATTTATATATTAATTTATATTAAAACTAGTCTCTTTAATTAAAGTCTTATTAATAAAAACGAAGTTAATAAAAGCGATATTAGTATTAATATAATATCTTTTAATAATTATACTATTATAGCGCCTACGCTTCCTAATAAATTTATAGATTTTAATAATATTTTTTTAGATAAAGAAGTAGGCCGATTACCGTTATATAAAGACGACGATTATATTATTAATATAAAGAGTAATCTACTATATAAGCCCCTCTATAATCTACCGAATTTTAAATTAATAGGATTAAAGAGATACCTAGACGATATTTTAATAAAGAGTTAAATTAAATACTCCGTAAACTTTATAAGGGCTTTTATTCTTTTTATTTTAAAAAAGAATAACGAATTATAATTATATATCGATTACCGAGGTCTTAATAAGATTATTATTAAGAATTATTATTCGTTATCTTTAATTAGTAAAACGCTAGACCGCCTAAATAATATTATATAATTTATAAAACTTAATTTAAAAGATATTTATTATCGAATAAGAATTAGGGAAAGCGATAAATAAAAGATAATATTTAATATATAGTATAATATTTTTAAATATATAGTAATACTTTTTAATTTAACGAATATATATATCTACTACTTTTTAAGCCTATATTAATAAATCGTTAACGGGCTTAATAAATATATTTTATATTATTTATTTAAATAATATCTCAATTTATTTAAATTCAAAACGGGAGTATATTAATTATATATAATAAATATTTAAACGCCTACGAAAATATTTCCTATTCGCGAGTTTTAAGAAATATAAGTTCTTTACTCGATTAATTAAATTTCTAGGATTTATTATAAATACCGAAGGTATATCGATAATTATATATAGAATTAAGATAATTTAGTCCTAATTAAAATTAAAATCCTTTTATAATATATAAGTATTTTTAGGCTTCGTTAATTTTTATTATCGATTTATTTATTATTATTCGTGGATAATAAGTTTATTAACGAGTCTATTAAAAAGTAATTAAGATAATAAAAAATTTAATTTATTTAAATAATCTAAAAAAGCGGAGTAAACGTTTTATCTACTTCGCGATCTATTTATATATATATTTATTTTTATATACTTTAATCTAGAATTAAAAATTCGGATTAAAATAAATATTTCTAATTTTATTATTATTACGATTTTAATATAATTATAAAATAATAACGAATAATATCCCGTCGTTTTTTAGTCCTATAAAATATAAAATCTAGAAATTTAATACGAGACTTATAATAAAGAGCTTCTTATAGTTATTATAATATTTAAATAATACCGATACTACTTTAAAGATAATTTATATAAAATAGAAATCTTAATTAATTATAATAACTTAAAGAGTTTAATAAATATTAAATAATTAAAAAATCGTTAGATATATTAAGTAATAAGATTTTTATCTTTTAATTTCTTAATTTCGTATTATTTTAAAAAGGTTAATTTAATTAATAACTCTTTACGTCGTTTTAATAATAAAAATAAAAATAATTTATTAAATAATATATTATTTATATTATAATAAAAGTTATTAAATTTAGAAGGTACTAGTTAAGGCCCTATTTTCGTTATAATATAAAATACGTTCGTAGATATAGAAGATCTAGATATAAATAGTATTTCGCCGGCGTTAAGTAGTATATCCGTAAATATTATATAAAAGCTAATATATATAAAACTCGCGTTATTAGGGTCTTTAAGATTTATTATAAAAAAGATATATTCTTTAATAGTATATTTATCTAGGCCTAAAGAGTTAATACCTAGAGGGGAAATTCTAAAGAATTTAAATAAAACGTTTATTTAAATTAATTACGATATAATAGAGGAATTATTTAACCTTATTACTAAAATTATAAAATATAGATTATTTATTCTATATATTATTACTAAATTAATATTATTTTACGAAATAATTTATAATATTAAAAGTTTATTAATAATTAAAATAATTCGCGCTTTATAAAAGGATAATTCCTTTTTATAAATAAGAATCGCCGAAATTATATAGACGGATTACTAGTATTCTACTAAAGTATAAATTTTAGATTCTATATTAATTTTTAGATATAATAGTAAAATCTATATACCTAAAAAAAAATTAGTTCGCGAAGAGTTATTAGAACGATATTATAATAATATTTTAGCGGGGTACTTTAATATTAAGAAAATAACGAAGTTATTTATTAAAAAATATTTCTAAAGTATTTTTAAAGCCGATATACGAGAATATATCGATATATATAATATATATTAGTGGGTTAAAGTATATTAATATTATCTTTATAACGAGATTAGTTCTTTATTATATCCTATAAAACCGTAGAAAGAAATTATAATAAGTTTTATTATTAACTTACCTTTAAATAAATAATATAAATATATTTATAATACGGTCCTTATAATTATAGATAAATATATAAAAATATCTACTAAACCTCGGGTCGGTATTTAATATAGAGTTTTAATATAAACTCGTAGACGGCTTTCTAATAGGGTTAATACTATTTAAAGAGATACGTATTTATTAAAAAAGATAAGAATAACCTTATCTTTAAAAAAGATAAGACGAAAGCTAGGCTAATAGAATTTCACTACCTTAAAGAGTTATGAAATTAATTAAAATAAAAGGGAATAAGGGTAGTAGAGATAAAACTTAAAATACTAAAATAAAGAATAGGCCACTAGCGCGTTCTAATATAACGAAGATATTATAATAATAAAATAAAACTAGTAATTAAATAAAAGGGTATAAAGAGGGTATAAAAACTTTAAAAGAATTAATAATAACTATAATAAAGATTATAAAAGATATAGAATATAAAGAGGTATAATAAATAATATACTATAAATTATAACTAATATAGATCGCGCTAGGGATAATTTTTAATTATATATAAAAATTAATAGAAGAGCGTAGGCTTTAAAAGGCCTAAATAAACTCGTTAAAATAAAAAGTTTAGAAACTTAAAACGAGGAGTATACCTACGCTATTAATATAAAGCTAGGCTAATATTACCCGTAGATATATATTTATTTTATCGAGATATATAGCCGAAACGAATCTCTCTCCCCCGGTAATAACGACTAGCGCGAAAGCGAAGTAGTTAATAATTAAAATAAATAATACTAAGGCTAGGGGATAATTTAGGAAAGTAATTAATTTTTAATTAATTAAAATATTCTAGAACGGAGTTTACCCGGTAGCGGAGTCGATTATTAAAATAAAATAAATAATAAAAGGAGACTTCGTTTTATATTATATAATAATAGAGGTAAAATAAGAGCTAGAGAAAATAATTAAATAAATAAATAATATTAACCCTTCGACGAGAGTATTAAAATAAATCTATATAATAATAATATATAGTATAAAGAAGGAGGCCGTCGATATAAATAATTAAAAAACGATAATAAAGATATTAAAGAAAAATAATTATAGGCTATACCTAGGATTAGATATTATAAATATAAAATAACTAGGATTCGCCTTTAAACTAGACGAATATAACCGCGAGAAAAAATATTTAATACTCTTTCTTAAAATCTCGGACCTAAATATAATAAATAGACTAGTAGCGGACGGGTTTCTAAAAAACGAATAACTACTATTATATAAAAAATAGGAGAGAATAAATAACCCGAGGCAATATTTTAATTACTAGGGGTACGATTATATAACCTTAATTTATAAAAACTAGTTTAAATATAAGATATATATAGAACTTTATTAATTATACGAATATAATATTAAAAGCCCGAAGGAAAAGCGCTATATAGTCTACTCTAGACATTATAAATTCTAAAATAAAGTATATTTAATTAGGTAAAAAGAGATATACTAAATCTAATAAAGATTAGAGAATAAATCTAGGTAGTTCGCGGTATTACCGAGGATAATAACCTTAAGCTCCTAGGTATATTTAATTAATAATAGATTTATATTAATACCGACTAAGGGTATAAGGAAGAGGAAAATAATAATAAATATAATTAATAAAGTCTAAAACGCGGTTACTATATTTAAGAAAATAAAGAGGCCGAGATAAAATAATAAATTAATAGTAATATTTAGATAAATATTCCTCTAAGTCCTAAATAACCTCCTAGTAACGGCGTTCGATTAATTAAATAAAAACCGGCTAGAATTAATATTATTAGGTAGTTAAGAAATAAATAAAGAATTTACGAATATAATATTAATATATAATAAGTTATAGTATTTAACTTAAAATTATATAATATAATATTAGAAAGGAATCGAAACTAATAATAAAATTACTTTAAAACGAGTAAATTAAAAATATCGATATTATAATTATCTAGGAGCTTAATTAGAATCCTATTATCTAGGCGTTATATAATAATAGTATTAATTATTTTTATTTAGTATATAAGGGAGGCCTAAAGGCCCGTATATACTTTTATATAAATAAAAGGATCGATACGGGTAACTAGGAGCTAGTCTATTATAAAGGCGATCTATACTTTATAACGATTATATTAAATAAATAAAGAAATAAAAAAGAATCTCGGTTAAATAAAGTCGGGGAGGAGGAGTTTATTAATCGAGGAATCCCTTATTATAAAGAAATATAGATTTATAATATATATAACCTATTATTAATATAATATACCTCGATTAATAATCCGTTAATATTATTATTACTAGAGAAAGTATTAACGGAGGAAAACGAATATATTCTTTTAAAGAATTTTAACCTTTATTACCTTAACTAAGATAATACCGGGCGATATATATATTATATTATAATTAATTATTTCCTAGGAATAATAAAGTCGAGGGAAATAAAACTAGGGTTATTAGAAACGTCTATTATATAAAAAATCTAAAGATACGAAAATATAATCGAATTATTATTTTTTATAAAAGGAGTATATTAGGTTATAAATAACTTTGTAGTCCGCGAAGATTTATATTATAACTCCGATTATAGGTTAGTAATAATAGAATTCGAGTAAATATAAAAAAAGATAATATTATATACTCGGTATATTTAAAAGAAGATTAAGGATAATATTATTTAAAAGGAAATATAATAAGGTATAAAGTCTCTTTACTAGGCGCTAGGGAAGTTAAAGCTCGAAAATAAAAAAAATATTAATTAATACCTAAATAAGATAATAAGAGGTTTTTAAGAAATTATTAAATTTACGAATTTATAGGCCCGTTTATATTAAGGAGCTAAATCCTATTAAAACTCCCGTTATATTATTAATATTATATTAAAGGTAAAGGAATATATAAAGAAGTATAAATAAAGTCGAAATACCTAAACGGAGGAGGCTCTAAATATAATAAATAATAAAAGAATATATATAATTTAAAGAATAAAAACGTTTTTTTAACGGGAGAGTATATATAAAATCTTATTAAAGCCGACGGGAGTATAAAAGTTTATAAAATAAAAAAGGGAGAAAAATAACCGCCTTAAAGAACTTTCTTAATTCTTAATTATTAAAAATAATAAAGGAAGAAAAACGAAAGACTTCGAGAGTAAAATAATTTTTTGATAAAGAGTATTATTTCCCCCTCTATAAATAATAAATTTAAATAATATTAACGGAATAAAGTACTTAAAGCCCGTTAGAATAAACTAGGAGATAATTAAAATAGAAATATATAAAGTAATATAATACCTAGCTACCGATAAGATACTAGGAATAACTAGAATCCTAAATTAATTCCTAAAAACTATAATAAAAACGGAAGTAATAAATACTATTATTTATTTATTCTAGGCCTACTTTAGATAAAGATACTACCCGAGGTACTTTAAGAAAATTAATATAATAATTTTTAAGAAATCGAAAAAGGCGATTATTTAGAGCTAAAGTTATATAGATTTATTATACTCCTCGATATACTTAATAAAATACTAGAAATAATTATCTTTAAAAGGTTAAATAATATAATAAAGGAGTATAAATTATTATTATTATAATAAATAGAGGCTAGATAAAAGCGTTTAATAAAAACCGCGTTAAAGACCTTTATAAATATAATATATAGTATATAAAACTATAATAGGAACGGGAGGGGAAAAGTAGTAAACCTATTATTACTAGATATAATAGGAATATTCGATAACGTCTTATATAAAAGACTATTATACGACCTACGGATAAAAGATATACCGAGTTTAATCGTCGACTAGATAGTAAGTTTTCTATCGGATAAAATTATATCCGTAATATTTAAGGGAAGAACGAGTATAATAAAGAAGATAATAACGGGTATTCTATAAAAATCGCCTATTTTACCGGTACTTTTTTTATTCTTTAATATATTATTAATCGAGGAGTATATTAAGATAAATTTATTAATATAAATTAGAGGTTTTATAAACGATATTTATTTACTCGCCTATAGCGAGAGTATAAAAAAGAATTATACGAATTTAAAACGGGCCTACGATATTTATTTAAAGTAAATAATTATTTATAAAATATTATTTACCCTCTAGAAATACGAGTTAATTTATATATCTCGAACGCCGAAGAAGTTTAATATAAAAATAGCGATAAATTTTAAGAACGTAATTATCGAATTTAAAGCGAGTATTAAAGTTTTAGGGTTATATATTAATTTAAAATTAAAATAAAGATTATACCTAATTTAAATTAAAACTAAAGCGGTTAACTAGAGCCGCGCTATAAAATATTTAATTAGTTCGATATAAAGCGCTACCTTCGCGAAGTATAAAATAATATATAATATAATAATTAAACCGATATTAATATTTACGGCTCCGATATAATATTAATTAAAAAGAATAATAAAGGCCATAACAAAATATATAAAGAAATTAATAATTATTTAGAATAATTATTTTAGGACGGTTTTAAAAGTATTTAAAATTACCCCGGTTTTAATATTTAAAATCGAGTTAATAATCGCGTTAATCGACCTCTAGTTAAATCGCTTAGTAATATAATATTAAATAAATTAAAGGACTTATTTAGTTACGATTATAAGAAATATACAAATTTAGAATAAACTTTAACGTAGAGGAGGGAGGTAATAATAAATATCTTTAATATTAATAATAGAAAAAAAAACCTAGGTAATTCGCGCCCTAGGATTTAAAGAATAATATAAAGTAGTTATAATTATAAAAAAGAGAAAAAACTAGATAAACCTAATTAAAAACGTCGAAGAATATTAAAATATTAAAGTTATTAATTAAAAAGTAAAAAACTAGGCCCGTTAATAATAATTAAATAAATAAGAGAGTTATAAAACGACGATTTTTATATAAATTATTAACCCGGCTTAAAAGGGAGATTTATTCGGGGACTAATTTAATTATTATAATTAAATAAAAAAAGATAAGAACTTTATAATAATATAATTAAAATATAGTAAAATCGGGTTAAATAAATTCTTATATCGAATAAAGATATTTATAGTCCGTAGCGCTAGCTACCGGTATAATTAAAGGAAATAAAATATAAAATATATATTATTATTTTACCCGGAATTAACTAGGGATAAAACGGAGTTTATAAAATAAATAAATATATACGATTTTAAAAAGATATTAACTTAGGCTTAAAGTATATATATAGCCGCGCGGTAAATAATAAAAACGAGATAACTCGACTAATTCTCCTTTATTAAAAAATAACTAGTATAATTTAAATTATTATTAAGACTTAATAATATACCTAAGCCTATAAAAAAGAGGAAGAAAAAGAAGAAACCGCCGGCCGGAGGGCCGTAGGTATCGATTATTTAATAAATATATAATAAAGCGGCCTATAGGCCTACGAGATAAATAAATAAAATTAAGAAAATTAAAATAAAAAGGAAACGGAAACGGAGGGAAAGTATAAATAATATTTTAAAATAATTATAATTATCGGCTACTAACTAGTAGAAAGAGGAGATAAATTATTAATAAATTAAAGTTTTTAATCGACGAGGTTTCTTTAGCGACTAGTAAAAACTACTAGTAACCCTATTAAAAAAATATTCGCGGAACTCCCTTATTAATAAAGTAGTTTTACTAGAGTAAGTATATAAATTAATTAATTAATCAATTAATTAATATAAAAATATTATAATATATTCTAATTATTAAAATAATCGACTCTACGGGGTTAATAGAGTTAATATTCGAAAAAATTATCCTAAAATTTAGAGTTCTTAATAGGATTATTTCTAATAAAGATTCTATCTTTATATATATATTTTAATTAGAGGTATATTATTTAATAAAAATTAAAAGATATTTAAATAGCGTATTTTATTTCTAGACGGATAATTAAATAGAACGTTAGAATTAAATCTTAAAATATTATTTAAGAACCTTCTATTTAAGTAAATAAAATAATTAAATAATACTTTTAATTATAATAGAATAAGTATATTATAATATATAGTATATAATAATAAAATAGATACTATTTATAGTTATATATAATTATAACTTATCTCTTAAGTCGTATCTCGAGGGCGAGATATATAAAGGAGAAATACTATTAATATAAAAAACAATTAAAAAATTAAATACTTTAAGAGAGTATTTAATAAAAGTATAAATTATCGCGGTCGAGGCGTAGAAACGTAGCTATAATAAAAGGTATAAACCGAAATCATTTAATATAAATAACTTTATATTATTATTAATTAAAAATTTAATATAAAAATAATTAAATAAAAAACTCCTTTATAAAGTAATTAAATTATTTAAGATTTTAGATACTATCGGAATATAAATATACCGCCTAGTATTATTAATTAACTACCGAATTTATAATATTTTTTATATATCGCTTTTAGAGCCGTAATATTAACGATAGAGTAATATTTCGATTCCTAATATACCTCTACCGGAATTAATAAATAATATAAATAAATAAGAAATAAAAAAGATACTAAAGAAGAAGAAAATAAAGGGCGAGGTATTTTATTTTATGAAATAACTAGGATAATTAAAGATTTTTAATAAATAAATTAATATAGATACTTTAGATAATACGCTAGAACTACGAGAAATATTCGAGGAGAATATATAAATAGAAAAGATATAAAAAGTAAAGGGTAGGAATAGAAAGTCTTATTAATTACTAATAGACTTCGAGCGAGACGTATTTCTACGGCTACATTAGTAAAGCGGGAGACCGTACGAGAAAATCGAGGTACTAAATACGCCTTTTACTACTTTAGGCGGAAAAATAACAAAAAGAGAATATTAGTCCAAAAAAAAATCATTTTAAATAAAAATCCTAAAAATAGTAACTTCGGATTTAAGATTTTAAATCCGTGATTTTCTATTAACGCCGGGTAACTCGCTAAGCCTATATAGAGCGCTATAACTACGCTAATTTAATTTAGATTTTAAATTACGTCGATTTACGAAAATTATATACGCGCGTAATACCCCCTAAATTAGCGCGGTATTATAGACTATATTATTTACTTATAATTATATATATCTAACTATCTACCGCCGGTACTATTTAGACTAGTTTATTCTAATTTATTCAAAATTATTCAAAATAAATCGAGGTACTAAATACGTATTTAGTAACTCCGGTATTAAATCGATCTCTAGGGCTAGTATATGAGCTAAATAGATCTAAGCGCCTTTTCTATGTTTTTCGGTAGAATACGGGCTCACCGCTTTACTAATATAGCGAGGCGCTTAAAAATAGATTTATATCTAAAATAATTAATTTTCTTAATATTAAAACTCGGCTATTTATAAATAGAGGCGCCGCCGGGAAATTAAATTAAAAAATAAAGACGAGAAGTAAAACTAAAAATAGAATTATTAATTTTATTTTTAACTTCTTCTTTAAAAGTTTTATAAAAAGATATTAATTTATTAAATATATAATAACTCGTATTCTTTATACCGTCGTATTAAAGGCGAGATTTAAAAGAATCGGAGTAAATAATAATATTTTTAATTAAAAAAACTTTACGTTTAAATATTATAACTCGTTATATATTACTAAAGAGAAGAGTAAAATCGATATTATTAAATTCGTTAAAAATAAATATATTATATCGGTAACTCCGGAAACCCCGATTTCTACGTATTTTATACCGAAAATACGTAAAATACTAGAAATACGTATCTACTTATGTCCCGTATTCTAAGCGTATTATATACCGAAAATACAACGATTCTGTACCGATTCTACAACTTTTTTTTTGACTTTAACTTTTAATAGTATCTAGACTAGGGCCCCTATATAGGGATATAAAAATAGTACTGAGTCTGTTTTTAGCCTAGATTCCGAATTTTTAATTAGATTTTCGTTAGCGTTACCCTATAGGGCTATAAAGTTATTTTTAGGATTAAATTTAGCTCTCCCGCGTAGACCTTAACTCTAACCTTATAATCTTGGCGCCAAGATTTGCCAAGGCTACAGAATACGCATTCTGTACCGATTAAGTAGCGATAATACAAAACTATTTTTCCGGACTTATTGATATAAATTAATCGGTAGCGAGATTAAAGCCGAGAGGAGAGTTATATTTAGAGATATTATATATACGTCGTATACGAGCTTCGTTTTTAACTTCGTCTTTATTTTTATTATTAACTTTATTTTCATTCATCGATTCGAGTAGATTATTAGATTAATATTATATAATTTTATTTTAGAATATATTTATATCCTAGGTAATAATCCCTCTCTAAAAAGTTATTAATATACGAATTATATCTAAACTATATTAATTTACTAGAGTATAAAAGATATTATTTATACCCTCGATATTTATAATAAATTTAGATATTAATTATAGTATATCTTTCCCTCTCCTAATATCGTTACTTCTAGGTTTAATCTTTCGAAGAAAGATTATAATATTTTTTATATACCTAATAATACGTTTACGAAGATATTTATAATATCGATAAAGCGGGAGACTATATAAACTTTTTCTAAATATAATACCTATATATTCCGCTATTTATAACTCCGAGTAGGTTTATTAAATATCTTATTACTATTTATTAATAAATTATATATTAAGCTAGCTTAAACCTATAAACGATTTATTTAGTTATTTAATTTATATAGTTTAGATTATAAATTAGATATAATATATAGTAATATTAATCGCGTATTTACTCGCGTATTTATATAAGTATTATATATTAATATTATTAATCTACCGCGTTTACATCTACAAAAGTGCAAGCGACTCTGAGAATCTTATTTTGCTCGGAGCGCTTAGGCCCGCTCGCGAGCGCTAAAATAGCTCAGATTTAATTAGGGATTCTCAGGCCCGCTCAGGCTCGCTCAGGCTCGCTCAGGATTATTTAGGATTCTCAGGCCGCTTAGGGCCGCTCAGGGCCGCTCAGGATTATTTATTTACATGGCCATTACTACTACTATAGATATACGCGTATACATGGCCCCATAGATATGCGCATTCATGGCCATTGCTGCTCCCATAGATATGCGCATACATGGCCCATAGATATGCGCATTCATGGCCCATAGATACGCGCATATATGGCCATTCTTGCCCCCATAGATGCGCGCATACCCCCATTTATGGCCTATACATATGCGTATCTATGATGTTCCATGATCGCCCTTATCGACGGCAGTGACCCCCCGGAACCACCCCCAACGCCAGTAACTTTTGATTCCCGGATTCAATCGATTCGCGCGAAATTTACGCGGGGGTGACGCCCGGGCTGTGCGACTCCGGATATATGGCGACGTTTTGCCAGGTGCAGTTATATGGTGCGCCAGCGACAGAGCCTTGGCCATGGATAGAGTAGGACTATGGCCATGAATGGAATGCGCCATGGCCATGAATGGAATGCGCCATGGCCATGAATGGAATGGGGCCATGGCCATGAATGGAATGCGCCATGGCCATGAATGGAATGCGGCCATGGCCATGAATGGAATGCGCCATGGCCATGAATGGAATAGGGCCATGGCCATAAGTGGGGCCATGCATGGGGGCCATGTTGGTGGCGCATTCTAAATTTAGGCATTCTCACCAGCCAAAAACATTCTCAGGAGCGCTCATAGCGCTCGAGAGTCAGGATATAGTATCACCCCGCTCAACCCGGCTCAACCAGCTTACGTGCGCTTATAGCGCTCAGAGCCTGCCCTACACTTTTGTAGATGTATTAAATATATTTATCATTTATAATATTTAATAAACGTTTTTATATAACTTTATAAACTTAAATATATTATATACTAAAACTTATCTAGTCTTTAAACTCGAATAACTAGAGTTTAAACTACTCGATCTATAACTTTATTTTATCGGAATAAGATTATACTTCTTTATTCTATTTCCGTCGCTTCTTTTAAAGCGTAGCCCTCTCGGCGGTAATTATATCGATATAAACCTTACTATACTTAGATATTAAATAAATATAATATACTATAGGGACTATCTTCTATTAGTTTAAGATATTCTTATAAAGAACTAAATTTATAAAGCGATATAAAAGTAATTACGCGCTAGTATTAATAATAATATAAATAGAGTATTACCTAGAATCGATCTAGTAGAATATCAACTTTATTTATTAATATATAATAATAAATAGGTTAAGTAGTACCCTAGATAACTATATACGAGTAGAGGTAAATATTATTCTCGAAGAGGTAAATAATATCATAATCTATAATAGTACTAGGTATAGGATTACCGTTTTTATTAACTATAAGACCTATAAAAGAGAAGAAGCGAATACAGTAATACTTCTCGGTAATAACGCTAGTAAATTAAGTTTTATTATTAGGATAATTCTAGTTTAAGTCCGTAAATAAACGCTTTATATTAATAACTTTATATTTTAAAAGTAGATTAAATTAATCTTTAGAAACGCCGTCGCGGAAGTAGTAATATACTTTAATAAACTACCCCCGTTAATATTCTTTTATTATTAATTTATTAAAGGACGAAGCTTAGAGTTAATATTATTAATAATAATTATCTTAATACGGGAGCCCTTCGTTTCGACTATAATAATATAATAAAAAGTAGTCCGATCGATAAAAATAATTATAATAATTATTAAAGCTTACTTTAGGGCGGGTATTATATAAGAGATATTAATATTAATAATTATTATAGGCTCCTCGAAGTATTTAGTTTTTAATTTAATTATAGAAGTAGTACTCTCGAGTTTATAATTAAATTTTATAAATCTATTAAAGTAGTATTAAAGGGCGTTTTTTATAACGTTCTTTATTTAAATATATTATAATATAACTCTAAAACGGACCTTATAATTATATTTAATCCGATTATAAATATCGGCGCTTTTATTATTAAAAATAACTAGAAGTATCTAGGGACGTATTTTCGTTTAGTTCTAATAATTATAAATATTATATTAATAACGTCGCCGTTATTAGCGTGGCCGTTAATAACGGGAGGGTTAATATTCTCGACTTTTTCGTTATATCTATAATAAAGTTATATAAAGTTTTTTTTAAAAATATTTACCTATTTATTAATTATAGGCGCTCGACGATATTTATTTAATTTTAGGATATAAATACCTTAAAACTTTAACGACTAAATATTAAGGAGGAGAAATATCTTTTTATATAAATCTTAACGACTAAAAAAGATAAATTTAATTATAGAATTCTTTACGAAGAGTATCTTAGGTAGTTTAAGAATACGAGTATTAATCTTTAATATCTCCGAATTAATAATAAGACCGTAACCGTTAAATATAGGATTATTAGATTATTTTAATATATCTAGATCTTTCTAAAATTATAGAATTTACGATTATTTTATCTCTTCTATATTATCGAACTCTTTTTAATTATTAATATCGTTAATCTACCCTCTTAATATTCTTTCTTATAAATATCGTTATCCTCTCGTTACGCCTCTATAGTAATATACTATTTATTTTTTTATAATTTATTATCCTCGTTTTATACGTTTTCGTTATTATAAATATTCTCCTTTAAGACTTCGCGGAGTTTATAACTCTCCGACTCCTTTATAAAGTCTTTTATTATTTTATATATTTATTATCGAGCTCTTTATTTATTATAAATATTTATATTTATACTAAAAATTATATTCACGAATTTAATAATATATATCGCGCGATTTTAACTAATTCGATTAATACGGTATATTATTTAATCTTTAATATTTATTAATTACTCGGAGTTAAAAATAATAATATATTTAGAGGCCGTAAATATTTACTTTATATTTAAGAATACGGTAGATCCTATTAGAAATTAAAGTACGGGTTTCGAGGTTATATTTTCTTTATTATCTTTACCCTTTTAAAAAAGTTTAACGATTTTAGTTTATTTTAATTTAAATATACCTCCGTAGATTAAAATAATAGGCCTCTTTTATATTAAACGGATCGTTTATATAATTATTAATATAATATTCCTAGTATAAGATAAGACCTATATTATAGTATAAGATTCCGTTAGAAATATTTACCTAGTAAATAATAAAAGCCGAGATAAAAGATATAATTATAATAATTATCTTTATATCGACCCCTTATATTTTATTTCTAAGAATATCTAGTATTTATATTTTAAAATAGTTTTTTACTTTAGTAATTTAATTAATACTCTTTTTAAAGAATAAATTCTTTTATTTTAATTTATAAAACTTTCTTTTCTTTAACTTAAATTAATTATTATTTCTTAATTTATTACCCGTTAATTTAAGGTCCTTCGTATCTTTATAAAAAACTAGTTTAAGAAATAATAATAAAATTCTAATATAATATATAGCCGCGAGTTATAAATATATTATAATCTTTAATATAATATTCTTTTTATAACTCTTAAAGGTAAATAAAATATTATAATAAATTTATCGAACTTCTTAATTTATCTCCTTAAAATAATAATCTAGTAATAATTTATATCGTTACGGGTAGTTTAAAAAATAATCGAAATAATAATTTAATTTAAATTTAATTAGTAGTTCCCCGAAAAAAATAAACTCTAGCGTACGTCGTACCTAAAATATTCGAATAATAATAACTATAATTTTTTTATACTACTTATACTCGTCTTTAATATTATAATTATTATATATACTCCGGATAAGACTTTTATACCTTTTATTAATCTTAATAAATTTATTTTTTATATAATATTTTAGGCGTTTATACGCCTTATTTAAATAAAAGTAATTTTTTTTAAAAAGTAACGTAATTTATTTATTATTTATAAACGTATTTATTTAACCTATTATCGTTTTCGGTAATAATTTAAACGGAGTCCCGTTAATTAAGATCTTTCGAGGTTTTTAATCTAGTATTATATTATTAATTTTCCGAATCTTAATAATCATTCTTATAGTCTCGTTATTCTCGGTATATATTTTATTTATTATAATCCTACTTTATCCTACCTTCTATTAGAGTATTTATTTTAATATTTTAAATTTATTACCCCCTTTTTTTACCGCGGGAATTTTATTTATTAAGATTTTATCGATTTAATTAAGAAGCGAGGTTAAGGATATAGAATAAAATACTTTTAAAAAATTATAATCTTTATTAAAATAAAGAGCCTCCTTTAATCTTATTAAAAAGTTATAATTTAATTTATTTAATTTCTCGGTAAAGATTTTTAATTTAAGATTATTATAAATTTACTATAATATTTATTCAAAAACTTTATTCTTTTATATTATTTATATCTTTATTAGACCTAGTTAATAGGATAATAAATTTATAAAAAGAAAGAAAAGGTTAAGGTCGTAGCTCGGTATAAATTTTTTAAATATACTAGAGTCGATATATATATATTAGATCCCTTAAGGCCTCCTAGATAAATAATATATATTAAATAATTAAAGATCCTTCGTTATTCCCTCCGTAAAATATAAATTATATATTTTTCTTCTTTAACTTTCTTTATATCCTTATAACTTAATACGAGTAAATAATTTAAATAGGTTATGATAAGACTTTATAAAATTTAAAACCCTCGTTAATTATTAATTTTAAACTCGATAAAGGTTAGTTATATTATTTTTCTAAATTTTATAATATCTATAAAGTATCCCCCGTTTTAGAAAACTTTTATTTTAAATAAAATAAATATACCGAGTATCTAGAATAAAGTAAAACTTATTATTATTTCTTTTATATAAATCTTTTTTCCGGTTTTATAATCTTTAATATTATTTATTTAAAAAGAAAGTAGTAGTCCTCCTATCTTTTATTATTCTAGTATATATATTCCGTTATTTTAATAGGTTATATATTTAATAATTTAACCCGATTTATTAACTCTAGTATTTAAACCTAGTTATTAATTTATTTATCCTTCGCTCTTTTTTTTAAGGACTTTTTAATATCTTTCTTTTCCTTAATCGAAATATCTTCTACTTCGTTTTACTCTAGGATATATACTAGTTTAGATATTTAATTAATAACTATATATTTAGTCGTTTTCTTATTATATATAGTTTTAGCGTCCGTAAAGCCTTTCTATAATTATTTAAATAAATTATCTACCGTAGGCGGGATCGGTCGAGTTATTATTATTATTTATATTATATCTACTAGGGGCTAATTATTTACTATAACCTAATTAACTCTTTTATTATCGCGCGTTATTTTATCTTTAGAGTTATTAATAAGAGTTTATAAAGACTATATCGTTTTGTTATTTATACTCGTTTTAGGATTAATTAAATCGTTAAGGGTTTTAATAAAAGAAACGTTATATAAAACCGACTTAAAGTATATATTAAAATTAATAAGTTAATTTTCTTTAATCGGGAACCTAGAGTATATACTAGGATAAGTACTATTATTTTTAGTAATCCAGAATATATACGATATATTAAGATAGTTACTTTTCGGTTATTTTTACTCTCGACGTTTATCGAACTCGCTTTATAAATTTATTATTTAATTAATATCTATTAATAATCTACCTAGTAGTTATTTTTATTTACCGCCTTTATTTATAATATTTACTCTACGTTTATATTTTCCTCGCTTTAGGCTACGGATCTTATTTTCGGAATTATCTTTTATCGTTATTTCTATTACCCGATATTAATCGTACGTTATAAATAATATCGAGAAATAAAATAGAGGTTTACTCGCCTTAAGACTTTATTATCTTTATTAAAAATAAAAGGAGTTATTAAATTAATCGTTAATTTACTAGCACGAGCTTAAATATAAAGTTAATATTCTCGTTATTAATAATTTCCTTAATTACTCCGCGGAGTTAATAATTCTTTAATAGTTTAATTATAAATCTACTTCCTTAATACTTAAACTAGATTTTTAATAATAACGAAGTATTTAGTCTTAAATCTTCGTTTAAATATATAATAAATATTAATAATATTATATTTAATATTACCTTTTCTAAATTTAACGGAGAGTTAGTTAATTTAATAATATCCGTAAAAATAAATTTAATTATTAAATTATTATACTTTATTCTAAAATTAACGTCTAGTAGATTAAATTCTTATACGGTCGTATAATTCGTCTACCGCTTTAGTATAGCGGGTAATAATATAATATTTTTTATCCGCGTTTAGTCTAATATCTCGCTAGGAGATAAAAAAGGTTATTATAATTAATTTAATTTATATAATAATCTTTCGCTAGTATCTTTTAATTACCGTTTTATATTATAAATAATACGTTATATTAAAATAAAAAGGGTACTCTAAATACCGTTATTATTTAAATTATTAAAAAGTTTTAGAGTATTATCTTCGTATTTTAAAATTAAAATAGTAATAAACTTATTCTTAATAACCCTAGTTATATATAATTTAAAGTCCGTTAAGGAGTTCGATATTAATTATATTTTAATCTCTTTTTTTATTTATTCTTAATTTTTATCCTCTATAGTAATCTTTAAATAGAGCTTTATTAAATTTCTTAAAATAAAGTTAAATTCGTTATTACTATAATTTTTATATTTATATAAAGGTATCGTAGTCTTAACCTTAATAATATAGAGTAAATAATATAGTTTCTAGCTTTAATATATTATTTATAATTTTATAAATAAGGTCGTAATTATAATTTAATTATATTTTTTAATAATAACTATAGGTTCTAATAATAGGGCTCGTAATTAATTAAAAATAATATTTATAAATAAAGATCGCTCGCGGTCGGTATTTATATTTACTTTACTCGGTTCGATCTTTTTATTTAATAATTATAATTATTATACTTTTTATATATAAAGACTAGCCGGAAGAGCGGTCGATTATATATATATAATAACTTATTAATTATATATAGTGCGTTTTATAGTTAAGGTATTATTTATAATTAATAAATTTATTAAAATAAAAGGGAAGGTAAGATTAAACTACTCTACTATTTATTAAAGAAAAGTAGATATAACGTATTATTTTCTAGGCTATATATAAGAGGTACTATTCCGAAATAACGCGGTATATATAATATTCTTATTATAATTCTAATATTTTTTATATAAATAGCTCGTACCTAGTTAAGGTAGGTAAATTATTAAAGATATTTTATATATTATAATTACTCTTTTATAAAGGGGCTAATAAAGAAGTTTTTAATAAATTATAAAATTATAAAATTAATAATTTTATCCTATAATAGTAGGTACTCGCTAGTTTTTTAAACTTTTAAAGATTTATTAAACCTTCTACCTCTATTTATATTTAATATAGTAAATTAAATAACTTTAGGTTTAATATAATATTTAGTTTTATATTCTCGCTAGATCCTTAATTATACGTATTACCGTTATTAATATTAAAGGTTATTATATATTTTATATTACGGCCTCTTCTTTAATTATATATATCGTCGATAATAAAAGTCGTTAAATTCTTTATATTAATATTAGATCCCGAAGTAATCGAGTCCTAAATATTATAAATTTCCGTAATATTTTAATTATTATTAAATTCCTCGGTATTTCTAGTTCCTTCTTCTATATATATAATATTACTAGGATTTTCCTTCGATTAATTTATTATATATAAATTTTTATTTTAAAAGTTATCGTCCGAGTTTAAATCGTAGTTATATTTAATAAAATTAAATACTAGGAGCTCCTCTTTATATTTAATATAAATATTCATTTCTATTAAAAGTCTTCGTAGATAATTATAATAAAATCGTTTATATTTTTTTATATATAATTAAATCCCTATTTAATTTATAATTATCGTTAAAATATCGTTTACGCGAGAAACCCCGGTAAAGAGACGGGGATTAAAGGATATAAAGCCTAGTTTCTCGAATCCTATTATATAAAGAATTACTATAAACTTCTCTTCGCTTTAGTAATTATTAATAGTTCCGGTATTTATATTTTTTAATTTTATAGTAAATACTAGCGCTTATTTTATAAAATTAATTTATACGAGATAACTTATAAGGATAAAGATATTTTTAATTTTAATTTCTTTTTAGATATAATATTAATAGAGCTTTATAATAAATTATAACTTTTCTTTATTTTAATTAAATTAAAAGAAACTTATTTTATAATATTATTCGTCGGTATTAATTTAGATAAAGTTTATAGGGGTATTAAATAAATTCTTATATACTTCGGTAGTTATAATAGTATTAAGGCGATTAACCGGATTTATTATAAAGATAATAAAACTTCTATACTAAATTCTAGAGATAATATTAATAATATTTATAATAGTTCGGTATTATTTCGTTAGGTTATATTTAGGGTAGCTTAAAATTACTTAATATTTATATATACTTTTATTTATCTATTTAGTAAAAGGTTTATATTTTATATTTTATTCTTTAAGTAGTAGTTATTTATCGTCTTTTAATAAATATATAATAATCTTATATTATATTAAGGTAACGAAGAGCTCCCCGTTATTAACTTTATTAATTTCTTTAATAATAATATAATCGCCTTTAAAATTCTTTTTTAGGATTATATAACCCGAATTAATAAAGATTATAATAACGATAATAATATTCTTTATAAGAATATCCTTTAAAAGTAACGATTCGAGTATTTTAAATATATAATATTCCTCTTTATTATCGAATATATCGTTATTCTTAACTTTATAAAATATCTCGCGAAGATATTTATAAGTTTTTAGTAGTAAATTATATTCCCGGCTTTATTTAATTTATATTTAATATTCTTTTTTATTATTTATTATAATTTTTCAATTTTTTGAAAGATTATATTTTTAAATATAGGCCCCGCTTTACCTCTATAGTCCTCGAAGTCTATATTATTTATTAAGATAATATCTTCGTTATTATAATCGATAAAATCGTTATTATTATAATCCGAGCCTCTTTATTCTTAATTACTTTATAATTTATCGGGTTAAAGGGCGTTATTAATTTATATTATATTAATTTAAAAATCGCTCTCGATTTATAACTCGCCGTTTTTAATAATTTTATTATCGTCTAGTTATATATCTTTAGGGGTATTATTACCGCTTATAATAATATTATTAATAAAAGTAGAATTAATATTTAAATTCAATCGACCGAGAAGGCCTACGATTTATAATAATAAAGTACCCATCGGCAAGTCCGGAAACCCCGATTTTTGCGCATTTTATACCGAAATTATATAAAATGCTGGAAATGCGTATCTGCTCATGTCCCGTATTCTAAGTATATTATGCACCGATTAAGCAGCGATATTATACCGATTTTGTAACTTTTTTTTTTTTTTTTTTGAACTTTGACTTTTTATAGTATCTAGACCAGGGCCCCTATATAGGAATATAAATATCTTACTAAATCTGTTTTTAGCCTAGATTCCGAATTTTTAATTAGATTTTTACTAGCGTTGCCCTATAGGGTTATAAAGCTATTTCTAGGATTAAGTTTAGCGCTCCCGCGCAGACCTTAACTCTAACTTAAAAATCTTGGCGCTAAGATTTGCCAAGGCTACAAAATGCGCATTTTGCACCGATTAAGCAGCGATTTTGCAGAACTGTTTTTCCGGACTTGCCGATGCCGAAACTCGTATTATAAAATTTATAATAACGGTTTATAATATTAAAAAGTATCTTTTTAATTTTATTTATTATAGTTACCGCGAGCCGATTATATTAACTTTAAAAAAGCGAAGAGCTAGGTTATTATTATAAATTATTAATATTATAAACTACGTATCGTTAATTCTTATTTTAGACGACGGTTTATTCGGTTATAAATAAATAAAAACGAATTATATACTTCTCTATAATTTTAATTCCTCTTTTACCGAGCCGAGTAAACTCGGTATTTAACTTCGTAATAAAAGAGTTTATTACTTTATTTATTAAATTTAAAACCTTTATCTTTTTACCGGCCGATATAAGTAGTATAATAATAATTATATCGAGTTTTATTTTCCTAGTTCCTTATAATCCCTTTAAGAGTCCGAGGCTATTAAATATATATAATAAATATTTTAATATACTTATTTAAGATTTATCTAGATCGATGTTTTATTATCCGAGTTTAATTTTAAAATTTATTTTTTAAAGAATATTAACTACGGTCTAGGTATATAAATTTTATCCGATAATAAATCGTTATTATCGAGGGTTATAGATATAATTTATATCTTTTTTATATACGGGATTTAATATTTTAATAATAACTAGTTTAAACTTATATAGGATATCGGATAAAAGAGGAATAACTTTAATTATTATTAACTCCGCGTCGAAATAGAATTTCTCGAACTCTTCGCGTAATATATTTTATAGATTTATTAAATTAAAGACCGACTTTAATTTTAGATTATTTTAATTATTCTTTTTATATTTTTAAAGGCGGTTAAATATAATAATATAATCGAGCGAACTAGCGTAAAGAAAGGGTTTTAATAGGATAATTACCGTTTATTCTTTAATAAGAAATTTAATTACGAAGTTATTTTCCGTTAAAAAGCGATATTCGTAGTTCGAGGGTAAACGGAGGAGGTTTATATAAATATAATTACCCCCTAATATAATTATTAGGGCGTATAATTAATATATTTAAAACTAGGAATTCTTAATATCTTTTATCTCGTTCTCTTTTTAATAAATAATAAATATACCCTCGGTAATCTAGTATTCGTTATTATTAATATATATTAAATAAAATAATAAATTAATCTTTAAACGATTTATTACTAATATAATTTAATCTTTTTAAACTTTATATTTTATATCGGCTAAATTATTAAACTAGTAAATATATAGTATATATACTCGTTTAAGATTAAATATAGATAATATTTCGTTATATAAAATAAAAAATAAATCCGCCTCCGAGGTCGAAAAGAAAATAGTAAATTTAATTATATTATTCTTTAATTTAATAAATATATCGAGTAGTTTATTTTAAATATATTTAAAGACGCCTAGATTATTAGTTTTTTATAAAATTCCTTTAATCTACGCCTTCGCTAGGCGGAATGAGAATTCTATATATATTAATTACTTTATAATATAATAAATAACTACTCCGACCTTTTATAACTTAATATAATAATCGAGGTATATTTATTTAACAAGATTATTTTAAACGGGCTTATTTATAAAAGCCCTAGGATATATATAAATTAACGGCTCGTCTTAAATATCGTTTATAGTATTTAGCCGGAATATTTAAATATAAAATAATTATTCTTCGCGAGAGTAATCGGGAGTAGGTTCTTCTTTATTAATAAAAACCTTAATCTAAATATATATACTAAACGATTAATTATTATTCTTATTTATATAAATCTTATATATTATATAAATATCTTCGTTTTTAAATTATTTAATAGGTTTACCCTAGCCTTCGAAGATGATTTTTATTTTATATAAAGAGTTCTTCTTCTTTATAAACGTAGTATTATTATCGGCTCGCTCTTTAATAAAATTATTAACTTTATCGCGCTCGATAATTTAAGAATTTATATATACGTCGCCGGTAATTTTACCGGGGTTATTTTTATTTAAATAAATAACCGCGGTTTATTATTTACTCGGTATAATAAATTAATAAAATATTATTATTTAGAGTATAAAGGTATATAGAATAAATAAAAGTTTAAAAAAACGAAATTATAAAATCCGTTAATTAAGATTCTTATTAATAATAATTATTTATTTATATAAAAGGTAATCTCTCTTTATATTATTACTCCTAGCTCGGCGATTATATAAGGAAATTAAATAAGAAATAAAATAAATTATAAATAGTTTAAGATATAAGGATCTTCGATATAAATTAAATTTAATAAAATAAAACTACGGAGTCTATTAACGGAATCCTAAAATAGTAGTAATTATTTATTTACGAGGCTCGTAATTCCTTATATATAATTACTCCTATTAATAGTAATTATATATAAATAAAAAGGTAGAAATATTATAATCGGTAAATAAAAGTATAAGGGTATTTATAATAATTAAAAATATATTAAATTTTTTATAACGTAGTCGTATTTAAAGTTAATCGAGTAAAGTAAAGTATTAATTATAATAACCTACTTTTTATAACTAATTAATAATATTTATAAAAGGTAAGATTTCTAGTAGTAGAGTATTTATAATTAGATATCTATATAGATTTTAGATAAATAATTTCTAAGAAACTCGTATCGTTTTAAAATAAATAATTAATAAATATAAAGATATAGATTTTACAATAATAAACATCCTAATCGGCGGGTATTTTAAACGTTAACTCGTTATATAAGAAATACTTTAATATATATAAATACCGGTATATTCGCCGGTTATTATTATCGAGGTACTCGGGAATAGGGTAGTAAAAAGAGTAAAGTTAAAGAATCTAATTTTAAATAAATTAATATATTAAGGATTACGGTTTAGTTTCGTTATTATAATTTTATCTTATAAAATAACCCTCGATAAATAATCTTCGGTAGAGATAAAAGTAAAAGAAATAATTATAATTATTTAATAACTTTATATTCGGGCTTTATATTTATAAACCGCCGAATAAAATAAATAAATTAAATTATACCTTAAGGCGATTCGATATAAGGTATAATCTTTACCGGTATTTATTATAAAAACCCCCGTTAACCTACGAAGTAATAATACTTTATTTAAAGAATAATTTTTATCCTTTTATTCCTCCTTAATCCGATTTCCGGAAATAAATTTATCTTTATATTAATTCTTATCCGCGAGCTAAATATTTATACCGGTAATATCGTTATCCTCGAAGGTTACTATAGTTATAGAGTATTTTTCGGCGTATTTAACTAAAGGAGCTTTAAGGTATTTAGATTTATAATTATAAATATATTTTTCTTTAACGGGAGTACCTTCGATAACCGTATTTTTATTAATAATAATAATATCTTTTATAACGATATTACTATTAATATCTTTATTATTAATTAAATCGGGCTCGATAATAGTAGTTTTATATTTTATACCCGCTTTCTTTTTAAGAGTAATAATAAGGTTTACTCGCCGTTAATAAAAGTATTAATATTAATACTCGCTTTAATTATAAAAGTATATTTCTTAAAAATAATTTTAAATTTAACGGGTCCGGCCTATTTATAATTAATTATAATAATAATATAAGAGATATTTATAAATAAAGTACCTACTCGATTATTAGAGCCGATATATTCTTTATAATTAAAAGTAAATATCCGTAGCCTTAATAACCCTTTTATTTAATTATATATATTCTCGATATAGTTATATAGTTAAATTAAATAGAAAGCGAGTCGAGATAATTTACGGGTAAATTATTTATTCCTTTTATAAATTAATAGATTAAGAATATCGATAATATAAAGACTAAATTTTATTAAAAAAAGATAAAAAGTTTAGTTTAAATTTATCTTCGAGCTAGCTAGGAAGACTTTTATTTAATATATAATATAAAGCCCTTCGAGAAGCCGACTATTAATATTATTTATATTATATTATATATTATATACTTATTATTATAGTTATAGGTTAAATATTATCTATAAACCTTTACGATTTATTATTATTAATTCTTAATACTTTCGCTTTTTTAATAAAGGAGGGTTTCGGAGTTATACTACTCCCTCTTTTATTATCGGTATAAATATAAAGAATATATATAAATCTCGGATCTTTTAGTAATAATTCCTTTTATTTATTTTATTATAATAATTATTAATAATCTTAATCCCGAGTATAGTTAATAAATTAGATAATAAAGAAAATTAAGTATATATAAATTAATAAAATTATAAATAAACTAAACCGTTATTTTTTAATATCGACGGAACCTCTAATAATAAATTATTCTAAAGATAAGGATTTAAAGAATCTAAATATTAGACTACTAAAATACTATTTATTTATTAATATAAATCGGCTCGCGGCGGGTAGCCTCTAAAGTTTTATTATATAATAAATCTAGATATTACCCGTATATTTATTCGAAGAATCTACTCTTATTATTATACGGAAGATTATAAATTAATAAGAAATAAATTAAATATTACCTAATAATATATATTATATAAAAAAGTATATTTAATAAATATTAAATTTATTTATCGAACGCCCCCTTTTCGATCTTTATTTCGGATATCCGATTTTACCTAATTATATATATAGTATAATAACTATAAAGCGATAATATTACCGCGGTAAATAGATATTATAATACTACGTATATATAAATATTATAGGCGGAATTTCATGAATTCTAATAAATTTAATAAATACCTACCGTATTATAGAATCTTCGTCGATAATTATTTATATAAAAAACCGTAAGTTTTACCCTCTCTACCTCGGCGATTTTTATAATCGATAAGATTAATAATATATACTTAAAGAGACGATAAGGTTATAGAACTAAATAATATAAAAGAAATTAATATAAGGTCTTTTACCGTCGATATAAAAAACGTCGATATAAATATAAAAACTATTATTTATTAAGCGCTCTCGAACCGGCCTAGTTATAATAATTTAGAGTATAATAAATAAAAGAAGTTATTAATTTTATTCTTTAATATCGGGCGTAAGGGTCTTTTATTTATATCTTTATATATTCGGGTAGAAACGTTTACGAAAGGTAATAATCGTCGCGTAAAAATAAATATTAAATTTAACGAGGTAAATATTAACTTTATAAAGTTTAATAAATATTCTTAATCTATTAATAAAATAAAAAGAGTATATTACCCGTTTCCGAGTATATATAATTATATACTCGCTTAGTAGTTTTACGAGGAAAAAGTAATTAAAAGCGGTCGTAATAAATTTTTCTATAATATTCGATTCGAATTATTATATAATCTCTTTAATTATAAGAATACCGATAACCTAACCGAAATATAAAATAGTATTATATTTAGAATCGACGAAGATAAATAAATAAAATAAATATTTAATATTTAATTAAAGATCTAGAGGACCGAGCTAAAGGATTATAATATCCTATATTAAGATATTATTAAGGCCCTCCGATTTCTTTTAAAATACTAGTTATTTAAAAATAAGATAGTATTTAAACTCGTATACTAGTATAATAATAATAATAAACGCGTATATACTAAGATATATACCGGCGATTAATAATAATAAATATAAAAAAAGCTTTTTAATAAAGTTACTATAGTACTATTATTTCTCTCTACGGATAAGACTTTATTTATATAATATAAGAGTAACTTAATTATATAATTAATTTATTTTATTATAGGGAATTTAAAAGTATAAATATAATAAGATTAAAAACGGCCGGGTTTAATATTTTTAAAACTTCTACTTATTATACTTAATAACGGCGAATATATTAAATCCGACGTATAATATAAATCTATATTAATTATACTCGATTATAAATATAATAAAAACTCTTACCTAAGATAATCTTAAAATCCTAATTTTAAATTATAATTAAAATTATAACGATTATAAATCTCCCTATTATATATATAAACTAAAAAATCCGATTTTATTATCCGATTATTATAGACTTTATAATAAATTATAAAGAATAAATTTTAATTATAAAAATTAAAAGCGGCCGATAATATACGATTTATATAATATTATTAAATAAACGAGGAAACTTTTAAGGTAAATAACGCCTCCGAATCTACTTTTTTATTTAATCCTAAATTCGGTAATAACGCGAAGAAAATATCTTAAAGAATAATAATTAATAAATATATCTAGTATATAATTTCGCCTAGTTATATACTACGGTTAATATATATAGAGTTATACTAGTCGATATATTATATTAATTATTTAAGGGTATAATTAATTATCTCGTTAAATAAATTATTTTAGTTATCGAGGAGAGCGCGCCTATTACTAAGAAATTAAAGAGGGCGAAGGTAGGACTAAAGAATATACTAAGAATAATATAACTAGACGAAAGATTTCGTATTATTCTAGCCTTTTATAACTTAAAGAATTATAAATATTATAACGCCGTTATATAATAGATAAATAAAGACCGAAGAGTAATTATATAATAATTAATATTAGTAATCGCTTCGCTACTAACCGACTTATATAAAAGAGAATTTTATTATATATAAATATTTATAAACTTTATATTAATTATTTAATACCGTTTATACGATAATAAAATATTAAAATATCTTTAAAACGTACTTTACTATTTTAATAAATTAAAGAACTATTTTCGCTAATATAAATTAAATAATAGAGTAAACCCGGATAATTATTTTAATATCCTAAAGCTCTATATAATAACGTATTATATAAAGTAAATTCGAATATTCGGTGTTACGGATAATTATAATACCGAATACGGGGAAATAGTATATCGTTATTTAATTAAATCTTTCTTCGAGTTAATTAATAAACGAGCGATTTTTTAAAAATAATTTATCTACTATACTTTTTATTACCTACGAATACTAGTTATAAAAAATAATTTATTTTATTTTATAACGAGATTATTTATTTTAAAAATAATAAGTTTTATAATTAGGGTATTAAAACTTAATCGCGGGATTCGATTATTTAAGTTTTAATATAATTTAAAGTTTTAAAAAAGGAAGAGAGCTTTAAAAATAAAATTTAATATTATATATTAATACCCACTATCCGTAATATAAAAGAAATTATATATCGAATATTTTCTAGAGGTACTAGTTATTTATATATATTAATACCGGTAGGAGAGGGGTAAATAAATCAATAATTATTAAAATTATAAATAAAAAAGAAATTAATCTTATCTAGATTAATTTATACTTTATTCGTCTTTATCCGTCCTTATAATACTAGAAATTAGACGGGAAAAATTCAGAAAATCTAAAGAACCTAGTTACGGACCGCGTAATATATAAAATTAATTAATAAAGTTAAGGAGAGTAGAGATATAACTATATTTTAATATAAAAAGTATAATTATAATTTTATATAATTTCTCTTTATAATTAAAATTCTATTTAACTCCGATTTCTCTTAACGGTATCGGATATAAACCGTTAAAATATTAAAAATAAATTATTCTAATATAGTTATACTCTTATCGGTTTTTTAAAGATCCGTAATAAAGGCTCTCCGTATAAGATTTATAATATAATAAAGGTAGAATTATAGCCGGTAAATTTAACTATTAAACGGAGAATACTCGGGGGGCGTTAAATTATCCTTATAATAAAAATAATAAAGAGCGTATATATTATACCGGCGTATATAAATAAGATTATAAAAAAAGATAATATATTTTATATTAATAACTATACTAATTAGGACTTATATAATTTAATCTATAATAAAAGATTTTTTAATATAAGAGATATAAATAAATAATTAAACCTATTATAATTATAATAGGCGAAGGTAGATTATATAATTAATATAATATTTAAATTTATAATATACTACCTAATTTATAGACTACGCGCGAATAACTAAAATAATAAATATTATAGAATAAACTACGGGGTAAAATTATAATATATTCGATTATAAATAATAAAATATAGGTTAATTACTCTTATATTAATTAGGGCTAGAGCTCGGTTTTTTTTTATTACCCAATTTTACCGCCGGAATAAATAAATAATAAAGTAATACCTCGATATTAGCGGATATACGGAAGATTATTAAATATAATATTTATAATAACTAGGACGGGCTAATTAAGAATAAATTTAAAAATCTTTAATAATATAATATAATCGGCGAAGATTATAAAAACGAAATTAGGTATCGATAAAATCGTATATTTATTAATCTTTATATAACTATAAAAATCATTAAAGGCTATAGGTCTTTTAGGTTAAAAACTAAATATAATAAATATAAAAAACTATCTATAATTTATTTTCGCCGGTATTTATAACGAGTTCGCCTATATATTCGGCGATATCTTTAGATAATAAAAAAACTAGTATTTACTTTTCCTCGCTTAAAGAAATAACTATAATAAAAAGAGGCGGGTAAGGGTTAAATAATATTATATAAATAACTAAAAAAATTAAAAACTCTCGAGCGCCGAGTTATTAAAAGAATTAAATAATAAGCCGAACTTTATTTATATAAATAAAAATATTAATCGGATTAATTTTATCTACTATATAATATTATATATTAAAAATAGTATAGATTAAAGTATAATTTATACGGTTTAAGATATTTAGAAAAGCGGTATATATATAGGGCTAATAAATATAAATGATTTTAATTTTTAAAGATTTATATCCTTAATTAAGACCGACCTAGGTTATAATAATAATAAAAGTATAATTATCTATACCCGCCTTAGTTTATTAAATATAATTATCTTTAATAAACGGGAATAAAGAGTAGCGCTAGTAGAAATATATATTTAAGATATTAAATATTTTTCTTTTAATATCCGAGAGTTATTAATCGAGTATTATATAATATATATAGTAATAAACCCCCTTTAAAGGACCGAGATTTTTAATTAAAACTCGAGTAACCTAGGTGGCGAGGCTCTCGATATATAATTAAAATAAAAATATTAGATTTAAGTAGGAAAAAGGGTATTAATTATAATAATAAATTTAATAATTAAAAATAACTGGCTTCTTTAATATAGGCCTCGAGAATTAATATTTATAATATTTAATAAATATTAATTATATTTAATAAACTAGGATTAAACCCTTAAGGTCTAATCCTATTAAATTTAATTTCTTAAAAATAAATAATTTCCCTTCTTTCCCCCGACCGCGTAAATTTTATTTTTATTAATAATTACTACTTTTTAATACTCTTTTTCCACTTTATTTAATCCGACTAAAGTAGTATATAAATTCGTAATTTATACCTTAATAATATACTATCTAATAGAGTAAATTTATAATTTATAATTAAAAAATATTTAATATTAATCCGGCTACTTTTTAAGATTATTATAAAGATAATATATCCTATAAGGATTTATAGCGGAATAATCGTTACTCTAATTTAAAATTAGAATATAATTATAACGATTCGGATTTTAATAATAAAGAGAATAAGTAACCCGGAAATAATAAAAAATAATTACTTTAAAACTTTCTTAGATAATAAATATATAAAGATAAGAGTAAATATCTCGGATTATATATAATCGAATTTAATTAATTTAATTATAGGCTAAAGTTACCGTAGGTAAATTATCTTATAAAAAATTAAATAAAGGGAGGCTCTAACGGTAAAATTAATCTATATTCTATAATTAGTTAATATTTATAAGGATTAATATAAATATAATCTTTATCTTTAGAGTAGTACGAAACGCCGGATTAAAATAAAGTTTTATAAAATATATATTATTATCGTTCCTAACTACGAGAAGTTTTTAAAAGTAATTATTTTAATTAAATATACCCGTAATCTAGGTAAAGATAAAGAGCTTTAACTAGATAATAACTTTTAATAAATTAATAATCGGATATAATATATATAAGACGTCGTAACTAAAAACTCGGGGTTTAAAATCGGAATTAAATTTAATAAAATTAATAATTAACCTACCCTACCCGAAATATAAAAAATTAGATTTATTTAGGTAGATATTTTATATTAAAACTAACTTAATATATAATTATTCGACTTCTTTAAATAATAGCGCGCCTATACTTTAACGATCGTACGAATTATAATAATAATTATATATATATAAAATAGTTTATAATAAAACGTAATCTCCCTCGCTACTAGATTATTATACCGCTAAACTTTTATATATCTCGATATAAAATATACTCTAGTCTAATAACGTAATTAATAAAAATATAGATCGATAATAGAAAAAATAAATAAACGAACCCTATTTTAATAAAAATATTTATTTATATAATATTTAAATTATTAAAGAACGATTTTATTAATAAAGAGAATATAAGAAAATTCTTTATACCCCTCCCCGATCTCTTAATTATATTTACCGTTATAATAATAATATATATTATCTCGGAGTACTTTATTAAAAAATATAAAGTCGAGAAATTTAAAGGGGAGAGAGTTTAAAATAAATACTCGTATTCTTTTTTATTACCGATAAATATATTATAACTAGTTAACGAGAGTCCGTATTAAACTAATAGGGAAGAATATAAAGAGTATAAATAAATCTCGACGATAAAAGATATAAAATTTATATTTATAGAGTACTATTAAAGGGGGTAAAGAATACTATTAAAAATATAAAAAAGTTCGACTTTAATAATAATACGGTTATAATAGACCTCGATAATTATTAAATATATAATCTACCCTTCGTTAATAGTTTAAATAACGACGAATAAGTTAATTTTTCGGATAATAAACTTTAAAGTAATCTTTTTATATTAATTAATAATATAAAAGATATATAAATTAATATACGTAAAGCGATAACCCTAAAATAAATTAATTAGGTATTTATAATTTATCTCTTTATAACTCGTATATCTTAATACCCCTAATCTTTACTACTACCCGAATACCGGTATTAAATTCTTAATATATAAATTTAATAAAGTATAATTATTTTAGATTTAATTAATTAATTATTTATAATAAAATATCGCCCTCGACTCGTTTTTATTTTTACTACGGAATCTTGAATAAACCTCTACTAGAATAAAAGAACCCGATAATAATATAAGAATTAAAGTATAAAGCGGCTCGCGTAAAGTTTCTAAATTTAAAAAGAAATATACTCTTAATATTATATAAAAAGAAAAATAACTAGAAAATTAAATTACCTTTAAATTATAAGGGTTTAAAGAATTCTAGGTCGTCTTTATACCGGAAGAATCTAATCGGGTTTAATATAAAAGAAATAATACTAACTCGATTATATTAAGCGATAATAAAAATAAATATAAAATTTATATTAAATAACTAGGGAAGAGGTTATAAATATTAATAAAACTTAAAAAAATGAAATTAAGGAAGAATAAAAATAATAATATAATTTATATAAAGTTTAATAGATAGTAGTATATTAATTAAATTATATAGTAAGGAAGTTAGAAAGAAGTAGATAATAATTATATATCGAATAAAATTAGTAATTATTTATAAAACTTTAATAAACGTATATTTAGTACTAGACGCTTAAATTAATATAGTATTAATAATAGTAGCGGTAGCGGTAAAGGCGGCGATTTAGATTACGGCGGAGAAATCGCTAAAAATTAATAAAACGATAAAAACGAAAAAACCGTTAAGGTCGATAAAGCTATAAATAACGATATAAATAAATAAGATAATAATATAAACTTATACGTTTAATAAACGTATTATCTTAATAACGATATATATATTTATTAAATACGATTTATTAATAGTGATTTACGCGTTTAATAAATATAATACTCCGACTATAATATAATCGCCCGATACGATTCGCGCGTATTCGTATTTAGTATAACTATATAAGATAGTAAATAATATACTAATAAGAAAAGACTACTCTTAATAACTCTTAACGAAAATAAATATCAAAATAATCTCTAGGGCTAGTATATAAACTAAATAGATTTAAACGTATTTTACGTATTTTTCGGTAGAATACTAACTCCCCGCTTTATCGATAAAGGGCCTCGATATTCTAAATAGTTAAGAAGAAAATTCATAAAGGTATAAAAATTAGGAGGAATCTAGATATATTAATATAATTTTAATTTTTAAAATATAAACGATATATAGGATTATATAGATATTTATTCTTTACGTAATAAATATACTTTATATATAGTATTTTATTATATAAGATATAGTTATCTAGGTTTATCTACTTAGAGTAATAAAAGTATAAAAGTACGGATAAAGGCGGGGTAAAAGTAAAGCGGGCGGTTATTTTATAAAGAGCGAGAGTCGGGGATATATTAAATCTAAATACTATTATTAATATCGTATATCGTAGAGATTAAACTAATATATTAAATATTAAAATAATCTAGTTATATATATATCGCTAATAAAATAAGGTACAGAACTAATAATTTAAAAATAAAATAAATATTACGATAATATTAATTCTTTTAAGATATATATAACTACCCCTATTTAAAGATAGAATAAACTATTTATTTATTTTAATAATTATAAAATTAAATAAAGAATTTAAAAGAAGAAAAAAAAGATTTATTTAAATTATTATATATTAACTCTAGCCTTATTTACGGAATATATATATAATATTTATAACCTCGAAGAAAGAGATTAGAGATACGACCGAGATTATTATAAATTAATAAAAGTCTAAATATAGTATAGTTATCGATAGTACTATATAGGAGTTTATATATATAGAAGATACTAGGATATTATAGAAAAGGAAAAGTTAAAAAGTTAATAAAGATTTTATACCTATATTAAGACCGTTATTTATATATATTTACTTTTATAACTAGAGTTCTTCCTAAATAATAAAATAGAATAATTTATTTTACCGCCGATATTACTAAAACCTTATTAATAATAAAGATTTATAGTTTTTAATAATAATTATAATATTCTTTCCCTTATTTTTCTCTTTAGGTTTTAAGAATTTTATCGAATACCTAATATAATCTACGACTATATAACTACGCTTATACGCGAAATATATACGATATATTATTAATTTTAAAATATAATTTATTTCCCTCCCTTTTTCTTATTAAATTTAGAGGTTTTTTATTAATATATTACTACTATAAGTTAAGAGATTAATAAAATTAGAGAGGAGGTATAGACGTTATATATATACTCTATTTAATTTAGACTCTCTTATATTATACTCTTTTATTCAAAATATCGAAGCGTTAAATTAATATTTACTAGTTTCGAGGGCGAAACTCCTAGAAGGGGAGGTAATTATTATATTATATTAAAACCAGCTTTATAGTAGTTATTAAATATAATATATAAATTATATAAAGAAAATATACGGCGTAGTTACGTTATTTATAGTATAGTATTATATTATAGTTTCTAGTACTCCGGAGCTCTTTTAGAAATAAAAGACTTAGAGTCTTTACTCTAACTCTTTAGAGATTAATTCTATTATCTAAACCTAAAGATTATTTTCCTACTAAGGCTTTATATTTACTTTTATATTATTATAAATACCCTAGGTACTATAACTTAATATTTATAATAATAGGCGAGCCTTTTTTTATTAATAAAATAAAAGATATTATTATAATCTCTAATTAATCTTTATAAATTAATTAACTAATAAACGATATTATAAATATTATAAATATTATAATAATAAATAGATTAATTAATTATTTATTTAAAAATCGGTAACGACTCGCGTTTAAGATACTTTAAATTATATTATTATATAAATATTTTATTAATAATATTTATTTTAGCTCCTAGATCTTTATTTATTTAAATATAATAATTTTTATATTAATATTAATTAAATTCGTAATAATTTCGTTATTAATATTTATACTCGGTCGGGTTCTTATTTCCTTTTATTTCTTTAAAATAAAGACTTCTTTAAAGATTTATTATTTTTTAACTCTACGATATAATCGCCGATACAATTAATAATCTTTATTTTCTTCTTTAGATATTTATTAAAGTAGTAGCCGAATTTATAGAATTATAATTTTTAATATCTTTAAAATTCCTTTTACTCCAGCGAGTAATATATATTTTATTAATATTCTTATAACTATTATTATTAAAACCTTATCTTTTAATATTATCTTTATTTTTATTATCTCCGCCCTTCGACTCTTTTTTATACCTCTTCCGAGGTTTTAATTAATTATCTTAATTATTATTTTATATTTTAAAGTCCTAATTAAGATTATATTTATAATATTAATACGGGGTTAATATAATAGTATATAATATAAAAGATATTAATTATTCTATAGAGGATTTAGTTTTAATATATTAAAATCCTAGAGTTACCCTAGTCTCGATAGGGCTAGCGATAGGGCTTAGCCCGCCGTTTTAATAAATATTTATAATAATACTCCTACTAAAGTCTACCCCGTAATAGATCGTTTAATTTAAAAGAAAGAAGTTAACGCCCTCGTTAATATATTTATATAGGGTATCACTAGTAATAACGTAAATAGCGTTTATATATAAAAGTAAATAAGTAAGTAGTATATATTCTAAATTATTAATTAATTACGGGTAGGCCCGTAGAGTTTTAAAACTTAACGTAGAGCTGTAAAATTTAGTATTGAAATCACGATAACGAGGTAAGGCGATAGGGAGGTATAGAGATAATATAAATAACTAACGATAGGAGTTATAATATTAATAAAATAAAGGTATATATATATAATATTATAAAAGTATTAGTATTAAAGAACTAGGGCCTTAAATATATATTAATAAAATAAAGTCTTAGTATAAATCTAGATTAAATCTAGGCTAGATCTAGATAAAAGTTATTTAACGATACTTTTAGAATTAAAATTATTTTAGCGCGGAGCTAGTCCCGATTCGGTTAAATAATTATATAATTCTTATATTATCCGAAGTTCTTTTCTATATAAATATATTGTTTAATTAAGAAGTAATAATAACGAAGGGTATATATTTAAATTTATATAGAGAAATATATAAGTAATACTATATTAGGATATTCGGGTTATATAGCTCTACGTATAATTAAACGAATAATTTGAAATTATTAAGAAGTAGTTTTACTAGTTTTTAGTATAGTATTCTCTTAATATTATTATAGTACCCGTACTCTAAATAGAGCTCGATAGGTAGATTTAATATAATAGTTATTTCCTAGTAAAAATAAATAAAGGGCGATAATATAAAAAGGAAATATAATTATACTTCTAGAGTTATCGACCTTAAAAGAAGAATTTGGCTTAATATCTAGTTTATTATTTATATTCTTTAATAAATTCGTCCGTAAAAATATTTTTAGTATTTATTTAATAGTTTTATATAGATCCCTAGTCTTTCTAGGATAAGAGGTATTCGGTAGTATAACCCTTCCCCTTTTTAATAACGCGGTTATTAAGGATATACTCTAGTTCCTATTCTAACTTTAAATCGTCTCGCTCGGATTCTACTACTCTAAGGTTAATAGGTCGTAGATATTTAAAAGAGTCCTAATTTAATAATAAATACTACTCTAGCTATACTATTAAAAATATATTATAAATCTTCTAATTTTCCGAGATATTAAGGCGGTATACGAGTCTACCGATATAGTTAAGAACTTTAAATAAACTAATTATTTACTAACTATATTTACGACCCGTAAATTTATTTACCGGAATATTATAATCTTTATATAAATATAATAAGACCTAGTCCTCTTTACGGAAGTATTAAAAATAATAAATATAATTATAATACTCTTTATTATATATTTAAATAAAAGTAATTATATCCGAAGTTTAAATACGTATTAATTTTTTTAATAAAACGTTATTCTCCTAGCTTCCTAGGTTTAACGCGTTATTAATAATAAAATCGAAAACTACTTTATTTAAAGTATAATTAATAAATTAGGAAAATATATTATTATATTATATAATTATAAAAGGTAGTACCTCTTCCTAGGCTTTAGGGTTTTATAAAGTAATAATCTAGAATCGTAATATAATTTTAATAGTCTAATTTATATACTTACTTAATTTATCCGTTTATAAATAATAAATAATAGAGAATATTAAATTTATTTAAAATTTATTAAATAAAGCCTTTTATAGGGTATTTATAAATTTACGGTCGCGGTTAGAAAAAATAATCTTCGGAATACCTTAATCTATTAAGTATAAACGATATAAAAGTATATTTATTTATTACTCTACTTTTTATATTAATTTTCTTAGAATCGCGGTTACCTTTCGGGAAAATTTATATATAATAATTATAATATTATCGAATCCTTCCTGTAAAAGGGGTAAGGCTAGGATAAAATTAATAAAAATCGTATAAAAAGAAGAGAGCGGTATAAGAATAAATTATAATACTTTATAAGGTTTATACCTAGGAGTACCGAATAATTAATATTATAAATAGTATCGTAAATACTCCCCTAGCTTTTTATCTAATTTATATATATATTAATATTTAATTATTATTTTATAATATTTATATCTTCCTATATATAAGCTAGAATATACGATATTAAATAAAGTTTTAATATATAAAGAAAGTATATATAAGCGCTCTAGTATATATACGCGATTAATAATTAAATTATCGGTATACTATATTAAGCCGTTACCCCCCTTCGAAAATAAAAGATCTACGGTATCCTCGCCGGTTTCTACGTTATAATTAAAAATATAATTTATTTTAGCCTAAAAATCGTTATTCTAGTACCTTTAAAATAATTCTTATTTAAACTATATACTTATTTCTATTAATATATAAACTTTATATATATATATTTAAAGTATATCTAGCTCGCTTTTTAAAAAGTCCCTAATTACGTCCTTTTAATATAGTCGGGATAAAGTATCTAGTACTATATATTCAATACTAGGTTTATAACGGATCTCTATATTTTAAAAATACTAAATATAATCTAAGACCTATATAATATATAAATTAATCTTTATTATAAATAAGATAGTTATATTTATTTATTTAACTATATTGAACGTAGCTTTATAATTAATATAAACGACTATCTTCGGGGCTAATTCGATTATATATTTAATTTTAATAAATACCTATATTATTCCTACTAATTTTATTTTAATAGGTTAATAGTATATTTCTATATCCTTAAAGAGTCGGTTAAGGAAAAGAATAAATTAAATTTATTTCCGGTCGGGATAAAGGCTTTTTAATTCTTTTATAATATAATAAATTATAGCCTCGTAATTAAATTCCTTACTAGTATTAAAGTCGATAAATAGTTTCTTTTTATCGTCGAAATAATATAGAAAGAAAGGTTTAGAAAGAGTATTCTAAATAATTTTAAATAAACGAATCTCCTATAAAGAAGGTGATTTAAAACTAGTTTTTTTAATATATTCTTATCGCTAAATATTTATAGGGGGTACTTTATTTAATAATATAGTTTTCTTATTTTATAAAGACCTAGCTAGAGTAGTATAATCTTTAATATAATCTCTTAACTAACTAGTTATTCCTCGGTATATTTTAAATACTACTAATATTTAAGGGAAAACTAGTTATTTAATAATTATAAACTTTTCTTTAGAAATTAATAGCCCGAACAAGTTAATCTTTTAACTAAGTAATATAATTAATAAATAATTAATAGACGCCTTCTTAGGGTTAACTAAAATATTAAATTTAGCGAATAAAGAAAATACTATATATAGGTATTAAATATAATCCTCGAGGGTCTAAGAGAATACTATAACGTTATCGATATATACTCGGGCGAATACTTTATAAATATATAGGATCCGGTTTATTTACCGCTATATATATATAGGCGAGTTTTTAAATTTTATTACCGTAATATTAAAAGTCTCCTAGCCGCGGTATAATATAACGGTAAATCTATATCTATTCTTAGAGTATATATATTATTAATAAAAGAAACTAGCCGCGTCGATAATAGTAATCTAACGATAACTCTTAATAGTATTAATTATATTATTCTATAAAAGTAAATAATAGACGTCTATTATAACTATAATATTTAAACCTCGAATATTAATAATAGTACGGCCCTTCTTAATACCGTCTAATCTTATAGTCTAAATAACGAAAACTAAAAAACTAAATAAAGTAATTTATATCGTCTATTTAAATTATTCCTAAATATATAATTTATTAAAGATTTCGTTAATAATCTTCCGGCTCTCGTTATTTATAGGATAAATATATATAGTTTTAATACTTTATCTTCCTAGTCGGCGCGAAGTAATATACGTATTTATTTATTTTTTAGAATATTAATAAAGCCTCCTTCTATCTAAAGTATAAGGAATTAATTAATAATCTTTACTAACTCCGGTCATTTACTATAAATAGTAATATTATTTAAGAGGATACTATCCTTTACCGAAATAATTACCTTTATTAATAGAATAAAAAGTTAGGAACTAGTTAAATTCTCTATATCTTTACCCCTTAAAGACTATTTAAGAAGTAATAAATTAATACTAATAATAACTATACTATTAAAAGCGTTTTTAATAAAAGTTTCTTTATACTTTTATAGAGGCCTTTATATAGCGAGCTCGCGAACGTTATTATTATTTATAATAATATTATAGTAGTTATTAAATTAAACCTCGACTACTTAGCCTAGTTTTATATTCCTAGGGATTTTAACGTATTTATCCGTCTTATTCTTTATAAGTATTAATTTTATTTTATCGTTAACGATTTCGGTAAAGAAGTATAGATTCGTGTCTACCGGTTTAAAGAAATAGTCTTGTACTAGTAGATTAAATTTATAGACTTCGATAATTACCGTAACTTATAGGGGGATAATTTTTATTTTTATAATATATACCGGCCGGTTTATACTTGTACTTCTTAAATAAACGTCGATAGGGTACTTTATATCGTAACTACCGATACGGGTTATTTATTAAAATACTAATATATCTATACCTTTAGGGGCTATAATATCTATATTAATAAATATACCTACTTTAAGATTATCTATAATATGGATTTCTTTAGGGGCGATTTCGGTTATTATTTTATTACTACTTTTATCTTTCCTAGGGAAATATAAAGAGGTAATAATATATTTAGAAATAATATAGCGGTTAATATTAATACCGGTAATTTAGAGTAGGGTTATTATAGTACGAATTCTAGCTTTTAAAAGGAAGTATACTATAAATTTATAATTAGCGATACTAGTTACTTTATAGCTAGTATCTTTATAACTCTTTTCTATTTTAATTCTAGGGTCTAAACCGATCTAAATACCGATATACCGGTACTTCCTAAATATTTATTTTATTCCCGTATTTTTAGAAGAGTCGTAGTTTAATTTAATAATAGGTTTTTATTTTAATAATTCGTTATTCGTTTTAACCTAGTAATAGGTTTCTATATTCTCGTCTATTATTAAAGATTATTTACTCTTCTAAATAATATTTATAATTAAATATTCAGGGTAGGAGGCTTTAATAGGGTTTTTACCTAAGTTTTAATTTTTAAAATACGTATATAGTACGTTTTTAGAAGAGAATAACTTCTTATAAATACGATACTCGATTTATTTAAGCGAATCGATAATAGTCGTCTAATAACCGGTTATTTCGTTTTATTTATTATAGTAATTCTTTTACTACTAATCCTAGCTCTATTTATTAATATAATTAATATTAAATATAGATTATTCTTTTATTTATAACTCTATAGTACCGTTTTCTTAAAAGTAATCCTTTTATACCTCGGTTTTATAGTAAATAGTTATATACCTAGAGGGTATTTATTATTACCCGAAATAATTAAAATTATAACTACCGGTTATAGGCCCGCGGTTTTTTTAGCGCGGTTAAAAGTTAGGACGATTTCTATTTCTTAGAGGGAAAGATATATTTTTAATACTATTACTAATAATCTATAATTAAATAAGTAGCGGTTAAATTTAACGAGATTACTACTATATTTAAAGAATACTTAGTATATTCTAATAAACTAGATTAATGAATTAATAAAAAATAATTTAAAGTAACTAGTTCTACTATAACCGAAACCGGTTAAGTTATTAATAATTCTACTAGTTTTATCGTAAACCCTCTAACTTAGGAGGCGGTAAAGACTTAATCGTTTTATTACTTTATATTATTCCTAACTAGACTTCTTCCTTAACGTTAAATAAATCAAGGAATTTATTTAATAAAATACTAGGTTTAGGCGGATTAATAAAAGATTTAAAATTAGAATTAATATAGTCGTAGATTATAAATATTTATTAATATATATTAGGAATATCGGCGGCCCTAGTTAAGTTAAATATCTTATTTATATATTATTTAAATATCTTACTAGTACGTACCTAAACGAATCTATATTTATTAAAACGAAATTTATATATAACTTCTAGCGTCTTTATTTTAAATCGCTTAATAAAACGATTTATTTATTTAAAGTTAACGAAGGTATATATTAATACCTTAATATTAATATTTAATTTATTCGAGAACTATTTAAGGGTTACTCCTTTAAGATATAAAAATAAAAACTTTCGTACTTCCTCTTCGCTATACTATTTAATTATATCGTTAATACGATCTTTAAAATCGAAAATATTCTTATATATAATATACCTTCTTAAAGTAAATAAGTTATTCTTTTTATTACTTTTAAAATCGAAGAATTTAATCTCTTCGAGTTTTAACTTACTTTAGGCGCTTGTTTTAATATTAATATTATTATAACTAGTTAGGTTATTCTTCTCTACTAGGTTTTAAAATTCTATTAGGTCTACGTTTATTTTAATAACTAGCCTATTAATAACGGCCTAAATCTCTAGCGATTCTATAAAGTCTACTATTTATTCGAGAGTTATGACTAAGTACTTAGGAGGAGTTATATCTTCTTTATCTTCTTCTTCGTCTTCTAAAGACTATTCCTTTTATAGGTATTAACGAAGTTCTTTAATATCCCTTCGGAAAACGTTAATAAACGATATTATAATTATTTTATTAATAACCTAAAGTAGCTATATAGTAGGCTATTTAAATTTAATATATTTTAAAAGGTCGTTATTAAATTACTTCGCTTTCCGGCCCCTCTTTAACGAATATTAAAGAGGTACTTTAATAGGAGGATTAAAAAACTATATAATTATCTAGATAACTACTCGTCTAACGTTAAAAGTAACTTTTATTTATTTTAGGAAATATTTACTTAATAGTAGGAATTCTTATAAATAAAAAGTAAAATTAACTATAATAAAGTTTAGCTAAACTTCTTCTAGAGTAATAACTAAAGTAATAATTAATAATAAATACTAAAAGTAGTAATACTAGGCGAATAATAAAAGTAGTATTAAAAGACTAGTATTCTAGTATTCTTTTTTTATAACGGAAGCGTAAAAGATATAACTAGTAATATATTTACTAGGCTAGATATTTACTTAATAGGTAATTTATTAAAATAAATAACTATATTAATAAAAGAGAAATAAATAAAGGGACGTTCTAAATACTTAGTTTAGTATTTATTATAAATACCCTAAATAAAAAGGGTACTAAATAAGTTATTTTAATAACTTAATAAAGAGTTTAGAAGTACTTATTTAAGATAGTAGAGTATAATATAGAAATATTAAATAGGTATAACGTAGGTAAGACTCGCTATCGATACGAAGTAAACTATTTTGAATATAATAGTTAATAAAGAGTATATTAACTATTTTAGAGGTTATTTTACTACTTATAACTAATATAATCGTTCTTATTAATATAGAAGAGGTATAGTTCTACGTTAGTATCGCCGTTACTACTATTTAACACGGGGTTAATATAATAGTATATAGTATAAAAGATATTAATTATTCTATAGAGGATTTGGTCTTGATATATTAGAATCCTAGAGTTACCCTAGTCCCGATAGGGCTAGCGGTAGGGCTTAGCCCGCCGTTTTAATAAATATCTATAATAATACTCCTACCAAAGTCTACCTCGTGATAAATATATTATAAACGATATAAATTCGGTTCGTTTAATAGAATTTTTTTAGGCTCGGTTAACCTCTTTTAAAATATTAAATCTTAAATAAGTTATTAAATATATTATTTATTACTCTTTATTATAAAGAGATAGTTCGGTTTTTAAAGTATTAAAATAAATATCGAAATCTTATATTAATTAGTTATTCCTTTAATATATATATTAATATTTAAGATTTATATTTATAACTCGATTTAAAGGGGTTTTAATTAAATTAAATAAATAATCCGAAAAGAATTTATATATTAATATATTTATTAAATAAAGTTCTTTATATTTATTTTATAACTTCTTAATTTACCCCTTTAAATACGGTATTATATATAAAATCTTTTTTTCGTTTATTCGAATATTTATAGGTATTAAGCGGAACGTAGTCTCCACGTTTTAAATTTATTTTTAATAATTTTACGGATTCTTCGTATAGAAGTCCCGTAATTTCGATAATCGTAAATTATTTTAATTTATATTAAGACCGATTTAATTATGATTTATTATTAAATTATTCTCGTCTTTTATATTTAATTCTCAAGGATTATTTTTAATTTTATTATTTATTTTACTTATAATAGTACGTTATAGGTTTTCGATATTCTTTTAAATTATGAAAAAAGGTCTTTTTCTTAAGGACTTTCTATTTATATTTATATTTTAATTTTATAAATTATTAATTTACTGTTAAATTATTATTCTCTAGTAAATCTTTTATATTTTAATTTAAAGTATTAATCTCTTATATCTCGCCTTCGGGACGATTATTTTTAAAAAGATTCTTTATATTTTTAACGGATTACTACCTAGGAAAATTAAAAGAGATTAAAATTATTAAATTATAATACCTAAAGTATTTATAATAATATAAAAATAAATATAAAGTCTTAATGAGAGAATAACTTTATATTTAAATAATAAAATTAATTTTTTAAAGATTTAGAGCGAGGGCTCTAAATCTCTTATTATTAAAAAAGACTCCGAAGTACCGGAAACTATAATATAATATTATAATATAAATAGCGTAACTACGCCGTATACTCTCTTTATAGAATCTATATATTATATTTAATAATTATTATAAAGCTAGTCTTAATATAATATAATAAATAAATAATATAATAATAATTTCAATATTTAATAACTAGCTTTTTTCTTCGAATAATTAAATAATCGTTTTTTAACTAGTATTATTATTAAAGGGTCGAACGATATAAAAATAATAAAGAAAATAAAGGAGTAGATATTAAATATATATAAAATTATAATTAATAAAAAAGTAACCTAATATACTAGTATTAATTAAGATTTTAATTTAAATTCGGGACTAGTTATTCCGTAGTTAATAAAAAATAATTATATATTAATTATAAAATATAGGGTCGGATTTAAAAAGCTATATAATAAACTAAAATAAAATTTAATTAGTAAATTAAACGATATAGCCGATAAATAAAAAGATATATATAAAATTCTAGGTACCTATAATCTTAATATATAACTTTATACCGGGATTATTCTTTTTCCGTATTTAAAATAACTTCTTTTATAATACTCTCGTTATCGTCGATTATAATTATAGTACTAGATCGGAGGCTAGTTAACTTAATTAAATAGACTTTTATATAATATTTAGGCGATTTATAATAAAAATAAAATCTTTATTTCTTATAGATAATTTTAATAACCGGGGTTCTCGTTAATTTACTTTTAATAATAATTTAGGCCGAATCGAGGTTTATTAACTCCCTAAATAAAAGAGTAGGAGTTAATATAAAAATACAAATAAAAGTATTTATTATACTAGAGCGAGTTATAGAGGTAGAAGTTAATAAAGATATAATAAACCTCTTTAAAATTTATTCTATTCTAGCGAGAGTAGTACTCTAACGAGGTAAATAATATTTAATCTACCGAAATTCTTAATCGATTTCGGAGTATATACGGATATATTTATCGATGGTATATAACTGTTAATTATTAATTTCCCTCTAGGAAATAAAGACCTATTAAATAATATAATTAATATTATATTTTATAATATTAATTAAGAATTCGTTCTTTATTCGAGAATATTCCTTCTTTTAAATAATAAAGTTAAAGTATTTATTAAAAAATATAAAGTCTTATTTAAGTTCCTAGATATAGTTCCGAGTATCCTTTTATTTAAACGGGTTATTATATATTTCCCGTAACTTTTTTCGTTAATTAATAAAACTAGTTAAAGTATAAAGACCCTCTTTTTAATAACTATTTATTAAATTAAAGGCCTTTTTATTAATAACTAATTTAAACTTTATATAAACGATTTAATCATTATCGGTAAAGTAGCGGTTATAATTAATATATATCTACTATATTAATATTTACTTCTAAATATCTAATTTATTTTAATTCTTTTTATATTTCGAGATATCTAGGAGCTTTTCGGATCTAGGAGGTATTCGAGATTATAAAAAAATAAATTATTAAATATTTAAAAAAAAACGAGCGTAGACTTATAATAATAATATTATTAAAAGTATTTTTATCGAATATTTAGAACGGGGGTTAAAGTATAATTTTATAATACTATAGTATATTCTAATTTAAATACTATAATAGGGGTATTCTAATATTGGCCCGAATATTATTATAATACTTAAAGTATATATTAATAAAATAAAAGAGCGGCGCGAGGTATTCGGGCCAACGTTAAAATACCCCTATTATAATATTTAAACTAGAACGTACTATGGCGTTACAAATTTAAACTATAATAAATATGACCTAGGCTATTATCTAAACGATAATATAAATTAGAGATTACGTATCTAATATAGGAGGAAGAGGAGGCGTAAATAAAAATAAAATATCGAATAAAAAATTACTCTCGACCTAAATATATAAATAGTCGAAGGTATTTAAGAAACTAATAGAGTTATTCTAAACTTCGGCGAGGAATTATTATATATAGTCTTCGGGGTTAGGGAGTTAATCCTCTATAATAATTATTTTAATATTAAAGAGTACTAGCTAAATAATTAATCTTTTATAATATTAAGAAATAGGATTTATATCTAGATATTCATTGAATTATAGGCTAGGTTTATTAAATTATAATTTAATTATAGTATAGGAATAAGTTAAGATAAAAAATAAAGAACGAAAATTAGAATAAAGTTAGTTACTATCTAAATAAAAATTAATATATAAAATATTTATTTATTTTCTATCCCGATTATATTTAAATAGAAATAGGGAAACTAGTTTAAATTTAAATTAAATTTAAAATAAATTAAACTAGGCTAAATTAGGTAAAACTATATTATAATAATATCTTCTAATCTCCGTTTATTTATCTACCTCTATTTATTAGAGGTTAAAAAGCCGGTTTATAAAAACTATTTAAATAAACCTAGTTATAAAAGTAGACTATTATTAAGAGTCTACTATAAAAGATTATTAAAGAATTTAAATAAATAATACCCGAATTATACTAGTAGTAGTATTCTAGTTCTATAGTAGAGTTATCTAGTATAAGCGAAATAAACCGTAGTAAATATTTTTAATCTTCTTATACTACCTCCTAGATTACCGAAGATATTAATAAGAGTAGTAAATACGAAAACTATTAACTTAATAAATAGCCCGAAATCGATATAACTACTATTAACGCTAAAATATTAATTATTAATATTATTATATATTACCTCCGCGAAAATTCTCTATAACCTAGTCTTTAAAATTTATAGGGTAATCTAGGACCTTAAAGGAATCTAAATTATAATAAAATAAACGGCGGCGGTAATAGTAGTTCTATTATAATATAATCTAATCCTAGGAATATCGGCTTCTTCGATTCTTTCTATAATAATAAATCCTACGATACCGGCCCTACTATAGAATATACTAGAAAAGATACCTACTTCCGTAATATACTCGCCTTTAGTAATAGAATAAAAGATATCGCTCGCGTTAAAGATATTAAATTAATACGGAATAATTTAATACTCTATTTAAGAAGCGAAGCTCTAGAATAATATACTTTATAATTTACGGATAATAAAAAAAAACTTATAATATATAGCTAGAATCTAGATAAATAGAATTTATTTTTATTAGAATATTTCGGACTAGTTAAAACTACTAGTATAATATAGTTTATTAAAGAATAATATACCCTCGCTAACGTAGTACGTTATCGTGAACTACGAGAATATACTATAGTAATCGTTCGAGCTACTCGTATAATGAAAATAGGCGATATTTATAACTAACTTAATATTATATAAAATAACTTAGATATCGAGTTTTAATTTAATATCGAAGTATTTAATATTAATACTACTTTTAATTAATTCCTTATATTACTAGATAAGAGAAAGTATTAATAATAAATGAAAATAATACGTCTTCGGCCTAGTAATTTAACTTTATCTAGATAAATTCAATTTAATAAAAATAAAAATTAATATAATTACTAGAAGGATATATAGTTTCGGTTAATAAATTCTATATACTAGAATTAGGGCTAGTAGTAGACTTCGACTCTATATCGGAAAGATAATTATATTTACTAGAATTAATATTAGCCCTAACCTCCTCGCTATAAGGATTTACGTTATTAGTATAGAAACTAGTATATAAATCCGCTTTACGAAAGTACTAGCCTAAATTATTAAAGTAACTAGTTTTAACTTCCGGCCCTATTATTTTAATATTAAATTACTATAGGGCCGAATCAGAATATATAATTAAATAAATTCGGTTCACGACTTTTATTTAAAGTTAATATTAATAACTCTAATATATTTTATAGTAATACTTTTTATTAATTTATTAGAATTAATAAACTATAATAATCTAGGGAGTAAAGAGTATACTAAACTAATATAATAAATAACCTAGACTATAATTACGAGTACTCGGAAATCTCTCCTAATAGCGATTATCGTAATAGCGACGCTAGTATTTATAATAAGACTAATTCCTTCTATAACGAAGCGGATATTTATAACTACTAGGAAGAGTAACCGTAGGATTTAAACTATAATTACGACTACTATAAAACCGAAGATCTATATAATTTAATAGTTATTACGGATATCAATTTTATTTCAGCGCTATAATAATTTAACTACGTGTATAGAGGTTATAAAAGAGTGTTTTTATCTAGTAATAAACTATTTTCTTATATATAATAGGATTATTAATAAAAGCCTTCCGCGAAGTAAAAGTTTTCCGCGCCCGATTTTTGAATAAAAGGGAAGATAGTTTTAATAAATAAAGAAAATCTAATTAATAAAATAAATAATAAAGTATAAAACTTATCGTTAAAAAAAAACTTCTATAATACGGACTCCGGCTTTCTTACCCTATAAATTTACTAAATTATATTATATTTATTATCGAGTCTAATAAAGTATAAAAGCCTACTATACCGGGCTATATTTTCCGAGGGTTTTAATATACTATTATAAAACTCTATTTTAACGAAATAGACGAAGTAAAACTAAACGTCTATTTACATCGACAAGTCCGGAAAAACAGTTCTGTAAAATCGCTGCTTAATCGGTGTAAAATGCGCATTTTGCAGCCTTGGTAAGTCTTAGCGCCAAGATTTTTAAGTTAGAGTTAAGGTCTGCGCGGGAGCGCTAAACTTAATCCTAAAAATAGCTTTATAGCCCTATAGGGCAACGCTAGTGAAAATCTAATTAAAAATTCGGAATCTAGGCTAAAAATAGATTTAGTAAGATATTTATATTCCTATATAGGGGCCCTAGTCTAGATACTCTTAAAAGTTAAAGTCAAAAAAAAAAGTTGCTAAATCGGTGCAATATCGGTGCATAATATACTTAGAATGCGGGACATGAGCAGATACGCATTTCCAGCATTTTATACAATTTCGGTACAAAATACGTAAAAATCGGGGTTTCCCAAGTTGCCGATATAGACCTAAGTTATTTTATTATTATAGGAGATCGAGTATTTTTACGGAAATACGTCTCTAACTTCGATAAACTCGTTAAGATAATAGTAATATTTATTCTAATATATAGTTTAGGAAATAAAGTTATTTAAATAATAAATTATATCCTAATAAATATTTGTATAAAGGGGAATTTAGACGGCGATATCTTTACTAAAATAACTATAAAGATTTATATTATAGAAAATCTTAAAGCGAACCTCCTTATTAGTATTAATATTCTAATATTATATATATTCTCTATTAACTTTAATACTTAATCCGTTATAATTAATAACTATTAAGTTATTAGGATTCCTATTAATTTAATCGCGAAGTCTTTTACTAAATTCAAACGAGTTATTAAAATAAAATAGTTTATTACTATACTACTTTAGTCTACGACATCGGTATTAATTTCGTATTTAGAAAATTTACTAAATAGAGATTTCTTATTCGAGCCGGAGTTAGTTATAAATTATCGGCTAGGTTACGAAGAAGGAGTATATACCTATATTATCGATATATTTTTATTTTTATTTAGGTCTAAAATTTCTCCTCTCGCCTAATTAAACTACCCCGACGTACTAGATTAAATATATTAATAGATTTTAACAACGCGGAATACTATTAAATCTCGTTAGAAATTAGAAATTTAACTATTTATAAATAATAAAATACTTTAGACCTAACTAAACTAAAGATTTTATTTTTATAAAAATTTCTAATTTTATAATCGCCGAAGCCTTCGCTTATTACGATTAATTTATCCTTTGAATATACTCTCGCTAATAAAGTAATAATCTACGGTCTTAAAACTACTACTAATTTTCTCGCCTATCTAGTCGAGGAATTCACTAATATCTTTACGAATTTAGGGAATATTATCGATATATTAAAAGAGTAATAAATGTTAATTAAATTAAAATTAGGCGTTATACCGAAGGTTTCTAAAATCTACCCCCTCGGTATAAAAAATAAATAAGTAATCGATAAAATATTCGATAAAATATAAATATAAAATAAGTTTCGTATATTAATTAATTAATTTAATTTAGCTAGTTATATTTCGTTATTTAACGTAATATCCTTAACGGAAAGAAAAACCGCGTTATTATAAATATTAAAGAGTTGAATATTATTATAGAAGATAATAATTACCCGCTACCGTTATAAGTAGATATTATAGTATTAATTATAAATTTTCGTTATATCTTTATAATTAATACTATTGGGTAGTTTTTATAATTTATAGTTTAACTATAAAACCGCTATAAGTTAATTATTATTAATTATCGCGGATAAAAGGAATTTAATATTACTCTAATAAACTATAAAGATTTACCGTCGTATATATAATACTAGACGAATATAATACTTCGCCCGCTACGCGCCTTCGTTAAAGTATTTATAGACGATATTATTATCTTTAATTATACCCTATTAGAGTATATTAAATATTTATAGTAGTTATTTCTATTACTACGAAGTAAATATATATTTTTATTATTTAGTAAATCTTACCTAGGTTATTTATTAATAATATTATTAAAATAAAGAGTTAATAGCCTCGGAATATCTATTTTAAAAAACAAAAATAAAAATATTACTATATTATATTTCCCTACTATACTACGGGGATCTTAAAATCTTTTTAAGATTAACGGGATAATTACGTTTATTTATTCCTCGGTATATATAATATATTTAACCGTTATAGGAATGTAAAATCTTATTTATTTATAAGTTACTATTAAAATAGTAACTTTATTAGAATTAGTTACTTCCGAATTAAACCCTATTAAAGACTTTAGTATTACCGAAGTTTTTATTATTACCGAAGTAAACTTTACCGAAACCTTCCGTAATACCGAATCTTTAACTATTAAATTTAGTTAAGAAGAGAGTATTAATAAAACTTTACTATTAACTAATACCTAAAGAATTAAATACTTTTATAAATTTATAAAATATATTCCGGTCGTCTACTTTCCTAGTTTAACTACTTTAGGGAATAATTTAATTTATTTTATTTTATAAATAAAGAAGATCGTAAACGTTTATATATTCTTAAGACTTTATAATAAGAGATCTTTAAATTTACCTATAACGAAAACTTTTATAGAGGATTTTATCGAACCTATAATAGGATAATATTATCTCTATTTATTCGAGGTTTATTAAAGTATCTTCGCGAGTATATTAACTACTATCCTAGTTATTAATTAAATTAGACGAGACGTTATTTAATTATAACGAATTAAACCCTATCGCCGCCCTAATAATATTATTCTATATAATAGTTATCGACTTTATTATAACTCTACTAGAATACGGGGGGTTTAATACTTTTATAATTATTATATATAAATCTACTAAGCGCGTGCTTCTTATCCCGGGAAAGAATATAGACAATATTGAAATATATATTAATACTTTTATAACGGCTCTAATTAGTTATAACTAGGGTATACCTAGCGCGATTATTAGTAATCGGGACTCTAAATTCATGAGTTTATTTTAATATTACGTATTTTATAAAATAAATATCGATTTATTTACTTTTATAATATAGTACCCCTAAATAAATAACTAGTCTAAACGTATTAACTAGATTATAGAAATAACGTTATATTTCTATTTTAATACCGATAACCCTAATATTAATTAAATCGTTATTCTACTATATTTATAAAGTTTATTTAATAATATTATTATTATAACTAGATTCGTATTTAACGACTTAATCTACGGTTTCTATATTAAGAAAAGTATTAATTTACTATAATTAAATCTATTTAAAAAAGATCTAGTATACCTCCGTAGTATAAAATATAAGGAAATAAATAATATTATAATATTCGCGAATATCGTTATAAAAACTCGCTACGATAATAAATATAAGATTTTATATTTAAAAAAAGACTCTCTAGTATATTTAAAGTTTTATTATAATTATTATATCCCCGGTATATATTAAAAGTATTTTAATTAGCGCGTAAGATCTTTTAAAGTAATTAAGAAAATTAGTAAATTAATTTATTATCTCGAGTTACCGCCTAATATAAAAATTCACTCTATCGTTTTTATTATTTAATTAGAACTAGTATTTAACCCGTCCGAAAATCTCTATTAATATATTAGAAAGTTATTATCTTTTATTAAAGAGAATAAGGTTAAAACTAAATCGTAAATAACTTCTTTATTCGAGATCGAGTATTTATTAAATAAATAAATAATATAAAATAACCCTAGATTATCGGTAAATCTTAAAAACTCCTATTAAAACCCTAGTTACCGACCGCGCGGATAGGGCTAGTAGTGTCCTACTAGTAACTTTTACTAAGAAAAATTATTAATAGAATATTATTAGTATTTTTAATTTACGGATAAAACTACTAGCGTCCTATTAGTAGATTTAGTAAATTAGAGGTCCGGGTAAATAATTTTTAGTAAATTTAATAAATCGGGGGTCCGGGTAGTATCCTATTAATAACTCTAGGTTAATTTTAATAAAATTAATAACTTTAATAATTTATATATATCGTTAATATATTAATAGTAACTAGCCCTATTATAGAGCTAAAATAAATAAAGTTTTATAATTATTACTATTAACGGTAGCGACCTCTAGTAATAACTATTAACGCTAGCGATCTACCGGGCCCGGAATAATAAATTTTAACGAAAATTCTCGCGGGGGCGTTACCCGAGTATATCCGGGGAGTATATATATATAAATACTATATTATTTCGTATACTATGGCGTATACCTTGACGTATACTATAATTACGTGTATTATAAAGGGCTTTCGTCTAATGTTTTAGAGGCTACTACGGGGGGCGTATATTATATACTATTTAAAATATCTTTACGTATACTATTCGTATATTATTCGTATATTATTCAATAATATACGTAAGCTGCGTACGTTATTACGTATACTATAGAGTATACTATAACTTATATTATAGCCTATACTATAGCGTATATTAATACGTATATAAATACGTATATTATAGGGTATATAATGAGCCTATTTATTTAATATTTAAATTATTAATTATTTATCGAGTTACTAAACCTATTAATAGTAAATACTATTTATTAATAAGACTCTACCCGGACCCTTAATTTACTAATCCTACTAAACCTCGGGTCGGTATTTAATATAGAGTTTTAATATAAACCCGTAGACGGCTTTCTAATAGAGTTAATAATATTTAAAGTATATTAATATTTATTTTTAAAATTTACTAATGATATCTTATAAAATAAAAGGGTTACGATAACGAAATTAATATTTAGTATTTTTTATATATACTCGATAATAGCCTAAAGTTTATAGAGGAGTTTAATAAAAGTATCTACAAAAGTATAGGGTAGGCTTTAAGCGCTATAAGCGCACGTAAGCCGGTTAAACTAGGTTAAGCGGGGTAATATTATATCTTAACTTTTAAGCGCTATTAGTCCCCGTAAGCGCTCCTGAGAATCTAACGCGCTCCTGAGAATATTTTTGGCTCGTGAGAATACCTAAATTTAGAATACGCCACCAACATGGCCCTCATGTATGGCCCCACTTATGGCCATGGCCCTATTCCATTCATGGCCATGGCGCATTCCACTCATGGCCATGGCGCATTCCATTCATGGCCATGGCGCATTCCATTCATGGCCATGGCCCCATTCCATTCATGGCCAAGTCCCCCATTCATGGCCAAGGCTCTGTCGCTGTCGCACCACATAACTGCACCTGGCAAAACGTCGCCATATATCCGGTGGCGTATATCCCGGGCGTCACCCCCGCGTAGATTTCGCGCGAATCGATTGAATCCGGGAATCAAAAGTTACTGGCGTTGGGGGTGGTTCCGGGGGGTCGCTGCCGTCGATAGGGGCGATCATAGAACATCATATATACGCATATGTATAGGCCATAAATGGGGGTATACGCGCATCTATGGGGGCAAGAATGGCCATATATGCGCGTATCTATGGCAGCAGCAATGGCCATGAATGCGCATATCTATGGGCCATGAATGCGCATATCTATGGGCCATGTATGCGCATATCTATGGGAGCAGCAATGGCCATGTATGCGCATATCTATGGGCCATGAATGCGCATATCTATGGCAGCAGCAATGGCCATGTATGCGCATATCTATGGGCCATGAATGCGCATATCTATGGCAGCAGCAATGGCCATGAATGCGCATATCTATGGCAGCAGCAATAGCCATGAATGCGCATATCTATGGGCCATGAATGCGCATATCTATGGGCCATGTATGCGCATATCTATGGGCCATGTATGCGCATATCTATAGGCCATATATACGCGTATATCTATAGCAGTAGTAATGGCCATGTAAATAAATAATCCTAAGCGGCCCTGAGCGGCCCTGAGCGGCCTGAGAATCCTAAATAATCCTAAGCGAGCCTGAGCGAGCCTGAGCGGGCCTGAGAATCCCTAATTAAATCTGAGCTATTTTAGCGCTCGCGAGCGGGCCTAAACGCTCCGAGCAAAATAAGATTCTCAGAGTCGCTTACACTTTTATAGATGAGGGTAGCCGTTATATTTATTATAAAATACTCTAATCGAGGTCGTAGTAGGCCTAGGAGAGTATAGTTACTAGATAAGATTTACCGAAAACTTCGGAGGGATAAAGATATTTCGTTTTAATAAAGATATTAATTTACTTTTATTACTATATTATACTTTTTACTATTAATATAATAATAACGAGGGCGCTATCTTTTCGCTTTTATATAAATATTATTATAGTTTAATTATATTAAGTAGCTCGATTACCGGGGCTCGGTTTCTTTAATACCGAAACTTACTTTTCTAATTCGTCTTCGATAAAGACTTAGTTAATTAATTAATATTTCTACTATAATATAACCTTGCTATAATATCGCCCCTCGGTTTCTAATTCTTAATATAATTACTCGTAATATATTAACTATATTAATTACGAGTATTAATATAATTACTACGAGGTTATATAATATTTAGAAATTATAAATACTAGTAACTTTCTAAATTATAATTATTTTATATAAATATAATAGAAGAATAAAGAAAGACCGGGTTTAAAATATCCTATTTTATTTATTTAATAATTAGATAGAGAATCTTTTTTGAAAAGATATAAAATAAAAAGAAATTATTTATAAAGAGAATTTAAAGAAAAAGCGATAATATAATAATAAATAATAAATATTTAGTAATAATAACGAAGACGAGCCTATTTATATGAATTTTAATTAATTTTATAATTACAAGAATTATATTAATAATTAATCTCTAACCGTTAGAAATATAAAAGAACTATTCGTATTAATAATATAACTTTATTTTAATATTTAAAATCTAGCTCGGAAAAGAAGTAATTATATAAAGATTAATTTAAAGGTCGATAAATATAGTAGAGAAAAGAGATTTAAATCTAGTTTATCTAGTTATTCGATTATTATAAAAGAGATTATTTATAATAATTAACGACCTACGAGTCTAGTTTCTTAATTAGAATTAAAAAAGAATAATTATAAAATTTAAATAAATAGAAATATTATTATCTAGTATAAATTAAAGTTTTCTTACTATAAAATATCTTTTAATATCCTATTATATCGAGTATATTCCTAAAGTTAACTAGTTATATATTTATTATTAAGAATTTCTCGATAAAAGTTTTACCCTACCTTATTTTAATTTAAAATAGAGATTAGACCGCGATCTTTATTCTATCCTCTATCTTGTTTTACTCTACTCTAGTATTCTCTTTAGAAATCCCTATATTAATCCAAAGTATAAACGTTAAATTAATAATAATATTATTATTATTATTATTATTTATAATCTTTAAAAGAAATATAGGCGTAGTAGTATTTATAATATATTAATAAATCTTAGAACTTTCGTATTCTATTTTATAACGGCGGCGTTTTTTATTTTAAAGAGTCGAAGTTAAAATTTACGTAGTACTTTTATTATTTCTATCTCTATATTTAATATCGGATATAATTATAAATATAGGATATAAAGAGAGCGGATATTTAAATATAATACGTTTAATTTTTAAAATATAACGATTAAAAAAGAAGAATAATATTTATTTTATTTTACCCTATTATTACCGTCTATATTATAAATACGATTCGTTATTTCTTTATTACCGTTACTCGCCTTATATAAATTATAAAGATTAATTATTATTAGATTAATTATTTAGGAGAAATTTATTAATAATATATCCTCTTTTTTATAATATAGCTTTTTCGTTAATTTGAATTTATATTCGATTATAAATCTAATTCTAGTAATTACTTTTTATTCGAATATTTATACCGGTCGTTTTTTAAATTAAAAAGAGTAATCTTTATATAATAATATATAATTACTTCGTTATTATATTATTAAATATATTAGTTATATTTAAATATAATACGTTTTTATTATATTATTTATTGAATTTAAGAGATATTTTTTTATATTATAACCTTCTTAAAGAGCTCCTCTCGTAATTAGAATTTATTCTCTATATATTAATATACCCGATATGTATTCGATAAAGATCGACGATTTATATCTTTTTTTAAAATTACGACTAGTTATTAAAGCCGTAAATATTTAATAATAATTACCGAGATTATTTTTATTAAATATAATATTAACTCTTATTTAGAAAAGAGAATTAATATAATTTATAATTATAATATAATTTTTATTTCGAAAATTTATTTATTTAGTTTCTTATATAAGAGTTATTAACCGTATATATTTCGTATAATTAAAAAGATATACTTTAATAATAATTATAAATAAATAGTTCTTTTTAGAGTTAAAATTATCGAGAGAAGAATATTTATTAATATTAATATTAATTATAATTTTGAAAATAATTATTTAGTCGTTTACGAATATAATAATTAATTAATTAATTTATATATTTACTCTAGTAAAACTACTTTATTAATAAGAGAGTTCCGCGAATAGTTTTTTAATAAAGTTATTACCGGCGCCTATTAACTATTAAAGAAACCTCGTTAATTAAAAACTCTAATTTATAAATAATTTATTTCCTCTTTTTACTAGTTAATAACCGATAGTTATAATTATTTTAAAATATTATTTATTCTTTCCTCTGTTTCTCTTCTATTTTAGTTTCTTTATTTTTATTTATCTCGTAGACCTATAGGCCGCTTTATTATAAATTTATTAAATAATCGATATTTATAACCCTCCGGCCGGCGGTTTCTTTTTTTTCTTCCTCTTTTTTATAGATTTAAGTATATTATTAGATCCTAATAATAATTTAAATTATATTAATTATTCTTTAATAAAAGAGAATTAACCGAGTTATTTTATTTTTATTATTTACTAGGTAATTATATATATATCTTAAACCTACGTTAATATCTTCTTAAAATTATATATATTTATTTATTTTATTAACTCCGTTTTATCGCTAGCTAGTTCCGAGTAAAATAATAATATATACTTTATACTTTATTTCTTTTATCTATATTAATAGTTAGCGCTACGAACTATAAATACTTTTATTCGGTATAAAAATATATTTAATCCGATTTTATTATATTTTAATTATATTATTATAAAGTTTTTAGTCTTTTTTAATTAATTATAATAATCGAATTAATCCCCGAATAAATCTTTCTTTTAAGCCGGGTTAATAATCTATATAAAGATTATTTTTTTATAACTTTTTTATTTATCTAGTTATCGCTAGCGGGCCTAATTTTTTATTTTCTAATCGATAATCTTAATATTTCAATATTCTTCGATATTTTTAATTAAATTTATCTAGTATTTTCTCCTCTTTATAATTATAACTACTTTATATTATTTTTTAAATCCTAGGGCGCGAAGTATTTAGGCTTTTTCTTCTATTATTAATATCGGAGGTATTTATTATTATTTATCTCTTTTATATTAAAATTTATTTTAAATTTTTAAATTTTTTATAAATATAATTAAATAGGTCCTTTAATTTATTTAATATTATATTATTAAGTAATTTAACTAGAGGTCGATTAACGCGATTATTAATTTAATTTTAAATAATTTTAAAACCGTCTTAAAATAATTTTTTTAAATAATTATTAATTTTCTTATATATCTCTTTTTAGCCTCCGTTATTCTTTTTAATTAAAATTAGTATTTTAACTAGATTCTAGTATATTAGAGTTAAATCCTCTATAAATAATTAAAATCTTTTATACTACTATTATTTTACTACTAAAGTAACTATATTTTAATAAATAGTAATAACGATATATACCGATTACTTTATTCATTAAGACGTTTCTATATATATATTAATTTATTTATAACTTCCTTTAGGACCTTAATATAACTCAATATTCAAAACCGTCTATTTATAATATTAAATACGTTATTTACTTAGGCCCTCTTACTATATTTAAACTTTACTTTCGACCCTTTTAATAGGCTAGTCGATATATTAGTTATTTACTAAGTTATTAAAATAGCCTCTTTCAGAAGTTCTACCCTAGAAGATTTTAACCCCTTAATACGCCTATCACACGTAGCTACTTAATACGTCATTTATTAAGACCCTCTTTCGCCTTACTCGTTAATATCTACTTCGCTAGCTACCTCACCTCATTCTGCTTGCTCACTAGTAGACGCTAAAATATACTGCTTCGACCCCCAGCACTACCTGTTAAAGCCAGCCAGCCAGATCCGTCAACACCAAGCCTCGTCAGTATGGTCAGCCTCAGCTACACTCAGCATGCTTGCGTAGCAGCAGCATAGCTCTCAGCCAGCCCACCGGGGTTAAACACATTCAATTCTACAACACGAGCTTTGACAGCTCAATTTTCTTCCGATAACACCAAGCCTCGTTAGTATGGCCAGCCTCAGCTATACTCAGTATGCTTGCGCAGTAGCAGCATAGCTCTCAGCCAGCCCACCGGGGGTAAATACATTCAATTCTACAACACGGGATTTAGCAGCTCAGCTTTCGGTCTAGCCAGATCTGGACTAGCTTCGCGCTAAAACAGTTTCAATTTTCAAAGACACCGGTAAACGACTGCTTTCAAAAATCGCTGGATTTGCGCCAAGACCTCACTTTTGCATGCGAAGACACCGACTACTCAGGGCCCTAGTCCTTCGACATTAATACTCCTATGACGCCAAACGTATGCACCCCTGACTCAACTATATCATGGCCACTACCGTCATGCGCTTGCGTCATTCTACGACCTCCCTGTCGCCTCACCTCGTCGTCGCGATTTCAACACTCAGTTTTGCGGCTCTGCGCCAAGCTTTGAGGCTCTGCGGCACTCCCGCGGTTGCCCCGCACCGACTGTTCAAGAGCTAGGGACATACCAGCATGTTTGCTTGCTCTATTGTTTCTACATGTAGACGCCACTTGCGTCATTGCTTGCGATACCCCATATCAGCGTGTTAACGAGGGCGTTAACTTCTTTCTTTCAAAAGGGGCGTTCTGTCACGGGGTAGACTCTGGTATAATGTTACCAGGCTTAGCCTCGGTACTTCCATATTAGGACTAGCGCCTTGGCTGGATCCTGGTATATTAGGGCCAAATCCTCCATAGATAATCAAGATCTTTCACACTACTAATATTTTTACTACTAAAGTAACTATACTTTAATAAAGATATATAGATTAAATTATATTATTTCTAAAGGGTAAATAATATTTTATAAATAATTATTTATATTAAATAGATATAATAGGCTCGTTTTAAATTTATATAATTCTTTTTTATACTCTCGTTATAGGCGAGTAGATAGATATTATCTACGAATTCTTTAATCTATATTAATAAATTTATTTTAATATACTCCTCGATTAATAATATATTATAAAATAGAAAAAGTATTAATAAAATAAGCGATTTTTATAATATACCCGTTATTATTTCCTTTATTATATTTATCCTTTTTTTAAATATTACGGATATAACTTTATAGGATAGAAAGTTTATTATCTAATTAATAATTAGGCTTAATATACTTTTTATTTATAAATCGTATAATAATTATCAAGGTATATATATAGAATATATAGTTTTATTAGTTTTATAAAAGATATTAATTATCTATAGAGGATTTGGCCCTGATATACTAGAATCCAGCCAAGGCGCTAGTCCTAATATAGAAGTACCGAGGCTTAGTTTAGTAATATTATACTAGAGTCTACCCCGTGACAGAACGCCCCTTTTAAAAGAAAGAAGTTAACGCCCTCGTTAACACGCTAATATGGGGTATCGTAAATAATGACGTAAATAGCGTCTATATATAGAACTAATAGAGTAAGTAAATATATATAGTATATCCCTAGCTCTTGAATAGTCGGTGCGGGGTAACCGCGGGAGTATCGTAGAGCCTTAAAGCTTAGCGCAGAGCCTTAAGGATTTTTCTTAGTATACTTTTAGATATTAATTCTAGCGATAGTAAGGTAAGGCGATAAGAAGGTATAGAGGTAACGTAGGCGAATAATAGTAGTAGTCATAGTATTAATAAAATAGGGGCGTATACGTTTAGCGTTATAAGAGTATTAATAGGGAGGTACTAAATAGTCGACTTTTTTCGTATATAAAAGTAAGGTCTTGGCGTAAATCTATAGCCTTAGCGCAGTTTTTAAATAACTAGCGAGTTTTAAAAGTAGTTATTTACCGGTATTTTCGAAGTTAAAACTATTTTAGCGCGGTGCTAGTCCAGATTCGGCTAGCTCTTATACTCAGTCTTTAACTATAACCTAATAAGTATTATACTCTAGATTATTAACGTCGTCACCTTCGTCTTCTTCTAATACGCCGTTATGGGCGGTACGTTAATATAGCGTAGCGGTATAAACGGTATTCTAATATAGCGTGGCGTAGTAATTACTAAATAGCTTCTTATCGAATAGTTTACTACTAAACGATTTACTAAATCTATCTTTAAAGGGCTTATAGGGCTTATTATCGAGTAGTTTCTAATTATCTTATTAATAGGATTACTATTATTAAAGCTAAAAATAAGGTAGCTTTTAAGGTAGTATAAGGCCGCGAGAGGAAAAATCCTCTTAAATTAATACCTTATTATCTACGTCTTTAAGGAATTAACTTAGCGTTATTATTACTTTTAGCTTAGGGATATCCCGACGTATATTTATATAGAATATATTCTAAACGGTTAAAAGCTAGGAATATATTAAGGTAATATTTATAGACTTAGCGAGGTATAATATATTTTGAATAAATATACGAGGATAAGTGCCCTTTCGAATATCCTAGGGTATATATATAAGGGTAGCGATCTTAGTTATAACTACTAAGGTTCTAATTTTAAATCGATCGATAAAGGTAGTATACTACTACTGTAGATCGGATACGGTATTATATAGGAGTTTCTTTTTAAGCTCTATTAACTCGACTAAATACTATATTAAGGCTAAGCTACGAAGGCACGTAGGAATAAAGTTCTTAAAGGCGGTATAGGTATTAGGCTTTATATCTACTATATCCTTAAGTCTATCCATAAAAACGTAAACGTCTTAATAGTATACGTACTTACCGGTATTTAGAACTAGGGCGTTATTTCTAGGCTTATACTAAGGGTTAAAAAAACTAACGTCTTCAACCTTTAGTTTATCGTCTTTAACGGTAAATTATAAAAGGTTAAGAAGCTCGACGTCATCGTCTAGGGTATACTCTTCTGGCTAGTATTACTACTAATTAATAAAATCGGTTAATACTTACTTTATAGCTTGGCTGATAGTAGCAGTAATTATTACTATTAATAATATAGTTTACTCTATAGTAAAGCCTAGTATAAGACCCGGATTAGGGTTACGAGGAGGTATATTTTCTTAAGGTAGTATTAACTCCTATTACTCGGTATTTAAGCTCTTCTAGGAGCGAGTACTATAGTTAGAGTTACTTAATATAATGATAGTAACGATAGGCCTACTAAAAGGGTCGTTTCTAGAGTTTATTAGATATAGAGGGACCGTATAAGTACTGGTCTAAAATAAGTAAGCGTTTTCTCGTATTAAGGTAGGTAGAACCATTAGGTTACTAGTTAAATAAGGTATACGAAAGCGTCTTAATGAATAAAGTAATCGGTATAAACCGTTACTACTATTTATTAAGGTATATATACAGAATATATAGTTTTATTAATTTTATAAAAGATATTGATTATCTATAGAGGATTTAGCCCTGATATACTAGAATCTAGCCAAGGCGCTAGTCCTAATATGGAAGTACCGAGGCTTAGTTTAGTAACACTATACTAGAGTCCACCCCGTAACAATAATCTTTTATACGAAATATTATCGAACGCTCCCGTTATATTTAATAATAATAGGTTTATTATCTTTCCTCTTTTATTCTTATTATAGTTCTATATAATATATATTATATTTATAAAAATCTCTAGCGCGGTTTTTATTAAACGTTTTCGTCTAGTTTTTATTTATTATAATAGTAATAATTTATACTCCTCCGTTCTATTATTTAATATTTTAGAGATAATTATTTTTAATATTTTTCTAAATATATCGAGGAGTATAATAAGTATATATAATTTTAATTTTAAATAATCGCTTTTCTTCGGTTTTTTAAAGATTATTATATTAGTTTTTTTAAAATACCTCGGGTAATATCTCTATTTAAAATAGACCTAGAATAAATAAATAATAGTATTTATTACTTCCGTTTTTATTATAGTTTTTAGGAATCGGTTCGAGATTCTAATTATTCCTAGCGCTTTAATAATAATTAGGTATTATATTATTTTATATACTTTTATCTTAGTTATTCCCTAGTTTATTCTAATAGGCTTTAAATACTTTATTCCGTCGATATTATTTAAATTTATTATCGGTAGAGGGGGAAAAACTTTTTTTATAAAAATTTTATTTTACCCTCGAAATCTCTAGTTTTTCCTCCTTTATTATTTTTAATAACTAGGAATTAAAGAAGTTCTTTAAAATAATTATTCTTTTTTCTTTTTAATTTTACGAGTTTTTATACTCCCGTCGATTTTAATAAGACTTTATATATACTCTCTTATTAATTTTTTTTTTATTCTTCGAATTATATATATTCTTTTATTATTCGTTATATCTAGGGCCCTTTTTATCTAGGTATTTCGACTTCGTTTATACTCTTTTATATATTTCTTTACTTTTAGCGTAATATTAATATAGTAGGAATTTTAATAAGATTTAACTTTTTAATATAAACGGGCCTATAAAATTATAAATTTAATAATTTTTTAAAAGTCTTTTATTATCTTATTTAGGTATTAGTCGATATTTTCTTTACTTTTAAATTTAAATTTTCTTAATATTTAATAAAGAGACTTTATACTTTATTATATTTCTTTTTAAATAGTATTATTCTTAAACTTTTTTTAAATATAACGAGTATATAATATTACCTCTTTTTATATTTATTCGAATTCCGTTATTATTAACCTATAATCGGAGTTATAATATAAATCTTTATAGATTATAAAGTTATTTATAACCTAATATACTCCTTTTATAAAGAACGATAAATTAATTATATTTCTATATCTTTAAACTTTTTATATAATAGACGTTTTTAATAACCCTAATCTTATTTCCTTTAACTTTATTATTCTTAGGAGATAATTAGTTATAATATAATATATATATTATTTAATATTATTCTAGTTAGGGTAATAGAGGTTAAAATCTTTTTAAAAAAAAAATTCGCCTTCCTCCGTTAACACTTTCTTTAATAATAAAAATATTAACGGATTATTAATCGAGGTATATTATATTAATAATAAGTTATATATATTATAAATTTATATATTTTTATAATAGGGGGTTCCTCGATTAATAGTCTCCTCCTATTTAATTTTATTCGATCGAGATTCTTTTTTATTCCTTCGTTTTTTAATATAATTTTTATAAAGTATAAATCGCCTTTATAATAAACTAGCTCTTGATTATTTATATCGATTCTTTTATTTATATAAAAATATATACGGGTCTCTAGGCCTCCTTTATATACTAAATAGAAATAATTAATATTATTATTATATAGCGCCTAGGTAGTAGAGTTTTAACTAGGCTTTTAAATAACTATAATATTGATATTTTTAATTTATTTATTTTAGAGTAATTTTATTATTAATTTCGATTCCTTTTAATTATTATATTATACGATTTTGAATTAAATATTATAACTTATTACGTATTAATATTATATTTATAAATTCTTTATTTATTTCTTAATTATTTAATAGTATTAGTTCTAGCCGGTTTTTATTTAATTAATCGAATATTATTCCTAGGAGGTTATTTAAAATTAAAAGGATTATTTACCTAGGTATTATTATTAGTTTATTATTTCATCTCGGCCTCCCTATTTTCCTAGGTATAGTAATAATATTTTAGATTTTATTAATTATATCCGTTATTATTTTCCTCTTCTTTATACTTTTAGTCGGTATTGATATAAATTTATTATTAATTAATTATACCTAAAAGCTTAAGGTTATTATTCTCGGTAATATCGCGAACTACCTAGATTTATTCTTTAATTATTATTAGATTCGGTATATCTTTTTTAATTTAATTAGGTACGCTTTATTTTAGAATTTATAATATCTAGAGTAAACTATATAACGCTTTTCCTTCGGGCTTTTAATACTATATTTATATAATTAATATAATTCTATATATATCTCGTATTTAGGCTAGTTTTTATAAATTAGGGTTATATAACTATATCTTTAATAATTAAAATATTACCTCGGGTTATTTATTCTCTTTTATTTTTTATATAAAAATCATTATTCGTTTTTTAAAAACCCGTCCGTTATTAATTTATTTATTATATCTAGGTTCGGGATTTTAAGAAGGAGTATTAAATACTTTTTTTTATAATTATATTCGTCTAGTTTAAGGACGAATCTTAATTATTTTATATTTATAATATTTAATCCCGGGTATAACCTATAATTATTTTTCTTTAATATCTTTATTATCGTTTTTTAATTATTTATATCGACGGCCTCTTTTTTCATATTATATATTATTATTATATAAGTTTATTTTAGTACTCTCGCCGAGGAGTTAATACTTTTTATTTATTTAATTATTTTCTCTAACTCTTATCTTTATCTTTATCGTTATATAATATAAAATAAAGTCTTTTTTAATTAGTTATTTTACTCCGATAATCGACTCCGTTACCGAGTAGGCTTTATTCTAGAATATTGAAATTAATTAAAAATTAATTATTTTCCCGAGTTACCCTTTAGTCTTAGTATTATTTATCTTAATTATTAATTATTTCGCTTTCGCGCTAGTCGCTATTATAAAAAAAGGGGGGTTCGTTTCGACTATATATTTTAATAAAATAAATATATTTCTATAAATAATATTAATTTAGTTTTATTAATAACGTAGGTATACTCTTTATTTTAAATTTTTAAATATTTTATCTTAACGACTCTATTTAAATTAATTAAAGTATATATTTTTCTATTAATTCTTATATATAATTAATAATTATTCCTAGCGTAATCTACGTTAGTTATAATCTACGGTATTTTATTTATTATATCTCTTTATACTCTATATCTTTTATAGTCTTTATTATAATTATTATTAATTCTTCTAATATTTTTATACCTCTTTTATATTCTCCCGTTCGATTACTAGTCTCTTTTATTTATTACGATATCTTCGTTATATTAAAACGCGTTAGTAGTCTATATCTACTCTTTACCCTAATATTTTAGATTTTATATCTATTCTTTTTATTCTTTTTTATCTTAATTAATTTCGTACTTTTAAAACTTTTTAGAGTTATCCGTAGATAATACTATATATATTAATTAATAATTCTTTATATAGTCGATTTAGGTTATAATCTCTCTTAGAATATAATAATACTACTAATTTATTATATAATAAAAACTCGATACTATTAATTTACTTAACGACGATAATAATATAAATTAAAAATAAAGATAAATAACGAGTAATATAACTTCGATAAATATAAAAAAATTATTATAAAAATTATTATTTAATATAAAATAAGTAGATCGAAGATATATATAATAATCCGATTATTAGAAAATATTAATCGAGAGTAAAGAAAGAGAATATATTCTACGCGAAAATTATTAATATTAAAGACGATAAAGATAGTTTCGAGATTAATATATAATAATTATAATATTTCTATTAACTTTAAGAGTAGATTTATTTTATTACGAGATTAAAAAATTAAAAAAATTAAATTATAAACTATAAAGTAAAATATAAGAAAATTAAATAAAGATGATTTATTTATAAAAGTATAAATAACTTTGAGAATTTTAATTTATTTAGAGAGTTTAGGCCCGCTCGCGAGCGCTAAAATAATTTAGGATTAATTAGGAATTTTTAAATTTATTTAAACTCGTTTAGGTTCGCTTAAAGTTATTTAAAATTCTTAAAACTATTAAAGATTCTTTATTTATATAACTATTACTATTATTATTATAAATATAAATATATATAATTATTACTATCTTTATAAATACGCGTATACCCTTATTTATAACCTATATATATACGTATATATAATTTTCTATAATTATCTTTATCGACGGTAGCGACCCTCTAGAACTACTCTTAACGCTAGTAATTTTCAATTCCCAGATTCAATCGATTCGCGCGAAATCCTCGCGGAGGTAGCGCGTAGATATACGATAATATATATATAATAATAATTCTAGGGGTATAATAGCGGTATATATATAAAAATCTTAATTATAAATAAAATAAAACTTTAGTTATAAATAAAATAATATTATAACTATAAATAAAATTATTAATAAAGATTATAACTAAGGGTATAAATTAATAACTTATATATAAATCTAGGAATTCTTATAAGAAACTAAGATTTTTAAAAGAAATTTAAATTTTTAAATTTTTTATAATACTTTAGAGTTAAAATATAATATTATTTAATTTAAATTAATTTAACTAGTTTTTAAATATTTAAAGTAATTAAATCCTACTTTATATTTTTATAAATATTAAAAACGAGTAAATAATATATTTATATATTATTCTTATTATATAAATAGAATTCTAGATAAAGACTAAAAATAATCAATTCTAATAATAATAAATAAATCGATATTTATTATATAATAATATTCGAAGAAGAGATATAAATTGTATATTTATTAGAAATCGACCGAGTTATTTTTTATTATTAATATTTTCAAATTATCCGACTCGATTAATACTACGATATATAAATAAATTATTAAAATTACTCGAATTAAAATAAGTTAAATTTATAGAAGATTTAAAGAAATTATAAAATCTAAATAATATTAAATACTCGTAAGATATATAAAGAGGATATAATTAATAATTTAGATAATTTATAAAACTTATAAAAAATAATAAAATTTTATTATAAAAGTTACTATTATATATATATAATAAATTAGAGTTATTGAATTTATTAATTATAAATATTATATATTAATGAGATTTTACTTAGAATCTCGATATATTTAATTTATTAAACCTTGAGTCGGTATTGAATATAGAGTTTTAATATAAACTCGTAGACGATTTTCTAATAAATTAATAAAATTTAGAATATTTTTATTTTTATTTTTTGAATTTACCGATATAGTATCGAAGAATTAACGAGAACGAATAATTATTAAAATAAAATATTATTTTCTATATAATATAAATTTCGAGGAATTATATTAAACTAAAATATTATCTTCCGATTTAATATTAATAAAATTCAAGAATTTCTTGAATTTTATTATAGAATTTTATGGAATTATTAACGCCGACGTTAAATGGATAGCCCGCGCACTAAAATTTAGGTAGGGTAACTACTAATATAAAATAGAATAGGATATAGACCTATAATACGGTTAAAGACAAGTATATAATAGAGTTATAGACCGGTATATAGTAGTTTTATAATAAGGTCATAGTTAGTAGTATAAAAGAATTATAGTAGGGTCGCTAATAGAGTTATATATAATATATATTATAAAATAAACTAGAATAGGGGTTACTATAAAGTAATAATAAAATATACTATAAAGTATATTATAGAGTAATAATAAAGTATATTAGAGAGTAATAATAAAGTATATTATAAAATATACTATAGAGTATATTATAGGGTATACTATAAAGTAAAAAGGGGATAATTATAAAATAAAAATAAAATATACTATAAAGTAATAATAGAGTATTTTATAAAGTAGTAATAGAGTATATTATAGAGTAACTATAAAGTATACTATAAAGTAGAAATATAATATATTATAAAGTAATAATAAGGTATATTATAATATAATAATAAAATATATTATAGAGTAAAAATAGAGTATACTATAGAGTAGTAATAGAGTATACTATAAAGTAACGATGGGCTATACTAGGGCGCAGTAATAGAATATACTATAGAGTAGGAATAAAGTATATTATATTATAAAAAAGGGGTATACTATAGAGTAATAATAAAATATATTATAGAGTAGTAATAAGATATATTATAGAGTAGTAATAGAGTATATTATAGAGAATATCGTAGAGTAATAATAGAGTATATTATAGAGTAGTAATAGGTTATACTAGGGCGTAGTAATAGGATATACTACAAAGAAGGAATAGAGTATACTATAAAATATACTATAAAATAATAATAGAGTATATTATAAAGTAGGAATATAGTATATTATAAAGTAGTAATAGAGTATATTATAGAGTATATCGTAGAGTAGTAATAAAGTATACTATAGAGTAATAATAAACTATACTAGAGAGTAGTAATAGAGTATATTATAGAGTAGAAATAAAGTATATTATATTATAAAAAAGGGGTATATTATAGAGTAATAATAAAGTATATTATAAAGTAGTAATAGAGTATACTATAGAGTAGTAATAGGGTATATTATAGAGTATATTATAAAGTAATAATAGAGTATATTAGGGAGTAATAATAGGGTATACTATAAAGTATATTATAAAGTATACTATAGAGTAGTAATAGGGTATATTATAGAGTAATAATAGAGTATATTATAGAGTAACTATAAAGTATACTATGAAGTAGAAATATAATATGTTATAAAGTAATAATAAGGTATATTATAGTATAATAATAAAATATATTATAGAGTAAAAATAGAGTATACTATAGAGTAGTAATAGAGTATACTATAAAGTAACGATAGGCTATACTAGGGCGCAGTAATAGAATATACTATAGAGTAGGAATAAAGTATATTATATTATAAAAAGCTAGTAATAGGGTATATATAAAAGTAGTAATAAACTATATATAGAGGTAGTAGTAAACTATACTATAAAGTATACTATAGAGTATACTATAAAGTAATAATAGAGTATATTATAGAGTAATAATCGGGTATATTATGAATTAATAATATAATATATTATAAGGTAGTAATAAGTTATATTATAAAGAAATAATAAAATATACTATAAAGTAATAATAGGGTATATTATAAATTAGTAATATAGTATATTATAAAGTAGTAATAGGCCATGTTATAAAGAAATAATAAAATATATATTACTCTATAATAGGCTCTATAATAGACTCTATAGTATACTCTATTATTATTCCGTAGTATACTCTATTATTACTCTATATTATACTCTATTATCGTTCTATAATATACTCTATTACTACTCTATAATATACTCTCTAGTATATTTTATTATTACTCCACGATATATTTTATAATATATTTTATTATTACTTTATAGTATACCCCTTTTTTACTTTATAGTATACTTTATAATATACTCTATTACTATTCTATAGTATACTTTATTATTACTCTATATTATATTTTATTATCGTTCTATAATATACTTTATTACTACTCTATAGTATATTCTCTAATATATTCTATTATTACCCTATAGTATATTTTATTACTACGCCCTAATATAGCCTATTATTACTTTATAATATACTCTATTATTACTCTACGGTATACTTTATAATATATTTTATTATTATTTTATAATATATCCTATTACTACCTTATAATATACTCTATAATATACTTTATAGTATACTCTATAATAGCCTATTCTCTAGTATACGCCCGAATTAACTCTATTATCTACCCTATTAAGGCTCTATTAAATAACTATTTATAATCCTACTATAAATCTATTATATACCGGTTTATAAATTAATAATATACTTATCTATAGGTTTATTATAGAGTTATATTCTATTCTATTTAAAGTTAGTAGTTACGCTACCTAAATTTTAATATACGAATTATTCGTTTAACGTCGGCGTTAATAATTCCGTAAAATTCTATAAATATAAAAAGATATTAAATAAAACTCGTAGAATTTACTAAAATCTCTAAAGAAATCTTAATAGATATTTTATTATATATATAATATCTAATAAAAGATATAAAATAATATTCTAATTTAATAATAAAGAGAATTTAATATTATTTTAATTAAATAAAAATTAATCGAGTTATAAATCTCTTATATAATTACTTAGCGTGAATAATAAAAGAAATTTTAAATAATATTAAATTGAAAAACTAGAGTAGTTTTGATATAATTAAAAAGTTATTTAATTTTAATATTAGTCGACGGAGATATTTAAATACCCCGAGAGGTATATAAATATCTGAAATAAATACTAGAATTAAATATATTAAGTTTTAGAAAAAAAGTAGTTACCTTGAAGTAGTATATAATTAAGGTATAATTATTATATCTCCTTAATAT